>Ga0114984_1000735_pt1 | contig 12384 bp, 7 predicted proteins | sample Shrwel1BS1Day1_FD_96987 | JGI IMG/M metagenome (GOLD analysis project Ga0114984, IMG submission 96987) | Subsurface microbial communities from deep shales in Ohio, USA - Utica-3 well 1 S-1-Day1 | ecosystem: Environmental > Aquatic > Deep subsurface > Shale gas/oil reservoir > Produced water/Flow... | reverse complement strand
GCCAGTACATGTGGAGCATGAAGCGCTTCAAGAAGCGGCCCGAGGGTGAGGCCAAGTGGTACTGACGTACTGCCACAGAGCATGGTGATGAACGAAGGCGCCTCGATGGCGCCTTTTTTCTGTTGAGCGTTGGGAATTGCTTCGATTTTGCGTTATTAAAGGTTGCATCATCCGCCTACCCCCGGAGCCTCCATGCCCAACCAGCGCCAGCAGGTGCGAACCCCGATGAAGTGCCGGATCAAGATCAGCCACCCCAGCTTCGGTGAGCTGCTGGCACAGACCCGTGACCTGTCCGACAGTGGTGTCTACGTGAAGCACCCGGACATGGCCAGCTTGTCGGTTGGCACCGAAGTGATTGGCCAGGTACAGGATCTGCCCTTCCCCGCGCCGGTATTGAAGATGGAAGTGATGCGCGTGGATCCCGAAGGGGCCGGTTTGCGGTTTCTCGGCGAAGCCTGAGCGGTTTAGCCGGCCCGGACGTTCGCAATAGCATCCGCTCGCTGCGCAGCGAATAGAACAGCTGCAGCAACTGCGCCCGCATCAACTTCTCGGGGGCAATCGAGGCGCGGCCAGTGTCGGCATACAAGGTGTCGAACAGGGCGCTCATCCGTTGCAGAGCAGTGTCTGCCAGCTTGCGGATAGTGCGCAGGGGATGACTCGCCGGCACGAAGTCATCGAGCTTGGCGACTGTGAACAGGGATTCCTGTGTGATATCGGCGCCACGCATGGAAATCGAGGGTCCCGGAAGATTGGAGCCGATATCGTAAACCTCACACGGCAAAGTTAGACAGGCCGTAGGCGAATTTCAACAGGCTGCTAGGTGGCATTGGCCGAAACCGCCGCGCTGATTGCGGGCGGCCTGGGTGGACTGGGAGGCGTTGGATGAAGCCACGCTGCGTTGCCTTGCCGAAGCCGGTGATCTGCGTTTGTTGCAACTGGCCTTCCCGCCTGGCGACTGCCAGGTCCAACAACAACTGATTCACCAGGCCTGCGAGCAACTGGGCGGCCCCCCGACCCTGGTCGCCGGTATCGGCCCGGCAGCGGCCTCGGCCTGGCGCTGGCTGGCGGCGCAGCGCGACGACCAGGCCCAGGCGCTGTCGGTCAGATTCGATCTGGCCAAGCCCGATTGCGCCGAGCCCTTGCCGAACAAGGCCGAGCACGGCCATTGGATCGCCCTGTGGAGCGACAACCCGGGTGACGACAACGCACGTTTCCTGCGCGAGCAGAACAACGCTGAACCGTGCATCGGTGCGTTGGGCACGCCGCTGACAACGCTGCTGGCCGATCAACTGCAACACCTGCTCGCCGGCCAGGGCGCGGCGATGCCGGCGATCGAGCATCCCTCGGCGCAAGCGGTCGATACCCTGACCCTGTTTTATTCCGGTGATGGTGGCTGGCGTGACCTCGACCGCGCCTCGGCCGAACACATGGCCGCTGCCGGTTATCCGGTGGTGGGCATCGACACCCTGCGCTACTACTGGCAGCACAAGAGCCCGGAGCAGAGCGCCGCCAACCTGTCGCGGCTGATGCAGCAGTACCGCGACAAGTGGCAGGTGAAGCGCTTCGTGCTGGCCGGCCACTCCTTTAGCGCCGACGTGTTACCGGCGATCTACAACCGCCTCCCGGCCAGTGATCAGCAGCAGGTCGATACCATGCTGCTGCTGGCCTTCGCCCGCAGCGGCAGCTTCGAGATCGCCGTCAGCGGCTGGCTCGGCAAGGATGGCGCGGAAGCGGCCACCGCCCCCGAACTGCGCAAGGTGACGGCAGTCAAGGTGTATTGCATCTACGGCAGCGAGGAGACGGCCGAGAGTGGCTGTACCGAAGCCGGTGCCCCGGGGGAGCACCTGATGATCGAAGGCGGGCACCACTTCGATGGTGATTACGCCGCCTTGGCGCAGAGGATGCTGACGGCGATCAAGCGCGGCAGCCGCGTTAGTCCCGCTGACGCATGCCAATGGACTGCCCTGATTCTGTAGGAGCGGATTCATCCGCGAAAAATCGCGGCTAAAGCCGCTCCTACAAGATTGCGCGCAGCAGGGCGTGAGCCTGCCTCAATTGGCCTCGTTCACCGCGCTGAGAAATGCCTTCGTCCGTTCCTGCTGCGGGTTGCCGAACAGCTGATCCGGCGTGCCCTGCTCATGGATGCAGCCCTGGTGGAAGAAGCACACGCGGTCGGCGAACTCGCGGGCGAAGCCCATCTGGTGGGTGACCATCAGCATGGTCAGGTTGTGCTCGCTGCCGAGGCGGCGAATCACGTTGAGCACTTCGCCGCACAGCTCGGGATCGAGCGCCGAGGTCACCTCGTCGAACAGCATCACCTTGGGCCGCATCGCCAGTGCACGGGCGATGGCCACGCGCTGCTGCTGGCCGCCGGAGAGCTGCGAGGGGAAATGACGCAGTTTCTCACCAAGGCCGACCATCGCCAGCAGCTCCTCGGCGCGTTCGGTGGCTTCCTTCTTGCTCATGCCGAGTACCTGAACCGGCGCCTCGATGACGTTCTGCAAGGCGCACATGTGCGGGAACAGGTTGAAGCTCTGGAATACCATGCCGATCTTGCCGCGCACCTTGCGCTGATGGCTGGCGCTGGCGGGCACCAGGCGACCGTCGCGGGTGCTCATATGGGTCAGCGGCTCGTCGTCGACGGCGATCAGGCCTTCGTCGATGCTCTCCAGGGTCATCAGAGCGCGTAGCAGGGTGGATTTGCCCGAGCCGCTGGGGCCGATGATCGCCACCTTCTCGCCCTCGGCGACTTCCAGGTTGAGCTTGTTGAGCACGGTCAGGTTGCCGTAACGCTTGGTTACGTCGGTGAAACGAACGATGGGCTGGGGCATGGACGAACTCCCTGCAGCAACGGGTGAAGTTTGAAAAGCGGTCATCGCGGAGTTACCTCCAGGCGGTCTTCCATGCGCCGCACACACCAGGCCAGGGCCAGGCTGAGGGCGAGGAAGAAGATACCGACCATGGTGATGGGCTCGAGGTAGCGGAAGCTTTCCGAGCCGATGTTCTTGGCCTGCTGCATGATTTCCACCACGGTGATGGCCGACAGCACCGGGGTGTCCTTGAGCATGGCCACCAGATAGTTGCCCAGCGCCGGCAGGATTGGCCGCAGTGCCTGCGGCAGGATGATCTGCCGGTAGGCCGACAGCGGCGACATGTTCAATGCCGTCACCGCTTCCCACTGGCCACGCGGCACGGCATCCAGCCCGGCGCGATACACCTCGGCGGTGTAGCAGGCGTAGTGCAGGGCGATGCCGAGGATGCCCGCCTGCAGCGCGGTGAGGTTCAGCCCGTAGTTGGGGAACACGTAGAACAGGAAGTACACCTGGATCAGCAGCGGCGTGCTGCGGATGAACTCGATCAGCCCGGCCACCGGCCAGGACAGCCACAGATGCTTGCTGCGCCGGGCGATGGCCAGTAGCAGGCCGACGACGATGGCGATGGCGAAGCCGGCGAAAGTGATCAGCAGGGTGTTGAGCGAGGCCTTGAGCAGATCCGGGAGGATGCTCAGGGCGAAATCCCAGTCGAAGAAATTCATTGCAGGCCTCCGCGCATCCGGCCACGGCTCAGGCGTTTTTCCAGCAGGCGCATGCCGAGGTTGATCACCTGGGCCATGACGAAATACAGCAGCAGGGTCAGGGCGAAGATCTCCAGCGTCATGAAGGTCGCCTGATCCAGCTGACGGGCGCGGAAGGCCAGGTCAGACAGGGTGATCAGCGATACCAGCGAGGTGTTCTTCAGCAGTTCGATCAGCAGATTGGTGCCTGGTGGAATCGCCGCCAGCAGCGCCTGCGGCAGGATGATGCGCAGGAAGCGTTTCGAGGGCCGCATGTTCAGCGCCGTGCAGGCCTCGTACTGACCCTTGGCCACCGAGCGGATGGCGCCGCGCATCACCTCCGCGCCATAGGCGCCGATATGCAGGCCGAGGCCGACGATGGCCACGGTGAAGGCGCTCATCTCGACGTTGAACGGCGGCATCGGCAGCACGAAATACAGCCAGAACAGCTGCACCAGCAGCGAGGTGCCGCGAAAGATTTCGATGTAGGTGATGGCCAGCCAGCGCAGCGGGGCGATCGGCGACAGCCGGCCGAGGGCGGCGATCACGGCGCTGACGATGGCCAGCAGCGAGCCCCAGAAGGTGACTTGCACGGTGACCCAGGCGCCTTGCAGTAGCAGGGGAAGAAGATCGGTCATGAATGTCTACCGCTCTATGCACAGAAGTGCGCCACGCACCGGAATGCGGGCGTTGTCCGTCCATTACTGGCCGCAGAGTTCGGCGGCGGTCTTGTCGGTGATGTTGGACTGGTCGAAACCGAAGGGTTTCACCGTAGCTAGGTGCTCTTCGCTGCCCAGCCACTGCTTCAGCTCGGCATTCACCGCATCGCGCAGCTCCTTGTCTTCCGGGCGGAAGGCCAGGGCGCCGTAACCGGTATGGGCCGGATCGTCCTTGAATGCGGCGATGGCTTCGACGCTGTCGCCGCCCTTGTCGGCCAGGCCCTTCATGGTCAGCTGGGTGCCGACGGCGGCATCGGCACGCCCGGCGCGCACGGCCTGCAACTGTGCGGTGGTGTCCGGCACCTGGAGGATCTGGTCGTCGGTGATGCCGGCGCTGCGGGCATAACCGAGATTCACCGTGCCGGACATGATCGCCACCTTGGCACCGCTCTTGGCGATGTCCTCGTAGCTGTGCAGGTCCTTCGGGTTGCCGGTTTTCACCAGCAGGGTATCGGGCAGCTGGTAGTGCGGGTCGGTGAACAGCACCTGCTTGCAGCGCTCGGGGGTGATGTACATGCCGGCGGCGATCAGGTCGAAGCGGCTGGCGCGCAGGCCGGGGATCAACGAGCCCCATTCGGTGAGAACCGGGTTGATCTTCTCCACGCCCATGCGCTCGAAGATCTTCTTGACGATCTCTGGCGACTCGCCGGTGACGCTGCCATCGAGGGCGGTGTAGGCGAATGGCGTTTCATTGGCGTAGCCGATACGCACGCTGCTGCTGTCCTTGACCTTGTCCAGGGTCGAGGCCTGGGCACCGGCAGCGAGACCGGTGAGCAGGGAGCAGGCCAGTGCGAGGCGGCCGAAGCGGGAGGGGATAACGCTACTCATCTTGGTGTTCTCCTGTTTCTTGTAGTCCGCCTACGGCGGCGTGCTGTGTTAGGAGGCAGGTAAATCAAGAGCGTTGGTGCGCAGTAGGCCTGCGCCGGGTGGTGTTCTTTTGAGTTGCCTGAGGCACTGTTTTCCACCCTTGGGCCGAGCATACAAAGGCTTTTTTGGCTACGGCATTGCACTAGGACAATTGAATTGTAACGCCTCACGCGGGATGCTTGAACGCAGTCGCCGGAGGAGCCATCGATGCACAACTGGAAGAAGGCCCTGGCCAACGCTCGCCCGGGCGAATCGAAATACAAGCTGCTGGTCCAGGCGGTCGCCGCCGACATCGAACAGGGTACCCTGATCGACGGCCAACGGTTGCCGCCGCAACGTCAGGTTTCAGATGCGCTGGGCATCAGCGTGCAGACCGTGACCAATGCCTACAAGGAGCTGGAGCGCCAGGGCCGCGTGCGTTGCGAGGTGGGCCGTGGCAGCTTCGTCTCGCGGCGCACCAGCGAGCGCGTGGCCACCAGCATGCTCGATCAAACCGAGCAGGCGCTGATGGACTTTTCCAACGCGCGCATCCTGCATACGGCCGATCACGACCGCCTGTGGCGGCAGACCTGCCTGGAGCTGGCGCAGGAGCCGGACCAGCCGTGGATTCACGCCTTCCGCCCGATTGCCGGCATGCAGCACCAGCGCGAGGCCGCGGTGCGCTGGCTGGCGCGTCTGGGGATGGATGTTGGCATCGAGGATGTGCTGCTGACCAGCGGCGCCGCCCACGGTATTTTCCTCGCCTTGGCCACCCTGGCCGGTCCGGATGACGTGGTGCTCTGCGAAGGCCTGACCGACCACGGCGCCATCGGCAGCTCGCAGGTACTCGGCTTCACCCTCAAGGGCCTGGAGATGGATCGCTACGGCCTGAACCCTGAGCACTTCGAGGACATGTGTGGCAACGAACGGATCACCGCGCTGGTCTGTACGCCCAACCTCAACAACCCCACCAGCGCGCTGATGCCCGACGAGCGCCGCCGTGAGATCGCCGAGATCGCTCGCCGCTATGGCGTGTACATCATCGAAGACGACGTCTACGGCCCGCTGCTGGCCGGCCAGCAGCGGGCCGTAGACGTCGTCTTCGATGATGTACACGCCATAGCGGCGAGCGATCTCGGCGATCTCACGGCGGCGCTCGTCGGGCATCAGCGCGCTGGTGGGGTTGTTGAGGTTGGGCGTACAGACCAGCGCGGTGATCCGTTCGTTGCCACACATGTCCTCGAAGTGCTCAGGGTTCAGGCCGTAGCGATCCATCTCCAGGCCCTTGAGGGTGAAGCCGAGTACCTGCGAGCTGCCGATGGCGCCGTGGTCGGTCAGGCCTTCGCAGAGCACCACGTCATCCGGACCGGCCAGGGTGGCCAAGGCGAGGAAAATACCGTGGGCGGCGCCGCTGGTCAGCAGCACATCCTCGATGCCAACATCCATCCCCAGACGCGCCAGCCAGCGCACCGCGGCCTCGCGCTGGTGCTGCATGCCGGCAATCGGGCGGAAGGCGTGAATCCACGGCTGGTCCGGCTCCTGCGCCAGCTCCAGGCAGGTCTGCCGCCACAGGCGGTCGTGATCGGCCGTATGCAGGATGCGCGCGTTGGAAAAGTCCATCAGCGCCTGCTCGGTTTGATCGAGCATGCTGGTGGCCACGCGCTCGCTGGTGCGCCGCGAGACGAAGCTGCCACGGCCCACCTCGCAACGCACGCGGCCCTGGCGCTCCAGCTCCTTGTAGGCATTGGTCACGGTCTGCACGCTGATGCCCAGCGCATCTGAAACCTGACGTTGCGGCGGCAACCGTTGGCCGTCGATCAGGGTACCCTGTTCGATGTCGGCGGCGACCGCCTGGACCAGCAGCTTGTATTTCGATTCGCCCGGGCGAGCGTTGGCCAGGGCCTTCTTCCAGTTGTGCATCGATGGCTCCTCCGGCGACTGCGTTCAAGCATCCCGCGTGAGGCGTTACAATTCAATTGTCCTAGTGCAATGCCGTAGCCAAAAAAGCCTTTGTATGCTCGGCCCAAGGGTGGAAAACAGTGCCTCAGGCAACTCAAAAGAACACCACCCGGCGCAGGCCTACTGCGCACCAACGCTCTTGATTTACCTGCCTCCTAACACAGCACGCCGCCGTAGGCGGACTACAAGAAACAGGAGAACACCAAGATGAGTAGCGTTATCCCCTCCCGCTTCGGCCGCCTCGCACTGGCCTGCTCCCTGCTCACCGGTCTCGCTGCCGGTGCCCAGGCCTCGACCCTGGACAAGGTCAAGGACAGCAGCAGCGTGCGTATCGGCTACGCCAATGAAACGCCATTCGCCTACACCGCCCTCGATGGCAGCGTCACCGGCGAGTCGCCAGAGATCGTCAAGAAGATCTTCGAGCGCATGGGCGTGGAGAAGATCAACCCGGTTCTCACCGAATGGGGCTCGTTGATCCCCGGCCTGCGCGCCAGCCGCTTCGACCTGATCGCCGCCGGCATGTACATCACCCCCGAGCGCTGCAAGCAGGTGCTGTTCACCGACCCGCACTACCAGCTGCCCGATACCCTGCTGGTGAAAACCGGCAACCCGAAGGACCTGCACAGCTACGAGGACATCGCCAAGAGCGGTGCCAAGGTGGCGATCATGTCCGGCACGGTGAATCTCGGTTATGCCCGCAGCGCCGGCATCACCGACGACCAGATCCTCCAGGTGCCGGACACCACCGCACAGTTGCAGGCCGTGCGCGCCGGGCGTGCCGATGCCGCCGTCGGCACCCAGCTGACCATGAAGGGCCTGGCCGACAAGGGCGGCGACAGCGTCGAAGCCATCGCCGCATTCAAGGACGATCCGGCCCATACCGGTTACGGCGCCCTGGCCTTCCGCCCGGAAGACAAGGAGCTGCGCGATGCGGTGAATGCCGAGCTGAAGCAGTGGCTGGGCAGCGAAGAGCACCTAGCTACGGTGAAACCCTTCGGTTTCGACCAGTCCAACATCACCGACAAGACCGCCGCCGAACTCTGCGGCCAGTAATGGACGGACAACGCCCGCATTCCGGTGCGTGGCGCACTTCTGTGCATAGAGCGGTAGACATTCATGACCGATCTTCTTCCCCTGCTACTGCAAGGCGCCTGGGTCACCGTGCAAGTCACCTTCTGGGGCTCGCTGCTGGCCATCGTCAGCGCCGTGATCGCCGCCCTCGGCCGGCTGTCGCCGATCGCCCCGCTGCGCTGGCTGGCCATCACCTACATCGAAATCTTTCGCGGCACCTCGCTGCTGGTGCAGCTGTTCTGGCTGTATTTCGTGCTGCCGATGCCGCCGTTCAACGTCGAGATGAGCGCCTTCACCGTGGCCATCGTCGGCCTCGGCCTGCATATCGGCGCCTATGGCGCGGAGGTGATGCGCGGCGCCATCCGCTCGGTGGCCAAGGGTCAGTACGAGGCCTGCACGGCGCTGAACATGCGGCCCTCGAAACGCTTCCTGCGCATCATCCTGCCGCAGGCGCTGCTGGCGGCGATTCCACCAGGCACCAATCTGCTGATCGAACTGCTGAAGAACACCTCGCTGGTATCGCTGATCACCCTGTCTGACCTGGCCTTCCGCGCCCGTCAGCTGGATCAGGCGACCTTCATGACGCTGGAGATCTTCGCCCTGACCCTGCTGCTGTATTTCGTCATGGCCCAGGTGATCAACCTCGGCATGCGCCTGCTGGAAAAACGCCTGAGCCGTGGCCGGATGCGCGGAGGCCTGCAATGAATTTCTTCGACTGGGATTTCGCCCTGAGCATCCTCCCGGATCTGCTCAAGGCCTCGCTCAACACCCTGCTGATCACTTTCGCCGGCTTCGCCATCGCCATCGTCGTCGGCCTGCTACTGGCCATCGCCCGGCGCAGCAAGCATCTGTGGCTGTCCTGGCCGGTGGCCGGGCTGATCGAGTTCATCCGCAGCACGCCGCTGCTGATCCAGGTGTACTTCCTGTTCTACGTGTTCCCCAACTACGGGCTGAACCTCACCGCGCTGCAGGCGGGCATCCTCGGCATCGCCCTGCACTACGCCTGCTACACCGCCGAGGTGTATCGCGCCGGGCTGGATGCCGTGCCGCGTGGCCAGTGGGAAGCGGTGACGGCATTGAACATGTCGCCGCTGTCGGCCTACCGGCAGATCATCCTGCCGCAGGCACTGCGGCCAATCCTGCCGGCGCTGGGCAACTATCTGGTGGCCATGCTCAAGGACACCCCGGTGCTGTCGGCCATCACCGTGGTGGAAATCATGCAGCAGGCCAAGAACATCGGCTCGGAAAGCTTCCGCTACCTCGAGCCCATCACCATGGTCGGTATCTTCTTCCTCGCCCTCAGCCTGGCCCTGGCCTGGTGTGTGCGGCGCATGGAAGACCGCCTGGAGGTAACTCCGCGATGACCGCTTTTCAAACTTCACCCGTTGCTGCAGGGAGTTCGTCCATGCCCCAGCCCATCGTTCGTTTCACCGACGTAACCAAGCGTTACGGCAACCTGACCGTGCTCAACAAGCTCAACCTGGAAGTCGCCGAGGGCGAGAAGGTGGCGATCATCGGCCCCAGCGGCTCGGGCAAATCCACCCTGCTACGCGCTCTGATGACCCTGGAGAGCATCGACGAAGGCCTGATCGCCGTCGACGACGAGCCGCTGACCCATATGAGCACCCGCGACGGTCGCCTGGTGCCCGCCAGCGCCAGCCATCAGCGCAAGGTGCGCGGCAAGATCGGCATGGTATTCCAGAGCTTCAACCTGTTCCCGCACATGTGCGCCTTGCAGAACGTCATCGAGGCGCCGGTTCAGGTACTCGGCATGAGCAAGAAGGAAGCCACCGAACGCGCCGAGGAGCTGCTGGCGATGGTCGGCCTTGGTGAGAAACTGCGTCATTTCCCCTCGCAGCTCTCCGGCGGCCAGCAGCAGCGCGTGGCCATCGCCCGTGCACTGGCGATGCGGCCCAAGGTGATGCTGTTCGACGAGGTGACCTCGGCGCTCGATCCCGAGCTGTGCGGCGAAGTGCTCAACGTGATTCGCCGCCTCGGCAGCGAGCACAACCTGACCATGCTGATGGTCACCCACCAGATGGGCTTCGCCCGCGAGTTCGCCGACCGCGTGTGCTTCTTCCACCAGGGCTGCATCCATGAGCAGGGCACGCCGGATCAGCTGTTCGGCAACCCGCAGCAGGAACGGACGAAGGCATTTCTCAGCGCGGTGAACGAGGCCAATTGAGGCAGGCTCACGCCCTGCTGCGCGCAATCTTGTAGGAGCGGCTTTAGCCGCGATTTTTCGCGGATGAATCCGCTCCTACAGAATCAGGGCAGTCCATTGGCATGCGTCAGCGGGACTAACGCGGCTGCCGCGCTTGATCGCCGTCAGCATCCTCTGCGCCAAGGCGGCGTAATCACCATCGAAGTGGTGCCCGCCTTCGATCATCAGGTGCTCCCCCGGGGCACCGGCTTCGGTACAGCCACTCTCGGCCGTCTCCTCGCTGCCGTAGATGCAATACACCTTGACTGCCGTCACCTTGCGCAGTTCGGGGGCGGTGGCCGCTTCCGCGCCATCCTTGCCGAGCCAGCCGCTGACGGCGATCTCGAAGCTGCCGCTGCGGGCGAAGGCCAGCAGCAGCATGGTATCGACCTGCTGCTGATCACTGGCCGGGAGGCGGTTGTAGATCGCCGGTAACACGTCGGCGCTAAAGGAGTGGCCGGCCAGCACGAAGCGCTTCACCTGCCACTTGTCGCGGTACTGCTGCATCAGCCGCGACAGGTTGGCGGCGCTCTGCTCCGGGCTCTTGTGCTGCCAGTAGTAGCGCAGGGTGTCGATGCCCACCACCGGATAACCGGCAGCGGCCATGTGTTCGGCCGAGGCGCGGTCGAGGTCACGCCAGCCACCATCACCGGAATAAAACAGGGTCAGGGTATCGACCGCTTGCGCCGAGGGATGCTCGATCGCCGGCATCGCCGCGCCCTGGCCGGCGAGCAGGTGTTGCAGTTGATCGGCCAGCAGCGTTGTCAGCGGCGTGCCCAACGCACCGATGCACGGTTCAGCGTTGTTCTGCTCGCGCAGGAAACGTGCGTTGTCGTCACCCGGGTTGTCGCTCCACAGGGCGATCCAATGGCCGTGCTCGGCCTTGTTCGGCAAGGGCTCGGCGCAATCGGGCTTGGCCAGATCGAATCTGACCGACAGCGCCTGGGCCTGGTCGTCGCGCTGCGCCGCCAGCCAGCGCCAGGCCGAGGCCGCTGCCGGGCCGATACCGGCGACCAGGGTCGGGGGGCCGCCCAGTTGCTCGCAGGCCTGGTGAATCAGTTGTTGTTGGACCTGGCAGTCGCCAGGCGGGAAGGCCAGTTGCAACAAACGCAGATCACCGGCTTCGGCAAGGCAACGCAGCGTGGCTTCATCCAACGCCTCCCAGTCCACCCAGGCCGCCCGCAATCAGCGCGGCGGTTTCGGCCAATGCCACCTAGCAGCCTGTTGAAATTCGCCTACGGCCTGTCTAACTTTGCCGTGTGAGGTTTACGATATCGGCTCCAATCTTCCGGGACCCTCGATTTCCATGCGTGGCGCCGATATCACACAGGAATCCCTGTTCACAGTCGCCAAGCTCGATGACTTCGTGCCGGCGAGTCATCCCCTGCGCACTATCCGCAAGCTGGCAGACACTGCTCTGCAACGGATGAGCGCCCTGTTCGACACCTTGTATGCCGACACTGGCCGCGCCTCGATTGCCCCCGAGAAGTTGATGCGGGCGCAGTTGCTGCAGCTGTTCTATTCGCTGCGCAGCGAGCGGATGCTATTGCGAACGTCCGGGCCGGCTAAACCGCTCAGGCTTCGCCGAGAAACCGCAAACCGGCCCCTTCGGGATCCACGCGCATCACTTCCATCTTCAATACCGGCGCGGGGAAGGGCAGATCCTGTACCTGGCCAATCACTTCGGTGCCAACCGACAAGCTGGCCATGTCCGGGTGCTTCACGTAGACACCACTGTCGGACAGGTCACGGGTCTGTGCCAGCAGCTCACCGAAGCTGGGGTGGCTGATCTTGATCCGGCACTTCATCGGGGTTCGCACCTGCTGGCGCTGGTTGGGCATGGAGGCTCCGGGGGTAGGCGGATGATGCAACCTTTAATAACGCAAAATCGAAGCAATTCCCAACGCTCAACAGAAAAAAGGCGCCATCGAGGCGCCTTCGTTCATCACCATGCTCTGTGGCAGTACGTCAGTACCACTTGGCCTCACCCTCGGGCCGCTTCTTGAAGCGCTTCATGCTCCACATGTACTGGC
>Ga0114984_1000731_pt1 | contig 12441 bp, 8 predicted proteins | sample Shrwel1BS1Day1_FD_96987 | JGI IMG/M metagenome (GOLD analysis project Ga0114984, IMG submission 96987) | Subsurface microbial communities from deep shales in Ohio, USA - Utica-3 well 1 S-1-Day1 | ecosystem: Environmental > Aquatic > Deep subsurface > Shale gas/oil reservoir > Produced water/Flow... | reverse complement strand
TGGTCACGATGAACGCGCCCAGGGCGGAGCCGCCGATGGTGGCCATTTCGAACGGCAGGGCTTTGGCAAGCACACTCATGTTGCCGCCATGCAGGGCATACACGCCGAAGATACAGCCGAAGGCGATGATGTAACCAATAAGTACAAGCATGGCGGTGATTTTGTCAGACTGAATGTCGATCAAAGGAAGGAACTGGTGTGAAAGCCAGCGTCTCTTCTTTGTTTTGGGTGGGGGATGGCTCGGTAAGCTCGGATGCGCAAGGTGGGCTACCTGCCAGTTATCGGCAAGTTCGCCTGTTCCTTGAATGCTTTGTCCTGGCGGCTTGTTTAGCAGGCAGGCCACGGCCCGCCCTTGTCCGCCGGCGCCCAGATGTCCGTGTTTTTTTTCTGACGGTGGCCGTTTCTGGCGGGCGTGCCAAGACATCCGTGCAGGTGTTTGTATGCAGTGCACCTCTGTCTGCGCAAAGAGCAGGTTTGAGTGAAGAACATGCAGCGACTGATGGCAATCACATATCTCAACTGACAGATCAATTAATATTCAGACAGAAGAAAATTTTTGTGGCCTAGACAAAAAATCACCATTGTCAAAAAATTTTAATATCCTGAGATATGAAGATGGTTCTATGTCAACCATTCCTCATGGGTTCTTCAGGGACTGGTTGGATAATGATTTGTTGGATGCGGGTTTTGGTGATTTTTATATTGGAAGATGTTCCGGTGTTGGTGTCGGATCTGTGGTGAAGTATGACACGGCCACGCAGTCACTCAAAATAGGAAGATATGTTGCAGGTGGTTTGCGGCTCAAGTTTGTTTTGAATGGTCAGCATGATATGGAATCCATCTCCATCGCCATGCTTTCTTTTTTTGCTGACGGTTTGAAAAATACGCCTTTACCGCAATACCAGGACACAGTGATCAAGAATGATGTCTGGATTGGTGACGAAGCGATGTTCCTCGGTGGCAGCGTTGTGGAGAATGGTTGCGTGATCGGGGCCCGAAGTTTGGTTCCGCCTAACTTTAAATCGGAGCCATATGGTGTTTACGTTGGCTCGCCAGCGCGGTTAGTAAAATTTAGATTCTCGGGAAAAATCCGTGAACTCCTTTTGCAACTGGAGTGGTAGAATATGCCCCTGAACTGGTTGCGAGTAGAGAATGCTAAATTTCTCTTGAACCTCGCTCGGATGGCAGAAGGTGCTGCGATAGATGTGCTGCAGGGTTTGATAGAGAGTAAAAAGCAAATGCTTAAAAATAGCAGAGGGTAAAATGAAAATCAATAATAAGGCTGTGAATGTAGCCCAGACTCTTGAATCCTTGCCGGAAGATGGCATGGAATGTGCCATCTATCTGCAGCAGCAGTGGCGGTTTGAAGATGCACGCAAAAAATACGAGGAATTGCTAAGGGGGAATCCCGAAGATGCCAGCGCTTTGCACAATATCGGGGTGCTATTTTCGGTGCAACTCTTGGAGCCTTCGACCGCCTTGCCCTACTTTGAGGCCGCACTCAATATCAACCCAACGCGTCTGCAGTTTTGGTTTAGTTATATCGATGCGCTGATCAAGGCGGATGCTTTGGAAGTGGCCGAACATGTTTTGAGTTTGGCCAGTGGTTATGGGCTCAACGATTTGCAAATTGCCTCGTTTGAGCGAGATATACGCCTGGCCCGAACCACTGTGAACGATCTCGTGTCTGTCGCTTTGAAAAAGGCCGCTCCACTGCCAGAGCCGCAGCCTGTTCAGGCGGTAGCTTCAGTGGGTGACGAGCCAAGCATCGCCGATTTGCAGCAATTGCTGAGCCTCTTCAATCAGAAAAAATATGAGCGTGCCATAAAGAATGCCTCGACTTTGCTGGTGCGATTCCCGACATCGGCATCGGTTTGGCGATTGCTGGCGGAGTCGGAAAAACGTGCCGGGCATTGGCAAAAGGCTCTGGAAGCGTATCGGCAGGCTGCATCCCTGTTGCCTGCCGATGCATCCGCCCAGATGCTGTGGGCAGACGCCTTGCTGGGTGCTGGGCAGCAGCATGAGGCAGCGGCGGTTCTACAGAGGATTCTGCGCATGCAGCCTGACTACGCTGCGGCGCATGCAAAGATGGGCCAAGTTTTTCAGGCGCAAGGCGCGCTGGAAGAGGCCGTGCAAAGTTATGCCCGAGCCTTGCAGCAAGAGCCGAATAATCCAATTTTCCTTGAAAAATTTGGCGCCACTTTGCGCTTGCAAGGTGACCAAGACGGTGCCTTGGTTTGTTTTAAATCTGCTGTAGAAGCCAGTCCCAATTCTGCTGAGCTGCAGGATGCTTATGGGGTCACGTTGCGTAACCAGGACCGACTGGCTGCAGCTGAGAATGCCTTTAGACGGGCATTGAAAATTAATCCAGGGTATACGTTGGCACTGAAAAATCTTTGCCACTTGCTGGAATTGCATGGCCGTTTTGCCGAAGCCGAGGCAGGGTTGTTGCGATGTGCTGAGATCGACAAGGAAAGTCCCGAAAGTCTGTTTGAAATTGGTCGTAATTTGGTGCAGCAAAAGCGAGGCAAAGAAGCCTTGTCGTGGCTGCGACGTGCCATCAAGGCCAAGCCGGATTATGTGTCGGCGCACATCATGCTCAGCGGGGCATTGAATGAAACGGAGGAGCCAGCCGCCGCCATGGAGGAGGTGAAGAGAAGTATCCAGGTCTTGCCGGATATTCCGCATTTGCACACCAATTTGGGGATTATTAATCTCTCTTTAAGCCGAGCCGATGATGCCATCACCTGCTTCCGTAAGGCATTGGAGATCAATCCAAATTTCTCGCATGCCCGCAGCAGCATGTTGTTTGCCTTGAGTCATAGCACGAAAATCACTCCAGAAGATCTGTACCGTGAGCATCGCTTCTATGGGAAATTGATTGAGGAAGAGGTGAAGGGTACGGAATACACTACTTACTCAAACAGCAGGGTGGTTGATCGGCCATTGAAGATCGGATTCGTTTCTGCGGATTTTCGCAACCATGCGGTTGCCAAGTTTGTCATACCGTTCTTTGAAGAGCTGCACAAGCACGCTGAATTTGTGACCTATGCCTACTCCAACCATGGGGCGGTGGATGCTTCCATGTTGTCCATTCAAGGAAATATGGATGTGTGGCGAACTGTGGTGCAGTGGTCGGACGATAAGCTGGCAGAAAAAATAAGAGAAGACCAAATTGATATTTTGGTGGACATGAGCGGTCATACAGCAGGTGATCGACTGAAAGTGTTCGCGCGACACCCTGCGCCTGTGCAAATGACGTGGTTGGGGTACCCAGGAACGACGGGGTTGAAAGCAATGGATTATTTGGTGACAGAGAAAAGTCTGTTGCCTGGTAAAAATATCTACCCACAGTTTGTGGAGCGTATAATTCGGTTGCCCAGGGCATTTTCGTTTGATGGACAGGGTGATATACAGTCAATTGGCTCTGCACCGCATGTTGAAAACAAATTTATTACATTCGGTTCGTTCAATCGACTCAATAAAATCAACCGTGAAGTCATTGGGTTGTGGGCGCAGGTGTTGCGCGCGGTACCTGATTCACGGTTGCTGATGGCGGCGATGCCCAGCAGTGGCGCACCTGATGAGTTGTTGGAATGGTTTGCTGAAGAAGGTATTGCGGAGGATAGACTTTATTTCTATCCACGCTCCGGATTCATTGAATACCTGAAATTGCACAATCAGGTAGATTTCTGCTTGGATACTTTTCCGTACACCGGCGGCACAACAACGCTACATGCTCTATGGATGGGCGTGCCCACTCTGACGTTGGGTGGTGCGACTTATCCCAACTATCAAGGTGCCTTGATGTTGCACCAGGTGGGGTTGAATGACTATTTTGTGGCTGAGGACAAAGAGGATTTCGTCAAGAAGGCACTCTTCTTGACACAGAATGAAATTCTCTTGCAAGAAGTCCGCCAAGAACTGCGTAACTACCTTTTGAATAATTACGAAAATAATTTGAAGGGAGTGGTTGACGGTTTTGCAGCTGCGTTCCGTAGATCTTGGGAGGCCTGGTGCTCGGGAGGGGGGGCAGGGCACTTTGAGGTTGATTCTGAAGATATCAGCTTCGATGCCAATCTGCCCAATTATTCGAAGTACGTGAGGTAATAAAAAATCCGGCTCTGCCGGATTTTTTATTTTATAGAATTCAAAAAATTATTTTCAACGACTAGCAGATTTCTATCCCTGGGTTTTATTTTTTTTGCAGGATTTCCTGCATATATAAAGAATGCTTCGCAGTCTCTCTTGATAAGGCTCAGTGCGCCGATGGCCACACCTTGCGCAACATGAACTCCAGGTAGAAGCACGCTGCCACAGCCCACAATCACATGCTTGTCTATAACAACATCGGCATGTTGCACATTGGTGAATGCGCTGGAAATGGTTGGGTTGGTCATGCTGGCGCCACTGTAATCATCTGTGCTTGAATAAATGGAAACGCGCGAAGAGATGTTGGCGTAGTCTGAAATTGTTATCTTTCCTGCGCCGATCAAAGAGCTGTATATGGCAATGTGCACAAAACTACCAATTTCGATGCCACCCTTGCCGGCGGACAATACGCAGAAATCATCGATTCTGACGTTGTTGCCGATGCTGATGCGCTCAGCACCATAAAAGCTGGCTTTGTTGGATATTGCGACATTGGCTCCTACGTTTTTGAATCCAATCTTTTTTAATTCTGCTTGGTTGAGCAATCCCATTTTTATGCCTTAATCAGGTTGATGATTTCATTTTGATTGTTTTTCTCTAGTTTTGGATAAATAGGCAAGCACAAAACCTGATCCGATGCATGACTCGCATGATGGAGGTTGGTACGTGTGGCGGAGGGCAAGCCGCGGTACATTGGAAAATCAGCAATGAGTGGGTAAAAATAACGCCGGGCATAAATGCCATGGGTTTTTAATTTCTCGTATAAGCCATCGCGGCTTAGCGGGTAGTCTGGTCCGACCAGAATCGGGAAGTAGGAGTGATTGGCAACAGTTTGCCCGCCTTGGGGAAGGGAGGTGATACCTTTGACTCCGGATAATTGCTCGCGATAGTGGGCATCGATCTCGGTACGACGCTGCAAGACTTGGGGCATGTGCTGGAGTTGCAGCAAGCCAAAAGCGGCATTGATCTCGCTCATCTTGGCGTTGATGCCCGGTGCAACCACCGTGGTTTCATTCACGAAGCCGAAGTTCTTCAGGTGATCAATGCGCTGCTTGGTTTTAGCGTCTGGGCACACAATGGCGCCGCCTTCAAAGGTGTTGAACACCTTGGTGGCATGAAAGCTGAGCACCGACAAATCGCCATGGCGCAAAACACTGCCGCCCGCATCCTGCACCCCAAAAGCGTGTGCTGCATCGTAGATGACGCGCAGGTTGTAGTTGTCGGCAATCGCCTGTATGGCGGCGGTGTCGCAGGGGTTGCCGTAGCAGTGCACGGGCAGGATGGCCGTGGTCTGTGGGGTAATTGCAGCTTCGATCTTGGCGGGATCCAGATTCAGTGTGCGCGGTTCCACATCCACAAACACCGGCTTGCAGTTTTGCCACAGCAGGGCGTGCGCGGTGGCCACGAAGGAGTACGGGGTGGTAATGACTTCCCCAGTTACGCGCAGGGCTTGCAGGGCCGTAATCAGTGCCAAGGTGCCATTGCTGAACAGGGCCACATGCGGCACGCCCAGATATTCGCACAGTGCCCGCTCGAGTTGCTGGTGGAAGGGGCCCGCATTTGTCAGGATTTTATTGGCCCAGATCTGCTCCATGTAGGGGATGAATTCTTCCAACGGAGGCAGGTAGGGTTGGGTAACGTAGATTTTTTCTTCTGCCATGGCATGCAAACACTTGCGGTGTCTTGGGGTGGATGGTCGCAAGAAGCGTAGCAGTACGCATGGTGGTTAAAGGGGCAAGAAGACGTGGGAAAGTCGAAGTTCTCCGCTATTCAGAATATTAAAAAATAACCGCCCGGGCTTGTTACTCACGGGTTTCACGGCGATTCGTGGAAACCTGTGGGCAACAAGCCCGAGCGGTTATTGGGTAGCGCTGACTCTCGATGGCGCTGAGGGGGCTCTGCCGCTGTGTGCTTAGCCTTGCAGCAGTTTCAGCACATTTTGCGGAATTTGGTTGGCTTGGGCCACCATCGCGGTGCCTGCCTGCTGCAGGATTTGTGTGCGGCTCAGATTCGCAGTTTCGACGGCGAAGTCCGCATCCACGATGCGGCCTCGGGCGGCGGAGAGGTTTTCGACTTGCACATCAATGTTGTTGACGGCTGTCTCAAAACGCGTCTGGATGGCACCCAGGGTGGCGCGGGCACCGTTGACCTGGTCGATGGCGCTGTCGATTTTTTTCAGTGCAGTCCAAGCACCGGCCTGGGTTCTGACATCAATTGCTTCAATCCCAGAGTCGTTGTAGACCGCGCCAACCGTGGTGGTGTTGCTGCCGCCGATGGCAGTTGCTGTGTTGTCCAGGCCCGTGGTCGATGCATCGAAACCACCGAAAGAGATAGAGACGGGAATGCCATCTTTGTCGAGCTTTTCGGAGCGCAGTTCAACCTTGTAAGTTTCTGTGCCTTCGTTTTTAGTCAGGAAGGCTGTGACGCCGGTATCGGCCGTCTTGTTGTTGATGGCTTCAATCACTTGACCCAGGCGTTCCTGGCGGCTTTCGGCGGCTGGCAGGTCGGTCAGGTCAATCGTCTGTCCGGGGGGGGTGACGGTAATTTGCAGGCCAGAGACGCCGGACGCAAAACCGGACAAAGCGGTGGCGCCTGTCGAGGTGTCCACCGACGTGATGTCAGTGCCTGCGTAACTGATGGTCGAAAGTTGGCTGGAGCGGGTGTCGACCAGCGCTCCCAGGGTGATGTTGTCGCCCGAGTTGGCGCCTACCTGAAATACTGCACCAGCGAAGCTGCCGTCCAGCACCTTTTGACCGTTGAAATTGGTTTGCTTGGCCACGCGGTCAATTTCGTCCGACATTTGCTTGACTTCGGCCTGCAGTGCGGCACGGTCGGACGCACTGTTGGTGGCGTTGCCGGCTTGCACGGCCAGTTCACGCATGCGTTGCAGCATATCGCCAATCTTGCCCAAAGCGCCTTCTGTGGTCTGTGCCAGCGAGATGCCGTCGTTGGCATTGCGCGAGGCCACGGTCATGCCTTTGACTTGCGTGTTCATGCGCTCGGCAATCGCCAAGCCCGCGGCATCGTCCTTGGCGCTGTTCACGCGCAGACCCGATGACAGGCGCTGCATGGTCGTGTTCAGGGACTGCCCAGAGAGCGTCAGATTGCGCTGAGCGTTGATCGAGGCGATGTTCGTATTGATTGTTGCGGCCATTGCTGTGATTCCTTCAGTTAGGCAGAAAACGGAGGATGCGAGTTGCTTCGCGTCACCTAGAAACCATGGGCGCTGAGAGGCGGACAGGCAACAGGAGCGATGGAGGCATTCTTTCCTGCCTGCCTTGCGGGTATTGCTGGAATAAGCGTGGGGTTTGGGGTTCTTCTTGTGGTTTTGTGGGTCTTATTGGTTCAAAAAATATAGCTACAAATCCTTTGTGGATAAGTGTTTAATACTATTTTTCATAAACCTGCTAAAGATTTCTGGTCGGTGCCCGATAAACCATGTGTACGCAGCAGGCACCACATGCCGCAACGGCCCACAGAGGTCAGGCAGCCTGGATGCGACAAGCAAAACTTGTTCAAACACTGCCCGTTTAAAGGAATCGCACCATGGCCATGACCATCAATACCAATGTTGTCTCGATCAACGCTCAGCGCAATCTGGGTTTGTCGGGCGGCTCGCTGTCCACCTCCATGCAACGTCTGTCGTCGGGTCTGCGCGTCAACAGCGCCAAGGACGATGCCGCGGGCTTGGCGATTGCCGAGCGCATGAGCACCCAGGTGCGTGGTTTTGCGGTGGCCTCGCGCAATGCCAACGACGGCATCTCGCTGGCGCAAACCGCGGAAGGCGCCTTGGGCAAGGTGGGCGACATGCTGCAGCGCATGCGCGAGTTGGCAGTGCAATCGGGCAACGCGACCAACAGCAAGAGCGACCGTGAAGCGCTGAATGCTGAATTGGTGCAGCTGCGCAGCGAAGTGGACCGCGTGGCCAAGACCACCAGCTTCAACGGCTCCAAGCTGCTGGATGGCGGTTTTACTGGTGGCGTGTTCCAGGTGGGGGCGAATGCGGGTGACAACATCACCGTGGGCGCTTTGGCTGATACACGTGCGGACAAGCTGGGTCAGGCATCGTATGCCACCGCCAGCGCTACCGTGAATGCAGCTGCCAAGAATTCCGCACGTGACGCAATGACCAATGCCTCCGTCACGATCACCGTTTCCGGTGCCGACGGTGTGGGTGTGGCGGTGCAGATTGCCCAAGATGAAAACGTGACCTCTGAAGAGGCGCTGGGCCGCTTTATCGAGGCAGTCAACTCCAAGACCGCAGACACTGGTGTGACCGCGTTCCTGGCGGACGATGGTGCGTCGATTGAATACCGCGCGACGGTGGGTGAAGGGCAGACGGCTGCCAGCGCTCAAATCGCAGGGATTGCAGCTTTCGCTGCCACCGGCGCTGCTGCAGGGTCTGTGGGCATGGACCAAATGAATATCAAGACGCAGGCGGGTGCCTGGGAGTCGCTGCAGCGCATTGACAGCGCCATCGACAAGGTCAACAGCGCCCGTGCGGACCTGGGTGCCATCCAGACCCGTTTTGAGAAGTCGATCGAGAACATCGACATCATGCAAGAGAACATTTCTGCAGCACGGGGCCGTATCACGGATGCGGACTTTGCCAAGGAAACAGCCAACCTGAGCCGCACGCAAATCCTGCAGCAGGCCGGCACCGCCATGGTGGCCCAGGCGAACCAACTGCCACAAAACGTGCTGAAGCTGCTGCAGTAAAGAGAACTGTATGCCCTGCTGGGTGGCCGCCTCTTCATCGGTTACCGGGCGGGGCATGACGAAAACGGGTGGTGCAAGCTGCCTGCCAAAAAAGCCTAGCTCAAGCATTTGGAAAACATATTTCAAAGCTTGGGCGAAGGTGTATCACTGAAGGTGAATCCTAAGAAGGGGAATCGAAATGGGTATGTCAATTAACACCAATGTGGTGTCCATCAACGCGCAGCGCAATCTGGGTCTGTCGGGTGGTTCGCTGTCCACTTCCATGCAGCGCCTGTCGTCGGGTCTGCGCGTGAACAGCGCCAAGGACGATGCGGCGGGCCTTGCGATTGCCGAGCGTATGAGCACGCAGGTCAAGGGCCTGGCGGTGGCAGCGCGCAATGCCAACGACGGCATCTCGCTGGCACAAACTGCAGAAGGCGCCTTGGGTAAGGTGGGCGACATGCTGCAGCGCATGCGCGAGCTGGCGGTGCAATCGGGCAACGCCACCAACAGCTCCTCGGACCGTGATGCACTGCAATCGGAACTGAAGCAACTGCGTGATGAAGTAGACCGTGTGGCCAAGACCACCAGCTTCAACGGCGCCAAGCTGTTGGATGGCAGCTTCACCGGTGCTGTGTTCCAGGTGGGGGCCAATGCGGGCGACAACATCACGGTGGGTGCTTTGGCCAACACCAAGGTGGACCAGCTGGGTAATACCACCTACGCCACCAGCTCGACAAGCATCAGTACCGCGGCGATGAGCAGCATGGCTGCGGCCATCAAGTCGAGCACTGCTTCGGATCGTGAAATCACAATTGAAGGGGCTGATGGCGTTAGCGTGACGGCGACGATTGCGCAGGATGCCAATGTGACCAACGAAGAGGCTTTGGGCCGGGTGATTGAGGCCATTAACTCCAAGACGGCAGACACCGGCGTGACTGCTTTCCTGGAAGACAATGCCGGCGTCAAAAGCATTGCCTTCCGCGCGACGGCCAACGATGCAGGTGCGGCGAGCGGTGTGACGGTGTCTGGCGCTGGATTGACCTCCCAGGCGCTGAGTGAAACCACAACAGTAGGCATCGACAAGCTGGACATTGGGACCCAAAAGGGAGCGTGGGATGCGCTGCAGCAAATCGACCAAGCGATCGACAAGGTCAACAGTGCCCGTGGTGATCTGGGTGCTATCCAAACCCGTTTTGAGAAGACGGTGGAAAACATCGACATCCAGAACGAGAACCTGTCTGCCGCCCGTGGCCGTATCGTGGATGCGGACTTTGCCCAAGAAACGGCCAACCTGAGCCGCACGCAGATCCTGCAGCAAGCGGGCACTGCCATGGTGGCCCAGGCGAACCAACTGCCCCAGCAAGTGCTGAGTCTGCTGCGTTAAGTGGCAGTAGGGCCTGCCAGGCTTCGCTGAAGAGCCAGGCAGGCCGTGGATAGTTTTGCTTTTGATGGCAGTCACCAGGTCACTGGTGGCTGCCTTTTTTATTTCCAAAAGTTCTGCGTTGCTCTCTGGGCAAACCAGATACCAGAGTATTTTTTGCCATAACGATTTGAGGGGGAGCGACGACGGGGTGCGCTGCCTGTGAAGGCGTGAGGGTGGTGGTCAACGCTCAAGTTGATGCGGCGTTTGCCGATAAGAATGCATGGCCTCCTTGGAGTTGCGGGCTGCATGGGTAGGTCACCTGGATTGGCGGGTGCTAGAGGTTTTGTTTGGGCTTTTGCGCGAGCGCCAATCCGACGACAATCAGCTTGTTCTACGCGTGATTTGGGTCATTGCGGGTACTTAATGCAACAGGAGTCTTCATCATGGCAATTTCATCGGCAGGTATCGGTAGCGGGTTGGACGTTGCCAAAATCGTCGAGCAGATGGTGACTGCTGAAAAAATACCGCTGAAGAAGCTCGAAGCCAAGGCCGAAGGCATTCAGACCCAGATTTCCACCTACGGTGAAATCAAATCACTGACCTCCAAGCTGGGGGATATCGTTTCCAAACTGACCCGCGACAGCGCGTGGAATGGGGTGAATATTTCCTCCAGCAATTCCACCATCTCTGGGAGCATGACGGGGATTGCCGCGCCGGGAACTTACAACATTCAAGTGACGCAGTTGGCCCAGGCGCAGACCACGGTGATCGGGGGGGCGGGCGCCGCGGCTTTGGCCAAAGATGAAACGATGGGGGCGTCTGGAAAGCTCACCCTCAAAAAGGGCGTAGGTGCGAATGAAGTCGTCAAAGAGTTGGATATTTCCAGCTCGGATACGTTGACCAAAATTGCTGCCAAGGTCAACGAGGCCGGCATGGGGATTCAAGCCTCGGTGGTGACCGATGTGGATGGTAAGGAGCGCCTGATGCTGCGTTCCAAAGACAGTGGAACCGGCAATAGTTTTACGGTTGGTATTGACCCGGCTTTGACGAAGCTGGGACAGACAAATTCGCAGCTTGCCCAAAATGCGGTGGTCAAGCTGAACGGGGTGACTGTGGAGTCGAACAGCAACACGTTTGCCAACACGATTCCGGGGATGTCTTTCTCAGTGTCGGAGATCACCACGAATTCCGCGACCATGACGGTGAAGACGGATACCGAGGCCATTAAGAAGAGCTTGCAAGAGTTTGTGGATGCGTACAACGAGCTCAACGATTTGCTGTCTAAGTCGACCAAGTACACCGAGGAGACCAAAACCGCAGGCGTTCTGCAGGGTGATAGTGCAACGGTGAGCTTGCAAAATACGTTGCGGATGTTGACCCAAGGTATTTCTGGCAGCACAGGAGCTTTTACGCGTCTTTCCGATATTGGTATTCAAATGCGCCAGGGGGGCGGTTTGACGGTGGACAGCACCAAGCTGGACAAAGGCTTGGCGAATGTTGATGACTTAAAAGCCTTGTTTGCCAACAAGGCCAATAGCATGGGTCAAGGAGGGGGGATTGCCGTGAATTTCAAGGCGGTGACTGACAAGCTGTTGGCATTTGATGGCACCTTGAATTCGAAGACCGACTCGCTGGAGCGCACACTCAAAAGTAATGGTGCTGAGCAAGACAAGGTCAACAAACGTGCAACAACCTTGGAAGAGCGCCTGTACAAACAATATTCGGCGCTGGATGGGAAGATGTCCTCGCTGAATGCCCTGAACTCCTACGTCTCCCAGATGGTGACGACGTGGAACAAGTCCTCGAGCTGATTTGGGTACCAGGTTATTTTTGGATTTTTTAAGTTCGTGCGTGTGGCTGTGCAATCCAAGCAGAACGCGTCCGAATGAGAGTAAGGAACAACACATGTTTTCTTCTGCAGGCTACGGGGCAGCGAATGCCTATCGTCAGGTGGGTGCTCACTCGGGTGTCGAGAACGCTTCTCCGCACCAACTGATCCAGATGCTGTTTGATGGCTTGTTCCAGTCGCTGAACGCGGCGCGTGGCGCCATCGAGCGTGGCGAAGTGGAGGAAAAAGGTCGCCACATTTCCAAATCCGTGCGCATTTTGCAAGAGGGTTTGGTCATGGGTCTGGACCTCGAAAAAGGTGGTGAATTGGCGGCTAATCTGAAGCTGCTGTATGACTATTCTGTGGCCCAATTGACCAAGGCAAACATCCACAATGA
>Ga0114984_1000730_pt1 | contig 12445 bp, 14 predicted proteins | sample Shrwel1BS1Day1_FD_96987 | JGI IMG/M metagenome (GOLD analysis project Ga0114984, IMG submission 96987) | Subsurface microbial communities from deep shales in Ohio, USA - Utica-3 well 1 S-1-Day1 | ecosystem: Environmental > Aquatic > Deep subsurface > Shale gas/oil reservoir > Produced water/Flow... | reverse complement strand
CACCGAGACATTGCGCCATCGCGACACCTCGATCTGGGTCTTCCCCGAGGGCACGCGCAACCTCGGCCGCGGCCTGCTGCCGTTCAAGAAAGGCGCGTTTCAGATGGCGATCACCGCCGGCGTGCCGATCATCCCGGTATGCGTGAGCAACTATGCCAAGTCCATGCGCCTGAACCGCTGGCACAGCGGCAGCATTCTCATCCGCTCGCTGCCGGCGATCCCCACGACCGGCCTGAGCCTGGACGACATGCCGGCTCTGATGGAACGCTGCCAGCAGGCCATGAGCGAGTGCATCGCCAGCATGGATCAGGAGCTGGCCAGGGCGTGAGGTTGATAGCGGGATGCCGAGGCAATTGGCGACCCGCGTCAACCATCAAAACTGTCGATAGTTACTCTGAAGAACATCCATTATTCAATCGAAATGACTTCAGCGACTCTGTGCCCATCGTCACTCCTGACCTGGAGCACAGAACATGTCCCGTCTCTCTCAAGCCGCCCGCAATGGCGCCCTCGCGGCCATCGGCCTATACCTGATCAGCACCTCCACGGTGCTGGTTGTGAGTTACGCCAGCCTGCAGCCCAGCACCCCGACCATCGAGCAGCCCGGCCCACTGCACAGCCTGAGCAATCGCTTGCCGGCCCTGCTCGGCGCGCTCTCGCAGGTGGGTGGTCGACCATGATCAGAACGCAACGCACCCGCCTGCTGATGCTCGCCAGCCTGCCACTGCTCACAACCCTGCTGGCACTCGGCGGCATCGGCAAAAGCTCGGCTGGCGCCGTGGCGCGCAATATCGAGTGCAGCCACAAGCTGGCTCACCATCTGGATCTGGCCGAAAGCCTCAAGCGGCAGCTGAGCAGCCCGCCGCCGAACAGGAGCAAGCGACTTTCGCCCTACTTCGTGCTTACCCAGCAGGCATGAAAAAGCCCGGAAAACCGGGCTTTTTCATGGACCGAATCAGGCTCAGGCCTTGCTTTCCCTGCCTTGAGCGACAAAGCGCATCATCCACTCAGCCACTGCACTGCCCTGCTGCGAATGCTTGAGGCTGTCCACGCCCTGCTGGTAAATCTCCTCGCCGAGATGCTGCTGACGCAGGTCGAGCAACGCGCGCGAATAGTCGTGGACGAACTCCGGATGGCCCTGGAAGCACAGCACCTGATCCTCGATGTGATAGGCGCCAATCGGGCAGAAGTCGCTGGAAGCGAGCAGTGTGGCCTTTTCCGGCAGGCGGGTGACCTGATCCTGGTGACTGATCAGCAACTGCAGCTCGTCCAGCGCCGGGCTCATCCACTCGGGCTTGTTCTCCAGTCGGTAGCTGTGTACGCCCACACCCCAGCCCTGCTCGGCACGCTCGGCCTTGCCACCCAGCAGCAGGGCCAGCAGCTGGTGACCGAAGCAGATGCCCAGCAGCTTGTCGCCACGCTTGTAGCGCTCCAGCAGATACTCCTTGAGCGTCTGGATCCAGGGATCGCTGCCGAAGGAATCGGCCTTGCTGCCGGTTACCAGATAGGCATCGAACTTCTCGCTATCGGGCGGGTAATGCCCCTCCACCACGTTGTAGACACTGAACTCCGCCGCCACCGGCTGTTGAGCGAACAGCTGCTCGAACATGCGGCCATAGCCCTGGTACTGGTCGACCAGTTCGGGACGAAGGATGTCAGTTTCCAGGATGCAGATACGCAGTGACATGAGGTTTCCTGTGATGAACACGGAGGGTAGGTGATTTGTGCGTTTTACTTAACACATGAAACTGCACAAAGAAATAGCCGGCCAGTTTTTCCATGATATTTGCGCTTGCCGGCGTTGTGCAACGCCGTCAACAGTCGTCAATTAAATTTGACAACCAGGATTGAAACCATGCCGGACCGAAGCGCCATCAGCCGCTTCGATAGTTATCATGCACCGCATTCACTTCTGTGCCGACCGGAGCGCGACGAATATCGACACATCGGGCAGTCGCCCACATCGCACAGAAGGAAATCGATCATGAGCATCTACGCCGCACTCGCCAGCTTTGCCGCTGCATCCGCCTTCCAGACCGCCGCCCCGGCCCGTACCGAGCAGGTTGCTCCCGCAGCCCGCGACGTTCGTCCGAGCTGACACAAGCGCAGGAGAGCAGCCATGCACAGCCAACTCAGCCTTGACGCCTACGGCGTCACCTATGCCCACCTGCAGGATGGCAGCCTGCAGTTCGAGAGCGAAGCCGCCCTGCAACTCGACGACGGCAGCATGCTGACCCTGCGCATGCCGACCCGTCACAGCGAGATGCTGGCGATTCATGAGGCCGTGTGCATTCGCCAGGGCTGGTGCCAGGCGGCGTGAAGAGCCGGACCGCCGTGTACCCGCCGGAAGACAGACGGTACGCCTTTTGGTGCGCACGGCACACCTTACGGGCCGGTTCACCGCATGGTCAGCGGACCATCGCCCGGCGGAGGACCGGCGGTACGCAGTTGGTGCGCACGGCGCACCCTACGGGTCACCGCATAGCCGAGGGCTCAGAAAGTTTCGCCCTTGGCCGCCTTCTCCAGCAACAGCGCCGGTGGCAGGAAGCGCTCGCCGTACTGTTCGGCCAGATACTGGGCCCGTGCGACGAAGTCTTTCACCCCGTACTGGTTGATGAACTGCAACGCGCCACCGGTCCAGGCGGCGAAGCCGATGCCGAAGATCGAGCCGATATTGGCGTCGGCCACCGACTTCAGCACGCCCTCTTCCACGCAGCGCACCGTCTCGATGGCCTGGATGAACAGAATGCGGTCGCGCACGTCCTCCTGCGAGATCTGCGCATCGGCCTTTTCGAAACGCGCCTTTAGCTCCGGCCACAGGTGCTTCTTGCCCCCGGCCGGGTAATCGTAGAAGCCCATGCCCGCCGCTTTGCCCGGACGCTTGTACTCGTTAAGCATCAGGTCGATGACAGCGAAGGCCGGATGCTCGGGGATGGATTTGCCCTCGGCGGCCAGGTCCTTGATGGTCTGCTGGCGGATATGGTTCATCAGGCTCATGGACACTTCGTCGCTGATCGCCAGCGGGCCGACCGGCATGCCGGCCTTGCGCGCCTCGTTCTCGATCATCGCGGCGCTGACGCCTTCGCCGAGCATGGCCAGGCCTTCGTTGGTGAAGGTGCCGAAGACGCGCGAGGTAAAGAAGCCGCGGCTGTCGTTGACCACGATGGGCGTCTTCTTGATCTGCATGACGTAGTCGAAGCCACGCGCCAGGGTCTCATCCGAGGTTTGCTCGCCGCGGATGATCTCCACCAGCGGCATCTTGTCCACCGGGCTGAAGAAATGCAGGCCGATGAATTTCTCCGGTTTTGCCACGGCAGTCGCCAGACCGGTGATCGGCAGCGTCGAGGTGTTGGAGGCGATCACCGCATCGCTCAGCGCCGCGGCCTCGGCGGCAGCGGTGACCTTGCCCTTGAGCGCACGGTCCTCGAACACCGCTTCGATGATCAGGTCGCAGCCGGCGAAATCCGCCTCGCTGTCGGTGGCCTTGATCAGCCCCAGAAAGGCCTCGCGCTGCTCGGCCGTCATATGGCCCTTGCCGACTTTCTTGTCCAGCAGCTTAGCCGAGTAGGCCTTGCCCTTCTCCGCCGCTTCGACGGACACATCCTTGAGCACCACCTCGATGCCGGCCGCTGCCGATACGTAGGCGATACCGGCACCCATCATGCCGGCACCGAGCACGCCGACCTTCTTCGTCTGGGTTTTCGGGTAGCCCTGCGGGCGCGAGCCGCCAGCGTTGATCTCGTTCAGTTGGAACCAGAAGGTGCCGATCATGTTCTTCGCCACCTGACCACAGGTCAGCTCGGTGAAGTAGCGTGCCTCGATGATCTGCGCGGTGTCGAAGTCGACCTGCGCACCTTCCACAGCGGCGCACAGGATCTTCTCCGGCGCCGGGAAGCAGCCCTTGGTCTTGTCGCGCAGCACGCTCGGGGCAATGGCCAGCATCTGCGCCACGTTCGGCGAACTGGGCGTGCCGCCGGGGATCTTGTAGCCCTGCAAGTCCCACGGCTGCTTCGCGGCCGGGTTGGCGGCGATCCAGGCGCGGGCCTTGGCCAGCATCTCCTCGCGGTCGCTGGCCAGCTCGTGGATCAGCCCGGCCTTGAGCGCTGCCTCGGGGCGCACCTTCTTGCCTTCGGCCAGATACGGCAGGGCCTTTTCCAGACCAAGCAGGCGCACCATGCGCACCACCCCACCACCGCCCGGCAGCAGGCCGAGGGTGACCTCCGGCAGGCCGAGCTGCACGTGGCTCTCGTTCAGCGCGATGCGGTGGTGGCAGGCCAGGGCGATTTCCCAGCCGCCGCCCAGCGCAGCGCCGTTGATGGCGGCGACCACGGGTTTGCCGAGTGTTTCCAGACGGCGCAGCTGACCCTTGATTCTCAGGATCATCTCGTAGAAGCCCTGCGCCTCGGCCTGGGTGACCTTGATCAGTTCATTGAGGTCACCACCAGCGAAGAAGGTCTTCTTCGCCGAGGTGACGATCACCCCGGCAAGCGAGTCCCTTTCCGCTTCCAGGCGATCGACGATCTGGCCCATGGCCTCGCGGTATACCGCGTTCATGGTGTTGGCGCTCTGGCCGGGCATGTCCATGGTCAGGACGACGATATTGTCCTGGCCCTTTTCGTAACGGATGGCGTCAGTCATTTTTTATCTTCTCTTCCCTTGGATGGGGAGCTGCGTAGGGCGGGTGCAACCCGCCAACACATGAACGGCGGGTTTCACCCGCCCTACGGTCAGATGCGTTCGATGATAGTGGCGATGCCCATGCCGCCGCCGACGCAGAGGGTAGCCAGGCCATAGCGCAGCTGGCGCTTCTCCAGCTCGTCGAGCAGCGTGCCGAGGATGGCGCAGCCGGTGGCGCCCAGCGGGTGGCCCATGGCAATGGAACCACCGTTGACGTTGACCTTGTCCTCGCTCACGCCCATGTCCTTCATGAACTTCATGACAACGGAGGCAAAGGCCTCGTTGACCTCGAACAGGTCGATGTCGTCGATGGACAGCCCCGCCTTGGCCAGCGCCTTGCGCGTGGCCGGCGCCGGGCCGGTGAGCATGATGGTCGGGTCAGTGCTGGTCACTGCGGTGGCGACGATGCGCGCGCGCGGCTTCAGGCCCAGTTCCTTGCCCTTGGCCGCCGAGCCGATCAGCATCAGCGCCGCGCCGTCGACGATGCCAGAGCTGTTGCCCGGCGTATGCACATGGTCGATGCGCTCGACATGGCTGTAGACGCGCAGCGCGGTGGCGTCGAAGCCCATCTGGCCCATCATCTCGAAGCTCGGCTTGAGCTTGCCCAAACCTTCGAGGGTGGAGTCGCCGCGAATGAACTCGTCATGATCCAGCAGCAAGATGCCGTTCTGATCGGTCACCGGCACCAGCGACCTGGTGAACGAACCATCGGCGCTGGCGCGCGCGGCCTTCTGCTGCGAGCGCAGGGCGAAGGCATCGACATCGGCGCGACTGAAACCCTCCAGGGTGGCGATCAGGTCGGCACCGATGCCCTGCGGGACGAAATTGCTGTGGATGTTGGTTGCCGGGTCCATCACCCAGGCACCACCGTCCGAGCCCATGGGCACGCGCGACATGGACTCCACGCCACCGACCACCACCAGGTCCTCGAAGCCGGAGCGTACCTTCATCGCGCCCAGGTTCACTGCTTCCAGGCCCGAGGCGCAGAAGCGGTTGAGCTGCACGCCAGCCACGCTGACGTCCCAGTCCGCGACCATGGCGGCAGTCTTGGCGATATCGGCGCCCTGATCGCCCACGGGCGTCACGCAGCCCAGCACGATGTCGTCCACCTGGCTGGTATCCAGGCCGTTGCGTGCCTGCAGGGCGTTCAGCAGGCCGGCAACCAGCTGCACCGGCTTGACGCTGTACAGCGCGCCGTCCTTCTTGCCCTTGCCACGGGGCGTGCGTACCGCATCGAAAATATAGGCTTCGGTCATGGCGTCCTCGGAAACTGATACGGCGCTGGCGGAACACTGCCGACCGGCCGCGCCTGTTCTTATTGAGCCTGCCTACCATAGCGCCGAGGCGCCGGGGCTCAATGACCTAAGCGCTCAGCACCATTGACCGCTGAGCTCAGACGAACGGTCGTCCGCCCTCGGGACGACGGCGATGCCCAAGCAAGCTGTCTGCCTCAAGCCTCGCTGCCGGAAAACCATGGGCCATGCATAGCCCGAAGTTCCTAACCGCCAACCATTAGCAACCAAGTCATCTAAAGGAATAGCGATGCCAGCCCTAGAGTTAATTCTGTACCCGCTACCAAAGGGGTACCGGGAACCGCTGCCGGGACATGCCGGAGCGGTGCATCAGAACCACGCCCAGGCGTGACGCAGCGGCCTGCCAGGCAGTACGGCAGCCCCAACGCCACCCATAACAACAAAAGGCATGCGGCCATGTTCAAACAGCCGAAGTACCGCCAGGCTGGAATCATCCTTTTCGCCACGGCGGTTATCCTGATTCTTCCCAACCTGACCCGTCTGGTCAGCTGAAAGTCCCTCCACCCCGCTGCTGTGCGACGCCGTGGTGCGTCTTGCGCAGGGCGGGCGCCCCACTCATGCATCCTGCTGGACGGCGCGCGGAGCTCGGGCAAAGATAGGGTGATAGTCCCTTTCCCGGAGCCTGACATGCGTGTTGCCATCTTACTGGTCGGTCTGCTCACCCTGCTCGGTGCTCAAGCCGAAGAAGCGGACCATGCCGCCGCCCTCGCCAGCCTGCAACGAGCCGACAGCCTGCTGATCGACGTGCGTAGCGCGGAGGAATTTTCCGCCGGCGCCCTGCCGGGCGCGATTCGCATCGGTCATGACGAGATCGCTGCGCAGATCGCCAGCATCGCACCGGACAAGGACCGGCCCCTTGTGCTCTATTGCCGCAGCGGCCGCCGCTCGGGCCTGGCCAAGCAAAGCCTGGAAGAGTTGGGTTACCGCCAGGTAATCAATGCCGGCGCCTATGACGATCTGCTGCCTCTGCTGGAGGCCGACCAGTGAAAGCACTGTTTCTTGCGCTGCTGGTCATGAGCGGGACGGCGCAGGCCGCTCAGCTCGAGGTGCAACTGAGCGGCGGGCAACGCAGCTGGAGCAGCAGCGAATTGCTCGGCCATCCGCAGGCACGCGACATCGAGATAGACGAAGACGTGAGCTACAAGCGGCCCATGCGCTACCGCGCGGTGCCCATAAGCGCCCTGCTGGACGGCGTCAGCGCGGGCGACCACCTGCAGGCCGTGGCCCTGGACGGTTTTGCCGCCGAACTGCCGGCCGCCACCCTGCTGGCCCGCGAGGGTGCCAAGGCCTGGCTGGCCATCGAGGACCCGCAGCATCCCTGGCCACCGCTGGCCAAGGGCAAGCCCAGCGCCGGCCCCTTCTATCTGGTCTGGACCGATCCGGCGGCCAGCCAGATCGGCCCGGAGCAGTGGCCCTTCCAGGTGGCCCGGATTCGCCAGCTCGCCGCGGTCGAACAGCGCTTCCCCGCCCTGCTGCCGGCAGCGGACGCCAGCGCCGAAGTCCGTACCGGCTTTGCGCTGTATCAGAAGAACTGCATGGCCTGCCATCGGCTCAATGGCGCGGGTGACTCCGAGTTCGGCCCCGACCTGAACATCCCGCACAACCCGACCGAGTACTTCACAGGCGATTTCCTGCGCCAGTACATCCGCGACCCGCAGAGCCTGCGGCGCTGGCCGCAGGGGCGCATGCCGGGCTTCACCGAGCAGGTGCTGAGCGAACAGGAGCTGTCCGAGCTGATCGGCTATCTGGCGCACATGGCCGAGATCCGCGAGCAGCGCAGCGAAGGTCAGTAGATGCCGGACGATGTCACGGGTGCGCCCAGACCATGCGCACCGCGGGCGGCATGAAGAGGATGGTGCGCGCGGCGCACCCTACGTGCGCGGATAGACGGTCGAGGCCAGACTGGGGCAGGCAAACATCGCTCGGGACCTCCCCGTCTGGCGCGCCGCGAACACGTTGGCGCATGCCGATATCAAACCGCCGGGCTTCGTTCAGCCCCGCTCGCCCGCCGAGCGACTCACTGCTGGCGCACCTGCAGCAGCGGCGCCACCTGCACCTGCGCGTGCATCTGCTCGCAACCACCACCGCGACGCATGCCGCGCACCGGGCAGGCGTCGAGGTAGTCCAGACCGACCGCCAGTTTCAAATGCCGCTGCGGGAGCGCCAGGCAGTTGGTCACGTCGAAGCTGTACCAAGCATCGTCCAGCCAGGCCTCGGCCCAGGCGTGGCTGGCCAGGTGCTCGGCGCCGTCGTTGAACAGATAGCCGGACACGTAGCGCGCCGGCACGCCGAGGCTGCGCGCGCAGGCGAGGAAGGCATGGGTGTGGTCCTGGCAGACGCCACGGCGGCCGGCGAAGGCCTCGGCGGCGCTGGTGTCCACCTCGGTGCTGCCGGGCTGGTAGGCGATATGCTCGTTGAGCGCGTGCATCAGGTCGATCAGGCCCGTGCGATCCGTGCGTGCCTTGCTCTGCTGCGCGGCGAATGCGCGGATGGCGTCGTCGGCCTGGGTCAGGCGGGTGAAACGCAGGAATGGCAACGCCGACTGACGCTCGTGCTCGGCCTCGCAGGTTTCGTCGATTTCCACCTGACCGCGCGCGCCGATGACGATGGACTCGTGCGGCTCGTCCAGGGTCAGCACGTGCAGGATGTTGCCGTAGGGGTCGAGCTGGGCGTGCACCGGGCGCGGCAGGTCGAGCTGCCAGCTGAGCACCTGTTGGCGCTCGCTGTCGTGCGGGGTCAGACGCAGGTACTGGATGCTCGCGCGTACCTGATCATCGTAACGGTAGGTGGTGTCATGACTGATCGAGAGTCTCATGCGACCTCCAGGTAGGACGTATGGATGGTATTGCCCAACTGGCGCACCAGCAGGATGAAGTCGGTGAGCCAGGCGTGCAGGCCTTCGTCGAGCACTTCATCGATGCTGGTGTAGCGCAGCCGCGCATCCAGCTCGGCGGCCAGGCGCTGCGCCGGGCGACCGTTCTCTCCGGGTAGACCGGCGAGCATCAGGTTGAGTTCTTCCAGGCAGGCGCGCAGCGAGCGCGGCACGTCCGGGCGCAGCAGCAGCAGTTCGGCGACCTTGCGCGTGCGCGGCGAGCCGCGGTAGATCTCGGCGAAGGCCTCGAACGAGGACAGTGCCCGCAGCAGCGCACTCCATTGGTAATAGCTGCGCGCGGTGCGCTCCTCCAGCTCGTCGATCTCCTCGCCAAGCATTTCGTAGCGCGCATCGAGCAGGCGCAGGGTGTTGTCGGCGCGCTCGATGAAGGTACCCAGGCGAATGAAGCGATAGGCCTCGCCACGCATGATGGTGCCGAAGGTGGCGCCGCGGAACAGGTGCGAACGCTCCTTGACCCACTCGCAGAAGCGACTGATGCCGTAGCGCCCCAGGCCCTGTTCGGCGATGCCGCGCATCTCCAGCCAGGTGGCGTTGATGTTTTCCCACATGTCCGCGGTGATTCGCCCGCGCACCGCATGGGCGTTGCTGCGTGCGGCCTGCAGGCAGCAGTAGATGCTGCCCGGGTTGCTCGCATCGAGGGCGAAGAAGTGCAGCATGCGCTCGGCGTGCAGCGGGCCGTGGCGCTCCAGATAGTCGTCCAGGGTGCCGGTGATCAGCAGCGGCATGGCCAGTTCGTCGAGGCCGTCACCACGGCCATCCTGCGGCATCAGCGACAGCGAATAGCTGACGTCGAGCATGCGCGCCAGGTTCTCGGCGCGCTCCAGGTAGCGCGACATCCAGTACAGATCGGAGGCGGTTCTACTCAGCATGATCAGTCCTCCACCACCCAGGTGTCCTTGGTGCCGCCGCCTTGCGACGAGTTGACCACCAGCGAGCCTTCGCGCAGTGCCACGCGCGTCAGGCCACCGGGCACCAGGCGGGTTTCGCGGCCGGTCAAAACGAACGGGCGCAGGTCGATATGGCGTGGGGCGATGCCGCGCTCGACGAAGGTCGGGCAGGTCGACAGGCTCAGCGTCGGCTGGGCGATATAGGCCTCCGGCTTGGCGATCAAGCGGGCACGAAAGTTCTCGATCTCGGCCTTGCTCGCCGCCGGCCCCACCAGCATGCCGTAGCCGCCGGAGCCCTGGGTTTCCTTGACCACCAGCTCGGACAAATTGGCCAGCACGTGGGACAGCTCCTCCGGCTTGCGGCACTGCCAGGTCGGTACGTTCTTGAGGATCGGCTCCTCGTCCAGGTAGAAGCGGATCATGTCGCCGACGTAGGGGTAGACCGACTTGTCGTCGGCCACGCCGGTGCCGATGGCGTTGGCCAGCACCACGTTGCGCGAGCGGTAGGCCGAAAGAAGGCCAGCCACGCCGAGCATCGACTCTGGGTTGAAGGCCAGTGGATCGAGGAAGGCGTCATCGAGGCGCCGATAGATCACGTCCACCTGGCGCGCGCCGGCGGTGGTGCGCATGTACACCTTGTCGTCGCGCACGAACAGATCGGCGCCCTCTACCAGCTCGACGCCCATCTCGCGAGCGAGGAAGGCGTGCTCGAAGTAGGCACTGTTGAAGCGCCCCGGCGTCAGCACCACCACCGTGGGGTTGTCCAGCGGGCTGGAACTCTTCAGCGCATCGAGCAGCAGATTCGGGTAGTGGTCCACCGGGGCCACGCGCTGCGCGGCGAACAGCTCCGGGAACAGGCGCATCATCATCTTGCGGTCCTCGAGCATGTAGCTGACGCCGCTGGGGGTGCGCAGGTTGTCTTCCAGCACGTAGTAGCTGCCATCGCCGTCACGCACCAGGTCGACCCCGGCGATGTGCGCATAGATGTCGCGGTGCAGGTCCAGGCCCTGCATGGCCATCTGGTAGCCCTCGTTGGCCAGTACCTGCTCGGCCGGAATGATCCCTGCCTTGATGATCCGCTGGTCGTGATAGAGGTCGGCGAGAAACAGGTTGAGCGCCTGTACGCGCTGGATGCAGCCGCGTTCGACGATGCGCCATTCGCTGGCGGGGATGGCGCGGGGGATGATGTCGAAGGGGATCAGCCGCTCGGTGCCTTGGTCATCGCCGTAGAGGGTGAAGGTGATGCCGGCGCGATGGAACAGCAGGTCGGCTTCTCGTCGGCGCTGGGCCAGCAGATCGTCCGGCGTTTCTGCCAGCCAGCGGGCAAATTCGCGGTAGTGCGGGCGGACAGCGCCGCTCGCGTCGTACATCTCGTCATAAAAGGTGCGGGCCATGCCTTACTCCTTGTCACCCGGACTTGCAGACAGCTTTGCAAGCCCCGAGCCAGAGCAGTTAATCCTTTAATTTCAACTACATACCAACAACACCCAAACAAAGCGCACCACAATGGTGCCTTGCAATGTTCCTGTCATGAGCCGCCGCCCCATTGCGTGGCAGCCTCGCTTGCCCACTCGGACAGCGCCTCAAGGAGCCCGCCACGTTACTGCTGCGGCGGCGCGGGACACTCAGCTGTCACATTGCGTGACCGCCCGGTCGAGCGCAACCACTTTTCGGTGCGCTCCGCTCATGAAAAGGTATCCGAATGAAAGTAGCGGCCATGCCGCAGGCGCTGCCCCGGCTTTCATCCAGGCTACCGAGGCGCCCGAGCAGGCATGGCGCTGCGTCAGTTCGCGCGAAGAAAGGTCGCGATCGATTCGGCGGCCGTCTCCAGGTGCTGTTCATGGGTCAAGCCCGAAGCCTTGAGCGGCTTGAGATCATGGTCGGCCGCCTGCAGCCAGTGCAGCGTGACAGCCGCTGACAGGCGGTAGCCGGCGACGGCCTCGCGATTACCCAGGGCATCGCGCTCGCCCTGGATGATCAGCGTCGGCGTATGCAGCTCGGCGAGATGGGCGACACGCGGCTTCTCCGGCTTGCCGGCGGCGTAGAACGGGTAGCCCAGACAGATCAGCGCCGAGGCGCCCAGCTCGTCGGCCAGCAGGCTGGCCATGCGCCCGCCCATGGACTTGCCGCCGATGGCCAGCGGCCCTGCGACCCGTTGGCGCACCTGGGCATGCACCTCGCGCCATTGCTGCAGCAGTTGCGCCTGCGGATTGGGCGGCCGCTTGCGCCCATCCACCCGGCGCTGCGCCATGTAGGCGAACTCGAAACGCACCACACGCACGCCACGTGCCGCCAGGCCCTGCGCCATGGCCTGCATGAACGGGCTGTCCATCGGCGCGCCCGCGCCATGGGCCAGGATCAGCGTGGCCTGCGCCCCCTGCGGCGGTTCGTCCCACAACCAGGGTAGCCCCTGCTCACATTGACCGGCGTCAATAAACCCAGATGGCCCTTTGCTCATGCTTGCCTCGCGTCGATATCCGTGGTGTCCGTGGCTTGCTCATGCCTGCGGCCGCCACGGTTATCGGCCGCTCTGCCATAACCGTGGATGGAAACCCAGACATGAACACAACAACCCGCTGCGCCTACAACTACAGGGTGGTTCGCCAGTTCGCCATTATGACGGTGGTTTGGGGCATCGTCGGCATGGGACTCGGCGTATTCATCGCTGCCCAGCT
>Ga0114984_1000728_pt1 | contig 12475 bp, 6 predicted proteins | sample Shrwel1BS1Day1_FD_96987 | JGI IMG/M metagenome (GOLD analysis project Ga0114984, IMG submission 96987) | Subsurface microbial communities from deep shales in Ohio, USA - Utica-3 well 1 S-1-Day1 | ecosystem: Environmental > Aquatic > Deep subsurface > Shale gas/oil reservoir > Produced water/Flow... | reverse complement strand
GCCCCGGTACCCTGGTAGAAAGGCTCGAACAGGTGGGTTCGATCTTGCGGGTGGATGCCGGTACCGGCATCCACCCGCAAGATCGAACCCACCTGTTCGAGCCTTTCTACCAGGGTACCGGGGCAGTAAATGCCGGTCATGCGGGCCTGGGCCTGGCCATCGCCCGTCGTATGGTGGAACTTCAAAAGGGCCGCATCGACGTCCGTAACCTTGAGCCAACCGGTGCCGAGTTTCAGGTCTGGTTGCCGGCTGCCGAAACCGGGTAATGCCCCGAAAATCCACGCTGTTATAGATTCGTAATACTCTGTGAACGATTTCGTGAAGTCACAGGTTTAGCCTGACAGCATGGCATCAATCACAGGAGAAACACCATGAAACGCAGGATCTCAGGTTTTGCCCTCGTGCTGTCCCTGGTTGTGGCAGGGGGGGCTTACACGTCTCTTGCCTCAGCAGACAAGCACGATACCGAGTTTGCCCCCGACGATCCGGACCTGGCTGTGGCCACGTTTGCCGGCGGCTGCTTCTGGTGTGTGGAGGCGGGCTACGAGAAAGTGCCCGGGGTGGTGGAGGCCGTCTCCGGTTACGCCGGCGGCAGTGTCGAGAATCCCACCTATGAGCAGGTATCTTCTGGCAGCACCGGTCACACCGAGGCGGTGCAGGTCTACTACGATCCGGATGAGATGACCTACGAGGGGCTGTTGCAGGGCCTGTGGCGGATGATGGATCCCACCGACGCCAATGGCCAGTTCGTCGATCGGGGCAAACAGTACCGGCCAGCGATCTTCTACCACAATGACGAGCAGAAGCGTCTGGCCGAGGCCGCCAAGCAGGAACTGGAGGCTTCGGGTATCTATGACAAGCCGGTGGTGATTGAAATCGTCCCGTTGGAAACCTTCTATCCGGCGGAGAAGTATCACCAGGACTATTACAAGAAAAACCCGCTGCGCTACAAATTCTATACCTTCAACTCCGGCCGCTATCAGTTCATCGAGAAGGTCTATGGCGAGAATTATGAGCTGGATTTCTCGAAGTTCCGGCCCGCAGCAGCCATGGAACCGGATACCAAGGGCAAAGGCTTTGACCCGCAAACCTTTGAGAAGCCCGATCAGGAAACCCTGAAAAAGCGCCTCACGGATATCCAGTACGAGGTTACCCAGCAAGACGGAACCGAAAGGGCCTTTAACAATCCCTACTGGGATAATAAGCAGCCGGGACTGTATGTCGATATTGTGTCCGGGGAGCCGTTGTTCTCATCCCGGGACAAGTACAAATCAGGTACTGGCTGGCCCAGTTTCACCAGGCCCATTCACGAGGATGCGGTGGTGGAAAAGGAGGATAGGACACTGTGGATGACCCGCACCGAGATCCGTAGCCGGTATGCCGACTCGCACCTGGGGCATGTCTTCAATGACGGACCGGCTCCCACCGGACTGCGTTATTGCATGAACTCAGCGGCGCTTCGCTTCATTCCCCTGGAGCAGATGGAGGCTGAAGGCTACGGGGACTATGTTGACGAAGTCACCGGCGGTAACGCCTGATGGTGTGGTCAGAGCCACAGGTCCTTGACCGGCGTGTTCGGTCCGAAATGGTAGTGAATCTGGGCCTGTAGAAGCTCTGCGGTGCCAATGGCATCAATCAGCGCATTGTGGGAGGCGTAATGGGGCAGCCCGTAGCGCTGACGGCTGTCAGCCAGCCGGATCGATACCGGCTTCTTCCCCAGCAACCGTTGCCAGCGGGTCGGTCGCCGGTCCGGGTGCAGGTGAGCCTCGATGGCCATGGTATCGATGACCGGAAAGCGGATGCCTTCGCCCAGCCGCCACTGTAGTGCCACATTGAGAAACGGCCGCTCGATGTCCCGGTAATGGACCACCGGGATGCGGCCATTCAGGTAGCTGAACAGCTTGTCCAATACCTCGTTGAGGTCCGGGGCCTTGTCGATGTCCGAGTGGGTGATGCCATGCACTTCGATGGAGGTCTGATGCAGGGGCAGTTGCGGGCGCACCACCTGGTGCCAGCAACGGCCCAGTTGGATCCCGCCCAGGGTAAAGGGCACCAGCCCGACACTGACGATGGAGTGTTCGTTCGGATCAAGTCCCGTGGTCTCGAAATCCAGCGCCACCAGGGGAACGTCCGACATCGGCATGTCCGGGTCGACGCAGCCGGCTTCGTAGAAGGCCTTGAGCAATGGTGACTTTGCCTGTTGGGCGAGCTCCCGGTACTGCTCCGGCCAGGTGGGTTTCGGGGTGTTCGACTGGCCTTCCGGATTACTGGGCATTGCGACCTACCTGGGCGTTGTAGCGGAAACGCAGGAACTTCTGGGCGTTGCTGACCACCTGGAAGGCGTCCTTCAGGTGACTGCGTTCGAACGGTGACAGGTCCTCGGGTCGCACGTTATTGTCGGGCTTCCGGCCATCCTCGATGGCCAGGGCCTGATGCCGGATACGAACGATGGAGATGAACTCGAGGGCATCCCGCAGGTTGCCGAGATCATCTTCCAAGAGCAGCTTGGTCTGGCCGATGACCTTGAGACGTTCGAAGGAGTTCTGGGCCCGGGATCCGCATGCCAGGGCATGGACCCGGATCAGGTCGGACAGCGGTGCAGTGCCTCGCCGTTTCAGGTTGAAAGTCTTGCGGTGTTGACCGTCCTCCTCCAGAACGAAGGTGCGGAAAAAGCCGAGAGGCGGCGTGCGGTTCAGGGCATTGCGCGCCAACAGGGTGAGGAAGCGCTGGCTGTGGCTGGCCTTCTCCGCCACCAGCGCTTTCAGTTCTTCTGCGAACCCGGTGTTGCCGTGGATGCCGTCCAGGTCAAAGAAGATATTGCTGTTCAGCAGCGCTTCGGCCTTGGGGTTCTCGATCCAGTCGGTGAAATAGCCCTTCCACACCCGCAGCGGCTGACGCCACTTCGGGTTGGTGGCCATGATCTCGCCGGTACAGTACGTGTAGCCGCACTCTGCGAGGCCGTCGCTGACAAACTTCGCCAGCGCCAGGAAATATTCGTCGTGTTCTTCGGGCACGAAGCTGTCGTCCAGGATCATGGCATTGTCCTGGTCGGTCACCACCAGCTGCTCGTCCCGGGCCATGGAGCCCAATGCCATGAAGCAGTAAGGTATCGGCGGTGGCCCCAGTTTTTCCTCGCCCAGTTCCAGCAGCCGCTGGGTGAAGCTCCGGCCGATGCCGGCCATGGCGCTGCCGATCATGTGGGAGTTGGCGTCCTCGTTCACCATGCGCACAAAGGTATCCGGCACATCCCGGCTGATTTTCTTCAGGCCTTTGACGTCATTCTGGTGATAGATATTGCTGACCAGGTACAGGCTGCTCTGGCTCTCGTATTTCACGATGTCAGACAGCGCAATCACGCCCCGCACCTCGTCTTTATCCATGACCGGCAGGTGATGCACGTTGTTGTGCAGCATCATGAGCATGGCTTCGAATATGTAGGCGCTGGCGCGAATGGTGATGAGACCCTCGGACATGATGTCACTGATGGGAGTTTCCGAGGGGAGGGCTTCGGTAACGGCCCGGGTCCGCAGGTCCCGGTCGGTGATGATGCCCTTGAGTATGGGGTGTTCGCCGCTCTCGTCCATCAGCAGCAGCGCGGAAACACCCTGGTCAGTCATGATCCGGGCCGCCTCCTGCAGCCGAACCGTGCAAGGCGCCGAGACCGGAGTGCGGGCAATCAGCCGGGTGACCTTGGAGGTCATCAGGTCGTTGGACTTCTCCCGCCGGGACAGCGCCGAGCGCAGGCGGCTCCGGTCCTCGGTCTCGACAAAGTCGGCGAAGCCGTCATCGTTCTCGAACAGGTACTGGAATGTGGCCTCGGGGATCCGGTAGACGAGGGTATCTTCGAGCGCCTTGGCGGGAAAACGCACGGTCTTGTTCATTAACAGGCCGAACTGGCCAAAGATGTCACCTTCGCCGATCCGGTTATAGAGTTCACCAGAGCGCCGGAAAATCTCCACGGCGCCGCTGCGAATGTAGTAGAGCCAGGTGTTGTCCTGTCCGAATTCCAGAATCTGGGTGCCGGCACGGAAATACTCCACTTCAACGCCACCGACCACCTGATCCATCAGTTCTTCCGGCATTTCATCGAACGGAGGATACTGGGCCATGTGGTTCCGGATATCAATGAGTTCCGCCTGCATATTGCTCCCTGGTGCGCCTTGGCTAAGGTCTGGAAATTATTGTTAATAAAGGACTATAGCAATCGAAGGGGGAACTGGCCACGACGGGGGAGGATGGCGGCCGGTCGGCCGCCATCGTTGGTGGGCAGGGCAGGTTTACTGGTTCAGGGACTGGAAGATGCTCTGGTTGCCGCAGGCATCCCCGTTTTCATAGTCGGTGGTGACTACGTTGTTTATCCAGTGATTGAGCAGCGCCACCCCTTCGGTATGGGCCACGCTGCGGGCGATGGGCGGCATGCGCCGTTGGGGATCGCTCTCGTCCGCCAGTCGGCAGGAAACAATCGAGCTGTCGGCATCCCCGGGTACCACGATATGCTGACGGCCGCACGAACCACCGCCGGTGGCGGTTGGTTTCTTGCAGATACCGTAGCCGGCGTCTACTTCGCGGTAGTGATCGAGGTAATAGCCGGTATTTGAGGCCGCCCCCCGGTCGTTATGGCAGTGCTGACAGTTTACCTCCAGGTATGCCCGCAGACGGGCCTCCACATCGGCGTCGGAGCCGGCGGTTTCACCGCTGTCACCGGGAAGGTTCCAGTGGGGCAGTCGTTCGATGTTGGTGGCCACGCCCCGACCGTCAATCTGAAGTTCCGGAACATTGATCAGGATGCCCTGATCCTGCCAGTACTTGAGCTGGTTCACCCGAGGGAAACCGCCCTGTCCGCTGGTGCCCATGAAGGCAGATTCCGGGGCATAGGCGCGGTTCAGGTTGCGGGGTTTGGGGCCGATGGGCGCGCTGCCGGATTCTACGTCATCGTTGCTGTGGCAGGTAATGCACTGATTGGCATTGGGGATGGCGTAGCTGTCGGTGCTGCCGGACAGCAACTGGCCAGTGGTCGGGTCCTGGTAATGCCAGCTCACTGCCCGGGTGCCGCCCCCGAGGGCCAGTTTTGCCACGGGATTGCCTTCGCTGTCCTTCTCCCAGATGTAGGTGGGGCCATCCCAGAATGCCTTGCCACTCTCGCTCACCCGCTTGATCAGAAGACGGGTTTCCACCAGTTCCTCGGTTCCCCGGCTTTCATCGGTAAAGGCAAAGGTCTTGGCAATCACCGTGCCGGTGGGGAAGTGGATGGTGCCGTTCACGTTACCGCCGTCCTGGCCGCCCATGTAGACCGCCTTGGTGCCTGGCGGCACGAACGCGACCCGATACTTGGTGGCGTAGTCGGAGAACAGTTTGCTGTTGAGCACGAACGGTACGCCACCGTCGTTGGGCATGCTGCGAGGATCGTGGGGATCGGCAAACAGGTTGTACTGATCGAGCCGGGGGCAATTCACTGCCAGGGCCTCCCGGTTGACGCTGCCGGGTTTCCCTTTCCTGGAGCAGAGCTTGTTGACGTACTCCTCGCTCGGCGCCGGATCAATGGTGCCGCTGGGTTCGAACGGCGGAATTTCCACGCGGGGCAATGGGGGCAGGACTTTGCCGAAACGCGCCTGGCAGTCGTGGACCGACTTGTCGGTGTCGGCCACCACACCATCCAGGCCCTCCAGTACTGATTGCAGGCCTTCCAGGGTCAGGATGCTGGTGTCCTGCTCGGCGGCTGCCAGAACCAGTTCCAGCCCCTCGGTGCCATGGAAGTTCATGTAGGCCTGGCTGTCGGCAGACAGGTCGTTGTTATGGAAACAGGAGCCCCACTGGGGGAGCTTACGCTCACCCTGGTCGTTGAACTTGTAGGCGTTGTAATGGCAGGACGGGTTCGGGTGTTCGTTGGTGTGGATCGGCTTGCCGTTTTCGTCGGCTGGCACAGGATCGCCGTTGGCGTCCACCGGGTAGGGGCAGTCCGCGTCCAGCTCGTCCAGCAAGCCGTCCCAGACAATGTGGGCGCCCTTGCCGGGATTGGTGACGTTTTTCAGGCCGATCAGGGTGGGCAGTACCGTTTCCACCTCCCCTTCGAGCAGGACCTTCTCGAAATTCGGGGGCGGCAGGTCGTAGCCGGAGTTGCGCATCACATTGTTGTGAATGTGCAGGCCCTCCGTATAGGGATCCAGTTTCTTGTCCGAGGTCTTGCCCTTGCCGTCGATCAGCTCGTAGCTGGTGTAGATGACTGCCGCGGTGCTGTGGTCCTCGAAGGTGTTGTTGAAGACCTCGATGTTGTCGTAACCCAGGGTGATGAAGCCGGTACCCCGGGGCACGGCGGATACAAGCCCGCTGTGGGCGAAGTTGTAGGTATTGTTGTTGCGGGCCACGTTGTTGTGCATCACCGAGGTATCGCCATACTGGGTGATGTTCTCCAGGTCGTAGATCAGGAAACCGCCGGTGTTGCACTCGGCCACGTTGCTGTCGTATTCGCCGCCCTGGACATTCTCGATCTCGAAGCCCATGACGTTGTACACCGCGCGACTGTTACGGATGATCGCGGTATTGGTCTGGCCCACGTAGATGCCTGCATCCGAAGCGCCCACGGATTCGGAGTTGTCCACCAGGATGTTTTCCGATTCCACGGGATAGATGCCGTAGCGCCCGCTGGCGGAGCTGGGAATGTAATCCGGGGTCGGGTCGCCCGCGTTCAGGGGCGGGTTGGTGCATTGTACATGCAGCCGATCGGTGAAGTTGCTGGCGGTGATCGGCTCGCCACCGCCGGACCAGATCGCCCGTACGTTCAGCAGCGTGCCCCATTTCACACCCTTGAGTTTGAAGGCATCGCCCGGGGAATCGGCAATGGTGAGATCACGCACGGTGAGACCGCGAACGTTGAGGGCTTCCAGGCCGGTGACGTTGTCGCTGTCTCGGAAGGACAGCACGGTTTCATCCTTGCCGCAGCCCTTTATGAGCACATCTTCGGTGGCCTGGATCAGCAGGCCATGATTCAGCTCGAAAAAGCCGCAGCTGAATTCCAAAGTGTCTCCCGGGCGCAACTGGATCATGGCACTGATCATCTCGTTGGTGGCTTCCGGTCCCGGTTCCACCAGGAAGGTGCGCCCCTCACTGAAGCGTTCGACCTGGTTGCCGGCGACACTGCTGTTGTCGCCAGCGGTGTCGCTGGCTGGCGAGGAATCCGAGGAACCACCGCCACCGAAACATCCGGCGAGCAGGAATGTGACAGCCATTGCCAGAGTGAGGCCAAGGTGCCCGCGTTGCAGACGATTCCGGTTTTTTGTGAAAGTCATGGCTTTGCTCCTGTCCTTAAAGCGGGGCGCTTTCAATCCGTTCCCACATCCGCAGGTAGGCTTCGGCGGAGGTGAAAAGCTGGTTGATGGCGTCGTCGATCTGCTCGGGATCGGCGTCGCTGTTGCGGATCATGTCTTCGATCTGGTCCGGGTAGAGGCCATAGTGGGCGACACCGCGCCCATCGTAGAGGCTGAATTCCCGGTCACCGGTGCGCTGGATATCGAACCGGACCCGGCCATCGACAGAAGTGAACGGGTAGAGCCCGGCTTCATCCGCAGCGGTGCCGGGGTTTGCGGCCAGTTGAGCAATGCCGTTCACATCCGAGGCGAAGCCTGCACCACCGAAGGGGCCGACCTTGTGGCCATCCTTACGCGGGCGGTTACCATCACGGGTCAGCTTGCGTACCCAATCCTCCCGGGTGCCGCCGAAGGAGGCGGTGATGCCGCCCTGGGAAGCGATGCGATCACGGAGGGCTTCGGTGCCGCCCCAGCCGCCATGGCTGTTGATCACCGGGTAGTCCAGCGGTCGTGTGATTTCCAGGATCCGGGCCGCCGCCTTGCGGCTGATGTGGTCGGTCTCGATCATCATCTTGCGACGCACCAGCTCCTTGATCAGGAAGTCGCCCAGATCACTCAGGCCACGGCGGTTGCAGAGCTGGTCAGTGCCCCGGCGCGGGTCGAGGGCGGCCATTTCCTCGGGGGTTTCCGGGAAGCGTTCGCCAAGGTAATCCATCTGGTAAAGCAGCTGGTCGATCAGACCAAAGGGCTGGAGCGTGGCGTTCTGATCTGGCTCTCCGCCGGTGTATTCGACGTTCTCCGGGCACTGTTCGAACTCAACGGGGTGGCCGGTTTCCAGCAGGTTGCCGGCGTAGAGAATCGGGCCGATACCAATGCCGGTTGAAAGGTCGGGCAGGTGACCACCGAAGGCGTTGTCGAACTTGTGGACCGGGAAGATGTTGCGCACACCCAGCCGGTAAAACTGATCCAGCCGCTCGACGATTTCAGCGCGGGTGCATTCGGCTACCCCCAGGAATTCTCCGCACTTGAACACCTTTGACATCTCGATGCCGAGCACCACGGCCAGCTTGCCGTCTCCGATGACCTCGCGGGCCTGTTCGGGGCTGGTGACAATCCGGAACCAGCCTTCGCCCGGGCCACCGTGCTGGGCATCGATGTAATCCTGCATCTCATACATGCGCTGGATCTGCAGCAGGATCGACTCCATGGGGTCGCAGTCGTTCTGTTTCTGGGGATTGATGCGGCAGAGGATCTCGTTGTGCACCAGGTGGTTCACCAGGATTTTCATGCCTGCAAGGTGAGCCCGTTCCAGCCAGCGGTAATAGCTCTGGTGATGCTGCAGCGAGTTGTACCTCGGCCAGTCATTGAATGTGGGCCAGCCCTGGGTGTCGTGGGTGCCGATGCCGCTGGTGGCCAGTTCCACGAAACCGGTGGCGCCCCAGGGGCCGTGGACCGCTTCACAGTCATGGAGCGCATGGGTTACGCCAAAGCGATGGAAGGGCGCACCGTAGTTGACCCGCCCGCCGATGAATTCATAGGCGGAGATATGGGAATGGGTGTCGACGAAGCCGAACACGTCGTCCTTGTCGATGCCCTGGACATTGCGGAAACGGTCCACCTCTTTCAGGTAGGTGGCCGGTCCTTTTTCATCAAGGATATCGGCGTTCAGTTCCGCTTCCGGATAGTCCTTGCAGCCTTGCGCTTCCCGCAGGGTAAAGAGGCCGGACTCATCGATCACCGAGGGGGAGGCGAGGGCCAGGCCGTCTTCGGTGGTTGTCAGCATCAGCCCGGTGATATCGGAGGCCAGGGTAAACGCCGGTTCCGGCCCCGGCCGTTGTAGTTGCCAGACCGCCAGGTCACTGGGCGCATCGACCATGGCCAGGGCCGGTTTGACGGTGGTATCACCGATCTGGTCACCGGTGAATTCGAGGCTTTCACCAATGGCACGCAGGGCATCCCCCAGGGGTGCGATTGGATCCAGGATCAGGTTGGTGGTGTCCCCGAGACCGGCGACCAGGTAGCTGATCTCGCCAATGAAAGTGCCGGTGCCGTCGAGGAACTCCCCGGCCGGATCGCTGATGCCCAGCAGGTCAAAACTGCCCACTTCCCCGGTGGTGCGTTGGTAATCGGACATCAAAAGGTAGGCGCCCAGGCGCGTCGGACGCAGCCGGAAACTGGTGGCCTGAGCGGAATCATGGGTGACCGAGTACTGGCCGGATTGGGGATCGGCCTGCAAATACCGTCCTTTAGCCTCCAGGGTGTAGCAGCTGTTGGCGACGCTGTAGCGGTCAATCGTGGCGGTTTTGGTGAAGGTGTCCGTGTCCGGGGCAACGGTTGAATTTTCCGGCGCTGCCGCAGGTGCCTGGCCGGAGTTGGCGACCGGGCTGTCGTCGGAGCCGCCACACCCGCTGATCGACAGGGTGCCGGCGAGCGCCCATACCATTGCGGCGGGCCATTTGTTGTTATGCATGGGGACCTCTCATTTCATTCTTGTGCCGGCCCAGCCGGCAACTCGTTGTTATTGTTTGAAGTGGTTATCGGCACCGGGGCCTCGAACCAAACGTGATAGGTTGTAGCATGTGGCTAATAGTGTGATGGACATCACATCGGGCCATTTTTTGAGCGGCCGGATAATTGACGGATTTCATTGACCACTTTGCGGAGGGTTGCTAGCCTTGCCGCACTTTTTTCAGGTGTCCGTCGCGAAGCGCGACGGGTGAAACGGGAAATCGGTGAGCCTGGTTCGCCAGGGCAATTCCGATGCTGCCCCCGCAACGGTAAGCAGGAAAACGGCAATCGAATGCGCCACTGTGCCTCTGGCATGGGAAGGTGATTGTCCGGGAACCGCCACGGTTCCGCCTGCAAGCCCGGAGACCGGCCTGGAAAAACACCCGGAGTTGCGGTGGGCGGCTTGGGTGGGCGAATTCCGGTAGCTCCAGTCCCAATCCGTCTCCGCCTGCCCCATGTCTTTTCCGCAACCGAAACCTGATTCCCGTGCGGGTGCGCGCGGTTTGCGGAGAAAACCTTATGTTGAAGTTTCCTTTTCCTGTCGTGGTGGCCGGTGTGTCCATCGCTGCATTGCCAATGGCGGTTTCCGCCCAGTCCTCGGACGATGAGGCGCTTGATCCGATTGTGGTGACTGCCACCCTGGGCCCGGATACCGTGGGCGAGAGCCTGTCGTCAGTGACCGTGATCGAGCAGGAGGATATTGAGCGACAGCAGCCCGAGGAATTCCGTGATCTACTCCGGGCACAGCCGGGCGTGAATGTGGTGTCCGATGGCAGCTATGGCAAGACCACCAGTGTATTTCTGCGGGGCGCCGGAAGCTCCGGGACCGTCCTGCTGCTGGACGGTATCCGTCTGCGTTCTGCAACCGCCGGTATTCCCCCCTGGCAGTTCCTGCCGCCGGAGTTGATGGGTAAGGTCGAGGTGGTGCGCGGTGCCAAGAGTTCCCTTTATGGCGCTGACGCCGTTGGTGGTGTCATTCAGGCCTTTACCCTGAAGCCCGAGGCGGGCCGACAGGGCTGGGCCGAGGTATCCGGCGGGTCCCACGATACCCTGGGGACATCTTTGGGTGTGGCCGGCCGTGAAGGTGGTTCCTCTATCCTGGCCGGCGGTCTGTACTCGGATACTGAGGGCACGGAATTGCGTGAAGGTGGCGAGGACCGGGGTTTCCGAAATGCCGCGGGTCTGGCCAAAGTGAGCCATGACTTCGAGCAGGGTGGCGGTGTCGGCGCTACCATATTCCAGTCCCAGGGCAACACTGAGTTCGAGGGTGGTGACACCGACTTCATGATCCGGGCCGCGGGGCTCCATCTGGAAGCCGTAGCCAGCGACTACTGGCGGACCCGTATCCAGTTTTCGGAATCACGTGACGAACAGGAAACTTTTGGCGCTTCCCGGAATGTTTTCGACACACTTTCCCGCTCGGCTCGTTGGGAAAATACCCTGACGGCGGGGGTTCACGAACTGGTCCTCGGTTCGGAGTTCATGGTCGATGAGGTGGACGGTACCAGCCAGTTTGCCGAGGACAGCCGCACCAATGCCGCCGTTTTCGGCCAGGCCCGACTTAATTTCGATGGCACCGATCTGATGTTCAGCCTGCGGCTGGATGACAATGAAGCCTACGGTAAGGAAGAAACCGGAGGTATCGCCCTGGGCCACCAGTTCGGTCGTTCCCACCGTCTGCGCCTGAGCTACGCCACATCGTTCAGGGCGCCCACGTTCAACGATTTGTACCTTGAAATACCCTCCGATTCTGGAAGCTATTTCGGGAATCCGGACCTTGATCCGGAGGAAGGTGAGATGGTGGAAATCGGTTTTTCCGGTCGGTACGACGCATGGTTCTGGGATGTGGCTGTTTATCAGAATGACGTCGAGGACCTGATCACGTATGTTTTTGATCCGGTTACCTATGACGGCACCATGGAGAACGTCGAAACCGCCAGAATCCGCGGTGTTGAACTTTCTTCCGGATTCCAGACTGCTGATTGGGACATCAACGGGGCGATAACCTATGCCGATAGCGAAAACAGGGATACGGGCAAGCGCTTGCCCCGTCGTGCCGAGAAAAACGTCCGTCTAGACGTCGACCGGCTATTTGACACCTGGTCGGTGGGCGCCAGCGTCATTGCCGAAAGCGATCGCTACAACGATCCTGGCAACACTAGCTTGCTGTCAGGCTACGGCACTGTGGATGTAAGGGCGGCGTGGGAATTTCTTCCTGGCTGGTCCGCCGGTGTAAAGGTGGCCAATGTGTTTGACCGCCGTTACTCCACCAGCATCGGCTACGATGAGATGTTTCAACCCTTTGAATATCTGGCCGCTGGCCGAACTTACATGGCGTCGTTACGCTATGATTTCCGCCAGTGATGGTCTGAACGAATCAGCGTGACAGTGTCATGAGGGCATTTCGGTTTTTAACCACATTGATGGCTGGTCTTGGACTGGCGCTGACCGCGCCAGTGTCCGCCGCTGACCTGTGTGCAACCGATGCCCTCGATCGTGAGGTCTGCCTGCCTGAGCCGGCCGAGCGTCTCGTTTCCCTCTCGCCGGGCGCGACGGAACTGCTGTTCTCCGCCGGTGCCGGCGACTCGGTGGTCGCCGTCAGTGCCTGGAGCGATTATCCGCCGCCGGCACCGGCGGAGAACAGCAGTTCCGTCGCGCCCGGCGAG
>Ga0114984_1000727_pt1 | contig 12489 bp, 11 predicted proteins | sample Shrwel1BS1Day1_FD_96987 | JGI IMG/M metagenome (GOLD analysis project Ga0114984, IMG submission 96987) | Subsurface microbial communities from deep shales in Ohio, USA - Utica-3 well 1 S-1-Day1 | ecosystem: Environmental > Aquatic > Deep subsurface > Shale gas/oil reservoir > Produced water/Flow... | reverse complement strand
TACTGTTGGCTCTGCTTGATAATGAATCGGCGGTGGGCGTCCTCAAAGCCTGTGGTGCTGACCTCAAGCGCCTCGAGGAAGAACTGGTGGAATTCGTCGATTCCACCACACCACTGATTCCCAGTAACGATAGTGAACGCGAAACCCAGCCGACGCTGGGCTTCCAGCGCGTGCTCCAGCGGGCTGTTTTCCACGTCCAGTCCTCTGGCAAGAAGGAGGTTACCGGTGCGAATGTCCTGGTAGCGATCTTCAGTGAGCAGGAAAGCCAGGCGGTGTATGTGCTGAAGAAGCAGAGCATTGCCCGCATCGATGTGGTCAACTTCGTTTCCCATGGCATCTCCCGGGTTCAGGGCGCTGAGGATCAGGAAGGGCATGACCAGGCTTCCCACGAGGAGGCAGGTGAAGAGGGCTCCCAGTCCAAGCCGCTGGAAAGCTATGCCACGAATCTGAACGAGCAGGCGCGCCAGGGGCGGATTGATCCGCTGATTGGCCGCGAACACGAAGTGGAGCGGGTAGTCCAGATCCTGGCCCGTCGCCGCAAGAACAACCCGCTGCTGGTGGGTGAGGCCGGCGTGGGCAAGACCGCCATCGCCGAAGGCCTGGCCAAGCGGATCGTGGACGGTCAGGTGCCGGACATCATCTCTGATGCGGTGGTCTACTCCCTGGACATGGGCGCGTTGCTGGCCGGTACCAAGTACCGGGGTGACTTCGAGAAGCGCCTGAAAGGTCTGCTGAGCGAGCTGAAGAAACAGCAGCATGCGATTCTGTTCATCGACGAGATCCATACCATCATCGGTGCGGGATCCGCGTCCGGCGGGGTGATGGATGCGTCCAACCTGCTCAAGCCGATGCTGAGCTCCGGTGAGATCCGTTGTATCGGGTCCACCACTTTCCAGGAGTTCCGGGGCATCTTCGAGAAGGACAGTGCGTTGGCCCGCCGATTCCAGAAGATCGATGTCAACGAGCCGAGCGTCGAGGATACCTATCAGATTCTCAAAGGCCTCAAGCCGAACTTCGAGAAGCATCACGATCTGAAGTACACGGACAAGGCCCTGCGGGTGGCAGCGGAACTGGCGGATCGCTACATTACCGATCGCCACTTGCCGGACAAGGCCATCGATGTAATCGACGAGGCGGGTGCCCGCCAGCGTATGCTGCCGGAGAACAAGCGCAAGAAGACTGTCGACGTCTCGGAAATCGAGGACGTGGTGGCCAACATTGCGCGGATTCCGCCGAAGAATGTCTCCAGCAGCGACAAGGATCTGCTCCGCAACCTGGAGCGGGATCTGAAGATGGTGGTGTTCGGGCAGGATCCGGCCATCGAATCCCTGGCTACGGCCATCAAGCTTGCCCGCGCCGGCCTGAAGGCCCCGGAGAAGCCGGAAGGCGCGTTCCTGTTTGCCGGCCCTACCGGGGTGGGCAAGACCGAGGTGACCAAGCAGCTGGCCAAGGTGCTGGGAATCGAGCTGGTGCGCTTTGACATGTCCGAGTACATGGAGCGGCACACCGTGTCCCGCCTGATTGGCGCGCCCCCGGGCTACGTGGGATACGACCAGGGGGGTCTGCTGACCGAGGCCGTCAACAAGCATCCGCACTGTGTGTTGCTGCTTGACGAGATCGAGAAGGCGCATCCGGAGGTATTCAACTTGCTGCTGCAGGTGATGGACCACGGCACGCTGACCGATAACAACGGCCGCAAGGCGGACTTCCGACACGTGATTCTGGTGATGACTACCAACGCTGGTGCCGAGAGCATGGCTCGTCGATCCATCGGCTTCAGCGAGCAGGATCACAGCACCGATGGCATGGAGGTGATCACCAAAACCTTCACACCGGAATTCCGTAACCGGCTCGATGGCATCATCCAGTTCCGTGATCTTCAGAAGGAGACCATTACCCACGTGGTCGACAAGTTCCTCACCGAGCTGCAGGCTCAGCTGGACGAGAAGCATGTGGTTCTGCATGTGGACGATGACGCCAAGGCCTGGCTTGCGGAACGCGGTTACGACGTCACTATGGGTGCGCGCCCGATGTCGCGCCTGATCCAGGACAAGATCAAGCGGCCGTTGGCGGAGCAGATTCTCTTTGGTCGGCTCTCAGATCACGGCGGAGAGGTTTTCGTCCATCTCAAGGGAGACGAGCTCGAGTTCGAGTACGAGGACGAACCGGCGGAAGCTGTCTGATCTTTCGCCATCCGGAAAAGCCGCTGCCTCGTGCAGCGGCTTTTTTATATCGCTGGCAACAAAAAACCCCGCCGCGGCGGGGTTTTTCAGATGTCACTGAGGCAGATTAACGGGCGCGGTAAACAATGCGGCCCTTGCTCAGGTCATAGGGGGTCAGCTCAACCTTGACCTTGTCGCCAGTCAGGATGCGGATGTAGTTCTTGCGCATCTTGCCGGAAATGTGAGCAGTCACAACGTGACCGTTGCTCAGCTCAACGCGGAACATGGTGTTGGGAAGGGTGTCGATGATGACGCCTTCCATTTCAATGACATCTGATTTCGCCATTCAGTAGAAACCTCTCTTTGAATATGCTTCTCGTGATTTTAAATTGCGCAATTCTGCCTGATTTGTCGTCATTTGGCAAAGTCAGTTGTCATCCATCGTCCGCCAGTGGCCATCGCGCAGAGCCTCAATAGGCTGGAAGCGGGTCTTATAGTTCATTTTCCGGCATTCCTTGATCCAGTAACCCAGGTACAGATGTGGCAGGCCCTGGCGCCTGGCCTCTTCGATCTGCCAAAGGATGGCAAAGGTTCCGGGGCTGCGGTGCTCCAGTTCCGGGGCAAACACCGTATAGATGGCCGACAGGCCGTCATCGAGCACATCCACGGCCGCAAGCCCCACCAGTTTGCCCTCCAGGCGCATCTCCAGGAACCAGGAATCCGTGGCACCTTCCACCAGGAATGAGCTGAACTGCTCCCGGGACGGGGGATACATATCGCCGTCGCTGTGCCGCTCATTGATATACCGGGCATAGAGCGTGTAGTACTCCTCGGTGAACCGGGCGGGCACCATGTCACAATCCAGGTCCGCGTTCTTTTTCATTACCCGGCGCTGGCTCCGGTCCGGCTGAAACTCCTCTGTCTTCAGACGAACGGGGATACAGGCGTTGCAGTGCTCGCAATGGGGCCGGTAGTAATGGGAGCCGCTGCGACGGAAACCCAGGGCGGTCAACTGACTGTACAGTTTCTTGTCGATATTGGCCCTCGGGTCGACAAACATCGTGGTTGCCTCCCGATCTGGCAGGTAACTGCAGTCATGGGGTGGAGTCGCAAAAAATACCAGGGTTCTGAGGTTACTCATTTACACCTCCGGCCCACGCCATTCCCAGGTCAAGGTCCAGTCGGACTGGTCCGGTTTCTGATCCACACATGCCCTGAGTATAGATAAAAACTCCGCCCTGGGAATGCTCCGGGCACCCATGGTCAGCAGGTGGTCGCTCTCCACCTGGCAATCCATCATCCGGTAACCCCACAGCCGCAGCTGGTTCGCCAGGTGAACCATCAGCACCTTGGAGGCGTTGGTCTCCAGGGAAAACATGGATTCGCCAAAAAAGCAGCGACCCAGTGCAACACCGTACATCCCGCCAGCCAGCTCATTTTTGCGGTTCCAGACTTCTATGGAATGGGCAATGCCCTGCCGATGCAGCTCGGTATAGGCTGCCACCATGTCGTCGGTAATCCAGGTGCCTTCGGCGCGGGTGGAGCCACACAGCCGGATGATCCGACTGAAAGCCCGGTCAGCGGTAACGTGGAATCGTCCCTGGTTCAGGGTTCGCCGCAGGCTCCGGGAAATGTGGATGTCGGGTGGGAACAGCACACAGCGGGGGTCCGGGGACCACCACAGGATCGGCTGATCATCGCTGTACCAGGGGAAAATACCGTTCCGGTAGGCGAGCATCAGCCGGTCGGTGGAAAGATCACCGCCGAGGGCCAGGAGACCATCCGGGTCATCCAGGGCCTCCTCGGCGGGTGGGAACCACAGGTGGTCCGGTTCCAGCCAGGGGAGAGTGGTCATCCTGCTCCAGTCACTCCGGTCCGGCTCAGTCCTGCTGATCCAGGAACTTCTCGGCGTCCAGTGCTGCCATGCAGCCAAAACCGGCAGAGGTTACTGCCTGGCGGTAGACGTGGTCGGCCACATCGCCGGCGGCAAATACGCCCGGGATGCTGGACTGGGTCGCCATGCCTTCGAGGCCCGAACGGATACGGATGTAGCCATTGTCCATGTCCAGCTGACCTTCGAACAGGCTGGTGTTGGGTTTGTGGCCGATGGCGATGAATACGCCGGCAAGCTCGATGTCCTGCGTCGAGTCGTCTTTGGTACTCTTGATGCGCATGCCGGTTACACCGGTGGCGTCACCGAGCACCTCGTCCAGGGTGTGGTCCCAGATGATGTTGACGTTGCCGTTCTCCGCCTTCTCGAACAGTTTGTCCTGCAGGATCTTCTCCGCCCGCAGGCTGTCGCGACGGTGCACCAGGGTCACTTCGTCGGCAATGTTGGACAGGTAGAGCGCTTCCTCGACCGCGGTGTTGCCACCGCCAATCACCGCAACTTTCTGCTTGCGGTAGAAGAAACCGTCACAGGTGGCGCAGGCGGAAACACCCTGGCCCTTGAACTTCTCTTCCGATTCCAGTCCCAGGTACATGGCGGAGGCCCCGGTGGCGATGATCAGGGCGTCACAGGTGTATTCGCCGCCATCACCCTTGAGTCTGAACGGACGGTTGCTCAGGTCAGCTTCGTTGATGGTGTCGTAAACGATGCTGGTCTCGAACCGCTCTGCATGCTTCTGCATGCGTTGCATGAGCTCTGGCCCCTGGACTCCGTCGTTGTCCCCGGGCCAGTTGTCGACGTCGGTCGTGGTGGTGAGCTGGCCGCCGACTTCAATGCCGGTAATCAGGGTCGGGTTCAGGTTGGCGCGGGCCGCGTAGACTGCTGCGGTATAGCCGGCAGGACCTGAGCCGAGAATGATCAGTCGGGAGTGTTGGGTGTCGCTCATGAAGTTCTCTCACTGATGTTTGAAAATGGATACTATGTGGTCAGACGGTTTTTATTCAAGTACCGAGACCGTCGCCAGCAATTGTCGGACCCGCTCGGCGCTCTTGCCTGATTCGCCTTGCTCGAGCCGGTGCTCCGCGACAGCCGGGAAGACGGCCTGGATATCGTCGGGCAGGACATGGTGGCGCCCCTCCATCATCGCCCAGGCCTTGGATGCCCGGAGCAGGCCAAGGCCGGCCCGGGGTGAAAGGCCATAGAGCAGGCCCGGCATGCGCCGGCTCTGCTCCAGAAGCCGTTGCACGTAATCCAGCAGCGCCGGGCTGGCGGTGACCCGGGCGACGCCGTCCTGCAGGGTCCGGAGGTTCTCGGCAGAGAGCAGGGTGCCCAGTCGCTCCGTCATGGCGCGACGGTCCTCGCCCTCAAGCAGCTCCCGCTCGGCGCGCGGGTCCGGATAGCCCAGTCTCAGACGCATCAGGAACCGGTCCAGTTGGGATTCGGGCAGCGGAAACGTGCCGCCCTGTTCGATGGGGTTCTGGGTGGCAATCACGAAGAACGGCTCCGGCAGCGGGCGGGTCTCGCCCTCGATGGATACCTGCCGTTCTTCCATGGCTTCGAGCAGGGCACTCTGGGTTCTCGGGGAGGCCCGGTTGATCTCATCCGCCAGGACCACCTGGGCGAAGATGGGGCCGGGATGGAAGACCAGGGTGCCCGCGGCCTTGTCATACATGGAGTAGCCGAGTACATCGGCGGGCAACAGATCGTTGGTGAACTGGATGCGCTGGTAACTCAGCCCCGTCACCTTCGCCAGTGCATGGGACAGGGTGGTTTTGCCCATGCCGGGAATGTCTTCGATCAGCAGATGGCCCCGGGCCAGCAGACCGCACAGGGCAAGTCGTACTTGCCGGTCCTTGCCCAGGAGAATGCTGTTCAGTTCATCAACAACGCTGTCTACCAGTTTTTTCATCCGGTCCTCAGTCCCTCACCCGCTTCAGAATGTCGCCATAGGCATCGATACGACGGTCCCTGAGATACGGCCAGATCCGTCGAACCGATTCAGTGCGGGTTCGGTCGAGAGTGACAGAGAGTATGCATTCGTTTTTGTCATCGGCGCGGGCGAGGAATTCTCCCTGGGGCCCGCAGATAAAGCTGTTACCCCAGAAGCGGATGCCATCGGACTGACCTGAAGGGTCAGGTTCGGTGCCCACCCGGTTCGGTGCCACTACCGGAAGGTTGTTGGCGACGGCGTGCCCGCGTTGGACTGTCACCCAGGCTTCCAGCTGGCGGGCCTGCTCGTCCGGATCGTCGGTGACATCCCAGCCGATGGCGGTGGGGTAGATCAGGATCTCGGCGCCGGCGAGGGCCATGAGTCGGGCGGCCTCGGGATACCACTGGTCCCAGCACACCAGCACACCGAGCTTGCCGACCGATGTATCGATGGGCGTGAAGCCATTGCGTCCGTCGTTGAACTGGGCATCACCGGGGGTGAAATAGAATTTCTCGTAGAAGCCGGGATCATCGGGAATGTGCATCTTCCGGTAGATCCCGGCAATCTCGCCATCCCGTTCGAACACCACGGCAGTGTTGTGGTAAACGCCGTTCATGCGCCGCTCGAAAATCGAACCCACGAGCACCACGCCCAGCTCCCGCGCCAGTGCGGACAATCGGTTGCTGGTTGGCCCGGGGATCGGCTCGGCGAGTTCGAATACCGAGGTATCTTCGGTCTGACAGAAATACAGGGTGGCGTGGAGTTCCTGCAGGACAATCAGCTCTGCGCCCTGGCTTGCCGCTTCACGAATCAGTTTTTCGCTGGTGGCCAGGCTGGCCGCCTTGTCCTCACTGCAGGCTTGCTGGATTGCTGCGATGCGAAGTTCGTGAGTGTCGCGGGCCTTGCTCATGTATTAACCACTCCTGCGGGGATTTGCATGGTGACGCAATGCAGACTGCCGTGCTGGTAGACCAGTGGTCGGCAGTCAATGGGGATGATCTCCCGGTCCGGGAAGATGCCCTGCATGACGTTGATTGCCTCGTCGTCCTGGACGACCCCGTATATTGGCAGGAGGACGGCACCGTTGATGATCAGGAAATTCGCGTAGGTGGCCGGCAAACGCTCTCCATCCTCATCATGGATCGGGTCAGGCCAGGGCAGCGCCGTCAGCCGGTAGGGCTTGCCATTTTCCTGCCGGAACTCTTTCAGCTCCTCTTCCATGGCGGCCAGGGCGCTGTAGTGCTCGTCCGCCACGTCGGGGCAGGTGACGTAACAGATGTGGTCGGGGGCACAGAACCGGGCCAGGGTATCAATATGGCTGTCGGTATCATCGCCTGCCAGGTAGCCATGGTTCAGCCACAGGACCCGGTTACTGCCCAGGACTTCGGCCAGCAAATGTTCAATGGCGGTGCGGTCCAGGCTCGGGTTACGGCTGGGGGTGAGCAGGCATTCGCTGGTGGTGAGCAGCGTACCCTCGCCATCGGACTCGATGGAGCCGCCCTCCAGCACGAAATCCACGGGTTTGAGTGGTGCCGTGCCAAACACGCCGGCATTGGCAAGGTGGCGGTTCAGGGCGTCGTCCTTTTCCCAGGGGAATTTGCCGCCCCAGGCATTGAAGCGGAAATCCAGCAGCTCCGGCCCCTCTCCGGTATCGACCGTTATCGGGCCATGGTCCCGGGCCCAGGTGTCGTTGGCAGGTGCAGGAACAGTGATGACGCGTCCGGGCAGGGCGTTGTCTTCGGCATAGCGGTTAAGATCCTGGCCCAGATCCTGCAGCCGGAAAACGTGCTCGCAGCTTATCACCAGATGCTCGAAGCGCAGCACCGCCCGGGCAATGGCCTCAAAGACCGGCTCCACCTCTTCGAGGCGGGCAGCCCAATCAGTACCGGGGTGGGGCCAGGTCAGCATTACGGCACTTTGAGGTGCCCACTCAGCGGGCAACACGCGTCTTGAAGTCACTGTTGAAGCTACCTTAACTCGCAAAAGTCGCCATTCTAACCAAGGACCGGCCCGGCGTCAGGACAGTCGCCGTGAAAACCGGCCGGTTGGCGGTGTATTTTTGTTATCGTCCGGTCTGGCGTTTCAGTACCGTATGAAGCACAAGATCCTTTTCGAAATAGACGACGAATTCCTGGTAATGCCACTGCGTAATGGGAGGCTCGCCAACGGGGCCACGAACTTCCAGCGGGTTGCCCCACTTTGCTCGAACCGAGGACTGGGACAGCCCCGTTTTCGGATAGTTTCCCTGGTTGCGGTCGGCCTGGCTGCCTACCGGAGTCCGAAGTTCTTCAGCCAGGACACCGCTGGCCGGTGCCAACGACAGGGCGGCCGTCAGGGCCAGTACACCGAACAGGGTTTTGTTATTTCTCATTGATGGCTCTCCATTGACGCTACAGCTCTGGTCCCTGCGGAGTGCTCCGAAAGGACATGGATAAAACGTAATATCCGAAAAAGACTAGCAAAAGTCACCCGCTTTCCCCCAGTTTATACTGTTTGGGCCCGAAATTTTTGCCAAGGCTTTCACATGCAGGGTGCGGGAGGTCCGGTTGCAACCTATTTTCGACAAGGGCCATAATGCGCTCGACCACGCCGAGCTTGCCATTCAGGGATTCTAACAGAGCAGCACTCCTACATGTTCCGACCCTTATCTTTCTATATCGGTTTGCGGTACACCGCAGCCAAGCGCCGCAATCATTTCATCTCGTTTATCTCATTGACCTCCATGATCGGTCTGATGCTTGGTGTCGCCGTTCTGATCATTGTGTTGTCGGTGATGAACGGCTTTGATCGCGAACTCAAGCAACGGATCCTGGGCATGGTGCCCCATGCGGTCATTCAGGGTGCCGGCCCGCTGCCCGATTGGGAGGCAGTCGATGCCCGTGTGGAGGAACACCCGAGAGTGCTGGCCGCGGCGCCATTTATCCAGGGGCAGGGGATGGTGACCGGAGGCGGCGACGTTCGGGGCGTGATGCTCAATGGCATCCTTCCGGAACAGGAGCGCACGGTTTCCATTATTGAAAACCACATGATCGAGGGCGACCTGGAGGACCTGGTGTCCGGTGAGTTTGGCATCATCGTGGGCCGGACCATGGCCGCGAGTCTTCGCCTCAAGGTAGGGGACAGGCTGACGGTCGTGCTGCCCGAGGCCTCCGTGACTCCGGCCGGCGTTCTGCCCCGTCTCAAGCGCTTTACCGTCAAGGGTATTTTCAGCGTGGGTGCGGAACTTGATGGTAACTACACGCTCGTGCACATGGACGATGCTGCCAAGCTGATGCGTACCGGCGGCAAAGCCCAGGGCGTGCGCCTGCTGGTGGATGACCTGTTCGCCGCCCCGAAAGTGGCGGAGGAGGCGGCGCGGCTTCTGGACGGTCGTTACTACATTTCCGACTGGACCCGGACCCACGGCAACCTGTTCCAGGCCATCCGTATGGAGAAGACCATGATCGGCCTGCTGCTCATGTTCATTGTGGCGGTAGCGGCGTTCAACATTGTTTCGACGCTGGTCATGGTAGTTACCGACAAGACCGCCGATATCGCCATTCTCCGGACCATGGGGGCGACCCCGGGGCGTATCATGCGGATCTTTATCGTTCAGGGTGCGGTTATCGGAGTGTTCGGGACTCTTGTCGGAACCACTCTGGGCGTGCTGGGGGCCTTGAACATCAGCGCGTTTATCTCCTGGCTGGAAAAAGTCCTCGGGCACCAGTTCCTGAGTGCAGACGTCTATTTCATCAGCTATCTGCCGTCCCAGCTCCGGATGGAGGACGTAATGATTATCAGCGGTGCCGGGCTGGCGATGAGCCTGCTGGCAACCATCTATCCGGCCTGGCGGGCATCGCGGATCGATCCGGCGGAGGCACTGCGGTATGAGTGAGGCAAAAGCTCCCATGAACGATAAAACACCGGTCATTGACTGCCGCCGCGTTACCCGCACCTACAACGAGGGTCCGGAAAAGCTCACAATTTTTTCCGATATCTCCCTGCAGGTCGGGGCCAGTGAGACCGTCGCGATTGTCGGCAGTAGCGGTGCAGGCAAAACCACGTTGCTGAACCTGCTGGGTGGGCTCGACAAGCCCTCCTCGGGGCACATCCACATCTGTGGTGAGGATATTCATCGCATGTCGGAGGCGGGCAGGGCGCGGTTCCGGAACCGGCATCTTGGTTTTGTGTACCAGTTCCATCACCTGCTGCCGGAATTCACCGCCCTGGAGAACGTCATGATGCCCTGTGCTCTTGGCGGGCTTCCGGTCAAGGCGGCCCGTGACAAAGCAGCCTCGCTGCTGGAGAAGGTCGGCCTCGGCGCCCGTCTGACCCACAAGCCCGGCGAGTTGTCCGGGGGCGAGCGCCAGCGCGTGGCCATTGCCCGCGCCCTGGTGAATGAACCGGAGTGCGTGTTGATGGACGAGCCCACCGGTAACCTGGATGAACACACTGGTGAGGGCGTTCAGGCGCTGATTGAAACCCTGCGTGACCAGTCCGGCATTGCCTTTGTCATGGTAACCCACGACATGCGGATGGCCCGGAGCCTGGGGCGGGTGATGCGGCTGGAGCAGGGGCGTCTGCTTCAGGAAGCCTGATTGGCGGTGCGGCGGCGTTTGCGCCGCGCCAGCCGTCTCTCCCGCCAGTCCGAGCGGATTTTCCGGCGCCAGAGATACTGGATGACCAGGTAGGAAAGGCAGGCAAAGACGGTGGCGCAGATCAGGGAGCCGAGATACAGGGGGATCCCGATATCCACGAGCCGTTCGCTGATCCAGGGCCAGGAAAGTTCGAATTCAAAGGCCAGTACCGGCCGGTTCAGGATCCACGCCCCGACCTTGTAGTTGAAGTAGAACATGGGTGGCATGGTGACCGGGTTACTGATCCACACCAGCGCCACTGACAGGGGAAGGTTGGCGTTGAACCAGATGGCAAACAGCGCGGCCGCCACCATCTGGAACGGCATGGGAATGAAGCAGAACCAGATGCCGATGAGAAAGGCTCTGGCGACGCTGTGGCGATTGATGTGCCAGAGGTTGGGTTCATGAAGGATATCGCCCAGAAAGTGCAGTGATTTCATGGACTGCACCCGTTCCGGTGACGGCAGATATCGTTTCATGAACTTCTTTGGCATAGGAAGTTCTGCCCGTAAACGTGTGATTGCTCCGGTACAAGGAAGATGACCGGAGAACAAAATTTCAGGAGGACATGGATTGTCCGCGAGTCATGGCAACTCTGACCAGCCGTACAAGCCGCAATCGCACGGCGTGGCGTTTCTCTCCGCCATAGCTTTCTCGTGCGGCGTTATCTTACTTTATCGCTTGTCGGTGTTACCAGTGTCGTGGTGGCTGGTGGCAGCCCTTGTGACAGCTTTTTACAGTGTGCTGGTGGCGAAGTCTCCGGCGCTACGGAAGCTGGCGCTGGTGGTTGCCGCCCTGACAGCTGGTCTGGCATGGGGCGCCTGGCAGGCCTGGCACCAGTTGAGTCAGCGCCTGCCGCCGGATCTGGAGCGCATTCCCCTGGCAGTCGAGGGCTATGTCTGCGATATCCCGGCGGCCGGCAGTTTCAACAGCCTTCGCTTCAGCTTTTGCATCACCGACTGGCCCGGGAGATCTGAATCGGGGCTGCCAGAGCGGCTGCGATTGAGCTGGTATGGTGGTGAGGCGCAAACGCTGGCCGAGCATCGCCTGACCCTGACGGTGGTCCTGAGACGCCCCCACGGGACACTCAATCCCTCGGGATTCAGGTACGAGGACTGGCTATTCCGCAAAGGCTACCGCGCCACCGGTAGCGTCCGGTCGGCAGAGCCTGCCGCAAGCCCGCCGTGTAGCCTGCACTGCCGATACACCGCTGTCCATCAGTCTCTTGCGCGCTGGGTGGAGAGCCGATTCTCCGGCGCCAGTCACTACCCACTGATCGCATCTCTGATGATCGGCAACCGTGGTGCCATGGAGTCGTCTCACTGGGAAGTGCTCAAGGCGACCGGGACTATCCATCTGGTGGCCATATCCGGCCTGCACCTGGGCCTGGTGGCCCTTGGCGCGGGTTTTGTGGCCCGTCGGGCCTTGCTGGCCTTTCCCGGGCACCGGTTCTCCGAGGTCTCTTTGCGCTGGGGCGTCTTTACCCTGGTTGGCGTCTGCTGTCTGGCTTATGCACTGGCATCCGGGTTCACGGTACCGACACGCAGGGCATTGATCATGGTGATGATTGCCACCTGGGCTCTGATAGGTGGCAGGGAGATCTCGCCTTGGAGGTCTTTGGCTCTGGCGTTCGCGACTGTTCTGCTTCTGGACCCCTTTGCCCCGCTGGATCAGGGGTTCTGGCTCTCATTCTCGGCGGTCGCCGTTCTGCTCGTGACCTTCTCCGGACGGCTGGGAGCCAATGGTTGGCTGACAGGGCTGGTTCTGGCCCAGATGGCCGTTTTTATCGGGCTCTGGCCCGTGCTTGCCCAGTTCGGTCAGGGCCAGCCGGTTGCCGGACTGGTGGCCAACCTGATAGCCATCCCATGGGTTTCGGTTATTGTGATGCCGGTC
>Ga0114984_1000726_pt1 | contig 12498 bp, 10 predicted proteins | sample Shrwel1BS1Day1_FD_96987 | JGI IMG/M metagenome (GOLD analysis project Ga0114984, IMG submission 96987) | Subsurface microbial communities from deep shales in Ohio, USA - Utica-3 well 1 S-1-Day1 | ecosystem: Environmental > Aquatic > Deep subsurface > Shale gas/oil reservoir > Produced water/Flow... | reverse complement strand
CGCACAGAAAAGTGTGATGGAATTCCTGCTGATCAACCACCCGCTGGATTGCCCGATTTGCGACCAGGGTGGTGAATGCCAGTTGCAGGATCTTTCCGTGGGCTATGGCGGTGTGTCCTCGCGCTATCAGGAAGAAAAGCGCGTGGTGTTTTTCAAGGACATCGGGCCCTTGGTTTCCGCAAAGGAAATGAGCCGTTGCATTCATTGCACACGTTGCGTACGTTTCGGCCAAGAGGTGGCGGGCGTGATGGAACTGGGCATGGCCAACCGTGGTGAGCATTCCGAAATTTTGAGTTTTGTCGGCAATTCCGTGGATTCGGAGTTGTCAGGCAACATGATTGATATTTGCCCCGTGGGCGCGCTCACCTCAAAGCCATTCCGTTACCAGGCCCGCACTTGGGAAATGGCTCGCCGCAAGTCGATTGCCGCCCATGACAGCCTGGGTTCGAACGTCGTGGTGCAGGTGAAAGCCGACAAGGTCATGCGCATCGTTCCCCAGGAAAATGAAAGCATCAACGAGTGCTGGATTTCTGACCGCGACCGTTTCAGTTACGAAGGTTTGCAAGCTGCGGATCGATTGACTGAACCCATGATCAAGAAGAATGGCCAGTGGGTGACCACCGATTGGCAAACTGCCTTGAATGTTGTGTTTGAAGGCATCAAGAAAGCCCGCCGTGAATCGGCTGATTTGAACAGCATTGCCATGCTGGTGTCGCCCAACAGCACATTTGAGGAAATGGCTCTGGCCAAAGCCTTGATGAATGGTGTCGGCTCCACAAGCATTGACGCGGGTTTGCGCCACAGTGCGAATTTGAATCTTGCAGGCGCAATGCCTTGGCTGGGCGCATCTGTCCAGCAACTGGCTGACGCAGAGTCCATCGTAGTTGTGGGTGCAGACCCCCGCAATGACCAGCCCCTGTTGACACAACGCATTCGCCAGGCTTCAAAGCAGGGCGCGCGCGTGGTGATCGTGAACGCAGGTGGACTGGATCCCTTGATGCCCAAGGCTGTGTGGCTGAAAGCTGCACCCTCCACATGGGCCGACACCCTGGGCCACGATGCGGTGTCCAATGCCTTGAGTGCACCTGAAGGCGGCAAGTTTGTATTGATTGGTCAGCAAGTATTTATGAGCCCGTTTGCAGGCCAGGTACTGGCCAAGGCGGCCGAGTTGGCCAAGTCCACTGGTTCCACCCTGGGCTTCCTGGGTGATGGTGCCAACTGGGTAGGGTCATTCGTGACAGGCGTACAAGCCAGTGCGACAGGTGGGAAGAATGCGAAGGCCATGCTGGCCGGTAAAGCCAAGGCTGCAATCGTTTTCGGCGCGGAACCTGATCTGGATTCCGTAGAAGGACTGAAGACTGCACGCGGTTTGATCGATGCAGAATTCGTGGTTCAGGCCAGTGCCTTTGTCGGCAATGCCAAGCAATATGCAGATGTGTTGTTGCCAATCGCACCAAGCACAGAGACCTCTGGCACCTTTATCAATATTGCCGGGCAGGTTCAATCCTTCAAGGCTGCTGTTCGTCCGCTCGGAGAAACTCGTCCAGGCTGGAAAGTGCTGCGTGTGCTCGGCAATCTTTTGGGGCTGGATGGTTTCGAATTCAACAGCTCGGAAGAAGTGTTGAAGGCCTTCATGCCGGCCAATTTGGCGTCAATGCTGAACAACGTGGTGCCTGAACAAACAGTGGCAGGAACCGTATTGAACGGCAAGCTGGAATTGGCTGCTTATGCGCCAATCTATGACACGGATTCCCTGGTGCGTCGCGCAGAATCCCTGCGCAAAACCAAAGCGGCCAAGCCTGCCTTGGTACAAATCGGGGTGCAGACTGCGAGTGCCTTGGCGGTCAAGACAGGCGACACAGTTCAATTGACAGACTCTGAGGGCGGCACCTTGCAAGCCGCTGTACTTGTGAACAAGACCATTGCAGAAAACACAGTGCTGGTTCCAATGGGCCGCATTGAAACGCAAAGCCTGCGCGCTGTATTCGGCGGCGCACTCCTTGAAGCAGTTGTGGCCAGCGAGGTGCAGGCATGAGCTCACCCGTTGAGATGATCACCACCTTTGGTGCTGATTTGCTTGGTCCGGCCTGGGTACCAGTCTGGACCTTGGTCAAGATCCTTTGCATCACCTTGCCGCTGCTGGGCTTGGTTGCGTACCTGACCTACTGGGAACGCAAGATGATTGGCCGCATGCACATCCGGATGGGTCCAAGCTACGTGGGCCCGATGGGTTTGCTTCAGCCGATTGCAGACGCGGTCAAGATGATGTTCAAGGAAATCATCGTGCCGATGAACGCCAACAAGGGCTTGTTCATCATTGCCCCGATCATGACCATCATGCCGGCGCTGGCCGCCTGGGCGGTGATTCCCTTTGGTCCGGAAACTGTTCTGGCCAATGTGAATGCGGGCTTGCTGTACCTGATGGCAATCACTTCTTTGGAAGTGTATGGCGTGATCATCGCGGGTTGGGCATCCAATTCCAAGTATGCCTTCCTGGCAGCCATGCGTGCTTCTGCGCAAATGGTGTCCTATGAGCTGGCAATTGGCTTTGTGCTGGTCACTGTGTTGTTGGTGGCAGGTAGCCTGAACATGACCGACATTGTGATGTCACAGACCGTTGGCCAGTTTGCAGACATGGGTTTGAACTTCCTGTCCTGGAATTGGTTGCCCCTTTTGCCGCTGTTGGTGATCTACATGATCTCAGCAGTTGCTGAAACCAACCGCCACCCGTTTGACGTGGTGGAAGGCGAATCGGAAATCGTGGCCGGTCACATGGTTGAATATTCCGGCATGACATTCGCGGTGTTTTTCCTGGCCGAATACGCCAACATGATTTTGCTGTCTTGCCTGGCTGCGATCATGTTCTTTGGCGGCTGGGATGCACCGGTTGCATTCCTGAGCTTTATCCCGGGCTGGATCTGGCTGGGTCTCAAGACCTTCCTGCTGGTGTCCATGTTCATCTGGTTCCGTGCGTCATTCCCGCGCTACCGCTATGACCAGATCATGCGTCTGGGCTGGAAAGTGTTCATCCCGCTGACCCTGGTTTGGCTGGTTGTGGTTGCTGCCTGGATGCAGACCCCCTGGAACATCTGGAATTAATTGAGAGCGAACCATGTTTCAAGTTGTTAAAGAGTTTTTGAACAGTCTGTTGTTGCGTGAAATGCTCAAGGGCATGGCGTTGACGATGGGCTACATGTTCACGCAGCCAATTACGGTGTTGTATCCCATGGAAAAAACACCAATGTCTCCACGCTTTCGTGGTCTGCATGCACTTCGTCGCTATGAAAACGGGGAAGAGCGTTGCATCGCCTGCAAACTGTGCGAGGCGGTGTGTCCTGCCATGGCCATTACCATCGAATCCGAGCAGCGTGAAGACGGTACGCGCCGTACCAGCCGCTACGACATTGATCTGACCAAGTGTATTTTTTGCGGTTTTTGTGAAGAGTCATGCCCCGTGGATTCAATCGTCGAAACCCACATTCACGAATACCACGGTGAAAAGCGCGGTGACCTTTATTTCACCAAGGAAATGTTACTGGCAGTCGGCGATCGTTACGAGGCTGAAATTGCAGCCAACCGCCAGGCCGATGCGGCTTACCGTTAACTTGATACAAAATTTATAAGACTCAATGTCATGGATGCAATAACCGGTTTCTTTTATGTGTTCGCCGCCATCTTGGTGTTCGCTGCCTTGCGCGTTATCACGGCTGGCAATGCGGTGCATGCTGCGTTGTACCTGGTGCTGTCCTTCTTTTCTGCGTCCGCTTTGTGGATGCTTCTGGAAGCGGAGTTTCTGGCCATTTCGCTTGTGCTGGTGTATGTCGGTGCCGTGATGGTGCTGTTCCTGTTCGTCGTGATGATGGTTGATGTGAACATGGACAAGGTACGAGCCGGTTTCTGGAAGAACCTTCCAGTAGCCGCGATTGTGGGTTCATTGATTGCATTCCAGATGTCGGTTGTATTGCTGCGCGGTTTCTGGGATCCCAACATGGAAACCCCCGAGCAGGCTTCTAACAACACACTGGCACTGGGCAAGTTGCTGTACACCGAATACCTGTATCCATTTGAAGTGGCAGCTTTGATCTTGCTGGTGGCCATGGTCGCCGCGATTGCCCTGACCTTGCGCAAGCGCAAGGACACCAAGGGCCAGGTTCCTTCTGATCAGGTTCGAGTGAAGTCCACGGACCGGGTGAAACTGGTGAGCATGCCTGCTGATCTGGATCGCAAGCAAACGAAAAGCGACACCGCGGGTAACACCAACAGCGGCCGCCAAGTCTAAACGGGAATAAACAACAATGATTTCACTTTCTCACTACCTTGTGCTGGGCGCGATTTTGTTCTCGATCAGCGTGATCGGGATTTTTCTGAACCGAAAGAACCTGATCGTGATTTTGATGGCCATCGAACTGATGCTTCTGGCCGTCAACATGAACTTCGTGGCCTTCTCTCACTTCCTGGGCGATTTGTCCGGGCAGTTGTTCGTTTTCTTCATCCTTACAGTGGCTGCTGCCGAGTCTGCTATTGGCTTGGCAATTTTGGTGGTCCTTTTCCGCAATATGAATTCTATTAACGTCGAAGACCTCGACCAGCTGAGGGTGTAACAAGCGAATGAATCCCTTGTATTTGATCGTTCCGTTCGCTCCGCTGGTCGGTTCCATTCTTGCCGGTTTCTTCGGCAAGCAGATTGGTCGTACCGGTGCCCACACCGTCACGATTGCCGGTGTGGCAATTTCCCTGATTGCGTCCATTCTTGTATTCATGGATGTCATGGAAGGCAATACCTTCAACGGCACTCTATATGAATGGGCTGTGGTGGGTACGCTGGTCTTTGAAGTGGGTTTCCTGATAGATACCCTGACTGCCACGATGATGCTGGTCGTCACCAGTGTGTCATTGATGGTGCACATCTACACCATTGGTTACATGGAAGAAGATGAAGGCTATCAGCGTTTTTTCTCATACATCTCCCTGTTCACTTTTTCCATGCTGATGCTGGTGATGAGCAACAACTTCCTCCAGTTGTTCTTTGGCTGGGAAGCTGTTGGTCTTGTGTCTTACTTGTTGATCGGTTTCTGGTACACCAAGCCGACCGCCATTTATGCCAACTTGAAGGCATTCCTGGTGAACCGCGTTGGAGATTTCGGCTTCATTCTGGGCATTGGCCTGATCATGGCTTCAGCTGGTTCAATGAACTACGCAGAAGTGTTTGCGCAAGCAGACAGCCTGGCAGGTCAAACCATGCCTGGCAGTGATTGGCCTTTGTTGGCAGTTGCTTGCATTTGCTTGTTCATTGGTGCGATGGGCAAATCGGCCCAGTTCCCCCTGCATGTTTGGCTTCCTGATTCCATGGAAGGTCCAACACCGATTTCTGCGCTGATTCACGCAGCAACAATGGTTACGGCTGGCATTTTCATGGTCAGTCGCATGTCCCCATTGTTCGAGCTGAGCGACATCGCCTTGAACTTCGTGTTAGTGATTGGTTCCATTACAGCTTTGTTCATGGGCTTTCTGGGCATTATCCAGAACGACATCAAGCGTGTGGTGGCGTATTCCACCTTGTCCCAGTTGGGTTACATGACCGTCGCTTTGGGCGTGTCTGCTTACCCGGTTGCGATTTTCCACCTGATGACGCATGCATTCTTCAAGGCGCTGTTGTTCCTTGGTGCGGGTTCAGTCATCATCGGCATGCACCATGATCAGGATATTCGTCACATGGGCGGCCTTTGGAAGTACATGCCAATTACCTGGATTACTTCTTTGCTGGGTTCACTGGCATTGATCGGCACGCCATTTTTCTCCGGCTTCTATTCCAAGGACAGCATCATCGAGGCAGTGCACTTCAGCAACCTGCCTGCAGCGGACTTCGCGTATTTCGCGGTTGTGGCGGGTGTGTTCATTACAGCCTTCTACAGTTTCCGCATGTATTTCCTGGTGTTTCACGGCAAAGAGCGTTTTCACGACGTTCAACACCATGACGACCATGGCCATGACGACCACGACAGCCATGCCCACCATGGCCCGGTACAGCCGCATGAATCACGCTGGGTTGTCACATTGCCATTGATTTTGCTGGCGATTCCATCTGTGATCATTGGTTACATCGCCGTTGAGCCGATGTTGCACGGTACTTTCTTTGACGGTGTAATCACCATCAAGCCAGAGCATGGTGCCATGGCTGGTTTGAGCAGTATCTTCCACGGTGCAGCAGAAATGGGCGTGCATTCCCTGCAGACAGCGCCTTTCTGGTTGGCTTTGGGGGGTGTGGTAGCCGCTGCGGTTTGCTACCTGTGGGTGCCTGCAATTCCCGCGGCATTCATGAAGGTGTTGAAGCCCGTGCACACGCTGCTGGACAACAAGTACTACATGGACAAGTTCAACGAAGTGGTGTTTGCTGGTGGCGCACGCAAATTGGGCGAGGGGCTATGGAAGTTCGGCGACCGCATGCTGATCGATGGCCTGCTGGTTAACGGCAGCGCCAAACTGGTTGGTTTGATCTCGGGTGTGGTTCGATTCGCGCAAAGCGGTTTCATTTACCACTATGCGTTTGCGATGATTCTGGGCGTATTGGCCATGATCATTACTTTCATCACACTCAAATAAACAAGGCGGAACCTCGGTTCTTACGATTGGAAAATATCAATGTCTAACAATATTCCTTATCTAAGCTTGGCGATCTGGTTGCCAATCGCCTTTGGTGTCCTGATCATGGCCTTGGGCAATGACAAGAACGCCGGGATGGTCCGTGGTGCCGCTTTGGTGGCCTCATTGATCAGCTTTGTGGTCACCTTGCCGCTGTACTTTGGTTTCGACACCAGCACTGCGCAGTTGCAGTTTGTTGAAAGCCTGCCCTGGATTGAAGCCTTTGGCGCCACTTATGGTCTGGGTGTGGATGGCCTGTCGGTGTGGTTCGTGATCCTGACAGCCCTGATCACCGTGTTCGTGGTGGTTGCTGCATGGGAAGTGATCACCGAAAAAGTGGCCCAGTACATGGCTGCATTCCTGATCCTGTCGGGCTTGATGGTTGGCGTGTTTTCCGCCACGGACGGTTTGCTGTTCTACGTGTTCTTTGAAGCCACATTGATCCCGATGTACATCATCGTGGGTGTGTGGGGTGGTCCAAACCGCATTTATGCAGCCTTCAAGTTCTTCTTGTACACCTTGCTGGGTTCGTTGCTCACGCTGGTGGCCCTGATTTACCTGCAATTCCAGTCGGGTACTTTCGAAATTGCTGCCTGGCACAAGTTGCCATTGGGCATGACTGAGCAGATCCTGATTTTCCTGGCCTTCCTGATGGCTTTTGCGGTGAAGGTTCCCATGTGGCCCGTTCACACATGGTTGCCTGATGCACACGTTGAGGCGCCTACGGGCGGTTCAGTGGTACTGGCTGCGATCATGTTGAAGTTGGGCGCCTATGGCTTCCTGCGTTTCAGCATGCCAATTGCCCCAGACGCGAGCCACGAACTGGCAGGTTTCATGATTACCCTGTCACTGATTGCAGTGGTCTACATCGGTGTTGTGGCACTGGTTCAGAAAGACATGAAAAAGCTGGTGGCTTATTCATCGATTGCCCACATGGGGTTCGTGACGCTGGGTTTCTTCATGTTCCAAGACCTGGCCGTGCAGGGCGCGATCATCCAGATGATTTCCCATGGCTTTGTTTCAGGCGCCATGTTCCTGTGTATCGGTGTACTTTACGACCGTGTTCACAGCCGTGAAATTTCCGCCTACGGTGGCGTGGTGAACACCATGCCCAAATTTGCAGCGTTCTTCCTGTTGTTCGCCATGGCCAATTCAGGTCTGCCTGCAACCAGTGGTTTCGTGGGTGAATTCATGGTGATTCTGGGTGCCGTGAAATACAACTTCTGGATTGGTTTGCTGGCTGCCACCACATTGATTTTTGGTGCCGCTTACTCCCTGTGGATGTACAAGCGCGTGGTGTTCGGCGATGTAGCCAATGACAACGTGAAAGAGTTGACCGACGTAAATACCCGCGAATTCCTGATGCTGGGTGCGTTGGCGATTCTGGTGATGGCCATGGGCCTTTACCCCAAACCATTTACTGATGTGTTGCAGGTTTCTGTGGATGCCCTGTTGCAACATGTGGCTCAGTCCAAGCTTTAATTGAGGAATGTTCGTGGATCAGATGAATCTCTCACTCGCTATTCCTGAAATTGCACTGGCGCTTTTCGCCTGCGTATTTCTGATTGCTGACAGTGTAACCAAGGGCCGCATTTTGCCGATCTTGCACAACATTGTTGTGTTGTTCTGTATCGGACTGGGTGTGTATTGCCTGGCGCTAGTGCCCACTGAGGGCACAGGGTTGGCGTTCTCGAACATGTACATCGCTGACAGCATGGCGCTTGCACTGAAAGGCTTTTCAGCATTGGCCATTGCATTTACCCTGATCGTGGGGGCAAATTACGCGAAAGACCGTGACATGTTCAAAGGCGAACTTCACGCGCTGGTGTTGTTCACCCTGCTTGGTCAAATGATCATGATTTCCGCCAACAACCTGTTGCTGGTGTATTTGGGCGTTGAATTGCTGTCATTGAGCCTGTATGCCGCAGTGGCCATGCAGCGTGACAATGTTCGTGCTACTGAAGCCGCCATGAAGTACTTCGTGCTGGGCGCATTGGCTTCAGGCTTCCTGCTGTATGGCATGTCCATGATTTACGGTGCAACCGGTTCATTGAACCACTCAGATATCGCGTTTGCGGCAACCGCTGCAGTATCCGGTCAGAAGTCCATCATTTTCGTATTTGGTATTGTGTTTCTGGTGGCGGGCCTCGCATTCAAGCTGGGTGTAGTGCCATTTCACATGTGGGTACCCGATGTGTATCAGGGCTCGCCTTCCATTTCTACACTGTTGATCAGCGGTGCCCCCAAGCTGGCTGCGTTTGCGATGATGATGCGCCTGTTGGTGGATGGTCTGTTCGTGATGGCTTTCGATTGGCAGAACATGCTGATGGTGTTGGCCATCGCTTCGCTGGCCATTGGTAACCTGACAGCGATTGCTCAAACCAGTTTGAAGCGTATGTTGGCGTATTCAACCATTGCGCAAATGGGTTTCATGTTGCTGGGCTTTCTGTCGGGCGTTACCGGGCAAGACACAGGCAACGCTGCGCAGGCTTACTCTGCTGCCATGTTTTATAGCATCACCTATGTGCTGACCACGTTGGGTACCTTCGGTGTGATCATGGTGATGTCCCGCAAGGGCTTTGAAGTGGAAAACATCAGTGACTTGAAAGGGTTGAACAAACGCGCACCCTGGCTGGCTTTGATCATGCTGCTGTTGATGTTCTCGCTGGCGGGTATTCCCCCCATGATGGGTTTCGCAGCCAAGTTGTCCGTGTTGAAGGCGTTGCTGGCCACGGGTCAAGTCTGGTTGGCCGTGTATGCGGTGATGTTCAGCTTGGTCGGTGCGTTCTATTACATCCGGATTGTAAAAACCATGTACTTTGAATCACCAAGTGACAACACTGAAATCGTGATGGGCAATGATGCACGGGCGGTATTGGGCTTGAATGGTTTGGCTGTAATTGCACTCGGTTTGCTGCCTGCACCACTGATGGCGTATTGCATGACCGTGATTCAGCAAACACTGGCCGGTTGATTTTACCGGTGATGACAAAAATTACTTTGAGCAGGGGGCAGGTTTGACGCAGACGATTGGGCACTGGTTGTTGTTTGGCTTGGCCTTGCTGTTTGCGAACCTGCCGTTTGTCAGTAACCGTGTCATGGGCATTCTTCCCGTTGCAAACAAGGGTGGCTGGACGCGGGTGCTTGAGGTGATCGGAGGTTACTTCATTGTGGGCCTTATTGGCTTTGCAATTGAAGGCAGCCTGAGCCAGGTGACTCCACAGCGATGGGAGTTTTATGCCCTCACGGGATGTCTATTTCTGGTGTTCGCGTTTCCCGGTTTTGTGTATCGGTTTTTGTGGCGGTCTCCGAAAGGTTGATCGTTCACTGAACAGTCACTCCCGATCCTCCTCCCATCCGAGTTCTTCTCAATCCGTTGCTGCTTGACTGGCATTGAAGGCGCCTTGTCCTCATCTTTTTTCTTCCTGTATGTGGCGTTTGTCCACCCTATAAATTCTGCCGCGTTGTACTTAAAAATTCACTGAAGGTAACTGAATCATGAAGGTATTGTTCACAGGCATTGTGGGTGCATGCGTGTTGGCGATTTCAGCATGCACCAATCCTCCCGAAACAAATACATTGAAGTTGCCGTATTTTGCGAAAACAGATTGTGAGCTGGTGTACAAGGCCAGAGGTACCCAAGTGATCGAGAATTTTTGCGAAACCGACTGGAAGCCAGTGAAGCTCTATATTCAGGATCAAAAATATTCAGTCGACTGGATTGATGAAAAAACAAGCCGCAAGATTTTCGAGACAGGTTGCCTGCAATCAGGCGCCTGTTATTACGAACTGACGATGGATGGCTTCACGGTGAATGGGCGATTCGCTTACGCAGTGGACGCCATTCAGGGCGAATTCATTTTCGAAATTGATGCGAATGAAAATCTGAAGTTACTGGATCAGACAGCAACTGATTTGTCTTCCTGATCGGCGTTTATTTGTAAGCGGGTAACCAATGAAAAACGCCGGTTTTCAAGCCGGCGTTTTTCATTTCACTTACATGTTCGGGTAGTTTGGCCCGCCACCACCTTCCGGTGTCACCCACACAATATTCTGCGTGGGGTCTTTGATGTCGCAGGTTTTGCAATGCACGCAGTTCTGCGCATTGATCTGCAACTGGTCTTTGCCATCTTCCTTTTTCACATACTCGTACACACCTGCCGGGCAGTAACGCTGCTCGGGTCCTGCGTAGGTGGCCAGGTTGGTGGCCACTGGCACCGATGCATTTTTCAGTGTCAGGTGCGCAGGCTGGTTTTCTTCGTGGTTCGTGTTTGAAATGAACACGGAGCTCAAGCGATCAAAGGTGATCTTGCCATCAGGCTTTGGATAGTTGATCGGCTGGAATTCCGAAGCAGGGCGCAGGCATTCGTGGTCAGCGTGCTTGTGGTGCAGTGTCCAAGGCACTTTGCCTTTGAACAGTTTTTGCTCAATGCCCACCATCATGGTGCCGGTGTACAAGCCTTTGCTCATCCACTGCTTGAAGTTGCGCGCGCGGTACAGTTCATCGAACAGCCATGAATCGTGGAATGCCTTTGGATAGGCTTCGAGTTCATCACCTGCACGGTCCAGGGCCAAGGCTTCTGCGATTGCGTCAGCACACAGCATGCCGCTCTTGATGGCTGCATGACTACCCTTGATCCGGGATGCATTCAGGAAGCCTGCATCACATCCCACCAGGGCCCCACCGGGGAATACCAGCTTGGGCAGGCTCATCAAGCCGCCAGCAGCGATGGCCCGTGCGCCATAAGAAATGCGTTTGCCACCTTCAAAATACTTGCGAATTTCGGGATGGGTTTTGTAGCGCTGGAATTCCTCAAACGGTGACAGGTAGGGGTTTTCGTAGGCCAAACCAACCACGAAACCAACCGCCACTTGGTTGTTTTCCAGATGATACAAAAATGATCCGCCGTAGGTATTGGCATCCAGCGGCCAACCGCCAGAGTGAATAACTAAACCAGGCTTGTGTTTTGCGGGGTCAATTTCCCACAGTTCTTTCAAGCCAATGCCGTACACCTGTGGGTCACGGCCTTCATTCAGGTTGAATTTTTCGATGACGCGCTTGCCCAGGTGGCCGCGCACGCCTTCCGCAAACACGGTGTACTTGGCGTGCAGTTCCATGCCGGGCTGGTAGGCGTGGGTGTGCTCACCATCCTTGCCGATGCCCATGTCGCCGGTTTGAACACCCTTCACAGCACCTTTGTCGTCATACAGAATTTCTGCACCTGCAAAGCCGGGAAACACTTCAACGCCCAAGGCCTCTGCTTGTTCACCCAACCAGCGGACCACATTGGCTAGGCTGATTACATAGTTGCCGTGGTTCTGAAAGCATTCAGGAAGCAGAGCATTGGGTACTTTCTTTGCAGATGTTTCTGTCAGGAACAAAAACTGGTCTTCGGTCACTTCGGTGTGCAGCGGTGCGCCACGCTCTTTCCAGTCTGGAAACAGTTCGGTGATTGCACGGGGGTCCATGACGGCGCCTGACAAAATGTGTGCGCCAACTTCCGAGCCTTTCTCGAGTACGCACACATTGATTTCCTGGCCTTTTTCTGCGGCCACTTGTTTCAGGCGAATGGCTGTTGCAAGACCTGCAGGGCCTCCACCAACGACCAATACGTCGTATTCCATCATGTCTCTTTCGACAGCCGACATTGGGTGCTTCTCCTTAAAATTTGTCGCGGGTACAACAGCGTTGTGCTGCTTTGATTTTAAGCCGAAAGCTTATTGCAAAACCGTAGAAAATAGTTGACTTTGATCTCTAGTCTGAGAAACTTGATTTTGTGCATCGCAGCAAGTTGAGTGTAAGCCTCAAAACGTTAAACTAGTCGAACAAACTCAAAGCAAAAGGGATCAATACATGGG
>Ga0114984_1000725_pt1 | contig 12501 bp, 9 predicted proteins | sample Shrwel1BS1Day1_FD_96987 | JGI IMG/M metagenome (GOLD analysis project Ga0114984, IMG submission 96987) | Subsurface microbial communities from deep shales in Ohio, USA - Utica-3 well 1 S-1-Day1 | ecosystem: Environmental > Aquatic > Deep subsurface > Shale gas/oil reservoir > Produced water/Flow... | reverse complement strand
GTGAGATCAGGAAGGTGGACCTGGACAACGGCAAGGTCACCATCAAGCATGGCGATATCAAGCACCTGGACATGCCTGGAATGACCATGGTTTTCACCGCCAAGGACAAGGGACTGCTTTCCAACCTCAAGCCCGGGGACAAGGTGAAATTCATGGTCGTCAACGACGGCGGAAAAATGGTCGTCACGGATATACGTCCAGCGAACTGAGGCGAATATGCGGAAGGCTGCGATGCGGATGAGGATGGGTCGGCAGTCCGTGTCCGCTTGCTCATTGTTTCCCGGTAGCTGAAAAGTCATCATGCATCACGACCACTCCTCCCCCCATACCAGCGATCGACGCAGTGGCTTCTGGCGTTCGCGCTACACCCTGGGAATGCTCGTCCTCGGTATCGTTGCCGGGTACTTCCTCTGGACCGAACACCGGGCCCATCTACAGCAGTGGTGGCCCTATGCGCTGCTGTTGGCCTGTCCGCTGATGCACGTATTCATGCACAAGGGGCATGGCGGACATGGCAACCAATCCCCTGGGTCCGACGAGGGCAGGCGGTCGAATTCCGACAGGGACTGACCATGGGCCGCGCGGGGTAGGCCTTATGCCTGCGTCTCTTTGACCGCTTCGCCTCTCTTCGGCCGTTCAGCCAGTCCGAACGCGGTTGCACACGCAACTGACACGCTATGCCAGCAGGAAGGGCCCACTGCATTCTCCGGGTCTGCCACTAGTGAGCGTGCCGCGCGCCGCACCTCCGTTCGCATGGGATCGCTTGGCTGCACCTGGGAACCGCCGGTGAACCGCAAAGTCGCATCCTGCAACACAGGTACCTGGAGGGAGCGAACCATGAAGCTGAAGCAGTTGGTCTGGATCACGACAGGACTGCTTGCTTTGATCGCCACAGCGGCAGGCAGCTACTTCCATCTTCTCAAGAGTGCTCCGCCAGCGGTTCCGCCCACGCGCAGCCTCCGGCCAGAAGATCCGCAGGTGCTGCGACTCGGCGCCGCGATCTATGCACAGCAATGTGCGGCCTGCCATGGGGTCAAGGGCGAAGGCCAGCCCAACTGGCGAGACCGCGGACCTGATGGTCTCTTGCCAGCGCCGCCCCACGACCCCAGCGGCCACACTTGGCATCACCCCGATGAACAGCTGTTCGCCATCACCAAATACGGCTTGGCGAAGTTGATTGAGCAGCCCGACTACCGGACGGCCATGCCGGTCTACGACAAGGTACTGAGCGACGACGAGATCGTGGCCGCGTTGTCATGGATAAAGTCCCAATGGCCTCTTGAGGTTCGGCGCCGTCACGACGTGATCAATTCCCAATACCGCAAGTCGCTGAATCGATAACCAGCAACGCAACCGGATACTGCAATAGGCTAGACGGAATTGCTCGCCAGGATATTGGCTTGACCTTCACACAATGGCAAGGCTAATAATCAAGCCAGAATTTACGAAAGCACGGGTATGAACGACCACACGCATAAGCATACGCACGGCAAAAGGGACGCAGCTTCTTCGGTCGAACGTCCAGTAGCGACCAATGCTGCCGCCGCCATCGATGGCACACCAGGATTGGCTGGTACCGCAGTTACCTACACCTGCCCGATGCACCCGGAAGTGCGGCAGGACCATCCGGGGCGCTGCCCCAAGTGCCAGATGCACCTGGTGCCCGAAGGGCAAGTTGCGCATGGCGACCACCGCCACCACGACCACCACGCTCACGCTGCTCGTGAGTCGGCTCCTGTGGCGCCTGCCGCCGCACCGCAGGAAGCGCCTGCCGGCACCACCTATACCTGCCCGATGCACCCGGAAGTGCGGCAGGACCATCCGGGCAATTGCCCCAAGTGCGGCATGACACTGGAGCCGATCATTCCGCTGGATGAAGAGGACAACAGCGAGTTGAAGGATTTTCAGCGACGCTTCTGGTGGACGCTGCCGCTTACTGTGATCGTCACGGTTCTTGCGATGTGGGGCCATCGCCTTGGCTTGTTCAGCATGGCAACGCAGACCTGGGTCGAATTGTTGCTGTCGCTCCCCGTCGTGCTCTGGACCGGCTGGCCATTCTTCGTGCGGGGCTGGCAGTCGATCGTCCACCGCAGCCCGAACATGTGGACCTTGATCGGCCTGGGAACGGCCGCGGCATTCGTCTACAGCGTTGTTGCCACGGTGACCCCGGGTGTGTTTCCCGAATCGTTCGTGGCGATGGGTCGCGTCGCCGTGTACTTCGAGGCCGCGGTGGTCATTATTTCGCTGACCATGCTGGGCCAGATCATCGAGCTGAAAGCCCGCTCCCAGACATCGGCCGCGATCAAGTCCCTGCTGGGGTTGGCGCCGAAGACCGCCCGGCGCATCAATGCGGACGGCAGTGAAGAAGATGTGCCTCTCAACCACGTACACGTCGGCGATCTGCTGCGCGTGCGTCCCGGCGAGAAGATCCCGGTCGATGGCACGGTCACAGAAGGCAGCAGCGCGGTCGATGAGTCCATGCTGACCGGTGAACCGGTACCTGTGAGCAAGCGGGTTGGCGACAAGCTGATCGGCGCTACCCTCAACACCAACGGTGCGCTGATTATGCAGTCCGAGAAAGTCGGGGCGGCCACCATGCTGTCGCAGATCGTCCAGATGGTCGCGTCTGCCCAGCGCTCCAAGGCCCCCATGCAACGCATGGCCGACGTGGTGGCGGGCAAGTTCGTCATGGTGGTCGTACTGGTCGCCATCGCCACGTTCTTTGTCTGGGGTCTGTTCGGGCCGGAGCCAAGCTGGGTGTTCGGGCTGATCAACGCGGTGGCTGTGCTGATCATTGCCTGCCCGTGCGCGTTGGGCTTGGCCACGCCGATGTCGGTGATGGTCGCCACCGGCCGCGCCGCGACGCAGGGCGTGCTGTTTCGCGATGCCGGTGCGATCGAGAAGATGCGCGAGGTGGACACCCTGATCGTGGACAAGACCGGCACGCTCACGGAAGGCAGACCCGCGTTCGATACAGCCATTGCGGCTCCGGGCTTCACGCCCGATGAAGTGCTGAGGCTGGCAGCCAGTCTGGACCAGGGCAGCGAGCACCCGCTGGCAGACGCGATCGTCAGCGCTGCGCGAGCCAAGGGCTTGCAACTGGCCAAGCCCTCTGATTTCGAGTCGGGCAGCGGCATCGGCGTGCGCGGAACGGTGGAGGGACGGCGCCTGGCATTGGGCAATACGGCACTGATGGAGCAGGAAGGAGTGGCGGTTTCTGCACTGCGTGCCGACGGAGAACGGTTGCGCGGTGAAGGCGCCAGCATCATGCACTTGGCCGTAGACGGCGTGTTCGCGGGCATCCTGGCCGTGACCGACCCCATCAAGGCCAGTACGCCCGATGCCATCCGAACCCTTCACGCCAGCGGTCTGCGCATCGTGATGGCGACTGGAGATGGACTTACCACAGCCAAGGCCGTGGGGGCCAAGCTCGGCATCGATGAAGTGCACGGCGAGGTCAAACCCGCTGACAAGCTGGCGCTGGTGGACAAACTGCAAAAGGAAGGTCACGTGGTTGCCATGGCGGGAGACGGCATCAACGATGCGCCGGCCCTGGCCAAGTCCGATGTGGGCGTCGCCATGGGCACGGGCACCGACGTTGCAATGAACAGCGGCCAGATCACCCTCGTGAAGGGTGATCTGCGCGGCATCGCCTCGTCCCGCGAGGTCTCCATCGACACGGTACGCAACATGCGGCAGAACCTGCTGTTCGCCTTTGTCTACAACGGCATCGGTGTACCCATCGCGGCTGGCGTGTTCTATCCGTTCACGGGCTGGCTTCTCTCCCCATTGATCGCGGCGCTGGCGATGAGCCTGAGTTCTGCTTCTGTGATTTTCAATGCGCTTCGGTTGCGCGGCGTGAAGTAGCCCAGGATGATTTGGAGCCGCTATCAAGTCGAACAACTCGAAAATCAAGTCTTTAGATTGATTGACATCAATTCCACAACACAATCACCTGGCTAACATATCCCCATGATCTGCTTTAGACGCATCATCACGCAATGGGGCCGCTGGATTGCCAGCGGTCTCGTCGTGACCTTGCTCTTTTCGCAGGTCGCATTGGCGATGTATGCCTGCCCCAAACTGGACTCGGACACGCACGTCGCATCAATGCAGATGGCAGGCATCGCCATGGAGGATGCCGCCAGCATGTCCGGTATGCCGGACTGCCACGCCATGCCGGGAACCATGGACGGTGAGGCGCCGCAGTTGTGCCGAGCACATTGCAGCGGCGATGGCAAGCCGGTGCCTTCATTGCAAGGCTTGGACGTCCAGAGTCTCGCTGCCCAGGCGGTCTGGTTCGCGTACATGCTTCCGGCCGTGATCGAATCCCACGCGGCAGCCGGGCAGCACGTCGCCTATGTCCCGCCCGACCATCGAGCGGGCTTTCCGCCGATCTACCTCACGCTCCAAGTCCTGCGGAATTGACACGCCGATCCGTGCTCGCCGCGCACCGATGCGGCAGACCACGTGATTTCGTGAATACCAATTCCGAGGACAACCATGTTTACTCCCTTTTTTGGCGCCCCCGAGGGGCGCCCGTCGGCGTACGGCCGAGGCACAACGCCGGCCTCGATGCGATTGCATCGTCTGAAAGCTATCAGCATCGCATTGGCGGGCAGTGCGCTTGTTTCGCCTGTAGCCTACGCCCTCGATTTTGCTGAGGCACGCCTTATCGCGGAGCAGCAGAGCCCGCGCATAAGCGCGCAGCAGTTGCAGGTTAACGTCGCCGAATCCGTGCAGAAGGCAGCAGGCTCGCTGCCCGATCCCAAGCTCTCGCTCGGCATCGAAAACTACCCCATCAGCGGCATGGATCGCTGGAGCATGACGCGCGAATCCATGACGATGCAGCGCTTGGCGCTCATGCAGGAAGTGCCCAACAGGGCCAAGCGCGACGCCCAGGTCGCCAGCGCGCAGGCGCGTGTGGATCGAGAACGCGCGGCGCTGGTTTTGCAGCGATTGCAGATCCGCCAGGAACTCAGCCTGGCGTGGATCGCCGCGCAGGCGGTGGAGCAACGGGAGATACTGCTGACGGAACTGCTCGCGGAGAACCAGCGCCTGCAAGACAGTCTCCCCGCTCGCGTCGCCGGCGGCACCGCCCAGGCTGGCGACCTGTTGGTCGCGCAACAGGAGGCGCTGACACTCACGGACCGCCGTGACGATCTACAGCGGGACCGGGCCAAGGCCAGGGCCGCATTGCGGCGCTGGGTGGGCTCCAGGGCCGACGAAGCACTGCAAGGCGATCCAGGCCCGCTCACTCGCCCCGTCGCGCAACTGCGCACAGAACTGGCGAATCACGCGGAGCTTGAACTCTATCCGGCGATGCAAAGCATGGCCCGGGCCGAGTCCCGCGAAGCCCAATCAGAGACCCGCGGCGATTGGGCCTGGGAGATAGCCTATAGCCGGCGTGATCGCCGATGGGGCGACATGGTGTCATTTCAGGTGACATTCGATCTGCCTTGGCAGAAAGATCGACGCCAAGTGCCCATGATCGAGGCAAAACGGCACGAGTTGGAGCGTCTGGACGCCGAACGCGAAGACGTGGCGCGGCGACATTTGCAGGAGTTGGACGACAGCGCCGCCGAACTCCAAGCGTTGAACAGCCAGATCGACCGCCTGCAGACCGCCGGCTTGCAGCTGGTACGGAACCGAGCGGCGCTTGCGTTGAGCAACTACCGATCCGCCAAGGGGGACCTGAGCGCTGTGCTCAGTGCACGCGCCCAGGTGCTGGAGACGCGCATGCGTCTGATCGACCTCGGAGCGCAGCGCGACAGCCTCGTCGCCCGACTGAACAGCCTGATCGCGGACTGAGTGGAGACCCTCGCCATGAATACCTCTTCGAGAAACATCCTTGCCGGCTTGACGCTGGTTGCTGCCGGTATTGCCGTTGGATGGGGCGTCCCCCAATGGCGCGCCGGCCACCTCAGCGGCTCCCCCGCTGCCAACATCACCGTTGCAAGCGCTCCGACCGAGCGCAAGGTGCTGTATTGGTACGACCCGATGGTGCCGACCCAGAAGTTCGACAAGCCCGGCAAGTCGCCCTACATGGACATGCCGTTGATGCCGAAGTACGCGGATGAAGACACGCAAGACAGCACGGGCCTCAGCGTGTCGGCGCAAGCGGTGCAAGCCCTGGGGCTGCGTACAGCCGAAGTCCTGCAAGGCAAGATCGGCGCAGATGTGAACGTCGTGGGCACCGTGCTGCTCAACGACCGCGACGTCAGCATCGTGCAGGCGCGGACCGCTGGCTTCGTCGAGCGTGTCTACGCACGGGCTGCGGGCGACGTGATCGCAGCAGGGGCACCGCTGGCTGACCTATTGCTGCCGGAGTGGATCGCCGCACAGCGCGAGTTTCTCTCGGTTCGCGCGATGGGCGACGCACCGTTGACCGCAGCTGCCCGCCAACGGCTGCTGCTGCTCGGCATGCCGCAAGCCCTGATCGCCCAGGTGGAGCGCACAGGCGAGCCCAAGGGGCTGTACACGGTCACAACACCTCAAGGCGGCTTGGTGGCCGAACTGATGGTGCGCCAGGGCATGACGGTTTCCGCCGGGGAAAGCCTGGCCAGGGTGAATGGCTTGGCCACGGTGTGGATCGAAGCGGCCGTCCCCGAAGCACAAAGCGGACCATTGCAGGTCGGCCAAACGGCGCAGGTCCGGCTGGCGGCGTTTCCCGGTGAAGTGCTCCAGGCGCGCATCGTGAGCATCCTGCCCGAAGCCAACCGCGACACCCGTACGGTGCGAGTGCGGCTTGAAATGGCCAATCCCGGCCAGCGCCTGAAGGCCGGCATGTCCGGCCAGATCGCGCTCAAAGGCAACGAACAGCCCGCGCTGCTTGTTCCCAGCGAAGCGGTCATCCGCACCGGCAAGCGCGCACTGGCCTATGTGGTCGATGGACCCGGCAAGTTCCATCCCGTGGAGGTCCAGGTGGGCGCGGAGGTAGGCGATCAACTGGTGGTCAACGGCGGGCTCGCGGCGGGACAGCAGGTGGTGGCCTCGGCGCAGTTCCTGATCGATTCGGAAGCCAGCCTGCGGGGCGTGCTGCCTGCAGGTGCCGCGGCGTCCGCACCTGCATCGCCGCACAACGGGCACGGCACATCGTCGCCACCGGCCGCGGCCACCAACGCTTTCGTGGTGCGCGGCGTGATCGAGGAGATGTCGCCCACCGAGCTGACGCTGGCGCACGAGGCCGTGCCAGCCCTCCAATGGCCGGCCATGACCATGGGCTTCAAGCTGAGCAGCCCGCAGCTCGCCGAGGGTCTTTCGGTTCGGCAGCAGGTGCGATTCACCTTCTCCAAGCAAGGTGAGGGCTACGTGATCACCGCCATCGAAAAGGTGCAGCCATGATCGCCAAACTGATTCGATGGTCGGTGGCCAATCGCTTCCTGGTGCTGCTGGCCACCGCCATGCTCACGGCATGGGGCGTGTGGGGCGTTCGCAGCACGCCCGTGGATGCGCTGCCGGACTTGTCAGACGTGCAGGTCATCATTCGCACCAACTACCCAGGACAGGCGCCGCAGATCGTCGAGAACCAGGTCACCTACCCGTTGGCCACCACCATGCTGTCGGTGCCAGGGGCCAAGACCGTGCGCGGCTTCTCGTTCTTTGGCGACTCGTTCGTCTATGTCTTGTTCGAGGACGGAACCGACCTGTACTGGGCCCGCTCACGGGTACTGGAATACCTGAACCAGGTCCAGGGCCGATTGCCCGCCACGGCGAAGCCGGCCCTGGGTCCGGACGCCACAGGCGTCGGCTGGATCTTCCAGTACGCGCTCGTGGATCGCACGGGCAAGAACGATCTGGCGCAACTGCGTGCGTTGCAGGACTGGTTCCTGAAGTTCGAACTCAAGAGCCTGCCCAACGTGGCCGAGGTGGCATCGGTGGGGGGCATGGTCAAGCAGTACCAGGTCGTGCTCGACCCGATCAAGTTGGCGTCCTATGGCCTCAGTCAGGCTCAAGTCCGCGATGCCCTGATGGGGGCCAACCAGGAGACCGGCGGCTCCGTCCTGGAATTGTCAGGCGCGGAGTACATGGTCCGCGCGAGCGGCTACCTCAAGACCCTGGACGAGTTCCGGGAGATCCCCTTGACGGCACGCGGCGGTGTGCCGGTGCGGCTGGGGGATGTGGCGACGCTCCAGATAGGCCCGGAGATGCGGCGTGGCATTGCCGAACTCGACGGAGAAGGCGAGGTCGCCGGCGGCGTGGTGGTGCTGCGCTCCGGCAAGAATGCCCAGGAGACGATCGCTGCCGTCAAGGCCAAGCTCGCGGAGCTGCAGGGCAGCCTGCCGCCGGGCGTCGAGATCGTCACCACCTACGACCGCAGCGCGCTGATCGAGCGGGCCATTCGCAATCTCACGACCAAGCTGGGCGAAGAGTTTCTGGTGGTGGCGCTGGTCTGCGCACTGTTCCTTTGGCATCTTCGCTCTGCGTTGGTGGCCATCATTTCCCTCCCGCTGGGCGTGATGACGGCATTCCTTGTCATGCGCTACCAGGGCATCAACGCCAACATCATGTCGCTGGGGGGGATTGCCATCGCCGTGGGGGCGATGGTGGATGCAGCGGTGGTGATGATCGAGAACGCCCACAAGAAGCTGGAGGCTTGGCAGCACGCGCACCCAGATCAACGGCTGCAGGGCAAGGAACGGTGGGACGTGATCACACAGGCCGCGGAGGAAGTCGGTCCTGCGCTCTTCTTCTCGCTGCTCATCATCACGCTCTCGTTCATCCCGGTCTTCACCCTAGAAGCGCAGGAAGGCCGGCTGTTCGGCCCGCTGGCGTTCACCAAGACCTACGCGATGGCCGCGGCCGCAGGGCTGTCGGTGACGCTGATTCCCGTACTCATGGGCTACTGGATTCGCGGGCGTATCCCGGATGAGCAGAAGAACCCCATCACCCGCATCCTGATTGCAGCCTACCGGCCAGCACTGGAGTGGGTACTGCGCCGGCCCAAGGCGACGCTGCTGATCGCCGTGCTGGCCTTGGCGACCACGGCCTGGCCCTTGGCGCGGCTCGGCGGTGAGTTTCTGCCGAGGTTGGACGAAGGGGACCTGCTCTACATGCCCTCGGCCCTGCCGGGACTCTCGGCGCAGCGCGCCACGGAGTTGCTGCAGCTGAGCAACCGCATGATCAAGACCGTACCTGAAGTGGACAAGGTGTTCGGCAAGGCAGGACGGGCCGAAACTGCGACCGATCCGGCGCCCCTGGAGATGTTCGAGACCACGGTGAAGCTCAAGCCCAGGGAGCAATGGCGTCCAGGCATGACGCCCGAGAAGCTCGTGGAAGAGCTGGATCGTGCCGTGAAGATCCCGGGCCTGTCCAACATCTGGATTCCCCCCATCCGCAATCGCATCGACATGCTGGCTACCGGCATCAAGAGCCCGATCGGGGTGAAGGTGACCGGCAACGACCTGGGCGTGATCGATCGCATCGCTGCAGAGGTCGAACAGGTCGCCAAGGGCATTCCCGGCGTGACGTCGTCACTCGCGGAGCGCTTGACGGGCGGGCGCTACGTGGATGTTCAGATCGACCGCGTAGCCGCCGGTCGCTACGGCCTGAACATCGCCGATGTCCAGGCGGTCATCGCCGGCGCGGTGGGTGGCGAAAACGTCTCGGAAACGGTCGAGGGGCTTGCCCGCTTTCCGATCAATCTGCGCTACGCGCGAGAATGGCGTGATTCACCACAACGGCTGGCAGAACTACCCATCTTCACGCCGATGGGTCAGCAGATCACGTTGGGGACCGTGGCACGCATCGCGATCACCGATGGACCGCCCATGCTCAAGAGCGAGAACGCACGGCCCTCCGGTTGGGTCTATGTCGATGTGCGCGGCCGTGATCTAGCCTCGGTGGCCAACGAACTGCGCGATGCCATCGGGCAGCAGGTCAAGCTGGAGCCGGGTGTGAGCATCACCTACTCCGGGCAGTTCGAATACATGGAGCGGGCCAATGCACGCCTGAAGGTTGTGGTGCCTGCCACCCTGTTGATCATCTTCGTTCTGTTGTACCTGACCTTCGCGCGTGTGGACGAAGCGGGCTTGATCATGGCGACCTTGCCCTTCGCGCTCACGGGGGGCATCTGGTTCCTGTACCTGCTGAATTACAACCTGTCCATCGCCACCGGCGTGGGATTCATTGCGCTGGCAGGTGTGGCGGCGGAGTTCGGCGTGGTGATGCTCATCTATTTGAAGCAGGCCTTGGCGGAACGTTGCCCCGATGGGCGCAACCCAACGCGAGAAGAACTGCTCGATGCGATCCGGGAAGGGGCGGTGCTGCGCGTGCGCCCAAAAGCGATGACCGTTGCGGTCATCTTGGCGGGCCTGGTACCCATTGTTTGGAGCAGCGGCACGGGCTCTGAAGTCATGAGCCGCATAGCAGCTCCGATGCTCGGCGGGATGGTGACCGCACCGTTGCTGTCGCTGTTCGTGATTCCGGCTGCCTATCTGCTGATGCGTAAGCCGCGCTAACTTGGCCGTCCAGCAGGGCCTCACGACGAGGCCCTGCTGGACGCGAGGGATCAAGCCGCCCGCGCAGAAGCTGGGAGCATTTCTCTCTGGCAAGGACTTCCTATTGCATTGATCCTTACAAAAAAATAATCATCTGCTCATCACTCTGTCAGGGGTGACCTGAACAATGGTTAAGCAATTCATGCATTCAATCTTGGGGCACTGATCCATGGAATTGCGACACCTTCGTTGTTTTGTAGCCCTAGGGATGGTGTTCAAAACACCCGTGGCGGTGGCCACTGAGTCGATATATTCCACATGATGACGAATTCGGCGTTTTTTGGGCTGCAAATAAGGGGCATTTCACCCTTGCCGCTGGCCCTTTGGTCGGTTGTGGACGCACTCATCCATGCAGACCCTGCAAAAGCTTGCGCCGCGCCATCCACAGATTGCTCAGCGCAAACAGCGTTACCAGGTTGGCCGTGTTTTTGGCCAGGCCACGGTACTTGACCTTGGTGTAGCCGAACTGCCGTTTGATGACGCGGAATGGGTGTTCCACTTTGGCCCGGATACGTGCCTTGGCCTGCTCCAGCTTGTCCAGGATGGCGCCCATGGGCCTGCTCTTGTCCAGCGCACGGCGCTTGCCAGGGCGCATGGCCACATGCCACTGGGCAGTGATGTCTTGCGTCTCTTCGCGCTTGGCCACGCCCTGGTAACCCGCATCGGCAAACACATCGGCTTCGTCACCATGGACCAGCTTGCTGGCCTGAGTCACGTCGTTGACGTTGGCCGCCGTGCCCACCACGGTATGAACCAGGCCGGAATCGGCATCCACGCCGATGTGGGCTTTCATCCCAAAATGCCACTGATTCCCCTTCTTGGTCTGGTGCATCTCGGGGTCGCGTTCACCACCCTTGTTCTTGGTCGAACTGGGCGCGGCAATCAGGGTGGCATCGACCACCGTGCCTTCGCGCAGCATCAGACCTTTGTCGGTGAGCGTGGCGTTGACGGTAGCCAGGATGCGTTGGGCCAACTGGTGCTCTTCGGGCAGATGGCGAAAGCGCAGGATGCTGACCCGGTCGGGAATACGTTCGACGCTGGACAGACCCACAAACTCCCGGTACAGCGCGGTCTCGAAGAGGGCTTCTTCCATCGCCAGGTCGGACAGGCCGAACCACTGCTGGACGAAGTGAATGCGCAGCATGGTCTCCAACTCGAACGGAGGTCTGCCGGTTTTGGCTCGCGGTGCGCGCGGAGCAATCAATGCCAGCAACTCAGACCACGGCACCACCAGGTTCATCTCGTCCAAGAATACCGCTTTGCGCGTGCGTCGCTTGCTCAGATTCAGGCCGAGGTCTTGTTGCTTCATGAGCGTATTGTCAGGCGCGGCGCCGTACTTCAGACAGCGCCAGCGGCAGAGTTTTGAACAGCCAGCGCCGCCACAGCGATGATCAGGATCTGGTGGAGCAACTGCGCTCGGCCATCGAGAACCTGCCCAGTTACGGCTACCGCCGGGCCTGGGCGCTGCTGCGGCGTGAGCGGGCCTGCCAAGGGTTGCCTGCGGTCAACGTCAAGCGGGTCTACCGGGTCATGCGCACACACGGCCTACTGCTGCAACGCCGAGCTCCTGCAGTGCGACCGCAGCGCCGCCATGATGGGCGGGTCTCGGTGGGTGCGAGCAACCAGCGCTGGTGTTCGGACGGCTTCGAGTTCCGCTGCGACAACGGCGAGGCCGTGCGCACGACGTTTGCGCTGGACTGCTGCGACCGCGAGGCGATGAGCTGGGTGGCCTCCACATAAGGCTACACGGGTGACGATGTGCGCGACGTGATGCTGGCTGCCGTGGAGCGGCGCTTCGGCAATGCACTGCCAGACAGGCCCATCCAATGGCTCTCGGACAATGGTTCAGCATACACGGCCGCGTTGACCCGCAGCTTCGCCCGCGATGTGGGCCTGGAGCCGGTGAATACACCAGTGAGTAGTCCCCAGAGCAATGGCATGGCAGAGTCGTTCGTCAGGACCATGAAGCGTGACTACGTGAACTTCATGCCTAAGCCCGATG
>Ga0114984_1000722_pt1 | contig 12575 bp, 12 predicted proteins | sample Shrwel1BS1Day1_FD_96987 | JGI IMG/M metagenome (GOLD analysis project Ga0114984, IMG submission 96987) | Subsurface microbial communities from deep shales in Ohio, USA - Utica-3 well 1 S-1-Day1 | ecosystem: Environmental > Aquatic > Deep subsurface > Shale gas/oil reservoir > Produced water/Flow... | reverse complement strand
TCCGCCAAAATGGCGGGAAACGGGCAAAAAACACACAAATAAAGGGAAAATAGTGTCTGAATCTTCGATTTTTTGCCGGTTAAAACCAAGATCGGCAAAAATCAGCGGTTATTCAGACCTTCCTTAAACTCCTCACAGGAACTTTCAGCACGAAAAATCTATGGAGAGATGCTCAAGACGGCAGCCCAGAGCAAAAATTCAATGCTCGTGAACAGAGCGTTTCGGTCAATAATACCTGCAGGTTTGAAGAATCGAAACTATAGATCGCCTTCTGTTCAACGCATGAGAGAGCTCTTAAACGACTGTATCAAATTCGACACTGGCTTTAGTTTTAATTTGATCAAAAATCACAGTAAATCATTCGGTAATGAGTTCGGAAATTCCCACGGTGGTTTCTCAACGAACTATAGCTTCACAATACGCGATCTGGTCTTACCGACGTATGTCGAGAACCTTTCCCTTGCTTATATTCTAGCGTCGGACCGAGTCCAGACCGCTGCCTTGCAATCTATGAGGGTTGATGACTTTTCCATATCGGAAAGGACATTGGTCTACAGTCATTATAAATTTCGGTCAAATAAGACTATTCCGTTTACATCGCCAGAGTATAAGCGGCAGTCCTACATTTATCAGGCAATTAAATACTTTGTTGAGTTAACGCAACAAAGCGAATCTTATATCGCCGACGCAGAAAGAAATCTCTTCAATCCGCATTGTGGGCAATTCTGGAGATTTGCGCTCGGTCCGTTAACTTCTTATGAGTATTTATTTGGTGATCTTTGCGTCGCGGACTCAATCCCTCGAAACCAATGTGAAATGGATTTACTGGGTGATGAAAAACCATTCTTGTGGTTAATGGAGAATGTTTTATCAAACCATGAGGCTGTAAAGGAACGGATTAAACAAGAAGATTATCGCCGAAACTATGGCACTGTAAAAAAGCGAATAAAAAATGTCATCAAAACAACTTTAAGCGTCGATAATATTGGGCGAAGCCGTGTTTTACTTGATCAGTCGACCTTTGACGACGCGGAACTAGACGACCCTGAGGTTGCCGCTGCACTTACAAAACATACTCAGAAAACAAAACGAGAAGTATATCTTGCTCGGTCAAGAGAACCTGAACATATTATAAAGCAATCCCATTTTCCCAGGCAGGTTGGCGAGAAAATGATGGAGGATGCGTCAAAGTTGTCATTTATGCTTGAGAACACTGAAGTTGTCGATCTGGAAAAAGCATCGTCACTACTGGGTTTAAAGGCGCCCGCTGCAAGCTTGGAAGAAATTTCTCAGAAGATGATCGATGATCTAGAATTTGGCTTGTTTGGAGAGCTAACCTTTTCTGACAAGACTGTTATTATTAAAAGTGAGGTAACCAGCGCTCTCATACAGGCATATGTGAAGAAGCTTGATTCAGTCCTGAGTTCGGTTTTTGAAAAAAATACGAAAACTTTCCAGAGCCTTATGACAAAGAAAATCTACCTTTTGGAAATTCTCGACCAGTTTCCGGCACATCTTAAAAAGGCAGGTTCAGAACTTCAAGCAAGGCTGAATTTTGAGTTTCCAGAATTGTTCGAGGCACACTCATGAGCACCGTCTCTTCAAAAGCATCAGGTTCGCAAGAACAGAAAGATCTCGAAACGCCGCGTTTCAATCGTCTGGGCGATGAGAAATGGTATATCACTGATGAAACGTCATCCGATATCTTGGTGTTAAATTGGGCATCTTATGAAGGCTCGTATGTAAAGAAACTGTGGGCAAAGGAAATGGTTGTTTTCTATTCGGGTGGTTACGTATCGGAGGACGGAAAGCTTGTCGCCCGTAAAAGTACGATAAAGGGCTTTGTCGTTGATCTCCGAAAAATTCTATTATTTTCTAGTCAACGTAATATAACGCTTGAGTTTCATCGATGGGACAGGGAGCTGATCACAGAGATGTTTCGGGCTAATCTTCTTGGGGAATTGTTTTTGTCTGCGCAGGATAAACCAGACGGTTTGGCTTCTCGTGGAAGCACAAATGGTTTGTTCGCTGTTATAAATGTTAGTAATCACGCTTTTTCAGAGGGTGCAATTTCTGATGGTTTCGCGATCTGCTTTCATAACCGGAGAAATTCGGCGAATGCTATGTTTGGCGACCTTCTTAAAAAGCATGGCGTCCACATAGATGCATATTTTAAGGGAGGGAGTTTCGGTGAGGTTGCTACTGAAGTTGCGATGCTTCTTCTAGCAGAAGCAATTGCGGTGCTTCGATCTGACCAGACGCGGGCGGCAGTCGCCCTCTGTAAAGTGCAGAGATCGCCTGATCAAATTCGGCATGATTTAGTCTATGGAAGGGAATCAGGCAATCGGGTCAGTCTGAATAAATACATGAAACAAGGTAGAATCTTTCCGGAGTTTAGAAATCATGGTCATAGAAGGAATGCCAGAGAAAAAATTCTGAGACTTGATGCTTTATTCACGGAAGTAATTGGGCGAGAACTGTCTGCGCTATTTTGGAACTCACACGGCGAGTTCGTTAATTATTGTGCAGAGGTATATGAGGCTTGCGCGGTTATATTTCTCTGTCTTACGGGCATTCGTGTTTCTGAGCTTTGCACAATAAAGGTAAGCGATTACGAGAAGAGAAACAGTGGTGAGTGGATTTTCAAAAGCCAAGTAGATAAAACCCACGCTGGAGGAAGCGAGATTAGAGTCATGCACGGCTTGGTCGCAGAAGCAGCCGATGTGCTTGAGGCGCTGAGCTACTCGGACAAACGGACAGACAATGTTGGTTTATTTAGCCGGAATTTATGTCAAAACATGGTGGACAGGGGTGAAGAAGGAGAGTACTTCCACCCAAAAAAGGATACAGTTTCGTCCTATGTAAAAAGGTTTTACGCCCGTTTTATTGATAAACACGGAGATGCTGTTACAACGAAAAATTCTTCAATCAGTCCCCATCAGTTCAGACACAGTTTTGCTGCGTTCGCCTTACGACGATTTGATGGAAACGTTCTGGAGGCTATTCGGCAACACTTTCTACACGGTGAAGGCAGTGGCTATACAAAGAAGTACACTGACGGCAAACTCACCCCAAGCGTAATGAACCAGCTAGAGCGAGATTACATTAATGAGCTGGTTGCCAGAATTGCGACGTCTGAAGACCAATACGAATTCGTTGGCGGCGTCGCACTCTACATAAGGAAGCGGGTCACTGAAATTATTGGCGATAGTCATGTATTCCTTCCAGTAGGCGAGTTTGAGGAAGCAGTCGATGAAATTGCCAGGGATTTTGACATCATCAATGCTCATGAATATGGCTATTGCATGTTCAGTTCGAAGAGAAAAAGTCAAGCTCTTTGTAGGGACCCAAGAACTAATCTTCCCGATCCACACCGATTTTCGGGTTTTTCTGTTTGTTCAGGCTGTCCGATGAACCTGGTACTTCAACCCCATGCCGAAGCTATTAAAAGGTTGGGTGTCGCCCATCAAAATTTCATTCAAAAACATCCTCTCAAAATCCGGAGCAAGGCTGTCGATGCGAGCAAAAAAGCTATCAAAAATGCAGAGCGGATTCTCCGTGAATTAGGAGAGATATAATGAGCACTTTTGATTTGGAGAACTTCGTATCCCCGTTAGTTAACGATGCACCTTCATGGGTAGCAGAAGGAAACAGTCTAACTAAAGCGCTCTACTCAAAAGTGGTGGAAGAAGTCAAAGAACTTGAGGGCTTGATTGACCAGGGCGATGAATTGAGTTTGCGAGAGCGCACAGTAATCGCTTCGAGAATCGCTCTCTCATTGAACATCGATAAGAGCAATATTAGGTCTTCGCGAAGACCGGAACTCATTGATTTTATCGAGCGAGAAAATGAAAAATTAATCAATCGTTATGAGGCTTTAAAGCTTAAGGCGCGTCGTGGACGTCATAAAACAAAGTCAGAGACAGAGACAGAGAATTTGGTGCTGCAAAGGCAGCTCCACGAAATGGAAAACCTGAAAATGAAGGAATTTCTGGAAGCGGCTATTGAGCGAGATTTGCTTTCGACGCAACGCAACCTGAAAGAGAAAAACGAAGCTCTGGAGTCTGAGTTGAGCGCATGCCGCAGACGGAATGCCGGTTTGTCCGAATCTAACCGTGAGCTTATTAAAGAGCTTGCGCAACTGGCGGAAGAGAGAGATCAGTTAAGACGACTGGTTGCCCAGACGAAAGGTGGGAGTTGACCATGGCAAACGGACAGCAGAAAGCGCGGGAAAACCTTGTTGCCTTTCAGCGTTGGGCCGTTACGCAAACCGATGATGATTTCAAGCAGATCGTCTCTCGCGGCCAGCTAAACCGTGGCGAAGTTGCCAACGCTATCGGTATCGGAAAGAGCGCCTTGCGCCAGAATCCGGCGATAAAAACGGCCTTGGAGCATCTCGAAACGGACCTCCGTGAAAGAGGCGTATTACCGCCACTGCTAGAATCCGCACAGCAACAACGGTCTGCGCCAAAGCCTTACGATGCCAGCGCCAATCAGCGGTCACTGCAGTCAAAACGACTCTCCGTTCTGGAGCAGGAAAACATTGAGCTGAAAGCCCGCGTAGCAACGCTGGAAGCCAAACTCAAGCGCTATGGCGAGTTATCTGAGGTGCTGACGGAATTTGGTGTCGCCCCATGAATGAAGACTATTTCCGCGTAACCAGTTGTCAGCATGAAGGCGCAAAATACACGATCTTTTCTGGTGTCCCGCTGAAAGCCAACAGCTACCGCATCAACAGCGGGAAATACATCATCTCCATCCGGTGCGAAAACCAGTCTCTGCCCATCAAACCATCTGTAGGCCAGCAATGGCGCGTGCGTGGTGAGCGGGTATTGGAGGCGGTTCAGGCAGGCGACTTTGAACTACAGCAGCATGTCTATAACGCGCCGGTTGAAATGGAATGCACGTTGCCAGAATCCGGTGAGGCACTGATCCGCTTTATTGCGTCAGACAGAGATTTCACCGGCATTGGTGAGGCGAAAGCACGGGCGCTCTGGGACGCCTTCGGCAGCCAACTACACCAGATGCTGCGATACGACACAGCGGATCACAGGGAGCTTCTGAAGGGCATTCTGAGTGATGTATCGGTAGACGCCCTATACAACGGCTACGCCAAATACCGAAACCTCGCACACGCTAATTGGCTGGCCTCGCTCGGAATCCCGTTGCGTATCCAGCAACGCATTCTGAAATACCACGATGAACGCACTGTCGATGTCCTCAAGAGCAACCCTTACGCACTTCTTGGATTCGGGATGGCATTTAGGGACATTGATACCATCGCAGAGCGACTAGGCTTTGCGAAATCTGCGCCACAGCGCCTTGCCGGGGCACTGGAGACGGCAATCCGCAGACAGGTTGAAAAGGGGCATACTTACGCCACCTACAAGGCCCTCAAGCCCTTGGTTGCCGAGCTTTTACAGGACGCCAAACTGACAACGGCCGCTTTCGAAAACGGGCATCAGAGCGGTCAATTTATTATCCGACCCGATACCGGAACCTACCATCCCACCGCTCAAATTATGATGGAGTCGGTCGTTGCCAAACGCCTGAAATCCCTGGCCAGCCTTACTGACTCAGATGAGGCGGTATTCAAAGCCTTAACCGATGCAGTTCTGGATTTGCCTTATAACCTCACGGAGCAACAGGTGCAGGCCGTTGAATCCAGTCTGACCAACTCTGTGTCCTGCATTATCGGTGGTGCCGGAACAGGCAAAACTACGGTGCTGAGGACAGTTCTCAGGGCGTACAACTCACTAGGATATGAGGTTCATGCGGTTGCCTTGTCTGGCAGGGCGGCAATGCGCCTGCACGAGAGCATCGGCTTCTTCACCATGACCATTGCCCGGTTGCTTCGAGAAGAGCCGATAGAGCACTCGCTGGATCGCCCAAAGCATGTCCTCGTCATCGATGAGGCGAGCATGATTGACCTTCCAACCATGTACCGACTCATCACGCATCTTGATCCATCGGTTCGGATCATCCTGACTGGTGATCCCAACCAACTCCCGCCAATCGGTTGCGGCAAAGTGTTGTCGGACGTGGTTGAGTCAGGTGCGGTGGCGACTCAGGCACTTAGCATTGTGAAGCGTCAGGAGGGCGCTACAGGAATACCGGAATACTCAGCCACCATCAATCGTGGCGAGGTCCCTCGCTCGTTGTCTTGTGGAGCGATTACGTTCCACGAGGCGAGTTCAGAACAGATTGTTGATCGGTGCAAGGCGCTCTATGCAGAGTCTCCTCAGACCACTCAAATCGTCGGGGCAACCAAGGCTTTAGTCGGAGAGCTGAATCAGGAGTGTCAGCGGCTGCTTAACCCGGATGGTGAGCGTCTGCAATTTACCCTCTATGGCGAGAATTTCTACCTGGATCTCCGATTGGGTGACCCTATCCTGTTCACTAAAAATAATTACAACCTCGGTATTCAGAACGGCTCTCTGGGCGTCTTAACCTCGACCGAACGTGGCTATCAGGACGACCAGGACACCTATGGCTTGGTGACGCTGGATACAGGTGAGCAAATTCCGATCACGGAGGAAATCTTCGACTGCATGGAACTGGGCTATGCGATTACGCTGCACAAGGCTCAAGGTAGCCAGTTCCCAAGAATTGTAGTCGCAATCCAGAAGGGGCGGATCTCAGATCGAGCCTGGCTCTATACAGCGGTGACTCGTGCAGAAGCCGAGGTTCATATCGTGGGGAAGAGCAGCCATTTTGCTTCAATGGCGAAGTCAGTGAGTAATGCCAACAGGCGAGCGAGTTACTTGAAAGACTTGTTGCTCGAAGAGAGGAGGGGTTCGGGGGTTAGCCAGTGACGGCACGCGCCCTCATCGCCGGTCGCGGCCATCGGGACCTCTCCCTGTACCGCAACTTCATCTTAAACGATGATCGCTGGTCGTCAAATACCTCGAAATCAGCTCATAAACAAAAGCGAACATTCGCGAATCTTTAATTTTTTCGTTTCCCGCTTGAAATAAGACAAACATATTTTCTTCATTTCCTAGGAGCGCGTTTTGGGATCACATCGCGGGCTGTTCTCCCCCAATTGGGACCGACTTCGACACGAATGTCCCGAGCAGTTATTTCCTCACCGCATTCGGAGCAAGTAGTCACCGGAGACATGCGGTGGCCGCAGGATTTATGGATGTGTATCAGGGGAACCCCACGCTCATCGGTCATGTAAGTGTTGCCCCAATGCACCAGTGCCATGATTACCGGGTGTAGGGCTAGCCCTTTTTCGGTCAGCCGATATTCCTCTCGAAGTGGTTTTTCCTGATACGGAACTTTGGTCAGTACATCGTTCTCAACGAGCTTTTTCAGCCGGTCCGTTAAGACATGACGGGTAATGCCAAGCCGGCTTTCGAACTGATCAAATCGACGTACTCCCAGAAAACAGTCCCGCAGGATGATGAGTGTCCAGCGATCACCGACAACAGCCAAGGCTCTGGCCACTGAACATGGCTCTTGATCCAGCTCTTCCCAACGCATTTCTTAACTCCTCTTGGATTCCGCCTTCAGTTTAACTTGACAGGTTCCAAAAAGGAACTGACTATTAGTTAGTTCCAAAAAAGAACCCAAATGTAGCAAGGGGCAAAGAGTTATGACAAATGACGAACAACAAGTGGCTGTAGTGATCGGTGCCGGCGACGCCACTGGTGGGGCGATTGCACAACGATTTGCCAGAGAGGGCTATTTGGTCGTTGCAACAAGACGTCATCAGGACGCCTTAGCTCCGCTCGTCCAAAAGATTGAAGAAAATGGCGGTAAGGCCATCGGACTGGGCTGCGATGCTCGTGACGAAGAGGCTATGTGCGGTTTGTTCTCAAAAATTGAGTCAGAAATCGGTGAAGTAGGTGTTGTGGTGTTCAACATCGGTGCCAATGTTCAGTTTTCGATTACCGAGACAACCGGACGTGTTTACCGAAAGGTGTGGGAAATGGCCGCATTCGCGGGATTCCTTGCTGGCAGGGAGGCGGCCAAAGTCATGCTGCCGCGGAGCCGGGGAACCATCATCTTTACGGGTGCTACGGCTTCCATGCGGGGCGGTGCCGGTTTTGCCGCGTTTTCCAGTGCCAAGTTCGCCTTGAGAGCCCTGGCTCAGAGTATGGCCAGAGAACTGGGACCCAAAGGTATTCACGTGGCGCACTCAATCATCGACGGTGCGATTGACACCGCCTTTATCCGCGATAACTTTCCAGATCGCTACGCGCTTAAAGCGCAGGGCGGTATCCTCGATCCCGACCATATTGCAGAGCAGTATTGGCGGCTCCACGAACAACCCAGAGACTGCTGGACCCATGAACTGGACCTCCGGCCCTGGATGGAAACCTTTTAAGGAGTGACGCCATGACTCAAATAATTGATTTCTATTTTGATGTGGGAAGCCCTGCCAGTTACCTGGCCTGGACACAGCTGCCCGCGCTGGCTCAAAGAGCAAACTCGGATATACGCTGGAAGCCCATGCTGCTGGGGGGCGTCTTCAAAGCTACCGACAATCAGTCGCCAGCGATGAATCCAACGAAATCCCGCTATACACGCATGGATATGGAACGTTTTGCTCGGGCTTACGGTGTGACCCTGAACTTCAATCCCTATTTCCCGATAAACACGCTTTTACTGATGCGGGGTGCCGTTGGCTTTTTGGGGGCTCAAGAGTTCCATCGGTATCTGGAAGCGGTGTTTCGCGCGATGTGGGTTGATCAGAAGAACATGAACGACCCCGAAGTCGCGGCTGACGTGCTGTACCAGGCAGGATTCAATCCCGACAAGGTGCTGGCTCTTTGTGAAGACCCGTCCGTAAAGGCGGAACTCAAACAGTTCACCGAAGAAGCGGTGGAGCGTGGTATCTTTGGCGCTCCTACGTTTTTCATTGGGGACGAGATGTTCTTCGGACAAGATCGAATGCCACAGTTGGAAAATTACCTTTCAGATAGGCAGGGGGCAGAGTTTTGAACGCTTCCCCGGGCACCTATGATCGGCTGATCAATCCTGTCCTGATCGCCGGGTGCATTATCATTCTGGTCAGTTTTGCGGTTCGCGCATCGTTCGGGCTGTTCCAGTTGCCGATTGCCCTGGAGTTTCAATGGCCCAGGGAGTCGTTTTCACTCGCTATTGCGATTCAGAACCTGTTCTGGGGCATCGGGCAACCGATCTTTGGCGCATTCGCGGAACGCTATGGGGATCGAAAGGCGATTCTGGGCGGTGGCGCTTTTTACGTCGTCGGGCTGGTGTTGTCAGCATTTGCCATTACCCCTGGGCAACACCAGTTGCTGGAAATGCTGGTCGGTTTCGGCATTGCCGGTACGGGGTTCGGGGTCATCCTGGCAGTCGTCGGGCGTGCGGCTTCAGACAAACACCGGTCGATGGCGCTCGGGATTGCCACGGCCGCAGGCTCTGCCGGCCAGATTGTCGGCCCCCCAGTGGCCAACGCTCTCCTCAGCGAGATGCCCTGGCAGTCGGTTTTTATTGTCTGCGCAGGCTTTATCATGCTTTCCATGATGGCTTTGTTGCTCATGCGAGCACCGAAGCCACAGAAGCCCACGGGAGACGAAGAACCCATGGGTGTTGTCATCAAGCGTGCGGTGCGAGATCCGTCGTTCCTGTTTATTTTTATCGGTTTCTTTTCCTGTGGCTACCAACTGGCCTTTATCACTGCACACTTCCCGGCCTTCATTACGGAAATGTGCGGCCCGATTGCCCCGAACAGCCTGCTCTACACGCTTGGGGTAACGTCGGCTTCCGGTCTTGGCGCCATTTCCATCGCACTGATTGGGTTGTTCAATATTGGCGGAACACTGTGCGCTGGTTGGCTGGGGAACAAGTACTCCCGGAAATACCTGCTGGCCAGCGTCTACCTGCTGAGAACGCTCGTGTCGGCGGCCTTTATCATGACCCCGATCACCCCAGAAACGGTGGTGCTGTTTTCCGTTGCCATGGGTTCGCTCTGGTTGGCCACCGTACCGCTGACATCGGGACTCGTCGCTCATATTTACGGCCTGAAATACATGGGTACGCTCTACGGCCTGGTATTCTTCTCCCATCAGTTAGGCGGGTTTTTAGGTGTTTGGCTGGGTGGTGCGATGTATGACATCTACAACGACTACACTCTGGTTTGGTGGGTTGGCGTGGGAGTGGGAGCTATCTCAGCGGTCATTCACTTGCCGGTTAAGGAGTATCCTTGGTCCCAGCGAGACAAGACAGCGCTGGCCACTTGATCCAGCCTTGCCTCATTCATCTTTCTGAGAGTGTGCGCAGCAGAGTCAGTCTCACGTGAGCGGAGATGGTTTATGCCGCCAATTTCTTACTTGAAGCCAATTGTCGCTTGACCTCCTATGGTCGCAGCTGCGACGGACTGGAGCCGTATCGCGCCTGGATGAATGTGATTCAGTGCTTTCCGGTGTGAAAGAACCCTGGCCGAAAACAGACCACTGACAAAGCCCAAAAAGAGATAAGAACAGGAGGAATCTCACGTTAAATTTGTGAGACATTACTCCGACTAACACAAAAGTAGCCGTCCAGCCTAAATGTTCGCTTTGCGACCAGAGCTACGGGCGGCCAATTTATTGTGGCAACCTCCAGCTAAAGTATGAGTATGGTGGTACGACGACTGCTAGCTTTTCAGCATCCCCGAGGAAATTATCTTTATCTGTGCTCTCACTCGATCATATCGCTGGTCTTGAAATACCGCGGGTGAATCGCCGCTTGCGGCGAGAGGGCAGAGACCTCAATATCGTGGGTAGTCACAACGAGAGTTTTAGTATCGATGTTTGGTATAGATACTAAATGCGAAAACCAGTATTCGCACACTCACTCACTCGATTGGGATATTCCCTATAGTTATAGTACTTCGGTTCAGGCCCGCCTCGACGGGCCACAGGTTCACGGGGTCATTAGCAAAGCGCTCCCGTTTTTCATCACGCCAATCCTCGGCACCATGCCGCCACGCCCAATCTAGCGGGACCACGTGGTCGATATCGATATCACTGGCATTCTGGATGACGTGGCCCGTGAACGGGCTGATCCAGCGACCGGTGGTGACACGGCACCGATCGCGGTCCGCAAACCGGACGATGGTCGTGGAGGTTGCAACCAGGGCTTCGGCCCGGCTGTCCTGGCAATCCCCATCGGCGTCGTCCCAGCCGTGACCGAACGCAGACCGGGTGTATTGTCAACAACAGCGAAGTTTGACCGCTTTTTATCAGTTTAGATTGTCCGGTTTTTATCAGTTTTCAGTGTCCGGTTTTTGAGCGTCAGTGTCTTCAGAGTCCTCCTGTTGGGCAGTAGTACCGGGGACGAGGCCGGCCTTCCGTTTGTCCTTCAGCCGGTAGCTCTCGCCTTTGATGTTCAGTGTGGTTGAGTGGTGCAGCAGCCGGTCCAGTATCGCCGTGGCAATGACCTGATCGCCGAACACCTCGCCCCAGTCCATAAAGCTCTTGTTCGAGGTCAGGATCGTGCTGGCCCGCTCATAGCGCCGGTTGATCAGGCGGAAGAACAGGCTGGCTTCCTCCCGGGTCATGGGCAGGTAACCGATCTCATCAAGTACCAGCACCTTCGGGTACGTCAGTTGCTGGAGCTGCCGGTCCAACCGGTTTTCCTGCCGGGCTTTGACCAAGGTGCTCACCAGGCGGTCCAGTGTCATGAATAGCACGCGGTGGCCCGCTTCCGCCGCCTTCACGCCCAGAGCAACCGCCAGATGGGTTTTGCCCACCCCCGGTGGTCCCAACAGGATCACGTTCTCGTTGCGTTCCACGAACCCCAGACCCGAGAGTTCCCGCACCAGCTTGCGGTCAATGCTTGGCTGGAAGCTGAAGTCGAACTGCTCCAGGGTTTTGATCCAGGGTAGCCGGGCCTGCTTGAGACGGGCATCGAGTCCCTTTTGGTGTCGGCCACCCCATTCCTGGGCCAGGGCCTGTTCCAGGAACTCCCGGTAGTTCAGGTCCTTCTTGCTGGCGTGTTCGCACAGGGTATCCAGGGAGGCTTGCAGGTGGTCCATTTTGAGCCGGTCGAGGAGTTGGTCCAGGTTCATTGCAGTACCTCCTCATACACCGCCAGGCTTCGGTGCTGCACCGGCATCACCTCTTGCCACAGGGGCTCGTGGTGCTCGGCTACCGTCTGCCAGCCCTGTTTGCGATCAGTCAGTCGATGTCGGGCCACTTCCTGGCCCCGGAGGTCGTAGACGGTGAGTTCACCCTCCAGGCTGATGCGGATGTTAACCCGCTGTCCACAACACTCTGCTGGCACACTGTAGCGGTTGCCGTGCACATCAATGTAGGCATCCCAGCCCACATGGCGGATGTCGTAGTATCGGGTATCGAAGTCCTCAGCAGGCCTGGGCAGGAGCTGGGGCAACTCCTCTTGGAACCGCTCCGCCGGGGTTTGCCGGAACCGCCTAAGCATCCGCTGTTGTGCGCAGGTGTCCAGCCAGTGCTCCAGCAACTGGTTCAGGTGTGCGTAGCTGTCGAAGCTACGATACCGCTGGAAGAAGTGGTGCTTCACGTAACTCACCATGCGCTCGGTCTTGCCCTTGGTTCTGGGCCGTTGGGGCCGGCAGGCTCGGGCGGCAAAGCCATAATGGT
>Ga0114984_1000720_pt1 | contig 12589 bp, 10 predicted proteins | sample Shrwel1BS1Day1_FD_96987 | JGI IMG/M metagenome (GOLD analysis project Ga0114984, IMG submission 96987) | Subsurface microbial communities from deep shales in Ohio, USA - Utica-3 well 1 S-1-Day1 | ecosystem: Environmental > Aquatic > Deep subsurface > Shale gas/oil reservoir > Produced water/Flow... | reverse complement strand
GTGAACCTGATTGGCTTGATCCCCACCTGTGAGAACATGCCCAGCGGCACGGCGACCAAGCCGGGTGACGTGGTCACCAGCATGTCGGGACAGACCATCGAGGTGCTCAACACCGACGCTGAAGGTCGCCTGATTCTGTGTGACGCCCTGACCTACGCCGAACGCTTCAAGCCTGCTGCTGTGGTTGACATTGCCACCTTGACGGGGGCCTGCGTGATTGCACTGGGGCACCAGCACAGCGGCCTTTTCTCAGCTGACGATGAGTTGGCCCAGGCGCTGCTGACGGCAGGTCAGGAGGCGTTGGATACCGCCTGGCGCATGCCCCTGGACGAAGAGTACGGCGAGTCGCTCAAGAGCAACTTTGCTGACCTGGGTAACGTGGGTGGTCGGGAGGGCGGTGCCATCACGGCCGCGGTGTTCCTGAGCAAGTTCACCCAGGCATACCGCTGGGCGCATCTCGATATCGCTGGCTCCGCTTGGAAGTCCGGTGCTGCCAAGGGTGGGACGGGTCGTCCAGTCGGCTTGCTCACCCAGTTCATCCTGAATCAGGCTGTTGCAGGGGCTGGTGCCATTCAGCCACTTCCGACCAAGTCCACCAAGACGGTAGGCAAGGTGAGTGCTGCAGCTCGCAGGCCCGTCGCCAAGAAGGCGGTAGCCAAGACCGCGCGCAAGAAAGCCGTGGCTGGTCAGGCCTGAGGACGTGTTGGGTGCGAAGATGAGCATCGTCGAGTTTCACCATGGCGTCTCTGACAAACTGGCTTACGCTTGCCGCCTGTTGCGCAAGGCCTATCGGGCCGGTGCTCAGGTGGTTGTCACGGGCGATGTGGCGGCCTTGAAGGCCTTGGATCGCCAGTTGTGGGTATTTGACGATCGTGAGTTCGTGCCCCACGTGTTGGCTCAGTCAGAAGGTGCAGTGCCGGTGCGTCAGCACGGCACGCCGATCTGGCTCACGGCAGACCCGGCCTCCGCGCCTGGTGAGCGCAGCGTGCTGGTCAACATCGGGCAGGTGATGCCTCCAGGTGTTGAGCGCTTTGCACGTTTGTTTGACATTGTCTCCAACGAGATGGCCGATCGCCAACAAGGCCGTCTGCGTTGGAAATCTTATGCCGCCAAAGGCTGGCAGGTGAACCCACACGAGGTCAAAGAATGAACGAGACGGATCGCCCCCATCTGCCGCATGTGCCCACCTTGACCGAGGTCATCGAGCCTCTGCACTTGGACACTGAAGCGGTGCCTGTGCAGCCTGGCGTACAGGGCGAAGAGCCTCCTCACATGATTGTCTCGCGCAACCTGCCAGAGCGAGACGGTGCGCCAGGTTGGACGCCGATCAAGACCTTGGTGCTCCCCACGCATGCGGATGAAGGGGCGAGCGGAACAGGGCAGCAGCCTCTGGAGTTGGCTGATGTGCCTTTGTTGACCGAGCCTGTGCTGACATCGGAAGTGGTGGCAGCGTTACCGGTGAAGTCGGCTGAGTTGACCCACGATCAGCTCGCACAGCGCGTGATGGCGGACGTTCAGCGGCGGGTGGACAGCATGCTCGAGTTCCGTTTGCGTGAGGCCTTGACACCCATTCTGGCCCGCCACAGTGAAGCCATCATCCGGGATCTGCGTGACGAGCTGAGCCTCACAATGCGCGATGTCGTGACACGGTCGGTGGCACAAGAGTTGGCCAAGTTGCGCCAGCGTTGAACGGGTTTCGTTCGGCTGCTGATGTCTTTCGGCATTTGTATCGTCAATCAGGAGTTTTCCATGTCGTGTTTCCCCAAGGCAGGGCGTTCCCTGCTCGCGGTGTCGGTGGTGATGACCGCTGCCATGTCTCACTCCGCACAGGCCCAGACCGTCGTGCGCATCGGTCACGTTGGACCGGTGTCCGGTCCCCAGGCGCACTACGGCCGAGACAACGAGAATGGCGCCCGGATGGCGGTGGACGAGTTGAACGCCCAAGGGGTCACCATCGGGGGCAAGAAGGTTCGCTTTGAACTCATGGCCGAAGACGATGCCGCCGATCCGAAGCAGGGCACCGCCGCAGCACAGAAGTTGTGCGATGCCAAGGTCAATGGTGTGGTGGGGCATCTGAACTCTGGTACCACCATTCCCGCGGCCAAGGTGTACAGCCAGTGTGGTTTGCCAATGGTGACGCCGTCGGCCACGAACCCGGAGTTGACACGACTGGGTTACAAGAACGTGTACCGCCTGCTGGCCAATGACAACGCGCTGGGGGCGGGTTTGGCGCAGTACGCGCACCAGGTGCTCAAGGTCAAGAAGGTGGCGGTCATTGATGACCGGACGGCCTATGGCAAGGGGGTGGCTGAGGTGTTCGCCAAGACAGCCAAAGGCTTGGGCATCGAGGTGGTCAGTCAGCAGTACACCAATGACAAGGCCGTGGACTTCATGGCCATCCTGACGTCCATCAAGAACAAGAAGCCCGACGGCATCTTCTTTGGTGGCATGGACCCTCAGGCGGGTCCGATGTTGCGCCAGATGCAGCAACTGGGCCTGACGAAGGCCTATTTGTTTGGCGGCGACGGCATCTGTACCGACAAGCTCAAGGATTTGGCGAGTGGTGCGCGCACCTTGAACAACGTGGTGTGTGCTGTTGGAGGCGCCTCGATCGAGAAAATGCCCAACGGCAAGGGCTGGCGTGCGCGTTACGATGCCCGGTTCCCCAAGCAGTTTCAGGTCTACTCACCGTATACCTACGATGCAACGATGGTGCTCGTTGATGCGATGAAGCGTGCCAATTCGGTGGACCCCAAGGTGTACGCCGCGAAATTGGCCGAAACCAACTACCAGGGGGTGACCGCCAAGGTGGCGTTTGAGCCCCAAGGTGATCTGAAAAACCCTGCCTTGACGCTGTACGTCTACAAAGACGGCAAGAAAGTCGCTGTGAATTGAACGGCGGCCCAAAAACTTGCTATAGTTGAGGGCTTCGGAGAGGTGGATGAGCGGTTTAAGTCGCACGCCTGGAAAGCGTGTGTGGGTTAATAGCCCACCGCGGGTTCGAATCCCGCCCTCTCCGCCATAACATGACCCCAAGTGATTTTGTCACTTGGGGTTTTTTGTTTTTAACGCACCTGCCGGCGAGAGCTGTTGTGAGGCTGTCCATCGGATTGGGTGGTGCGTCAACCTGAGAGATGCGTCCGATTTCCCTTGAGAATGGGAGCCTCTGCGCTGTCGGCGCCTTTGTCCCTACCGACATGACACTGGATCTTGTGACGCTGCTGGCAGCAGTGACCGCGGCAACCATTTCTCTGGCCATTCCAGTTCTGTTCGTCGCTTGAAGAGCCCGTGTCCACCACGGACTCACATTGTGGGGATTGGGCCTGGTGTTGAACTCGCTGTCCTATCCCGTTTTCGGGCTGCGAGCATGGGGGTGGACCGACTTGTCGATCGTGTTGACCAATCTTTTGACCAGTCTGACTCTGGTTTTGCACACGCAGGCCATCGCGTCTTTCCAGCGCGAGCGTGTCCAAACGTTGTCTCAGTAGGCCGTGTGGTCACCGATGGCACTGAACATGGTCGTGGTCGCAGTGTTTCTGCACGACGATCTCCGGCGCAACATCCTTGTCGCGGCCACTCAGGGGCTCATGGCGTTCATGCTTCTGCGTCAGGCGTGGGGTCCCGGTCTGCTCGAGAGGCGCTTGACGGGGCGATGGGTCTTGATCGGCGGCGCTGCCATGCTGTTCGGTGCTTTGGTGTGCCGTGTGTTGTTCATGGTGCTCGCCTCCGACTGGGATCCGCGCTACAACGTCCCCAGTCACGTCCAGGCGTTCACCTATTTCATCGTGATGGCGGTGGTGCTCATCAACAGCATGGGTTTCGTGCTGATGCAGATGGAGCGAGCCATTGAGCAACAGCGGTCTCTGGCGACCCATGATGCGCTGACGGGCCTCTACAACCGTGCTGCGTTGCAAGACTTGCTGCCGATGTACGGGGCACAAGCCCGCCGACGCGGCACACCTTTGGCTTTCCTGATGCTGGACATCGATCATTTCAAACGGGTCAACGATGAGCATGGCCATCTTGCAGGTGACCAAGTGCTGAAGGAGGTGGCCAACCGTGTCCGTCATGGGATGCGGCAGTCTGATTTTCTGGCCCGTTTCGGTGGTGAAGAGTTCCTGGCGGTCCTGCCGGCCACGGATGGGGCGGGTGCTCTCGTTCTGGCCGAGAAAATCAGACAGTCGATCGAGGCGGAGCCTGTTCGCTTTCAGGAGCAAGGGATTGCCGTCACCATCAGCGTTGGCGTCTCATTTGGCATTCCGGGCGAGTCTCCCAAGTCGCTGGAAGAGTTGATTGCGCACAGTGACCAGGCGCTGTATGCCGCGAAGAGCGCGGGCAGAAACTGTGTGAGACTCAATTCAATCCTGTCGCAGCCAGTCTGATGCCAAAGCCGATGAACAAGCCTCCAACACTGCCTGTGCACAGTGCCGCCAGGCGGCGTCTGCGTCTGAATGCTTCCGCAAGGTAACGACCGCCAAAGATCAGGGCCGACAGGTACGCCATGCTGCACACCTGAACGATGACTCCGAGGATCACGAATGACAACCAGGGGTGCGAGTAGGTGGGAGAGACGAACTGGATGAAGAAGGACACAAAGAACAAGATCGCCTTTGGGTTCATGAGGCTGATCAGCAAGGCCGCTTGAAACGGTCGATTGGATGAGGCGGATGGCGCGGGCTGGGCTGTGACGGTGGGTGCTCGCCAACCCGCTAGCCCTGCACGCACAAGTCCCCATCCAAGGTAGGCCAGATACGCTGCCCCGGCGTACTTCAGGCCCTCAAACAAGGCGGGTTGGGCCTGGAAAAGCGATGCCATACCGGTTGTGGCCAAGCTCATCAGAATCAGATCACCAGTGAAGATGCCCAAGGCGCCGCGGTAGCCCGCACCGATGCCCCGCTGCGATGCCACCGTCATGACGTACAGCGAGTTCGGTCCAGGCAGCAGCACGATCACGATGGTGCCAAGGATGAAGGTGGTGAGGTCGGTGATCCCGTAAACCATGTGCGAAGACGTTCGTCGGATGCTCAGTTGGGACATGGTAATCCCCGCACGCGCACCGGTTTTGTGCGTCAGGTTGGCACGTATGTTGCTCTTTAACCTGCGTGCCCGAAGGTAGCGTCGCCTCAGTGCACAGACATGGTTTCCGCTAACGACGGCGGGCATCGTCTCGATGCGTCAGCGCCATGCAGGCAGCGCGGCTGTCTCTCTCATTTTTTGCTTTTCGGGTCTCATCTGACAGGTTTGGAGCTCACTCGCTCCCCTGTGAGGGGCCTGGGTGCGGCTGCTCACTAAGGGCCGCTTCCCTCACGCGTCGCAGGAGTGCATATGAAAATCGTCGTCGTTGGCCACGGTATGGTGGGTCACAAGTTTCTGGAGAGCCTGGCTGAGTCGGGTCTGCCCAACGCTGAAGTCACCGTGTTGTGTGAAGAGCCACGTCCGGCCTACGACCGGGTGCATCTGTCGGAGTACTTCGCAGGGAAGACGGCCGAGGACCTCTCTGTGGTCGAGTCCGGATTTTTTGAGCGCACGGGCTTCAAGCTGCGCCTTGCGGCACGCGCGGTCGCCATCGAGCGGCGCGATCGGACCGTGACCACGGCCGATGGCGAGGTGCTGCCCTACGACAAGCTCGTGCTTGCCACCGGTTCAACCCCTTTCGTGCCACCCATTCCCGGCCGCGATCGCGACAAGTGCTTCGTGTATCGCACCATTGAAGACCTGGAAGGCATGAAGGCTGCAGGTGCCAAGTCTCGTACGGGCGTGGTGGTGGGGGGCGGTCTGCTGGGGCTGGAGTGTGCCAAGGCCTTGCGCGACATGGGCTTGCAAACCCATGTGGTGGAGTTTGCACCGCGACTGATGGCCGTGCAGGTGGACGAGGGAGGTGGCCGCATCTTGCGCCACAAGATCGAGGCGCTGGGGGTGAGCGTGCTCACCAGTCGCAGTACCGTGAAGATCGTGGACGGGGCTGAGCACCGTCACCGCATGGTCTTTGAAGATGGCAGTTACCACGAGACCGACATGATCGTGTTCTCTGCCGGCATCCGTCCTCGCGACGAGTTGGCACGTCAGTGTGTGCTGGCAATCGGGCCTCGCGGAGGCGTGGTCATCGACGACCACTGCCGCACCAGTGATCACCACGTCTACGCCATCGGCGAGTGCGCTTCGTGGAACGAACAAACCTTCGGCCTGGTGGCGCCGGGCTATGACATGGCTCGTGTGGCCGCGCGGCACATTGCCGGCGATGCGCAAGCCACGTTCACCGGCGCCGACATGAGCACCAAGCTCAAGCTGATGGGGGTGGACGTGGCCAGCATTGGCGATGCGCATGGCAAGACGCCGCACAGCCGCAGTTTTCACTACAACGACGACATCCATCAGGTCTACAAGAAGATCGTGGTCAGCGAGGATGGAAAGAGGCTGCTGGGCGCTGTGCTAGTCGGCAACGCCGATGAATACGGCACCTTGCTGCAGATGGCGCTCAACGGCATTGCCTTGCCCGATAAGCCTGAGTTCCTGATCCTGCCCTCCAGCGATGGTCAGGCCAAGCCGGGCTTGGGTGTGGATGCCTTGCCCGATTCGGCCCAGATCTGCTCGTGTAACAGCGTCAGCAAGGGGCAGATCTGTGCAGCCGTGGGGCAGGGCGTGACCACGATTGCCGACCTGAAAGCCTGCACCAAGGCGGGCGCCACCTGTGGTGGCTGCGTCCCGCTGGTCACACAGGTCATGAAGGCAGAGATGAGCAAGCGCGGCATGGCGGTCAACAACCACGTCTGCGAGCACTTTGCCTACTCGCGCCAGGAGCTCTATCACCTCATCCGCGTGGGCAACATCCACGCTTTTGACGAACTGCTGGCCAAGCACGGGCAAGGTTTGGGGTGCGACATCTGCAAGCCCACCGCTGCGAATATTCTGGCCTCGGTGTGGAACGACTTCGTTCTCAAGAAGGACTTGGCCAGCCTGCAAGACAGCAATGACTACTTTTTGGGCAACATCCAGAAGGATGGCACTTACTCAGTCGTGCCTCGCATGGCAGGTGGCGAGGTCACGCCCGAAGGCTTGATCGCGGTGGGGCAGGTCGCCAAGAAGTACGGGCTGTACACCAAGATCACCGGTGGTCAACGGGTGGACCTTTTCGGCGCGCGTGTTGAGCAACTGCCGTTGATCTGGGAAGAACTGATCGCCGCGGGTTTTGAGTCGGGCCATGCTTACGGCAAGTCTCTGCGCACAGTCAAAAGCTGCGTGGGCTCGACCTGGTGCCGATACGGCGTCGGCGATAGCGTGGGGCTGGCCGTGGAGTTGGAGAACCGTTACAAGGGCTTGCGTGCCCCCCACAAGATCAAGTTTGGCGTCTCCGGCTGCACCCGTGAGTGCGCCGAAGCCCAGGGCAAGGACATTGGTGTCATCGCCACCGAAAAGGGTTGGAACCTCTATGTGTGCGGCAACGGTGGCATGAAGCCCCGTCATGCCGAGTTGCTGGCCTCGGATCTGAGCAAAGACGAGTTGGTGCGCACGATCGACCGCGTGTTGATGTTCTATGTCCGTACCGCGGATCGCCTGCAACGCACCAGCACATGGCGCGACAACCTCGAGGGCGGTCTGGATTACCTCAAGGACGTGATCCTCCATGACAGCCTGGGTTTGGGGGCAGAGCTTGAAGCCCAGATGCAGCATGTCGTTGACACCTACCAGTGCGAATGGAAGACGGCTGTGACCGACCCCGAGGTGCGCAAGCGCTTCCGTTCGTTCGTCAACAGCGATGCGACGGACGAGCGCATCGTCTTTGTGAAGGAGCGGGGACAGATCCGTCCCGCTCGGCCCGAAGAGCACGCCCCCCAGACCGACGAAATCACTGCCTGAGAGCCCTGGAAGGAGAACAACATGAACGCAGCCATTCTGGATTTTCCTCACGCAGCGCAGGAGTCCGGCCACCGAGAGGCCGACGTGGCCTGGACCCCGGTGTGCGCGGTGGAAGACATCGTGCCCAACACCGGGGTGTGTGCCCTGGTGGCAGGGCGGCACGTTGCCGTGTTTCGCGTGGGACAGGATCAGTTCTATGCGATCGATAACATTGACCCCAAGACAGGTGCCAGCGTGCTGTCTCGTGGCCTCATCGGCAGTCTGGGTGGACGTATCGTGGTGGCATCGCCCCTGTACAAGCAACACATCGAGCTGAGCAGCGGCGAGTGTCTGGAGTCCCCCGCATACTCCGTGCAGGCGCACCGCGTCAGCATTCATGCTGGGCAGGTGCGCGTCGCCTTGGCATGAGCCAGGCGCCTGACGTTGTTCCACATGTTTTCGTGACCTATCTGCTTGCACATGACCTTGTCCGCCTCTCACCTTGTCCTGCGTGCCAAACAAATCGAGCTCGATGCCGTGCGGCATCTCGCAGAGCGCGTCGAATTGGCCGGGGTGGTGGGGCAGCTCATTGACGCACTGCAGCGTGAACGGGGGGCGGCCAGCGTTTACCTGGCCTCCGCCGGTCAACGTTTTGAGGTGGAACGCCAAGCGGCAGTGGATGCTGTGCGTCCTCTCGAAGGCAGCTTGCTCGCCTTGTTCAGTGAGCAGGGGCTGCGCACGCATGGCACCAGCGCCCGAACCCTGGCGTTGATGGCCTGGGTGCATTTGGATCTGCAGGCCTTGGCTGCCTTGCGCTTGCAGATTGAGCAGCGACAGCCCACCGCGCACGAGGTGGTGGCCGCGTACAGCCGTGTGATCGCCGGCTTGGTCGAGCTGATCTATCAGTTGGCTGAGGCTGCGCCTCATCCTGGCATCTCTCGCTTGTTGGTGGCCCTGGTCCACCTGATTCAAGGCAAGGAGGCCGCGGGTCAGGAGCGTGCGGTGGGGGCGGCCCTCTTTGCATCAGGTGCATGCAGCGAGGATCAGCAACTGCGCATTGTCAAGCTCATTGAAGCACAAGAGCACAGCCTCAAGGTGTTCGAGGAGTTCGCGCCGATCAACCTGCAGTCACAATGGCAGCAGCACCAGTTGACACCTCTCGTGGCCATGCTGGAACGCCTGCGTCGTACCTTGTGCACGGCCCGACATGGCACTGTCCTTGATCCACGCCTGAGTGACAGTTGGTTCGAGGTGGCCAGCGTGCGCATTGCCGCGCTATGGCAATGTGAGGTCGAGCTCGTCGAGGCTTTGCGTCAGGCGTGTGCGGCGCAGATTGACGCGAACCAACAAGACCTGCGTGACGCGGAAGGCCTGCTCAGGCAGTTGCGTGACAACCCGCCCCCCCACACCGATGCCGTCAGCCGCTTTTTCAACACCCATGAGCAGCTGGATGCGGCGCCAGTCCTGGGTGCCCAGCCTGATGGCAAGAACCACAGAAGCGATGCACATGACGCTGCCAAGGTTTCGTCTCTGGAAGACATGCTGCAGGCACAAACCGCTCGCCTGGCCAGCATGGAGTCCGAGTTGGAGACGGCCCGGCGAGCCCTGCACGAGCGCAAGCTCATCGAACGAGCCAAAGGTGCACTCATGGCGCGCATGGGTTTGACGGAGGAGGCGGCCTTTCGCGCTCTGCAGAAGACCTCCATGGATCACAACCGCAAGCTCGTCGATGTGGCGGAGGCCGCGTTGGCCTTGCCCGATCTCGTGTTCGGGTCACGCCCCGATGTGCACCAAAACTGAACGCGCGCGCACCATCTTGGCGGCGTTGCGCCGTCGCGCATGCCCATCCGCCCTGGCACAGAACATGCATTCAAAAGTGGCATCAAGCTGAAGACGGCTTGCCTGTTTGGATGACGGCGTCCTGACACTGTCCCTGCGCATTGCAGGGGGTGTCGGACGCCGTTTTCATTTTGAGTCTCCCTTTCTTTCAAGGATGCACCATGGCCTACCTTGCCCCTGCCGAGTTCGTGACCAAGATGGTCGACGCTGGCGAATCCAAATTGCTCATGTCCACCCGTGACACCCTTATTCGCGCCTTCATGGCGGGAGCCATCCTCTCACTCGCCGCAGCCTTTGCGGTCTCGGTCAGCGTCAACACAGGCAATCCCTTGCTCGGCGCCTTGCTGTTCCCGGTGGGCTTTTGCATGCTCTACCTCATGGGTTTTGATTTGCTGACAGGCGTCTTCACACTGGCACCGCTGGCCGTGTTCGACAAGCGTCCAGGCGCCACCTGGGGTGGGGTGATGCGTAACTGGGGTTTGGTGTTCACAGGCAACTTTGCCGGCGCGCTCACCGTGGCCTTCTTCATGGCCATCATCTTCACGTTTGGCTTCAGTGAGGCGCCCAATGCCATTGGGCAGAAGATTGGTCACATCGGCGAGGGTCGTACTCTCGGCTATGCCGAGCACGGCGCAGCCGGCATGCTCACCCTGTTCATCCGCGGTGTGATGTGCAACTGGATGGTGTCCACGGGCGTCGTGGCCGCCATGATGTCCACCTCGGTGTCCGGCAAGGTCATTGGCATGTGGATGCCCATCCTCGTGTTCTTCTACATGGGCTTTGAGCATTCCATCGTCAACATGTTCCTCTTTCCTTCCGGGCTCATGCTGGGCGGCAACTTCACCATCATGGACTACCTGATCTGGAATGAAATCCCCACTGTCCTCGGCAATCTGGTTGGCGGCTTGACCTTTGTGGGGGCGACTTTGTATGCCACCCATTACAAACCTGCTCCCAAGCGCGTCACCGCCTGAGCCTGCACATCTCCTTGGCCAGCATCATGAGCGCCAGCTTGCGCCTCACCCTGGGGCAACACTCTCAGGCTGGCCACAAACCCCTCAATCAGGACTTCCATGGTGCGGTGCTGCCTGCTGAGCCCCATTTGAGTACCAAGGGGGTGGTCGTGGCACTGGCCGATGGCATCAGCAGCAGTGCCGTCAGTCACATTGCCAGTGCCGCAGCGGTGCGTGGCTTTCTGGACGACTACTACGGCACCTCCGAAGCCTGGACGGTGCGGCGCGCCGCCCAGAGGGTGCTGAGTGCGATCAATTCCTGGCTGCACGCGCAGACCCAGCGAAGCGATGCGCGTTTTGACAAGGATCGGGGTTACGTTTGCACCTTCAGTGCCTTGATCCTCAAAGGCCGCATGGCACATCTGGTCCACGTAGGGGACACCCGCGTCTACCGCGTTCATCTCCACGCGCTGGAACAACTGAGTGACGATCACCGCGTGCGTGTCTCCGAGACGGATACCTACCTGGGTCGGGCACTGGGGACGGCTGCCACCCTTGAAATTGACCATCGAAGTTGGTCCCTGGAAGCCGGTGAGCTGTATTTGCTTGCCACCGACGGCGCGTACGAGTACCTCGATGCCGACACGGTGAATGCCGTCTGCATCGAGAGCCCCGACAATCTGGACCTTGCCGCACAGAGGTTGACCGAGGTGGCCCTGCAGCGTGGCAGCCGAGACAATCTCACCGTGCAACTTGTGCGCATCGATGCCTTGCCTGACGCCGAGGTGGGCCAGCACCTCACACAGCGAGACGGCCTCAGGTTGCCGCCGCCACTGAAGGCGGGAGACGAGTTCGAGGGTTACCACATCGTCCGGGAAGTGCACGCCAGCTCGCGCAGCCACGTCTTTCAGGCGCTGGATCTGCACACGCGTCAAACCGTGGTGCTGAAGACGCCTTCGGTGGACCTGCGTGAGCAGCCCGATTATCTGGATCGCCTGCTGCTGGAAGAGTGGATTGCCCACCGCCTCGACAGTCCCCACGTGGTCAAGGCGCTGCCCCCACTCCGTCCGCGAGCGCATCTCTTCGTTGCCCTTGAGCACATTGACGGGCAGACCCTGGCGCAGTGGATGGTTGACCACCCTGAGCCGAGCCTTCACGCCGTGCGGGAGGTGATTGCCCAAGCCGCCAAGGGGCTACAGGCCTTTCACCGTAAGGAAATGTTGCACCAGGACCTGAGGCCCGAGAACCTCATGATTGACCGTCTCGGCACTGTGAAGATCATTGACCTGGGCGCCGCCCATGTGGCCGGCTTGAGCGAAGTGGCTGGCGATGCGCAAGCTCGGGCTCTGATGGGCACGCTGCAATACACCGCGCCCGAGTACTTCGTAGGCGGGCAGGGCAGTCCGTCCTCCGAACTCTTCTCCCTGGCGGTGTTGACCTACCAGATGCTCACCGGCCATCTACCTTATGGGCTGCAGGTGACACGGCTTCGATCGCTCGCCGATCTCGGAAAGCTGCGCTACACCTCTGTCCGCAGCCGGCGACCCGACCTGCCCTTGTGGCTGGATGCTGTCCTGCAACGCGCGTTGCATCCCCAGCCCCATCGTCGCCAGGAAGCCATCTCAGAGTTCGTTCAGGATCTCCGTGCGCCCGGTGCGCGCTATCGACGAGATCGTCCCCCAGCGATGATCGAACGCAATCCGGTCCTGTTCTGGCAAACCTTGACCATCATCCTGGCGGGCACCGTGTTGATCTTATTGGCCTTGCGAGCCGTGGGGCGCTGACCTCAATCAGAGAGGCGGGACATCCTCAGACAGGATCTGCTGATAAAAGTCCACGTCCAACCACCGGCCGAACTTGAACCCCGCCTGGCGCAGCGTCCCCGCATGTGTGAAGCCCATTTGGATGTGCAGATCAATGCTGGCCTGATTGCTCGCGTCGATCACGCCGACCATCACGTGGAG
>Ga0114984_1000719_pt1 | contig 12593 bp, 10 predicted proteins | sample Shrwel1BS1Day1_FD_96987 | JGI IMG/M metagenome (GOLD analysis project Ga0114984, IMG submission 96987) | Subsurface microbial communities from deep shales in Ohio, USA - Utica-3 well 1 S-1-Day1 | ecosystem: Environmental > Aquatic > Deep subsurface > Shale gas/oil reservoir > Produced water/Flow... | reverse complement strand
GTACCAGATCGTCCCGATCGCCGCGCCGACCGAGGAGGAGCGCGCGCAGCCCTACCTCTGGCGCTTCTGGCGGCATATGCCGCGCACCGGGCGGGTCGCCATCTTCGACCGCTCGTGGTACGGCCGCGTGCTCGTCGAGCGCGTCGAGGGTTTCTGCGCCGAGGCCGACTGGCTGCGCGCCTACACCGAGATCAACGATTTCGAGCACGAGCTGCACGAAGCCGGCGCGCTGGTCGTCAAGTTCTGGCTGCAGATCAGCGCCGACGAGCAGCTCAAGCGCTTCAAGGAGCGCGAGAAGATCGCCTTCAAGCGCTTCAAGATCACCGCCGAGGACTGGCGCAACCGCGAGAAGGCCGACGCCTACCACGCGGCGGTGTGCGACATGGTCGACCGCACCAGCACCGGCCTCGCGCCGTGGACGCTGGTCGAGGCCAACGACAAGAATTTTGCGCGCGTGAAAGTGCTGAAAACGGTTTGCGAGCGGCTCGAGGCCGCGTTGAAGAAGTGATGAGAATCGATAGCTGGCTTGTTCAAGGATTGATCCGATGAGCGACATTTCCCGTTTCGACGCCGCCCGTTCCGCCGACTTCGTCGCCTGGTTCCGCTCCGTCGCGCCCTACGTCAACCTGTTCCGCGGCAAGACCTTCGTCGTCGCTTTCGGCGGCAAGGCGATCTCCGGGCCGCTGGCGCGCACGCTGGCCTACGACGTGAATCTGCTGGCCGCGCTCGGCATCCGCCTCGTGCTGGTGCACGGCGCGCGCCCGCAGATCGAGGAGGAGTTGCGCGAGAAGGGGCTGCCCTCGCTCTACCACGGGCGCTACCGCGTCACCGACGCGCCGACGCTCGACTGCGTGATCGACGCGGTGGGCAGCGTCTACCTCGAGATCGAGGCGCTGCTCTCGCAGGGCCTGCCCGACACGCCGATGGCCAACAGCACGATCCGCGTGGTCGGCGGCAACTTCATCACGGCCAAGCCGGTCGGCGTGCTCGACGGCGTCGACATGCAGTACGCCGGCAACGTGCGCAAGATCGACGCCGAAGGCATCCGCGCCCAGCTCGGGATCGGCAACATCGTCCTCCTCTCGTGCATGGGCGCCAGCCCGACCGGCGAGACCTTCAATCTGGCGATGGAAGAAGTCGCCGAGGCGACGGCCACCGCGCTCGGCGCCGACAAGCTCGTCTTCCTGGCCGACAGCCGCGGCGCCACCGACATCGACGGCAAGCTGCTCGACGAACTGACGGTGGACGCCGCCGAACGCTTGATGAAGCTCGGCGACTGGCTGTCCACCGACCTCAAGCGTTACCTGCCGTGCGCCGTGCGCGCCAGCCGCGCCGGCGTCGGCCGCGTGCACCTGATCGGCTACGACGAGGACGGCACCCTGCTGCGCGAACTCTTTTCGCGCGACGGCGTCGGCACCATCATCACCCGCGAGTCGCTGGAAAAGCTGCGCGACGCGCGTCCCGACGACATCGGCGGCCTCGTCGCGCTGATCGAGCCGCTCGAGGAGGAGGGCGCGCTGGTGCGCCGCTCGCGCGAGCTGCTGGAGCGCGAAATCACGCGCTTCTCGGTGATCGAACACGACGGCATGATCGTCGGCTGCGCGGCGCTCTATCCCTACGGCGAGGAACAGGCCGAGCTGGCCTGCCTGGCCGTGCACGCGCAATACCGGCGCTGGGGCTACGGCGAGCAGCTGATGAAGCGCATCGAGGTGCGCGCCCGCGCCGCCGGCATCAAGCGCCTGTTCGTGCTGACCACGGTGACTTCGCACTGGTTCAAGGAGCGCGGCTTCGTCGAGCGCCCGATCGACGAGCTGCCGGCCGAGAAGCGGCTGGTGTACAACCTGCAGCGGCGCTCGAAGGTGCTGATCAAATCGCTGTGAGGCGGGGCGCGCCCGGACGGAACGGCGGTGGAGGCGGGAGGGCCGCCCTCGGGGCGGCCGGGTAGGCTCTCCGCCGCCCGAGGACCGGCGTCAGTCGCTCTTGGTCATGTAGAGATAGATCGGCCGGTTGCCCGCCGTGTAACCGATCAGCGAAGATTTGCTCGACGCATAGTTCCTTTCGACGGACGTCGCAAAGAGGCATTCGTGCTTTCCAGGCTCCAGCGCGGTGAAGTGGTAGTCCGCCGGATCATTCCTGGTTTCCTGTTCGCGCGCTTTGGTCTTTTTAATTCTCTGATAGACGTGAAACGTGTCGAACCTGCCGTCGGAAGGATTGTTGGCGATATGGTTGGCAGGGAAGATATCCACCGTGATGTGCTTGCCGAGGTTCAGAGAGCCGCCGGTTTGATCGTCATGCCACCCGAGGCGGTTGACGGGCGCGAAGAGAATGTTCCGTACATTCTGGTTTTCCTCGTTCATGACCTTCATTGCGGTCGTCTTGGTCAGGCAGGAAAGGCTCGCGGCTCGGCTACGGCTATCGGGCGTGTCGATCGCCACGAGGAAATCGTCGGCCCATGCCGGCGCGGCAAGGACAACGAAGAGCAGCAGGGCCGGAAGCCGGCGGGTGTGCATCGTCGCTTGTTTCATATTTTTCTCCTGAAGCGCTTGCCGGCGCGATTGCCGGCAAGCGCGATGAAGTGAATTACTGCTTGGCGTAAACGTTGTTGCCGTCGAACAGGTAGGCCGCTCCCTTGGTGCAGTCGTAGGTGCAGCCGTTGCCCTGGACGAGGATGTGGATACGCTCGCCCCGGGCGGTGAGCTGTACCGCCTGGTGAGGCGCGATCTTGCGCTCCTCGTAGCGCACCCAGCGTACGGCGTCGTCCTGATCGAAGGTCTGGACGGAGACGGTTTCGTCTGTGTCGTTGAGCCAGGTCACGTAGCCCTGGGCGGGGCGGTAGAGGAATTGCAGGTTCTCGATCAGCTTGGCGGCCTGTTCGGTGATGGCCTTGATGCCGAAGTCGAGGAGGCCCTCGCCGGAAGTGCTTTGCTCGGACAGATCTTGATCGGGCATGGTATTGCTCCTTTTGCGGGAAGTTGAATGAATTCGCCATATCCTCATGGCATTGGCAATGTTAGGCAGGAGCGCCCTTTTCATCTGTCCGGTGGATTCCCGGCAAGGCTGTCGGGAATCCACCCACAGGCTCCGGCAGGCGGGGCCCTCAGTCCGGCCGGTCGAGACCGTTGCGCACGGCGAAGCGGATGAGGTCGGCGGTACAACCCAGCCCCAGTTTTTGCATCAGGCGGTTCCGATAGGTTTCCACGGTCTTGGGGCTCAGTTCCATGGCACGGGCCATCGCCTTGGTGGTCCGGCCGGCAACTATGCCTTGCAGGACTTCCTGCTCGCGGCGGGAGAGTTCGGGACCGGCCGCCTCTGGAATCGGAGGTGGCGCTTGGGAAGACTGTGGCGGCGGGTTGAACAGACCGCCGTTCAATACCAGCAGCAGGGTCGCCAGGACGGCCTCAAAATCGTTTTTTCCCGTCAGGATCGCGGCAATGCCTGACGGATGGGGGATGGCTCCGCCGGGGGAATCCCCATAGGCGGCCACATAGACCACCCGGGTCGGCGTTTCCTCCGCAGCGGCACAGGCCACGGCGAAACACACCTCGCTGTCGGGCGGGTGGCCGGTGACGACGACCACCTCGGGTCGATGGGCCAGGAGCTGCGCGCGGGCCTCCTCCGCGCCGGCGACGGCAGCCATCGCCACACCGGCAGGGTTGGCGGCAAGCCAGAGCGCCAAAGGGGGGCGCGCGAGGAGATGGGAGCTCGTTAGGATCAAAGTGGCCATACCTGTTCTCTCATAGCGATGAAAAAACGTCGAGACGCAGGGCTGGCTGGCGTGAGGGGCGAAACTGCTGACGCTGCGAGGAAAAAAGGGGCGGATATCTACAAGGGAAGGCGCACTGGAAAACGCTCCCGGCAAATCGGGCGTGCGGCCTCACGGCCTCGGAGCCTGCCGGCGGGAATCGGGCAAGCGGCGAGGGGCGGCGAGAATGAAGGTGTAAGCCGGGGATATGATCAATACAGGCACTCCCCGGACGGGGGGCGTTTCCGGCGGCCAGCCGCGAAGGCCGCCAGGAGCGGCGCTTTACGGGCAGTGGCTGTTGTCGGTGAAGACGAGGGAACCACTGGCACTGGTGCCGTTGCAATTTCCGCTGCCCCGGATATTGCCGGTCGAACCCGGATTGAAGACGGTCCCCGCTTGCGACCAAACGCGGTAGTTGCTGGCGCCGCCGGAGGCGCTCAGAGTGTTGCCGCTTACCGTCAGCACGGTGTTTCCCGAGGTGACTGCGAGCGCGGTCATGGTCGTGGCGGCGCCACTACCGGTCACCGTGATGGTGTTGCCACTCACCATCCCGCTGGTGTTCATGCCGAAGCTTAGACCGATGCCAGCATTGGCACCATTCTGTACCGTCGAAATGATGTTGTCGGAGATGCGAATGTTAGTGGCTCCATCCGAGACCAGCACAGCCGACCCGCCCAAGCCGCCGCTGAACGTGTTGGTGAGCGTCAGCCCGGACAAGGTGCCGCCCGAACTTACTTCCATCGTTCGGATGGCGTTGGTGGCGAGAATCGCCGCCCCGGTGTTTATGGTTGCAGTTTGTCCCGAGGGGCTGCGCACGGTCAGCGCACCGGTCAGGGTCTGGTTGGGGAGCATCTGGATCGGGCTGGTGGTATTGAAGGTGCCTGATAGCAATACCGTGGATCCGTTGCCGGCAGTGACCAGGGCGCTGTTGAGGGCGGCCGCGTTGGCAGCGTCGGCGCTGGTGATCACCGTGAACGCTTGTCCGTTGGCGGTCGTCGTGGCCGTCTCGATCTGGCGGGAAGCGACGTGGCTTTGCGTGACCACGTCTACATCGCGCACGACCGGCGCAGTCATGCGCTGCGCTTGGGCGGAGAGCGGGCCGCGCGGCGTATCGACCTTGCCGAGCGGAACGCGCAGGCGGACGGAGAGGTACCGCTGGCTGCCCCGCGTCTCATCGTGCTGGGCCTCGGCGCCGACAAAGAAGGCCGTGCCGCGCCCGAACCAGCCCAGGTCCTCGAAGGCCAGCTCGGCCCGGGCCCGGGGGCCTTCGACGGTGATGCCGGCCGTGCTGAAATGGTAGCCGCCGGCATAAACGCGCAATTGGCGGCGCGCTTCCGAATCGAAGATCGGCAAGCGCCAGCCGGCTTCGGCGTCGAAGCCCTGCAAGGAGCGCTCTTCCCGGGTGGTGGTCGTCACCTGGACCGTGCTGCCGGACAGCGCCACCGTGCTGGTGCTGCCCAGATCGTGGGTCCGGGTGCCGACCGGCACGTAGGCGTTCGCGCGCAGGTCGAAGTCCGGGCCCAGGGCCTCGATGCCCAGGGTCGTCTGGTTGTAGTGGAAACCGGTGTCCGGGGAGCGGCGCCGGTCGAAATAGCCGTAGGTGCCAAGGTTCCAGCCGTTCTCCAGCATGCGCCGCGCCCCCAGGCCGAAGTTGCCTTCGCGGCCGCTCTCGTTGTCGAAGCGGGTGCGCACGTTGGCGAAATAGAGGGTGCGGGCATCCTGAGCGAGGGGCAGGAACAGGTCCGCCTCGCCGATATTGCGCTTGTTGCCGAACCTGCCCTCGACGTCTAGATGGGGGAGCCACAAGGCGGCGGCGTCCCGGGCGATGGCGCCGGCGGCAAAGACTGTCAGGCAGAGTCCCAGCAGCGCTGGAGGAAGGGCGGGAACGACGGGCTTGGCGGAAACGGTGCGGCGAGGCACGGGCATGGCGCTATCTTCCTTGGATTGTGAGTTCTGAACGAGCGGCTTCGACAGCGTCCCCCGCTTGCTCGGAAACGGCGGGACGCGTCGTCCTGAGCGGCGCAGTCGTGGCGCGTGCTCCTTCCAGCTCTGCCGGCGGCAGGGCACCAAACGCCCGTTGCCGCTTTGAGAGCGAATGCTTGTCGGTCGGTGGGGGCGATGCCGCTATGCCCGACTGCGCTGTGCGGGAGGTCTCCGCTCGAACCCCGGAATTCTACGGAGACTTGCTTTCAAATATTCCGATTGATTTCTGTCGGATGCTGTCAAAATCTGGCAATACGGCGGCATGCCGCTAAACTTGGCCGATTTCCATTCTTTCCGTCGGGCCGAATGAAGCCGCATTCCTTTCCCTTTCTCGTTGCCGTCGTCGAGGACGACCCAGGGCTATGCGGCGACCTGGTGGAGTTTCTGCAATTGCGCGGCTTGGCCGCGCAGGGGTTCGGGAGCGCCGAGGGTTTTTTCCTGGTCTGGCCCGCGCAGCGTTTCGATCTGTTGCTGCTGGATATCGCCCTGCCTGGCGCCAGCGGGCTGGACGTGGCGCGCCGGGTGCGCGCGCAGGACGTCGCGGGCATCGTGATGCTGACGGCCCTGGACGCGGCGAGCGATCAGGTGGCCGGTCTGTGGGCGGGGGCCGACGCTTATCTCTCGAAGCAAAGCCCCCTGGAGGTGATCGAGGCAACCTGCCACAGCGTGCTGCGCCGGCTGAGCATGGCGGGCGCGACGCTTCCGGCACCGGCGCTGGTGCCGGGGCAGGAGGCGCGGGGGGAAGCGCGCTGGTGCCTGTATCGTCGGCAGTGGTCATTGCAGACGCCCAATGGTGTTGCCGTTCCGCTGACTCACACCGAGCTCGGCTTTCTCGCGGCACTGTTCGACAGCCCCGGCGAGACGGTGGCGCGGGAGCGTCTGCTGGCCCTGCTGGGCAAGCCCGACTCCCTTTCCAATCTGCGCAATCTGGACAATGCCGCGAGTCGGCTGCGGCGGAAGGTTCAGCAGGCATGCGGCGTGGAATTTCCCGTGCGTCCGAGCTATGGCCGCGGCTATACCTTCATCGGGGAGTGCGAGGTGAGCGCGTGATGCGCCTCTTTTTCGCGCTCGTCGCGGCGATCCTGCTGGCCGCGCCGGCCCGCGCCGCGCCGCTGGCGCTGACGGCAGAGACGCAGCGCGCTTCGCTGGAGGGGCTGCTGGAGCACTTCGCGGACGCCGCCAACGCCCTGTCTTTCGCGGAGATACGGCAGCAGGACTTTGCCGTGCTTCCCGAGTTCCGCAGCCTCGGCTACGGCGCCGCCGCCCATTGGTTCCGTTTCGAGCTGAGCGACAGTGCCGCGGCGGCGCCCGCGCGCTGGGTGCTGACCATTGGCGTCCCCGAACTGGAGGAAGTGGACGTCTGGGTGGGGAAGCCGGACGGCGGCTTCGAGTTGTTCTCGCTCGGCTATCACCGGCCCTATGCGGAGCGCCCCTACCGGACCCGCCTGTTTGCCGTGCCCGTCGACGCGTCCGAACGCACCCGTGTCTATTTCCGTGTGCGCACGCACAACGCGATCAACGTCAATGCCGAGATCTGGCGGCCGGGGGCTTTCGTGGCCAACGAAACCCGGGCCAATTTTCATGGCGGGCTGTATTTCGGCATCCTGCTGATCGCGGTGGTGCTCTATTCGATCCTCGGCGCCTGGTTGCGCGATGTCGTCATGGCCGCCTACGCCGGCTATATCGCTTCACAGCTGCTCTTCAACCTGGGGGTCGCCGGTTACCTGCCGGTCCTGTTCGCGCTCGATTCCCCGTGGCTCGTCGATGCATTGCCGCGTATCGGCTGGCTGGGCGGGGCGGTCGCCATCGTGCTCATGTGGAGCCGGCTGCTGGAATTGAAGCGGAACCATCCGCGCATCCATCGCCTGTTCCAGTTCACCATCCTCCTCAACCTCGCGCTGCTGCCCTTCGCGTTGATGCCTTTTCTGGTGACCTCGGCGCTTCTGGTCGTCGTGAAGCTGGCGAACTACCTCAACAGCTTGAACTTCTTCATCGGCATGGTCCTGGTGCTGATTTTCTGGTGGCGCAGCCGTCGGGTCGAGCTGATGGTGTATTTCGTCGCCTTCGTCATTCCGGCGCTGGGCACCGCGGTGAACACCGCCGCGAACCTGGGCGCCTTGCCCCAGAATGTGGTGACCTCGAATCTCTACCAGATCGCCCCGTTGATCCATGTGCTGGTGATGAGTATCGGTCTGGCGCTGCGCCTGCGCGAGGTGCAGCGCGACAAGGCGATGGCGGAGCGGGAGGCGCTCCTCGCCACGCAGCGGACCGAGGAGCAGCGGCGTTTCGTCGCCATGCTCTCCCACGAATTTCGCAATCCCCTCGCCGCCATCGATCGTTCGGCCCAGATGATCGGGATCAAGACGCCGGAACTGGCGGCGGACGATGGCCGGCGCCTGGAGCAGATACGCGGCAACGTCGCCACGCTTTCCCTGCTGGTGGATAATTTCCTGCTCACGGAAGCGCTCGATCACGGCGGCCTAGCGCTCTCCCGCCGATCTTGCGCCATCCGCCCCCTGCTCGAGGAAGTGGCGCGCATGGTGGGCGAAGATGCCGGCAAGCGGGTTGCGCTGGCGGTTGCGCCATCCGACGGCGCGTTCAGTCTCGATCCCGCGCTGATGGGAATGGCGGTAGGCAATCTGATGGGGAACGCCCTGCGCTATTCGCCGCCCGACAGCCTCGTGGAGATTTCCGCGACGGTGGGCGAGAAGGGCTTGCGCATCCGGATCGCCGACCGGGGGACGGGCATGAGCGAAGAGGAAATGGCGAAGCTCGGAACGCCCTACTATCGCGCCGCCTCATCGCTGGGCAAGAAGGGGAGCGGGCTGGGCTATTGCTTCGCCAGGCGCATCGTCGAGGCCCACGGCGGTCGCTTGCGGGCCTGTGCCAGGGGGCGGGGCGGGATGGCGGTGGAAATCCTGATTGCGTAGGCGATGCAGGCGGCAGGGCGACACGGAGCATTCCCGTGTGCAGATCAAATCGCCGCGCGCACGCAGGATTCGGTCCGCGCCGCGCACGGTATAATCGCCGGGTCTTTTTCGCGTACAGCTTACGGAGTGAATGCCATGGCAAGAATGGTCAATTGCATCAAACTCGGCCGCGAGGCCGAAGCCCTCGATTTTCCGCCCTACCCGGGCGAGCTCGGCAAGCGGATCTACGAGAGCGTGTCGAAGGAAGCCTGGCAGCAGTGGATCCGCATGCAGACGATGATCATCAACGAGAACCGTCTCAACCTCGCCGACGCGGCGCATCGCAAGTATCTGGCCGAGCAGATCGAAAAGCACTTCTTCGGCAGCGGCGCCGACCAGGTGCAGGGTTACGTTCCGCCCAAGCCCTGAGCCGTGCCGCGCGCCCGCGCATCCTGCGCGGCGCGGCGGCACCATGAAAAAACGCCCCTCGCGAGGGGCGTTTTGCGTTGCGGGCGCGGCGCGCTTCAGCTCTGGGCGATCTTCTGGTCGATCTCGCTCGGCGTCGAGTGCCGCACGTTGTAGCCCTTGACCATGTAGATCACGTATTCGGCGATGTTCTTGGCGTGGTCGCCGACGCGCTCGATGGCTTTGGCGATGTTCATGATGTCGAGCGAGCGCGTGATCGTGCGCGGGTCTTCCATCATGTAGGAAACCAGCAGGCGGGCCACGGCGCGGTATTCGCTGTTGACCGTCTCGTCCATGTGCAGGACTTCGGCGGCGATATTCACGTCGAGGCGGGCGAAGGCGTCGAGCGAGGCGCGCAGCATCTTGAGCGAGAGTTCGGCGATGTGGCCGAGTTCGACGTCGGGCACGCTGGAGGCGTGCTGATCGTGCAGGACGGTGCCCAGACGGGCGATCTTGCGCGCCTTGTCGCCGATCCGTTCGAGGTCGGAAACGCTCTTCAGCACGGTCAGGATCATGCGCAGGTCGATCGCCGTCGGCTGGCGCCGGGCGATCACCTGATTGCAGGCGCCGTCGATCTCGATTTCCAGCTGATTGACGCGGCTGTCGTCGCGGATCACCGCTTCGAGCAGCGGCAGGTCGCCGGCGTAGAGGCCTTCCATCGCCTTCTTGACCTGCTGTTCGACCAGTCCGCCCATCTGCAGGACGCTGGTGCGCAGCTGTTCGAGTTCGAGGTCGAAGTTCTTCGAGATGTGCTCGTTCATGCCTTTTGCTCCGCTTTGTGACGCATTGCTTTACCAAATCGCCAGCTTAGCCGCCCAATGTGACAGCCGTGTTTCAGTCCCGGCCGAGGGTCTGCACGCCCGTCGCCGTGCCGAGCAGGCAGACGTCGGCCGGGCGGCGGGCGAAGAGGCCGTTGGTGACGACGCCGACGATCTGGTCGATGCGCGTTTCCAGCCCTACCGGGTCGACGATTTCCAGCCCGTGCACGTCGAGGATGAGGTTGCCGTTGTCGGTCACGAAGCCTTCGCGCAGCACCGGCGTGCCGCCCAGCCGCGTCAGTTCGCGCGCGACCTGGGCGCGCGCCATCGGGATCACCTCGACGGGCAGCGGGAATTTGCCGAGCACCGGCACCAGCTTGGAGGCGTCGGCGATGCAGACGAATTTCTTCGCCACCGCGGCGACGATCTTCTCGCGCGTCTGCGCGCCGCCGCCGCCCTTGATCATGTGCATCTCGACGGTGATCTCGTCGGCGCCGTCGACGTAGACCGGGATGTCGCTCACGTCGTTCAGGTCGAAGACCTCGATGCCGTGGCCTTCGAGACGTCTGCGCGTGGCTTCCGAACTGGCCACGGCGCCCTTGATGCGGTCCTTCATTCCGGCCAGCGCGTCGATGAAGCAGTTGGCGGTGGAGCCGGTGCCGACACCGACGATTTCGCCTTCGACCACGTATTTCAGCGCGGCGCGGCCGACGGCCTGTTTGAGTTCGTCCTGGGTCATGATTTTCTGGCCAGCCTGCATTGGGTACGGGAAAGCGTCATTCTAGCCAAAGGCCGACGACGGTTGCGATTTTCGCTGCGATTTCCACTGCGAACTCGCGCGCGATTTCCGGCGCGGATTCCGTGGGAAGGCGTCGCGGAAGAGGGGCGTGCCCGCGTCTCGCCGCGCCTGCGGCGGTGCGGCAGGCGCGTTGCCTTCGGTGCGCCGGCTTCGCCGCTCTTCGGCCTTCTTCAGGCGCCCAGCCATTGCCGGCGCAGCGCCCTGGCCTGCGCCGTGGCGCGCGGGGCGAGCGTCAGACGGGCGGTTTCCGGCGCAGGCGGCGCGAGGCGGACGCGGAATTCCATCAGCTCGTCGCGCCGGAAGGCGTGCACGGCCAGCGTGTCGCCCGGGCGGCGGCGCGCGAGCCGCGCGTCGAGCGTGGCCGGGGTGACGCGTAGACCGTCGAGGGCGAGCAGCAGGTCGCCGGCGGCGAGGCCGGCTTCCTGCGCCGGGCCGCCGTCGTAGACCGTGGCCAGCTTGACGAAGCCGCCTTCGTCGCTCGTCCGGGCGCCGAGCGCCGGGGTCTTCCCCGCCTCCCATTCCAGCGCGATGCCGAAGGGCTTGAGCAGGCGGGCGAGCGGCAGGTCGCGCGTGCCGTATACCGCGTCGTCGAAGAAGCGCTTCAGCGAAAGGCCGGAGAGTTCTTCGGCGAGGCGGCGGATGTCGCTGTCGTGCGCGCTTTCGCCGACGCCGCGGCCGGTCTTGCCGTAGCGTTCCCAGAGCGCGCGCATCACGTCGTCGAGCGAGACCTTGCCCTGCGTTCCGGCGCGCAGCGTGAGGTCGAGCGCGAGCGCGACGAGCGCGCCCTTGGCGTAGTAGCTGACGACGGCGTTCGGCGTGTTCTCGTCCGGGCGGTAGAACTTGCTCCACGCGTCGAAGCTCGATTCGGCCAGCGTCTGGCGCAGGCGGCCGGGGCCGCGGCTGACGTTGGCGAGGTTCTTCGCGGTCAGCGCCAGCCAGTCGTCGAGCGCGATGGCGCCGCAGCGCAGCAGCGCGAGGTCGTCGTAGTACGACGTGAAGCCTTCGAAGGCCCAGAGCAGCGAGGTGTGGTTCTCGGCGTCGAGATCGTAGGGCGTGAAGGTGGCCGGCTTGATGCGCTTGACGTTCCAGGTGTGGAAATACTCGTGGCTGCACAGGCCGAGGAAGGTCCGGTAGCGCTCCGGCGTTCCCGTCATGCCGCGCTGCGGCAGGTCGTCGCGCGCGCAGAGGAGGGCGGTCGACGCGCGGTGCTCGAGGCCGCCGTAACCGTCGCCGACGGCGGTGACGAGAAAGACGTAGCGTGCCATCGGCGCCGGCTCGCCGAAGAAGCGGATCTGCCATTCGCAGATGCGCTTGAGGTCGGCGCACAGACGTTCCATGTCGCAGTCGTGGCGGCCGCTGACGGCGATCTCGTGCGGCACGCCGCAGGCCGTGAAGCGGCCCAGCGCGAAGCGCCCCATCTCGACCGGGTGGTCGATCAGCGCATCGTAGTTTTCGGCGCGATAGAGGCCGAAACCGTGCCGCGCGGCCACGCCCTTTTCGCCGCGCGCCGGCGCCAGCGCGCTGGCCACGTGCCAGTCGGCGTAGGCCGCGCCCGGCGGCGGCTGGATATCGACCAGGCAAGGCGCCTCTTCGTGGCCGAGCGGGCGCAGGAAGACGCTGGTGCCGTTGAAAAAGGCGTGCGTCGTGTCGAGGTGGGCGCCGCGCACCGACAGGTCCCAGGCGTAGACCTCGCAGGTCACGGTGAGCGCGCCGGCGAGCGGCGGCGCCTGCCAGGTGTGCTTGTCGAGCTTGACGAGGCGGACGGGCTGGCCGCCCGCCTCGGCGCGGATGGCGACGACGTGGCGCGCGAAGTCGCGGATCAGGTAGGAGCCGGGAATCCATGCCGGCAGCGCGAAACGCTGGCCGGCCGGGTCGGGCGCGGCGACCGTGCAGGAAACCTCGAACAGGTGCGCCTCCGGGCGCAGCGGGCGGATGGC
>Ga0114984_1000718_pt1 | contig 12593 bp, 10 predicted proteins | sample Shrwel1BS1Day1_FD_96987 | JGI IMG/M metagenome (GOLD analysis project Ga0114984, IMG submission 96987) | Subsurface microbial communities from deep shales in Ohio, USA - Utica-3 well 1 S-1-Day1 | ecosystem: Environmental > Aquatic > Deep subsurface > Shale gas/oil reservoir > Produced water/Flow... | reverse complement strand
GAATGGATGACGCGCGAAGTCGGTGTTGCGGTCATTCCGGTCTCGGTGTTTTATGCCGACGGGCGCGATGATCGCGTTGTCCGCTTCTGTTTCGCCAAACAGGAAAGTACGCTGAAGGCGGCGGCTGAAAGGCTCGCTAAAGCTTTTTTATGAGGGCGGCTTGAGCATTTGATGGGGCCACGCAGATTCCCACGGTCAACCGGAAAAAATGCCCAAAATTGAAAACTGGCCGGTGATGTGCCGGCCTAGACTTCTCCGTCAGTAGCGAAGTCGACGCAAACTTTTGTCCCTTCGCCGGGGCGGCTTTGAATGTCGATTTTCCAGCCGAGCTGTTGGCTGATGCGCGCCACAATGGATAGGCCAAGGCCGTGCCCGGTGCTGTCTTCCCCCTTGGCGTGTCGCTGGAAGAGCGATGGAAAACGCTCCTCGGCGATGCCGATGCCGCTGTCCGTTATTTCCAGGCGTTGGCTGTCGAGATAAACCGCGATGCTGCCCTCGCGGGTGTAGGCACAGGCATTGCGCAGCAGATTGCTGACCAGCACATAGGCCAGCGAGCGTTCGACTGGCAGGATCGGACGTTCCGCCGCCTCGAAGGTGATTTCGACTGGCCGTCCGGCCAGGGCCGGGTTGGCATCGGCAATGGCATCAGCGACGACCTCGGCCATGGCGCAGGCAGGGTCGCCAGCCTCACCCCCTTCGGTGGCGAGGAGCAACATCGCTTCGAGCATTTGCCCCATGCGCACGGTTTGGCGATGGATCGTGCCCAGGCGCTGGCGGAGCGGCTCGGGGAGGTCGGGGTTTTCGATCAGCACTTCGGCTGCGCCGCGTATCACGGCGACAGGCGTGCGCAGTTCGTGGCTGACATCGCCGGCAAAATAGCTTTCACGTTGAAGAAAACCGTGGAGACGCAGGGAAAAACGGTCCAGTGCCTGGACCAGTCGGCCTATTTCATCGGGTGGGTAGTCCGCCACCGCGAAGCTGAGCGGCGCATTGGCCAGCGGGTTGGCGCTTGCCGTCTTTTCGGAAATTTCGTTCAGCAACTTGCCGATCGGCCGTACGACCTTTCCCGCCAGATGGTCGCCAAGCAACCAGGAGAGCAGACTCATCAGCGTTGTGCCGACCAGCAGGAAGAGGGCAAGACGCCCGAGGTTGGTGGCGACATAGCTTCGATCGAAGAACAGCGCGTAAGGTTTGTCGTCAATATGGGTGATGAGGACGGAGTATTCCTGGCTGTCCTTGAGGAAGCGCTCGATTCGATCATTTCCCGGCTTGACCGGGGTAACCAGGGGAAACGCTTCGACGGGCAGGAAATATCCGCTCAGAACAGACGTCGATGGCGGCAGTGCGAGCGGATTTTGTGCTTTCCGATTGCGGAAGTTTTCCATCTCGACTTGCAGAATGCGCACGATGGCATTTTCTTCAAGCTCGGCAACCAGGCCAAAAGTGACCAGACTAAGCAGTGCGCTGACCGAGAAACCTAGCAGGACAAAGGGAAGGACCAGCTTTCGGCGCAGGCTGTCATAGGGCTGATTGTTCATGGGCGATACGATAGCCGAAACCCCTTACGGTATGGATGAGTTGCCGCTCGAAGGGTTTGTCGACGGCATTGCGCAAGGTGTGCATATGAACGATGAGGGCATGATTGTCACCCGGTTCGTCGCCCCAGATTTCACGATGGATGGCCAGACGATGAACGACATTGGGCGAGCGGCGCATCAACAGCATCAGTATCTTGGTCGGCACCGGCGGAAGAACGATGGCCTGACCGGCCCGCTCGATCTTCATGGTGCCCACATCCATGCGCAGATCGCCAATGACCAGCAGATCGCTGTCGCTTTCGCGCCCGGAACGGCGGATAAGGGCGCGAATCCGCGCCTCGATTTCACGCAGCGAGGCAGGCTTGACGACGTAGTCATCGGCACCGATATCGAAGGCGGCAATCTTGGTGTCGACCTCATCCTTGGCCGTCAGCATGACGACCGGTACCTTGCTCCGGAGTTGCTGACGAATCCGGCTGCAGATGGTCAGGCCGTCGATGCCGGGCAGCATCATGTCGAGTAGCACCAGATCGTACTCGTTGCCGGTCAGCAGGTTCAGCGCAGCATGGCCGTCGGCGGCATAGTCGGTGACGTAGCCTTGAATTTCGAGAAAGTCGATCAGATTCCCGGCCAGATCCCGGTCATCCTCAACGATCAACAGGCGACTTGCCATTTTTTGCCGAACTCCTGAAATAAATTTAGTGCGGGGAAAATCACTTGCCTGATGCCGGGCTGCCCTTTTTGCGCCCGATGATGATCGGATGCGCCTGACGGCTCAAAATGAAGTCAAAAATGAATTTCATCCACAGCGTCGAACCGGCAATGGCGCTCCAGGTCTCGTATTCCAGGCTGCCGCTAAGGATGCCAATGATGACGAACACGATGATGATGCCGGCGATGAAATTGATTGCTGCGGCATAGGGCGCAAATTTCTCCGGATTGGCCGGCGACTCGCCGCGCTTGAGGGCGACTTCAGAGAAATCGTGTTTGACCAGGATGCGCCAGGCGCGACGAAACCAGTAAAAGGCAATGGGGAACAGGGCCAGGAAGAGAATCCAGGTCAATGCAACGCTGACATCAAATACCATCAACTACTCCTGCTGCCTTGTACGAAGGCAGGAAATGCGACTCGACAAATAAAAACCCCACCAGCGCAGCCGGCGGGGTTTGCAGACTGCCGCGACCGTTGTCGGTCAGCGGCAGGAATCATACGCCAGAGAACGCTTAGTGAGCACCATCCACCAGCTTCGAGCCGCGCGGAATACGCACGGACTCAACCATGTGCTGGATATGCTCAGGCGGTTCCTTGGTGACCTTGTCGACAGCGAAGGCAACGATGAAGTTGACCAGCGCACCGATCGCCCCGAAGGCTTCCGGCGTGATGCCGAAGAAGCTGTTGGCGCCACCGATCATCTCGACGAAATCAGTACCCTTGATGAAGAAGATACCCTTGTGAGCAAACACGTAGAACAGGGTGACGAAGAGACCTGCCAGCATGCCGGCCATGGCGCCTTCCTTGTTCATCTTCTTCGAGAAGATACCCATCATGATGGCCGGGAACAACGACGAAGCCGCAATACCGAAGGCCAGGGCCACCGTACCGGCCGCGAAGCCAGGGGGGTTCAGGCCAAGGTAACCGGCGACGACGACGGCCACGGCCATCGAGATCTTGCCAGCCAGCAGTTCATTCTTTTCGCTGATGTTCGGAGCAAAAACGCCCTTGACCAGGTCATGCGACACGGCAGCAGAGATCGCCATCAGCAAGCCGGCAGCGGTAGACAGAGCAGCAGCCAGACCACCAGCAGCGACCAGAGCGATAACCCAGTTCGGCAGCAAGGCGATTTCCGGATTGGCCAGCACGATGATGTCGGCGTTAACCGTCAGCTCGTTGCCCTTCCAGCCAGCAGCTTCTGCCTTGCCCTTGGCATCGGCGTTCTTGGTCTTGTCGTTGTAGTACTGGATACGGCCGTCGCCATTCTTGTCTTCGAACTTCAGCAGACCGGTCTTTTCCCAGCGCTTCATCCAGTCCGGACGCTCGTCAGCCTTGATGCTGGCTTCCGGTGCGTACAGATCGCCGCCCTTGATAACAGCGGTGTTAACCGTGGCATGCAGGTTCAGCTTGGCCATTGCGGCAACGGCCGGCGCGGTGGTGTACAGCAAGGCGATGAAAACCAAAGCCCAACCAGCCGAGCTACGTGCAGCAGCCACCGTCGGTACCGTGAAGAATCGCATGATGACGTGCGGCAGACCGGCCGTACCAATCATCAGCGACATCGTGTAGACGAACATGTTCAGCGTGCTGCCGGCTGTCGTTGTCGTGTACTTGCCAAAGCCGAGATCGACAACCACCTGGTCGAGCTTGGCCAGCAGGGACATGTCGGATCCGGACATGGTGGAACCCAGGCCGAGTTGCGGGATCGGGTTGCCGGTCAGGCTTAGCGAGATGAAGATGGCCGGAATGATATAGGCAGCGATCAGTACGCAGTATTGTGCAACTTGCGTATAGGTGATGCCCTTCATGCCGCCAAACACGGCGTAGGCGAACACGATGGCCATGCCGATGTAGATGCCGGTGTCGCTGGAAACGCCCAGGAAACGGGAGAAGGCGACACCAACGCCGGTCATCTGACCAATGATGTAGGTCAGCGAAGCGGTCAGCAGGCAGACCACCGCAATCGTCGAGGCCGACTTCGAGTAGAAGCGGTCGCCGATGAATTGTGGCACGGTGAATTTGCCGAACTTGCGCAGGTACGGGGCCAGCAGCATCGCCAGCAGAACGTAGCCACCGGTCCAGCCCATCAGGAACAGGCCGCCGCCATAACCCATGTTGGCGATCAGGCCGGCCATGGAGATGAAGGAGGCTGCCGACATCCAGTCAGCAGCCGTTGCCATCCCGTTCATCACGGGGGGGACGGAACCACCTGCGGCGTAGAACTCGCTGGTGCTACCGGCGCGTGCCCAGATGGCGATGCCGATGTAGAGCGCGAAGCTCGCACCGACAAACAGGTAAATCGTTGTTTGCAGATCCATGTGGTCGCCCCTTAGTCTTCGTGAACGTCGAATCGACGGTCAATGTCGCCCATTGCCTTGGCGTAGTAAAAAATCAGGGCAATGAAAACGTAGATCGAACCCTGATGGGCGAACCAGAAGCCCAGCGGGTATCCACCCAACTTGATCCCGTTCAGCGCGTCGACAAACAAAATGCCGGCACCGAATGAGACCAGGAACCAGATTGCCAGGATTTTTCCCAGCAACCCCAGCGTGGCAGACCAATAGCCTTTGCTGACGTCATCCATAGTTAACTCCTCCAAAGAATTTATTGTTGACTCGGTTAAACACTTGTTTGAGCCACCGGGCCAGTTTTTAGGTTGAAACTTACAGATTGCTGACAAAAGTTGTCAGCAATCGCCCCAATTTTGAAGCCTTGATCGTTTGTTGATCTAACGTTTACCTAAACAATACAAATCATTGGTTTGATGGAAATTAATGTTATTTTTTGGATTGATTTGTACACAGTAACAAGCTCAGTTGTTGCTTGTTTTATTGACAAATAGTTGGATTTATTTGAAATGAATAGATTGGTTCCGATAATTGAACGTTATTAGCGATATTGGGTAGTATGAGAAGGGTTCCATGGCTAAGGACAAGGCTAGGGGGGTCTGATTGCCAATCAACTTTGGGCCTCGTTCCGGTCCGCCAAATCGAGCGCAGATGAATCGTGAATTCAAACATTGAGCCTATCCTGGCAAGCGAACTCGACGCGCTTGCCTCGCTTCCACCGTTTGGTCGAATGGAGCGCAGCCGTCTTGCATTGCTCCTGTCCAACAGCAGCGTTGTTTTTCAACGGCAGGGCAGCCGGATTTTTCATCCGGGGATCGCTTTGCGGGAACGTTCGTTCTGGATCATTCGGCAGGGAAGTGTTGCCCGGAGCGGCGGTTCGATCCGCCAAGCAGTGCCGCTGTTGAGCGTGGGCGGCATCTTCCCGGTCGAATCGATTCTCGATGGCAGCGATGGCGGTTATGCCTACATCGCGGAAGAAGATTGCTTTCTCTGGCGGATAGAGGGGCTGGCGATCGACGAGTGGCTTGGCGAACTACCGTTTCTGCGTTGGCTGGCCGAGGCCTTGCAGGCCGAACAGCAAGCGATGCAACGCTTGATGGTCGAGTTGGTGCATAGCCGACAGGTTGCCGATCAGGCATTGGCGCTGCCTGCGCGGTCAATCGGCGCGACGCAAGTGACCTGCGTGCCACCCGATTGCTCAATGCATGATGTTGCCGGCTTGATGAGTGAGCAGGGCATTGGTTCGGTTCTGGTTGGCACGCCGCAGGCCGTCGAGGGCATTGTCACGGCAACCGACCTGGTGCGGCGCGGCATTGCCCGGCGATTACCCGATACAACCCCGATTTCCGAGATCATGACGAGCAATCCGGTGGAGGTTGACGACGCTATCTCGGTCTTTGGTGCAGCCGTCGAAATGGCTCAGGGTAAATATCGCCACCTGTTACTCAAGAACTCGGAAGGCCTGATAGCGGGTGTCGTTTCCGAGCGGGACTTGTTCCATGCCCAGCAACAAGGTGTTTCGCATGTTTTCACGCCGATTAACGAGGCAGGCAGCGTTGATGAGTTGGTCACGCTGGCTGCTGCTGCCCGTGAGTTCGGTGAGCGCGTCTTCAGCCAGGGCATGGATGTCAGCCAGTTTCTGCGCCTGACATCCTCGATCAACGATCGCATTGCCAAGCGTTTGCTTGAGTTGCTGACAGTCCGCCATCCGCCGCCCGCCCCCTTTTGCTGGCTGGCCTTCGGGTCGGAAGGGCGCGAGGAACAGGGCTTTGTTACCGATCAGGATAACGGCCTGGTTTTTCTGCCACCAGTCGGGGCTGATGTGGCTGCAATTCGGGAGCGCTTTCTCGAGCTGGGCCGGGAGATGAACGATGCCCTCCATCACTGTGGTTTCGAGCGCTGCAAGGGCAATATCATGGCCGGGAATCCGGAGTGGTGCCTGAGCCTCGGCGAATGGAAGGCGCGCTTCTCGTCGTGGATCCATGCCACGACACCGACGGCGATCCTCAACTCGACCATCTTTTTCGACTTCCGGCCGATCTTCGGGGAAATGCAGCTCGCCGAAGAAATGCGCGATCATCTGCTCGCCGAGGTCAAGGGCAACAGCATTTTCATTCATCTGCTGGCTATCAATGCCCTCGAGGTCGCCCCGCCACTTGGGCGCTTGAGCCGCTTTGCCACGGTCAACGGGAAAATAGACGTAAAAACGCAAGGCACGCGCCTGTTCGTCGATATCGCCCGGATTTATGCGCTGCATTGTGGCGTGAAGGCGGTCAATACCGAACAGCGACTGGCCCTGGTTGGTCAGCGCATCAAGCGTTCGGTCAGTGCCATACAGGGCGACATCGCCGCATTCCACCATGTCCAAACCCTGCGTTTGCAGCGTCAACTCGCATCGCTTGCCGATGGCGAGGCGGCGAACAGTCTGGATCCCTACGCGCTTGATGAACTGCAGCAGCGCATTCTTCGCGAATCATTTCGCCAGGCCGCTTCGCTGCAGGAGCGACTGAAACTGGATTACAAGCGATGAGCATTGCATCCTGGATCCGGCAAAAAATTGGCCAAAGCCCATCGGCCGAATCCCCGGACGAGCAGTTGCTGGCCGAACTGGAATTTGTGCTGCTTGACGTCGATCTGACCGGTACCGACGCCACTCAGGATTCGGTAGTTGGTCTGGCATTCCTCCCTCTGGTCGACGGGGCTTTTCGGCCAGCCGAATTGCGTTACGTCCGCTTCCCTGACCCGGCCACTGAAGCAGGGCGTTGCGCCCCCGAAATTGTCGCTGGCTATCAGGCTTGTCTGGATCTGATGGCAAGCCGTGTTGTGGTGACCATCAACCCGAATTTCATCCAGCATATGCTGGCGCTTGCGGCTGATCGCTTCCAGTTGCCTCCCCCGGTCGGGACGTGGCTGGATTTGTCAGCGGTGGCGGGGGTCATCGGTGGCGAGGGCGTTGCCGCCACGTCGTTGAGCCGTTGGCAAGAGAAGATGAAAACCGGCGGGAGGCGTGAGCACGATGCGATTTACGATGTCTTTGCCATGGCTCAGCTGCTGCAGGCGCTGCTGGCCTATGCAGAAGATTCGGGGATCGAGACCCTGGCCGATTTGCGGCGCAATCAAAGCGCCGAGTCCTGGATGCGGCCTTATTAGTCGCTTGGCGAAAATGGGGACAGGCCAAGGCGGGGCATTTGAAAAATACCCGGATGTTTACCGTTTCTTGATCTGTTCGTGACATACCGTTAATTCGTCTGAGGGTACTCTGGTCAGGCTTCTCGAACGGAGAGTGACTCCCAAAGAGATTGCTGCACGGTCCAGACAAGACCATTTTTCAACCCACTTCGGTGGGTTTCTTTTTTACCCATATTCGTGACGGGAATGCTATTCACCACGGAGCTATTCGCCGACAGGCAAACCGATGCGCTGGGCTGACTGGGTTACCGCCAGGACGCTTGGATGGGTCAGGCGCCGTTCGACCGAAATGGCGAAGTAGCTGACCTGAACATCGGTGGTCCGCCCGATAACGGCCAGTTCACCGGAGGTGAGAAATTCGCCTTCCGCAATGGTGGGAACCGGAAAAGCGCCAATGCCAGCCTTGCCAAATGCCGCCATCAAGGCGGTGTCATCGAACACACCGACGACCCGTGCCTGGATGCGCTCTCTTTCCAGCCAGGGCAGAAGATTCGTTCTGACTGTTGAATCCTCCCCCGGTAAAAGCAGGGGCAGTTCGTTGAGGCAGGCGGGAAACTCGGGGGGCGTTTCAGCGATCAGACGTTTGGTCGCCAAAAAGGAAATTCCGGAATCGAGCAGGCGATGGTTATAGGCCCGAACACTGAAGCCCGGTGGCACCGGGGCGTCCGAAATGACCATGTCGAGTTCATGCACCGCCAGCTGGGCCAGCAAACGGTCCAGCTGCCATTCGCGGCAAACGATGCGTGTCGACTGTTCGCCATGGATGGCAGGCTGGAGCAAGGTACAGGCGAGGGATTTCGGTACCGCATCGGAAACGCCGACGCGGAACTCGGATGGTCGCCCCTTCGGATGATGCTTGATCATCACTTCCAGTTCGGCACTCAGGGCGAAAAGCTCGTCGGCGTACTCGAGGGCCATTTTGCCGGCCTCGGTCAGGACGATGGAGCGCCCCTGGCGGGCAAACAGCTCGGTCCCCAGGTTGCTTTCCAGCAGCCCGATCTGACCGCTCAAGGTTTGCGGCGTGACGTTGATAGCCTCGGCGGCCCGGGCAATGCTGCCGGCCTTGGCTACCTTCCAGAAATAAAACAGATGCTTGTGGTTCACTGTGTGGTTAATTCATCGAGAAAAGCTTATTGTTTAATGAAATAAATCGAATTTATTTTAGTCGTCAGTTGCGCTAACTTACTAGCCCAATTTGACCGGGGCGGGCTAATTGAGTCACGCCAGAGTTCAATCCCGCTGAGGTTTTGCATGCTAGCCACCATCGTCGTCATTTTCGTCATCGCCTACGCCGCCATCGCGTTGGAACACCCGCTCAAAGTCAATAAATCGGCCTCAGCCCTGATCGGTGCTGGCTTGTTGTGGACTGTGTACGCGCTCTCGCTGGGCGATACGCATCTACTGACGGAGCAATTGGGCGAGTCGCTGACTGGTACGGCGCAGATCGTGTTTTTCCTGATGGGGGCGATGACCATCGTTGAGGTCGTTGACGCGCATAACGGCTTCGAGGTGATCACCAAACGGATCAGGACGACCAAATTGTCGTCCCTGATGTGGCTGGTCGGCTTCGTCACCTTCTTCCTGAGTGCGATTCTCGACAATCTGACGACGACCATCGTGATGATCTCGCTCATGCGCAAGCTGCTGGCCAAGCATGAGGACCGCCTTTTCTTTGCCGGGATCATCGTTATCGCCGCCAATTCGGGGGGCGCCTGGTCACCGATCGGCGACGTGACGACGACGATGCTGTGGATCGGCGGCCAGATTACCTCGCTGGCGATTATGAAGGCGGTGCTCTTGCCGGCCTTGGTCAGCATGATCGTGCCGATGGGAATAACCGCCTACGTGTTACGCGGCCGCGAGGTAGCGAGTCCAGAAATTGTCGATGATGAGCATGGCGTACGCACCACGGAGTTTGAACGCAACCTGATGTTCTTCATGGGGCTCGGCATTCTGGTGGCCGTTCCCGCCTTCAAGACGATTACCCACCTGCCGCCATTCATGGGCATCCTGTTCGGTCTGGGGCTCCTCTGGCTGGTCGGCGATCTGGTCCATCGGCACAAGGAAGACGAATTCAAGGTCCATTTCACTCTGGCCCACGCCCTGAGCAAGATCGACTTGAGTTCGCTGGTGTTTTTCATCGGCATTCTGCTTTCAGTCGCCACCCTGGAACATACGCATATCCTGACCTCGCTGGCTACGTGGCTGGACCAGACCGTCGGAAGGCAAGATGTCATCGTTCTGATCATCGGCATCGTTAGTGCCATCGTCGACAACGTGCCCTTGGTTGCGGCCTCCATGGGTATGTACAGCCTGACGACCTTCCCGCCTGACCATTTCCTCTGGCAATTCATGGCCTATTGCGCGGGTACGGGCGGCTCCATCCTGATCATCGGCTCGGCGGCCGGCGTGGCCGCGATGGGGCTCGAGAAGATCCACTTCTTCTGGTACGTCAAGAAGATCAGCGGCTTGGCTCTGGTCGGCTATTTCGCCGGCGCGGGCATCTATCTCCTGCAAATGAACGTGCTTTCGTAGGCGCGCTCATCGGATCCGCGCGTCTTTTTTGCCCAGCAGAAAAGCGTGCCGAAGGCCGTTGCCGCGCGGTTCTGTAAAGCTTTGTAATGAAACCTGAAATTATGAAAAATGCTTGACCTGCTCGCGCCACAAAGCGAATAATCCGCCGATACAAAACGTATCCAAGGAGAGAAATATGGGAATGGTCCAGGAATTCAAGGAATTCGCCGTCAAGGGCAACGCGATGGATCTGGCGGTCGGCGTCATCATCGGCGGCGCCTTCGGCAAGATTGTCGATTCCATCGTCGGCGACCTGATCATGCCGCTGGTCAGCCGCCTCGTCGGCAAGCTCGATTTCTCCAACCTGTTCGTCGTTCTCGGCGACAACCCGAACAATCTGGCCACGCTGGCCGACCTCAAGAAGGCAGGCGTGGCCGTCTTTGCCTACGGCTCCTTCCTGACCATCCTGGTCAACTTCGTCATTTTGGCCTTCATCATCTTCATGATGGTCAAGCAGATGAACCGCATGCGCAAAGAAGAGCCGGCGGCCGCGCCCGAAGCCCCGGTGACCCCGGAGGACGTCGTGCTGCTGCGCGAGATTCGCGATTCGCTGAAGAAGTAAGCGACTTTCGCTCCGATCAAGGCCGCCGTGTGCGGCCTTTTTTCATGGCGGCTGCGCGTGGCCACGGTCAACCGGGCGTGCTACGGTCAACCGCAAAAAATGGCCAAAATTGACATGGTCATGGCGCCCCTCAGCCAGCAAAAACCGCCGCCCACAACTGGCGGACGGCGGCGATATGCTGTTCCACCTCCTCGCGCGGAATTGGCGCCTTGGGAAAGGCCGACAGCCGCTTGGCGTGCTGCAGCCGGCGGTATTCGCGGTAGGCGTTGCCAGCCGCTTCCCCTTGCTGCGGGTCAATCAGGCCGAGTTCGCCGGCCATGCGCAGCAAGGCGATGTTGCCCAGATTGCCGGTCAGGCTGGCGTGCTGGTGCGAATAACCGAGGATCAGGTACTGGACGATGAATTCGACGTCGATAATGCCGCCTTCGTCGTGCTTGAGGCCGAACTCGGTTTCGCTTTTCGTGCCATGCGCATCGACCATCTTTTGCCGCATGGCGACGACTTCCTCCCGGAGCTTGGCCAGGTCGCGCGGCAGGCGCAGGATTTCACAGCGGATTTCCTCGAAACGCTTGCCGACGGCCGGATCGCCAGCGCAGAAGCGGGCCCGGGTCAGGGCCTGGTGTTCCCAGGTCCAGGCGTTCTTGAGTTCGTATTCGCGGAAGGAGTCGACGGAAACGGCAAGCAGGCCGGAGTCGCCATTCGGACGCAGGCGGAGGTCGGTTTCGAACAGGATGCCGGCCGGCGTCTGGCTGGACAGCCAGGAATTCAGGCGCTGGCCAAGGCGGGCGTAGTTTTCCGGGGCATCCTGGTCGTCGTCGTCATAGAGGTAAACGAGGTCGAGGTCTGAGGCGTAGCCGAGTTCCTTGCCGCCCATCTTGCCGTAGCCGATGACGGCAAATTTCGGTGTTTCGCAGTGGCGATTTTTGATCTTGGACCAGACCAGCGGCAGCGTTTCCTGGACGATGGTGTCGGCCAGTTCGGTCAGGTGGTCGGAAAGGCGCTCGATGGTCTGCAGGCCGGCCAGATCCTGGGCCAGCAGCCGGAAAACCTGACCGTGGTGCATTTCGCGCAGGATGTCCATCTCGCGTTCGGTGTCGTCGGCATGCTGGGCCAGATTGTCGCGCAGGATTTCGCGGAAACCGGTCCAGTCGGTGGCGATCTCGTAGAGGCGCGGGTCGAGCAGTTCGTCGAGAAGCAGCGGGTGGCGGTTCAGGTAATCGGCCGCCCAGTTCGAGGCGCACATCATGTCGGCAACGCGGCGCAGGGCCATCGGGTATTGCTGAAGCAGGGCGAGGTAGGAGCCGCGGCGGGCAATGCCTTCGAGGAAACTCAGGCCGCGGGCCAGCGTCGTATCGGGGGCGGGGGTCGCGCTGGCCGCCTCGATCAGGCGCGGGCCGACGGCGTCGAGACGGGCCCGGTTGGTCGCCGGCAGTTGCAGGTAGCGGCTGGCGGCGCGCAGTTCGGCCAGCCGCGCGATGGCCTCCTTCGGCTGGCGGTAGCCGAGATTGCCGAAGGCTTCGATGGCTGTGTCCTCGTCGAGCTGGCCTTGCCACAGGCCGGTCAACGGGTGCTCGCCGGCTTCCGGGTCGGAGAAAATGGCGCCGAAGTGCTGGCTGACCTTTTCGCGGTGACCATCGAGCACGGCCAGCATGGCCGGCCAGTCGGGAAAG
>Ga0114984_1000716_pt1 | contig 12602 bp, 9 predicted proteins | sample Shrwel1BS1Day1_FD_96987 | JGI IMG/M metagenome (GOLD analysis project Ga0114984, IMG submission 96987) | Subsurface microbial communities from deep shales in Ohio, USA - Utica-3 well 1 S-1-Day1 | ecosystem: Environmental > Aquatic > Deep subsurface > Shale gas/oil reservoir > Produced water/Flow... | reverse complement strand
CGCCAGAACGCATCCAGGGGAAACCGTAACTGGCCACCGATATCCGTGGAAAGGTTAATGGCATCGCCAACCTGCGTCAGGTACCGCAGCGCACCAGTGGCTTCGGTCGTCGTCCGCTCCGGCTCTGTCAATTGCCGGTCCCGCTGCCGCTCCTCAAGCGGAATCAGCTCTTCGCTCTCGCTCTCGATCACAATCCGCAGCTTGCGCCTGGCCGTGGGAATGTCCAGCCGGAACCGCGCCTCCGGCTCGAACTGCGCCAGATCGCTGTACTCGGATTCGGTGGCAAAGCCCAGGCGCAGGTAACTCCCGTTATTGGGCAATGCCTGGCTGGAGCCCGAAAGCGTCCGGTCTGCCCAGGCCCCAAGCCACTGCACCCGCGGCCCCTGAATCCGTTCCTGGCGCAACACCCAGTTTGAAAACGACAGCCAGTAGGACTCTTCCGGCTCCGCCCAATACTCCTCCGGAGAAAACGTATAAAACGAAGGCCCCAGTTGCTCAGGCGCCAGAATCCCGGGAACAGAACGCTCATGTACCTCAAACACCGGCTCCGCCGCGCGGCCGGGAAAGGAAGCAAAAAACAGGAAAAGCAGAAAACCTATCGGGTAAAAACGGCAACGGCGCAAACAGTCAGCCAAGATCCACCAGGAACTTTTCGTGCAACTCACGAACCTGACGCTCCACATCATCCAACGGCCGGCCATTATCAATAACAGCGTCAGCTTTCTCCAACCGCTTCTCCCGAGGCATCTGAGCCGCAATGATCCGCTCCACCTGATCCCGCTCATTGGCATCCCGGGCCATCGTCCGCTCAACCTGCGTCTCCACCGGGACATCCACCACAACGACCTTGCTGACCAGCTGATGCTGATCCGTCTCCAGCAACAACGGAGAAACCAGAAGCACATAGGGCATGGCATACCCCTCAGGCTTCAACTGCCGGATCAACTCCTCCCGGATCATCGGATGAAGCAGGTCCTCCAGCCAGGTGCGTTCTTCAGGGCTGGCAAACACAATCTGCCGCAGTTGCGCCCGATCCAGCGTGCCTTCAGCGGTGAGGATGTCCTTCCCGAAGTGCTCGGCAATCTGAACAAGCCCCGGAGTACCAGGTTCAACCACCTCCCGGGCCACGTCATCGGCATCCACCCAGTGAACACCAAGCTTCCCGAACATGCGGGCCACGGTAGATTTCCCGGAGCCAATCCCCCCCGTAAGCCCGACAATGGCCGGAGTCTGCCCCACAACAGGGGCCTGACGAACCTGTTCTGCTGACCCCGTGTTCACGTTGCTTGCCATGCTCAAACCCCCAGATAAGCAAACCAGGCCGCCTGAATCTCCGCCCCGAACCACAAACAAAGCAGCCCTGCCGCCGCCAGATAAGGCCCGAACGGAATCGGCACCTCCCGCCCATGCTTCCGGAACACCATCAAACCAATCCCGACAACCGCCCCGACCAGCGAGGACAACAAAATCACCGCCGGCAACAACTGCCACCCAAGCCAGGCCCCGAGCGCCGCAAGCAGCTTGAAATCCCCATGCCCCATGCCTTCCTTACCAGTCACAATCCTGAACAACCAGTAAACCGACCAGAGCGAGAGATAACCCGCCACAGCCCCCCAGAACGCACTGGTAAAGTCCGTCAAAACCCCGAAGAAGTTCAACACCAACCCAAGCCACAGCAACGGCAACGTGATGTTATCCGGCAATAGCTGGGTATCAAAATCAATCACCGTCAACGCCACCAGTGCCCAGACCAGCAACAACGCCCAAAGCGCCGCCCCGGTCGGCCCCAGCAGGTAAACCGTCAACACCGAAAACAGCGCCGTTACCGCCTCGATGATCGGATAGCGCGGCGAAATCCGGGTCTTGCAGGAAGCACACCTGCCCCTCAGCACCAGATAACTGATCACCGGGATATTCTCCCAGGCCCGGATCCTGTGACCACAGGAAGGGCAGGTGGATGGCGGTTTGGACAGGGTAACTGGTTCTTCCTTCTTCCGCTCCTTCTCCGGAATCTCCAGAAACTCCTCACACTGGCAACGCCAGTCCTGATGCATCATCTTTGGCAGCCGCAGGATAACCACATTGAGGAAGCTGCCGATGCAGAGGGAAAGGAGCGTGACGGAGAGGTAGAGGAGCCAGGGAGTGTTGAGGTAAACGTCGAGGTACTGCATTGGGTGCCTTGGATGCTGAATGAACGAGGGGTCAGATGAAGGTTTTCATCTGACCCCGGTTTGAGGTCAAAAAGTGGAAACCCCGGGTCAAAAGAAGGGTTTCTTTTGACCTTATGTTGAAATCGAGATTGTGAAGTTAACCAACAACATTACCCATCTGAAATATGGGTAGATACATTGCCACAATTAATCCGCCGACCAGAACACCTAGCACCGCCATAATCATTGGCTCCATCAGGGCGGTAAGGTTATCCACCATATCATCAACCACCGATTCGTAGTGTTCCGCCACCTTGGCAAGCATTTCGTCCAGGTTGCCGGATTCCTCGCCAATGGCGGTCAGTTGAACCGCCATAACCGGGAAAACATCCTGTTGCCTCATCGAGGCCTGGAGTTGGGTACCGCTGGAGACATCATTTTTTATTCGTTGTATGGCATCCCGGTAAACCGCATTGCCGGTAGCGCCAGCTACCGAGTCCAGTGCGTCTACCAGGGGTACACCTGCGGCGAACGTGGTTGAAAGCACACGCCCGAATTTGGCAACGGCAGATTTGTCCAGAATCTCGCCGACGACGGGCAACTTGAGAGTGTACTTATCAATCAGATCAGAAAACGTCTTTGATCGGCGCTTCGATTCTTTGAAGAGAAAAATCACACCAACGATGCCCAAAAGAACAATGAACCACCACTTCTGAAGCCATTCAGAGAGATTTACAACCATTTGAGTAAATACCGGTAAATCGGCCCCAAAGCCCTGGAACAGACTTTCAAACTGGGGAACAACCTTTACGAGCAGAATGGCGGTTACAATAATAGCCACGACAACAACGGCGATCGGATAGGTCATGGCCTTCTTGACCTTTTTCTTGAGGGTTTCCGTCTTTTCAAGATAGGTCGCGATCCGGTCGAGCATCTGCTCAAGCGCACCGGCCTTCTCGCCGGAATCGACCAGGTTGCAGTAAAGATCGTCAAAATACCTGGGGTGTTTGTGAAGTGAACCGGCAAAGCTGGTACCGGACGAAATATCGTTACGAATACTAATAACCAATTCCTGAAGACCTCTGTTTTCGAGGCCGTCTGCAACGATATCGAAACTTTGAACCAGTGGTACGCCGGCTTTCATCATCGTCGCAAGCTGTCGAGTCAACATGGCGATATCGAAGGGTGTGATCTTCTTGCTGCCACCAAAGAGAGGCTTGGGTTTCTTCTTGACCTTGTCGGGGATGATCCCTTGCTTTCGTAACTGGGCTTTTACCAGAGCCAGGCTTGGCCCCGTCAGTTCTCCCTTGGATTTGTTTCCTTTACGGTCTTTCCCTTCCCAAACGTACGATTCCAGCTTCTGCGCTTTTTCTGCCATGCTTAATCCTTCGTCACGCGGTTGGCTTCTTCAAGGCTGGTTACGCCCTGAATCACCTTCAGGAGTGCCGACTCCCGCAGAGTGCGGAAGCCTTCCGCCTGAGCCTGTTTTGCAATTCGGATGGAGCTGGCCTCTTCCATAATCATGTTCGCCAGCTCGTCGGTAATCTTGACCACCTCGTAAATACCGACGCGGCCTTTATATCCTCCATTGCATTTATCACAGCCCTTGGGGCGGTACAACGTGAAGCCTGTATCAATTTGTTCCTGTGTGAACCCTTCCTTCAAAAGCACATCTTTAGGGACGTCTGCAGGTTGTTTGCAGTTACTGCACAGCCGCCGGCCCAGGCGCTGGGCGATAATCAGGCTTACGGACGTGGCGATGTTGAAGGCGGGCACGCCCATGTTCATCATCCGGGTCAGGGTTTCCGCGGCACTGTTGGTGTGCAGAGTAGAGAGAACCAGGTGCCCGGTTTGCGCAGCCTTGATGGCGATCTCGGCAGTTTCCAGGTCCCGGATCTCACCGACCATGATCACATCGGGGTCCTGGCGCAGAAACGCCCGGAGCGCTTCGGCAAACCCCAGGCCGACTTTATTGTTTACGTTGACCTGGTTGATGCCTTCGAGGTTGATTTCCGCAGGATCCTCCGCAGTGGAAATGTTTCTCTCCGCGGTGTTGAGGATATTCAGGCCCGTGTATAGCGAGACTGTTTTACCTGAGCCTGTGGGACCCGTTACCAGGATCATGCCCTGGGGCTGCTCCAGAGCATCCATGTACATCTGCTTCTGGTCTTCTTCATAACCCAGTACATCGATGCCAAGCTTCGCCTGGCTGGGGTCAAGAATCCGCAATACAATCTTTTCGCCCCACAGCGTCGGCAGCGTGTTTACCCGGAAGTCGATGGCCTTGGTTCTGGACAGCTTCATCTTGATACGGCCATCCTGGGGAACCCGGCGCTCGGAGATGTCCAGCTGCGCCATGATCTTGACCCGTGCGGATATCTTCGGAGCCAGCTTGATGGAAGGACGGGATACTTCCTTCAGAATGCCATCAGTGCGATACCGGACACGGTAAACCTTTTCGTACGGCTCAAAATGAATATCTGAAGCGCCTCCGCGAATGGCATCCAGCAACATCTTGTTAACGTACTTGACGATGGGCGCATCATCGACGTCAGACGCAGATACCGCATCCTTGTCCTCGTCCCGATCGCCACCTTCTGTCTCCACCCCTTCAAGGTCAGCATCTTCGAGATCTCCCATGGTGGTGTCCTGGGACTCGAGATACTTCTCAATAGCAACCCGCAGCTTGGCATCATCCACAAGGATGGCGTCAGTGCTCAGCCCGGTGTTGAACTTGATTTCATCCAGTGCCTGGATATTGGTCGGGTCGGAAACCGCAATGAAAAGTCGGTTTCCCCTCTTATAAAGAGGTAATGCGTTGTGTTTGCGTATCAGCTTTTCGTCGACCGCCTTCTCCGGAAGCATCTCCGGCAGGAAGGCGTCGAGGTCCAGTACCGACATCCCGAATTCCATGGCCGCGGAGAAAGCGAGCCTGGCGCTGTCGGCCAGGTTGTTCTGGGTAAGGTAGGTAATGAGAGGAATCCGGTTTTGCGAAGCCTGGAGAAAAGCCTCCTTTGCGGTCGCCTCATCCAGAAGCCCGTCTTCCACAAACCGACGGGCCAGGCCCGTGAGCGTTACTTTTCGGTTACTACTCGCCATAAGTGCTCGGAGAAGATTGTTATAAGTCGCTGAATCGTAAATTTATGGGAAAAGAGTTTAGAGGTCTGGAAGGGCTTTGGAAAGCATCATGGTTCTCAGTCTGGTGGGGGGGCTTGCCGGAGCTGGAAGTGGCGGCCAGCACGGGGCCAGAGGATTAAGTTTATTTGACCCCAACTTCAAGGTCGCCTTCACTTCGAAGCCTGACAAAAAGCGTCACCTCCTGACGTCTAATGGCACAAAAATTATGGAAATTACTGCTGTGATGTGTGTCACATAACGTTATAACCTTCTGAAAATGCGTTGCTTTTAACATTTTCTTGCAATTGGCACGATGCCTGCTTGATATCCGTCACGCTCAACGCGGTAACGGGGCAAAGCTCCACCGCCCCAGAGCTGTATAACGAAAACCGACAACTCCCTAGAGGTCGATAAAATGCAAGAAATTAAAATGAATCGTGGCCAGCAAGGTTTTACCCTGATCGAACTGATGATTGTTGTGGCAATCATCGGTATTTTGGCTGCCATCGCTATTCCCCAGTATCAAAACTACGTTGCAAGCTCCCAAGTTGCACGAGTAATGGGCGAAGTCGGCGCCATGCGTACCCAGGCTGAAACCTGTCTTATGAATGGTGTTACCCAAGCAAATTGTAATTTCGGATGGACCAATAGTAACCTGCTCGGCGAGGCTAAATCTTTGCAGACTGGCACTGATGGAGCTGGGCTAACCGTAGAGTTCGGTACCGATACTGACGGAGACACAGTGGATTTTGTCGCTACTTTCGGTGCAGCTTCCTCCGGCCCGATCCGCGGTGAAACCCTCACTTGGTCTCGCGTAGGAACTGGCTCCTGGTCCTGCTCTACTAGTGTAGAAGAGACTTTCGCTCCGTCCGGATGTGGTGTTTCCAACTAATCTCGGGACATAGTCTCAAGTTGGAAAAAGAGCGCCTCCAAGTGTCTTGGGGGCGTTTTTTTAGTTTGTTTTCCCGTAAAAATTAACACCCATTTGGGCTTCCCCATGGCTCCTTCCGTTTCTTACCGCGCCAATTCGCCTAGCTCTGCAGTATTTGTCTTCTGTTTGCTGGTAATCGGAGCCACCCTGCTTTTGGATTTCATACCCCTTGAATGGAAGCAGTTTGATACGCAGCGTATTCTGCTTTGCGCATTAGTGGCGTTTCTGGTCCCACTCCATTCAGTCTTTGCCTTCGTAAAAGCTAAGCGTGCGCGATCATATTCTTCTTTAATCTGGTTCCTACCGGTATCTCTCGTTTTTGTAGGCCATTATTGGTTTCTCGACAAGTCACAGCTATTCCCCTTTGAGGGGATGATGTTCCTGTTGTTTTTTCTGGTGGCTGGTCTAAACGGTGTATTTATTAGAGATAGTGTTGGCATCGAGCGGGCAGTAGTGGCCCTGGTATATGCCGTAGTCATTGTGTGTGCGTTTTATTCAGCCATCACATTGATGACATATGCCTTTATCTTGAATGATGGTATATCTCCTAAGAGCCTGATCCCCTGGGGCTTTGTTAACATACGCTTCTGGAGCCATCTGGCAACGTGGTTTTTGCCGTTGTTTCCAGTGGCCCTGTTCATTGGTCCTTTTCGTCATTCTTCGCTCTGGAAGTTTTTGGTCGGCTTTACTGCAGCAATCTGGTGGTGGGTTGTCATCATGAGTGCCGCTCACGGAACGGTCGTGGCGCTGATGATAAGTACCGTTGTGGTCCTGGCATTCTATAGGCGAGATGCCTGGAGGTGGTTTCGGGCGTTTTCTCTTTACTTGATGGTGGGGGTTCTCGTTTGGCTCGTACTATCGGTCATAATCCCGGGGGCAGTCTCCCAGGGGTCGAAGGTGTCCTTGCCTGATATCGGAACGACGGCCCCTATCAGAATTATTCAATGGACAGAGGCTCTGGCCATGAGTCTCGTCAACTTCCCTTTCGGAATGGGAGGGCAGTCCTGGCTCACTCACGCCCCGCTTACCCGGCCATACATCGAGGGTAGTGTTGTCTTGTATGGCGCACCACACAATATGTATATGTTATGGGCCGCCGAGTACGGTTGGGTGTGCATCGCAGCGCTTCTTTTTCCGATGGGCTACGCTGTGCACAGACTGGCGAAGCTGCGTTCACAGACAGCGTCAGGAGCTTCCAAAAGTTCCCATGCCGCAATTGGAGTTGTTGCTTCTGTCATAGCCCGGATTTCTCATAGGTACCCCAGCAAGCTTCGCAGACCAGTCCCGTTAACGCCAGAGTCGAGTAATTGAGTCTGATTTGGCGATTATTTGATCACTCTCCGGCATTCAGACACACCTCCCCCTTTCCCCCATTGAGTCGGGCCGGGGGAGCCCGGTCTTCTAATCTGGAACCAGCCGGCGAACCAGGGCAGAGAGTTCGTCTTTGTAAGGGTAGATCTCGCTCATCAGCACTCGTATCCGCCGGGTGTTGCGGATGATGACAGCGCCAACCTTGATCAGCTTGAGTCTCAGGTTGCTGGCACTCATGCGCTCGAAGGGCGTCTTCTTCAGGTGGGACCGCAAGCGCTCGAACAGCGTGTAAGCGAACCCTGACAGAATCAGCCGCCACTGGTTGGTCCACCACTGCGTACTGGAGGTGCGATCCGCAAACAGGTAGAGCTGCTGATCCTTGATCCGGTTCTCCATGTCGCCCCGGGCGCAGTATTGCTCGTAGTAGAGCTTGAAGCCGTCGTCGTAGCGGGAGCTGATAATGAACCTTGGGTTGGCACCCAGCTCGCCTTCTTCCAGGCGAGCCACCACCCAGCGAGGGTGTTTCCAGGTGCGGGCCTGATACTGGAATCGATAGGTGGCGGAGACTTTTTCTCCAAGTTCCCCGTGAGCCTTGCGCACCAGCATCGAGGGTACATCGACTTCCTTGAGTAGTCGGCTGTTTTTGCTGATACCCACCAGGTAATCCACATTGTTCCGGTCGCACCAGCTCAGCAATCGGGGACGGTAGAAGCCGCTGTCACCCCGGAAGACGATGCGGGTGTCGGGCCAGTACTGACGAATGAAGCGAACCAGAAGAGCCAGAATGGCCCAGCTGTGGCGGCTATCGCTTCGGTTGCTGGTGCGCAGGTAGCTCACCAGCAGGTGACGGCCACAGAATACATACAACGGAAAATAGCAGTGGTGATCATAGTAGGCATTAAAGAACTTGCCGGGCTGGTCGCCGTGCACTGGCACATCAGTGCCATCAAAATCCAGTACGATCTCCCTGGGCGGTTCGTCATGTTGTTCAATGAAGTGGTGCCAAAGCAGTTCATGGGCGTCGATCACCGACTGCCGGTCCACGCGCTGCTCCATCCGGCACAGAGTGGATTTGCCCGCCAGGGTGGCATCCTCACCCATGGCAGTCTGAAGGGCCTGATCAAAACGTAGTGCTTCGTGGTCGTTCAGGTCTTCATACCCGGCCGCCACGCCAAACACCCGCTGCCGGGTCATGGTTTCCAGTTGGTGGCGAACCAGCACCGGGTTCCGTGGATCATTAAGAACCGAGGCCAGACGTTGAGTCAGGCGATGCTGTTTGTCGACTTCGCGCAGCAAAAGCAGTCCGGCATCGGACGTGATGTGACCACCGGAGAAATCAGCTTCAATCTGGCGGCGAGAGAGTGGCGTAAAGGTCAGTTTTTCAGTTACCATTTTGGATAGCGGCTGTTAGTGTGCGTTTTTGGTGTAACGTCCTGAAATTATACCATTTTCAGCCGCTTTCTTTTATCCCGTTATGAGAAATCCGGGATAGCTGCGCTGATGCACTCGGGTGTGTCCTCCGTACTGTTAACGCCGCCGGCCATGCTTGCTGGTCTGCTAGTGTTGTCAGTATTTTGGGGTATCGTTGTCCCTGGCTCTTTCGTTAATCAATCATCGCCGATTGAGCCCTCACGTAAAGAAAGAGCAGGTAATTATGGCAACCCAAGTATCAGGGCATTGTGGGGGTTGATCTTCGCGTTATCTCTCTGGTTCGGAATGACCTTTTTTGGGGAAGTCATGTCCTATCACCGATTCATGCAGGCGGATTGGGAGTGTTTCCGGAAAGAAACGCGACTTAGCTGGATTCCTCGTTTTTGGCAACATGGGTTTTATCCAAATCAACTGGATGGTTATCGCGAGTGCCAAGACTAATATTCATTAGAGTGTTGAGGCTGGCGGTTCTCTTTGTGGGTCTGGGAGGGCTTATAGCAGTTGCTGCTCATTATTTGATTACAAACCCCCAAGGTCTCAGCCGGTTACTGTACATTCCGCAGGCGGAAGTCGCTCGCTTATATGTACGCTGTTCACCTGATGCACCTCAGTGGATTGAGCGGGCCACCAAATATGCTATTCGGCACCAGGGATCAATGGCCAACCAGATGGTCCACATAACTCCAGAAGGCCAGCTACACCATTGTGAGAGCGGCTGGACCGGGGGCATGTTCAGCTCAGAACCCGTCAAATCCAATACTCGTTTTCGATTTGCCAGTGTCACGAAGGTTTTCACCGCAGATGCAGTGCTGAAACTTGCGAACGACGGGAAATTGAGTCTCGACGATCCTTTAATAAAGTATATTCCGTCGGAGCGTTCAGCTCACAGAGAGGATATCGCAGCGATTAAGGTGCGACACCTTCTGACTCATTCTGCTGGTTTTGATCGAACCACGTTACTAGGCGATTCAATGTTTCATTTAGTGAGTGAGCCGTGGTGTCCGACAGAACCGGAGATGTTATACGAACAGGAGTTGGTGTTTTCGCCTGGTTCAAAAGCTTCTTATTCGAACCTGGGCTATTGCCTGCTTGGATTGGTGGTTGAGCGGGCCAGTGGAGTGCCGTTTAGAGATTACATGAGGGAGCACTATCAGTTCGGTCCGGAGCGGCTTGCCTATGTTGATGGGCCCTACCGGGAGGATGAGGTCGAATACGATCTGCGATTCGAAAATTTCTACATGCGGAATTACTACGAGAAGTTTGACTTCCAGGCACTATCTTCTGCAGCTGGATTATCAGGCAACGCCGTTGTGTTAGCTGAAGAAGTGCAGGGGATGTTGCGCCGAGAGCCTCTTAACCTTCTGTCTGGTAATGAGGGCCAAGATTGTGATGCATCCGAATTTCGTAAATGCTACGGGTTTGCTCTCTATCAGTATCGGGAGCTGAACAGTAGCCTGGATGTATACATCCAAGGTGGCAATCTACCTGGTAACACTAATATGGTCATGGTGGATGACCACGGCGGTGTAACTGCATGGGTCAGCTCTGGCCAACCTTTAAGGGGATTCGCTCAGACCAAGGAGCTTTATTCCTACCTCTATTCCGCTTTAGAAAAACAATACTCCATGACGAGTGTTCAGCGATGATTAGATCATGTGATTAGATCATGGACAGGCACTAGCCTAGCGATGATTAGATCATGGGAGAATAAGCATGGACAGGCACTAGCCTGACCCGATCCCCAAAGGCCCGGCCGCTGATCATGGACAGGCACTAGCCTGATTAGATCATGGACAGGCACTAGCCTGACCAGGCGAATAAGCATGGACAGGTAGATCATTAGATCATGGACAGGCACAGCTTAAGGTAGGCAAGTAGATCATGGACAGGCACAGCTTAATAGATCATGGACAGGCACTAGCCTGACCCGATGGACAGGCACTAGCCTGACCCGGGCACTAGCCTGACCCGATCCCCCTGACCCGATCCCCAAAGGCCCGGCGGTTTCGACCCCGGGCCTTTGCCGTTTCCGGTGTCGCTGCGCTGAATCCGGCGTTACGTTAAAAATCCCGGCCTACACCGTGCCTATAACCCCGTGTTCTTGCATCGATAGCCGTCAAGGTCGGGCCATCGCCCACGGTCAAGCCCCAGCCTGTGGCCGGTCCAGAGAAAAAGTTTGAAAGGGGAGGGGCTCAGGCCGCTCGTCGGCGTTCCTTGCGGTAATCCTGGTACGTAGCCTCAAAGCGCGTGGCCCGCTCGCACCACCGCCCCGGGTCCAGGTTCAGCCGTTCCAGGATCGGCAATGCGTTTTCATTAATCACGCCGCGCTTGTCACTCCGGCTGATCCGGCCGGTGCAATCGACCAGTTCCAGATAGTCTTCGAAGCTGAACAGTATCCCGCGCTGAAAGCCCTTGCGAATCACCCCTTCAAAGCCCAGCAGCGGTTTCAACGGCACGGAGAAATCGTTCAACGCTTCCTGCTCCGTTTGCCGTGCAATGGCTTCGGCCAGATTAAAGTCGGGGCGGATGCGCTCTTTGATGCTGGTGTGCTCGGAAGTCTCGGGCGTTTCCGCCATGGCGGCCCGAATGGGGTTCAGGTCAACGTAGGCCATGCAGGACAGAAGCGCTTCTTCGGTGTCCAGCGCCTGGGACTTGAAGCGGCTTTCCCAGAAATGTCCGGTGCACTCATCTTCCCGATTAGCCTGCCTCGCAATCGGCTCGTTCAGGCACTTCATAAACCAGCTCAGATCGGCCAACCGCTGTCGGAAGGTTTCCGCATACGTCTCAACCCGTCGAAGTTCTGCGGCGCATAGTTCATCCCCCCGGAGGTATCGTTGAACTAAGGGTGGCCCCTTGTAAAGGCTGCACCAGCGAGCAAGTACTTCATCATTGCTCCACGGTTCCACCTCATCCGGGCTGAGTTTCACCACCAGGTGGTAATGGTTCGACATCACCGCATAAGCGGCCACGTCCACCGAAAACACCGACGCCAGCAACCGGATTCGCTCTTCAATCCAGCCCCGTCGATGCTCGTAGCAGCGCCCGGTTGCATGGTCCTGCCCGCACAGGAAAGTGCGGCGCACGCAGCGTGAAATCACGTGGTAGAAGGGGGTGTCTGAAACACAGACGAGCTCTGCTCTGGCTTTTGGCATGGGGAAATCCTTCTCTTCCGTGGCTGTTGATACGTCCTTTGGTATGCATAAGTGTGGCTATGTTTGCTTTAGCGCTGGTACGCTCCAATAATACTGTATAAAATACTGTATAAACAGCCCTTCAGTGGAGCGAGCCATGAAACAGGCCGACCAATCCGGAAAACCGGCGCTGTGGTAGACTGATTCAAAGCCATTCAGGAGGGCGCATGAGCGATTTACTCGATCCTACCAACGACTACGTGTTCAAGCGGTTATTTGCTGAGGCACCGGACCTGTTGGTGGATCTGATCAACGATCTGCGCCCGGATTTGCCGAATATCGCGTCCGTGGAGATCCTGAACCCGACCATTGAGCCCTCCGAGCTCACCGGCAAGTACATCATTCTGGACGTGCTGGCGCGTGATGGCGACGGCCACTGCTATAATGTGGAAGTACAGGTTCGCCGCTACGGTGCCTGGCACAAGCGGGGACTGTTTTATCTGGCACGTACGCTGGGCACTCAGCTGAGTG
>Ga0114984_1000715_pt1 | contig 12605 bp, 8 predicted proteins | sample Shrwel1BS1Day1_FD_96987 | JGI IMG/M metagenome (GOLD analysis project Ga0114984, IMG submission 96987) | Subsurface microbial communities from deep shales in Ohio, USA - Utica-3 well 1 S-1-Day1 | ecosystem: Environmental > Aquatic > Deep subsurface > Shale gas/oil reservoir > Produced water/Flow... | reverse complement strand
CCTGCAGGTGATTGCAATGATCCGGTCAACCGAATTACAGGATACCGTTATGGCATTGATAGACAACATCATCGGAGCCACCGGCCAGTGGGTGGCTTCGACGGACCCAAAAGCCACGCTCGCGCACCCGCTTGAATGGCTCAAGAAAACCGGAGGCTACGCCGCGGTCAACCGGATCATCGGCCTGTCCATTCCATTTGCGCCCCGCAATGGCTTTCGCGTGGAAGAGGTCCGACCGGGTTATGTTCGCGCCAGGATCCGGCTCAAGGGTAACAAGAACCACTTTGGCAGCCTCTACGCGGGTGCCTATTTCCTGGTGGCCGAGATTCCCGGAGGCGTATTGACGTTGTTCGATCTGGGTCCGTCCTACACGCCGATTCTCAAGGAAATGACCCTCCAGTTCCTGCAGCCGGCCAACTCGGATGTCACGGTGGAGTTTTCCCTGAGCCCGGAGCAGGTGGCGGCTATTCGTGCCGATGCCGACGCCACCGGCCGGGCCAAATTCATGCTTGAGGGGATACTGGCCGACCGGGAGGGGAACCACGTGGCGACCTCGATCGCCCATTACCGCGTCCGGAAGAAGGGCTTCAAGGCCGAAGAAGCGGCCTAAAGAGTCTCCAGTTCGGCGATGGCCTTCAGAAAGGTCTCGCCATACTTCTCCAGCTTGGCGGCACCGACACCGCTGATCTCGCCAAGCTCCCCGATGGTGCGGGGCCTCCGCTCCATCATCTCGAACAGGGTGGTGTCGTGGAAGATTACATAGGGCGGCACACCCTGCTGGTCGGCCAGGCCCTTGCGGCAGGCGCGAAGGTGATCCCAGGCGGCCTGGTCCACGATCTGGTCGGCCGCAAAGCTTTTGCGTCCTGAGCTGCTGCGCCCTGACGAGGTCTTTTTCTGCACCGGGTCCTTGCGCAGCCAGACCGTTTCCTCGCCCTTGAGCAACGGGCGGCAACGCTCGGTCAGCTGCAAGGCGCCGTAGCCCTCGGGATCGGCCCTGAGGTAACCGTTGGCCACCAGTTGCCGAAACACCGATTTCCACTCGTTGGCGCTGAGTTCGGTGCCGATGCCGTAGGTGGACACCCGATCGTGGCCGGATTGCAGGATGCGCTCGTTCTCCGAGCCTCGCAGTACATCGATCAGGTAGGTCACGCCGAAGCGCTGACCTGTACGGTACACGCAGGAAAGCGCTTTCTGGACGGCGACGGTGCCATCCCAGGTCTCGGGCGGGTTCAGGCAGGTGTCGCAGTTGCCACAGGGCTCTTCCAGATCGTCGCCGAAATAGCGCAGCAGTACCTGGCGACGGCAGCTGGTTACCTCGCACAGACCGAGCATGGCATCGAGTTTCTGGCGTTCGACCCGTTTGAACTGGTCATTGCCCAGGGAGCCCTCGAGCATCTGGCGCAGTTTGATGACGTCTTGCAGGCCGTAGACCATCCAGGCGGTGGAAGGCTTGCCATCGCGACCGGCCCGGCCGGTTTCCTGGTAATAGGCTTCGAGGCTTTTGGGCAGATCCAGGTGCGCGACAAAGCGGACATCGGGTTTGTCGATGCCCATCCCGAAGGCAATGGTGGCGACGATGATGACACCGTCTTCCCGCAGGAAACGTTCCTGGTGCCTGGCCCGCTGCTCGGCATTGAGACCGGCGTGGTAGGGCAGTGCGGTGAAGCCCTTATCCGCGAGCATGCGGGCGGTGGAGTCCACCTTGTTACGGGACAGGCAGTAAACGATGCCGCACTCGCCGTCGTGTTCAGCCCGGATAAAATCCAGCAGCTGTTTGTTGGCGTTGGTCTTGGGAGCAATCCGGTACTGGATGTTCGGGCGGTCGAAACCGCTGACAAAATGCCTGGCTTCGGTCAGTGACAGACGCTCGGCAATTTCCTTTCGGGTGCGCTCATCGGCGGTGGCCGTCAGCGCAATGCGCGGGATGCCGGGAAATTCGGCGGCCAGCATGCTCAGTTGCAGGTAGTCCGAACGGAAATCGTGGCCCCACTGGGATACGCAGTGGGCCTCGTCGATGGCGAACAGCGAGATGGAGGCGTTGTGTAAGAGTTCGATGGTTCGCGGCTGGATAAGCCGTTCCGGCGCGCAGTAGAGCAAGTCCAGTTCGCCGGTGGTCAGGGCGTATTCGGTGGCACGGGCCTGGTCCAGATCCATGGTGGAATTCAGGAAGGCTGCCTTGACGCCAAGCTCACGGAGTGCCGCGACCTGGTCCTGCATCAGGGCAATCAGGGGCGATATAACAATCGCTGTGCCCGGCCGAACCAGGGCCGGGACCTGGTAGCACAATGATTTACCACCACCGGTGGGCATCAGGACCAGGGCATCTCCGCCATTGACTACTTCACGAACAATGTCACCCTGCAGTGGCCGGAACGATTCGTAACCGAAAACCTCGTGCAAAACCTGCTCGGGGTCTCTCCGGGTCGCGGTGGGCCTTTCTGTGGCGAGCTGTTCGAAATCCTGGTCAAGTTGCATAGCAAAGCCGTGTGTGTCGTCCGTGATGGGAAAAGATGACAGGGAGATGGCGCCATGTCCGTGGCGCGGATGGGATGATACCAGAATAATCCGGTGGGTTGGTCAAGGTGGTTTTCGGGTGAGGCAAAGCTGCCTCAGAAACGCTACAATACCGCGGTTTTTGAACCAGACATTTCCCGGCGTAATCCGTTAGATACGATAATAACAGGGTTTCAATGCAAGAATTTGATGCCATCCGTCCGTATTCGGACGAAGAAACCGGTCCGGCCATTCAGCGCCTGGTCAATGACCGGGAGTTTCTCGACATGGTCGGGCGTTTCAAGTCGCCGACACTGGAGCGCTGGGCGCCCGCGGTACTGCGGTTTTTCCTCCGCCGCTGGCTGATCAGCAATTTTGGTCATTTCACCCGCGTGGATGACTTACAGGCCAGGCTGTCCTCTTACGTGGGTGAGCTGGTCGAGGGTACCACCACCCGGGTCACCACCAGTGGCCTGGAGAATCTGGACAAGCACAGCGCCCATCTGTTCATTTCCACACCGGGACATCGTGTTCGATCCCATGGTGGTCAACTACCTGTTGTTCCAGAACGGTTTCTACACCACGCGCATTGCGATCGGTGACAACCTGCTACAGAACCGGGTGTTCGCGGAGATGATGCGGCTCAACAAGAGCTTTGTGGTGCGCAGGAACATGACCAGCCCGCGGGAAATGCGGGATGCATACATGACGCTTTCCGCGTTCATCAACCACAGTATCGACACCAATCACAGCATCTGGATTGCCCAGAGGGAAGGTCGCGCCAAGGATGGTCTGGACTACACCGATCCGGCCATCATCAAGATGTTCTACATGAGCCGGAAGAAGAGCGGTCTGAGCTTCGGTGAGGCCATGAACCGCCTGCACATCGTGCCGGTTTCCATTTCCTACGAGTATGACCCCTGCGACGTGGACAAGGCCAGGGAGCTGGAGACACGGGCGCGGACCGGCAGCTACACCAAGACCGAGGGAGAGGACAGCGAGCAGATCGTGAAGGGCCTTACCGGTTTCAAGGGCCACGTTCATGTGCACTTCGGCGCCCCCATCGCGGACGCCCCGGAAAACCCGGAGGAACTGGCGAGCCGCATCGATCGTGAGATGCACGCCAATTACCACCTGCATGCCTCGAACCTGGTAGCCTACCAGCAGCGTGGACTGCATCCGGACGCCCACGCCACCCCGGAAACGGTTACCGAATCCGTCGTGACCGCCGAAACCTGGTCACCGGCGGATATTGCCGCGGCCGAGGCGGAAATGGAGCGGCGTCTGGAAGCCTGTGACCCGGCCATTCGGCCCTATCTCTTGGATATGTACGCCAATCCGGTGGTCACAGCACTTCAGGCCAATTCCCGCTAGACCCAGAGCATCGCACCCATCTCCAGCAGGTGGGTCAGCGCCGGGTGATAGGGATACATGCGCAGCCGGAGCGTCTGCAGGCCGGGATAGGGCGGTGGAACCTGTATTGCAAACACGGTTTGACCGTCCTGTTCGCTTTCCATTTCAAGCAGGAAGCGATCGGTACCGGGTGCATCGTGGCTGCCGGTGCATTCCGGTGTGACGACGCATTCCACCCTGACATCTTCGGCCGTCAGACCATTGAGCACCGCTTCGACCCGTAACTCCACCGTTTCGTCATAGGCGCACCGGCATTCCACGCAGCCAACGACAGACAGGGAAACGCCCGGCCAGGCGTCACGCACTCTCGCTTTCCATTCCGCCAGTTCACGAGCTTTGCTGGCGTCATCCGCCAGTAACCTTCGACCCTGGGCGGAGGCGGGCTCGTAGTAGCGTTCCACATAGTCCATCACCATGCGCTGGCTGTTGAACCTGGGCGTGATGGTTTTCATGGAGGCCTTCGAACGGGCTACCCAGCCCTTGGAATAGCCCTGGGAGGCCCGGTCGTAGTAAAGCGGAACAATCTCGTACTCCAACAGGTCCAGGAGGTCCCGGGCTTCCTCCTCATTGCGGAATTCCGGATCCAGGCCGGTATCCCTGGGGGTAATGGCCCAGCCGTTGTTGCCGTCGTAACCCTCGCCCCACCAGCCATCGAGAACGCTGAGATTGAGGGCACCGTTCAGGGCAGCTTTTTCACCGGAGGTGCCGCTGGCTTCTTTCGGATACTCCGGGTTATTGAGCCAGACATCGACACCGGCGAGCAGGTAACGAGCCATGGCTTGGTCATAATCCTCCAGGAGAATGATATGGCCCATCAGGGAGGGACGCATGGAGAGGTCATGTATGACCTTGATCAGTTGCTGACCCGGTTTGTCCTTCGGGTGGGCCTTGCCGGCGAAGATCAATACCACCGGGTGCTCTGGGTTGGTCAGGAGGCGCTCGAGACGTTCCAGGTCCGAAAAGATCAGGGTGGCGCGTTTGTAGGTGGCAAACCGCCGCGCAAACCCGATCACCAGGGTGTCTTTTTCCGGAGATACCAGCTGCCGCGTCATCCGCTCCGTCACCGAGTGACCGGTACCGTTGCGTTCGTGCTGCCTCGCCAGTTGCTCCACCACGAATTCACCCATTTGCTGCTTCAGGGCCTTGTGCACACTCCAGTAGTGATAGTCGGGAATGTGGTCAACGAAATTCCAGAAATCGGGATTCCGCAGTTCGCTTTTCCAGGTTGGCGCCTGGATATCGAACAGGCTTGCCCATTCCGGGGCCAGGAACGTCGGCACGTGGACGCCGTTAGTGATATAGCCGAGCGGATTTTCGGAAGAGGGAACCTGTGGCCAGACATACCCTTCCATTTGCGATGCCACGCCACCGTGGATGCGGCTGACGCCGTTATGGAAACGGGAGCCCCGAAGCCCCAGGGTGGTCATGTTAAACCTGTCTCCGCCATCGCGGATACCAAGAGCAAAGACCTTTTCGAAATCCAGGCCGGATTCCTCCAGGTAGTCACCGAGGGCATGGTGGACCAGCTCCCGGGAGAAGATATCATGGCCCGCCGGAACCGGCGTGTGAGTGGTGAACAGCGTTGAGGCTGCAACGGCTTCCAATGCGGCGTCGAAATCCAGATCTTGCTGCATCAACTGACGACATCGTTCAAGGATCTGGAAGGCGGCATGCCCTTCGTTGATGTGCCAGGCAGTGGGTTTCAGGCCGAGGGCTTCCAGTACGCGGGCGCCGCCAATGCCCAGCAGCATTTCCTGGCTGATCCGGGTGGACTCGTCGCCGCCGTAGAGCTGGAGCGTGAGATTCTGGTCGTCCGGACTGTTTTCGGCGGTGTTACTGTCCAGAAGATAGAGACGGATATGTCCGACCCGGGCTTCCCAAACCCGCGCCGTGACCATCCGTCCGGGGAAGGGCACGGTAAGCTTCAGCGGCACTCCATCCACCTCCACCGGGGAGATCGGGAGTTCGTCGCTGGAATGGGTTTTGTAGCGGGCGATCTGATGGCCCTGGGCGTCGATAGTCTGGATGAAGTAGCCCTGCTGGTACAGCAGGCCCACGGCCACGAAGGGCAGGCCCAGGTCGCTCGCTGCCTTGCAGTGATCCCCAGCCAGAATCCCGAGACCGCCGGAGTAGATCGGAAAGCTTTCATGGAAACCGAACTCGGCACAGAAATAGGCCACCAGGTCCCGTTCGGGATCCAGTATTTCGGTCACTTCCGGCCCAGGCTCGGACTCGACATAGACATCGTAACTGCTCAGAACCTGACGGTATTCTGCCAGGAATGCCCGATCCTGCGCCGCGTCATCCAGACGTTCCTGGGCTACCCGGCGAAGGAACAGCTTTGGATTGTGCTCGACCCGCTGCCAGAGTACCGGATCAATGCGGGCGAACAGGTTCCTGACACCGTGGTCCCAGCTGTAGAACAGATCGTTGGCCAGCTCTTCCAGTCGTTCAAGACCTTCCGGAATCCTGGGGCGTGCTTCAAGCCGGAACTCTGTGGCCTTGTTCATGGTCGTCCTCCTGTAAAGGAACCTGCTGACTTGGGGTCAGTTTCGTTTTCATTGTTCGGTCAGAATCGATTGGTACAGGGCCAGATACTCTCGGGCCCGGTACTTCCAGGAATAATCCCCCGCCATTCCGTTGCGCTGCAGGTGTCGCCATTGCTTGCGATTGCTGTAGTACTCCAGCGCCCGGTCGATGGCATGCAGGAAGGCATCCTCGTTGGGACGCTCGAAGCAGAAGCCGGTGGCACGGCTGCCAGCGGCCTGGCCTGGATCGACAACAGTATCTTTAAGTCCGCCGACAGCATGCACAACCGGGATAGTGCCGTAGCGCAGACTGAACATCTGGTTGAGACCGCAGGGCTCGAAACGGGAGGGCATCAGGAACATGTCGGCCCCGGCCGTGATCCTGTGTGCCAGCGGCTCGTCATAACCCACGGTCAGGGAAACCTGCTCCGGATGATCCCGTGCGAGGGCCCGGAGGGGATCGGTATATCGCGGCTCGCCCGAGCCCAGAATGGCAAACTGGCAGCCCTTTTCAAGAAGGGGCGGAATGACAGCCAGCAGCCAGTCGATACCTTTCTGCTCTACCAGCCGTCCGATGGATCCGAACAGGGGCGCGCCGTTCACTTCCAGCCCGAGCTGTTGCTGTAGTCGGGCCTTGCACTGGCTCTTGTTGCTGAGACTGTCGGGGCCGTAGTGAAAGTCGAGGTACCGGTCATCCGACGGGTTCCAGATCCGGGTATCGATGCCGTTGAGGATTCCGGAGAGGCGATCGGAACGGTATCTCAGCAGGCCATCCAGGCCATACCCGAACTCCGGGGTCTGGATTTCGCGAGCATAGGTGGGACTGACCGTGGTGATCCTGTCGGCGTAAACCAGCCCGCCCTTGATGAAGGACAGCTGATCGTGGAATTCCAGCCGGTCGAAACGCCAGAGTGAATCCGGCAGCCCCATCGCCCGGAACGTCTCCTGGGAAAAAAGGCCCTGGTACGCCAGGTTATGGATGGTGAACACGGTGCCGGGCCGGTTGGGAAGATGATCCAGGAAAACCGGCACCAGGGCGGACTGCCAGTCGTTGCAGTGCACAATGTCCGGCGTCCAGCCAAGACCCAGCTGGCCGCTGGCCATCATGGCCGCGACCCGGCAGAACAGCTGATACCGATGGGCGTTGTCCCACCAGTCCTGTCCTTCCTCGTTCTGATAGGGATTACCCGGCCGGTCGAAAAGCGCGGGGCAGTCCACCAGCCAGAGGCTGACGGCGGTGCCGGGCAGTCGGGTGCGCCAGAGCGTGACATGGTACTGGCCAATGCTCAGCCTCGCCTTGCGCCGGCTGCCGGCGGTGCGTGCGGCCTCCAGGGCAGCCGGGTAGCCGGGCAGCATTATCTGGATATCACAATCCTGACGGCTCAGGGCCTCGGGCAGGCTGGCCGAGACGTCCGCAAGGCCACCGGTCTTGATGACCGGGTAGACTTCACTGGTAACAAAAAGAACCCGTTTCATGATTCCGGCCTGAGAACAACGGCTGCCAGGGGCGGCAGTGTCAGTTCGAGGGAGCAGGGGCGGTCCATCCAGGGCACCTCGCGGGCTTCAAGACCGTACGGGTTGCCGACGTTACTCCCGCCGTAGTATTCCGAGTCCGAGTTCAGCACTTCCACCCAGCGCCCTCCGCTGGGAACGCCGATCCGGTACCCGTACCGGGGCACCGGGGTGAAGTTGATGACCACCACCGTGACCTCGTCCCCGGCGCGGCGCAGGTAGCTTATGATCGACTGGGGTGAATCGTGGCAGTCGATCCATTCGAAGCCGTCACCGTAGTAATCACGGGCGTACAGGGACGGTTCTCTCCGGTAAAGTCCGTTCAGGTCCTGCACCAGTTTCTGGAGACCGCGATGCTCGGGATACTGCAGGAGGTACCAGTCCAGCTCCCGGGATTCGCTCCATTCCCGGCGCTGTCCGAATTCTCCTCCCATGAACAGCAGTTTGGAGCCGGGGTAGGTGAACTGGAAGCTGAACAGCAGGCGCAGATTGGCCCGCTGCTGCCAGTCGTCACCGGGCATCTTGTTCAGCAGACTGGCCTTGCCGTGGACGACTTCATCATGGGAGAGCGGCAGCATGAAGTTTTCGGAGAACGCGTACAGCAAACCGAACGTGAGCTTGTCGTGGTGGTACTGGCGGTAGATGGGATCCTGCTGAAGGTATTCGAGGGAATCGTGCATCCAGCCCATATTCCATTTCAGATTGAATCCCAGCCCTCCGATTTCCGGCGGGCGAGTCACCCGAGGCCAGGAGGTGGATTCCTCGGCGATCACCAGTGTGCCCGGGAACCGGCTCTGGCAGGTCTGGTTCAGGCTTTTCAGGAAGTCGATGGCCTCGAGATTCTCATGGCCGCCATGGACGTTTGGGAGCCACTCGCCGGGATTGCGGGAGTAGTTGAGATAGAGCATGGAGGCTACCGCATCCACTCTCAGGCCGTCTATGTGGAAGGTGTCCAGCCAGTACAGGGCACTGCCGATGAGAAAATTGCGGACTTCGTGGCGACCGTAATTGTAGATCAGGGTGCCCCAGTCCTTGTGCTGCCCGCGGCGGGGGTCCTCATGCTCGTAGAGGGCGGTGCCATCGAATTTGGCCAGCGCGTGCGCATCTTCCGGGAAATGGCCGGGTACCCAGTCCAGGATCACCCCGAGATCATTGCGGTGGCACTGATCGATCAGGTAACGCAGATCGTCGGGGGTGCCGAAACGGCTGGTGGGGGCAAAGTAGCCTGTGGTCTGGTAGCCCCAGGATTCATCCAGGGGGTGTTCAGTAACCGGCAGCAATTCGATATGGGTGAAGCCTTGTTCCCGGACATAGGGAATCAGCTGGTCCGCCAGTTCCCGATAGGTCAGCCATCGTCCTGATCCGTGGTGTTGCCAGGAAGCGGCATGCACCTCGTAAACGGAGACGGGCGATTTCTGCCAGGCCCACTTGCTGCGCCGGGCCAGCCAGTCGCCATCTCCCCAGCTGTAACTGCCGCGCTGGACCACCACGGCCGCGTTGGAGGGGCGGAGTTCGAAAAACTGGCCATACGGATCGGTCTTGAAGACTTGCTTGCCGGACCGGGTGGTGATGGCAAACTTGTACTGGCTACCGGCGCCGGCACCCGGAATGAACACGGACCAGACGCCGGAGGCCCCGTGCACGGCCATGGGGTGATGTCCGGGAGTCCAGTCATTGAAGTCTCCGACAACGCTGACCGCAGTGGCATTGGGTGCCCAGACTGCGAACCGCACACCCTCGGTACCGTTCCTGGTCTGGATATGGGCTCCCAGCACGTTGTAGATGTGCCAGTGGCGGCCTTCGCCGAAAAGGTATAAATCAAATTCGCTCAGGGTCGGGCTTTCCATAGACCACGCATCTTCCTTACCGGGTTCCCGGGTATTGAACGCCCACTCGCGCGTTCAAAAAATGACTTGTAACAATTCTACGTCATAATCCCGTGATACTGTTCTAATATTATTACGGCGGTAAGAATACTGTCGATGTGCCGCACGGCTGTTCGGCAGTAAGCATCAAACCAGATGGTTTGCAGGGAAGGATTCATGCATACGGCTCAGCGTTTTGTCAGTCGCCTCACTCGCCAGACACTTGCTCTGGTGCTTGCGGGAGGAAGAGGCTCCCGGCTTTACGATCTCACCAAATGGCGTGCCAAGCCCGCCGTTCCCTTCGGCGGAAAGTTCCGGATCATCGATTTTCCACTGTCCAACTGCATCAATTCGGGCATCGGGCAGGTCGGTGTGATCACGCAGTACAAATCCCATTCATTGATTCGCCACATCCAGCGCGGCTGGAGCTTCCTGCGGGGAGAGCTGGATGAGTTCGTGGAATTGCTGCCGGCCCAGCAGCGGATCGAGACTTCCTGGTACGAGGGTACCGCGGACGCGGTGCTGCAGAACCTGGATATCATCCGCAGCCACCGGCCGGAATATGTCCTGATCCTGGCCGGAGATCACATCTACAAGATGGATTACGGCACCATGCTGGCCGCCCACGTGGAAAGCGAGGCAGACATCACCGTTGGCTGCATCGAGGTGCCCATTGACGACGCCTCGGCCTTCGGAGTCATGAATGTGGATGAGGAGATGAGGATCCGGGAGTTTGAAGAGAAGCCCGAGAATCCACGGCCCTTGCCCGGCAAGCCGGGCAAGGCACTGGCTTCCATGGGCATCTACGTGTTCAGTACCAGGATCCTGTTCGAGGAACTCATCCGGGACCATCAGTTGCAGGGCACGTCCTCCCACGATTTCGGGAAGGACATTATCCCTTCCGTGATCCGCCGTTTGCGGGTCATGGCGTTCCCGTTCCGGGACCCGGTTCAGAATGGGCCGGCCTACTGGCGTGACGTGGGTACCATCGATTCCCTCTGGCAGGCCAACCTGGAACTGATCGGGGTAAGCCCCGAACTGAACCTCTATGATTCCAACTGGCCGATCTGGACCTACCAGGAGCAGCTGCCCCCGGCCAAGTTCGTCTTTGACGATGAAAACCGTCGCGGCACGGCTGTGGATTCGATGATTGCCGGAGGCTGTATTGTCTCCGGAGCCATGGTGCGGCACTCGTTGCTGTTCTCACAGGTGAGGGTGCACTCGTTCAGCGAGGTATCTGATTCGGTGATCTATCCGGACGTGGATATCGGGCGGAACTGCAAAATCCAGCGGGCCCTGATCGATCGTGGTTGCAAGATCCCGGAAGGCACCCAAATCGGCTTTGACGAGGAAGAGGATCGCAAGCGTTTTCACGTTTCCCCCAAAGGCGTTGTTCTGGTGACCCCCGAGATGCTCGGGCAGGACTATCCCCATGGCCTCTGACACAAAGACGCCGGTGGTGCTGTGCTGGCACATGCACCAGCCGGGATACCAGGACCTGAAAACCGGCCAGTTCCTGTTCCCGTGGGTATATCTGCATGCCATCAAGGATTACAGCGACATGGCCGCGCACCTGGAGGCGCACCCGAAGGCCAGGGCCGTGGTGAACTTTGCGCCGGTGCTGCTGGAGCAGATCGAGACCTATCTGGTGCAGATCGAACGGTGGCGGCACGGGGCCGGACCCATCGGCGATCCGCTCCTGGCTGCACTGGTCGCCGAAACCCTGCCCGAAACCGGCAGCCCGGCGTTCCAGGACCTCATGAACAAGGCACTGAGGGCCAATCCGGATCGGATCATCAAGCGCTTTCCCGCCTATGCCCGTCTTGCGGACCTGGCTGAATTCTATCGTGCCAAACCGGACATCCAGCGTTATATCTCGCCCACCTTCCTGTCCGATCTGCTGGTCTGGTATCACCTGGGCTGGATGGGGGAGACGGTGCGCCAGCGCAACGCCTGTGTCCAGAGCCTTCAGGAAAAAGCGGCCGGGTTCACCCTGGATGACCGCATTGCCCTGCTGGATGTGATATTCGAGCTGATGGCCGGAATCGGACCGCGTTACCGGCACCTGGCGAAGCGCAGACAGGTGGAGCTCTCCGTCAGCCCCTACACCCACCCGATCCTGCCACTGCTACTGGACCTGGAATCGGCCCGTGAGGCCATGCCGGATATTGCCTTGCCCTCCCATTCTCGTTATCCGGGGGGAGAGTTGCGGGCAAGCTGGCAGCTGCAGCAGGCCCGGGAAACCTTCAAGCGGTTTTTCGATGTTGAGCCAGGTGGCTGTTGGGCTTCCGAGGGGGAGGCTTGAGCCAGGCAACCCTGGTCGAGCTTGGGAAACACGGGTTCCAGTGGACGGCGAGTGGTGATTCCGTCATTCACAACAGCATGAACCTGGCCCGGGAAAATGGGCAACTCCCCGAGCAGGCCGGCATTCATCAGCCCTTCCGCTTTGGCGACAACGACGTAACGGTATTTTTCCGGGACGATGGCCTGTCCGATCTGATCGGATTCACCTACGCGGACTGGCATGCCGAGGATGCAGTGGGGGACCTCGTCCACCACATGGAGAATATCGCCGGGCATGCCAAAAGCAAACCACGGCCGGTCATTTCCGTCATCCTGGATGGTGAGAATGCGTGGGAATACTACCCGGAAAACGGCATTCATTTCCTCGACCGGCTTTATACGGTGCTTGAAGATCACCCGCGGTTGAGGCTGGCGACCTACAGTGAACTGCTTGAACAACCGGTCGCCGAACCGGTGCAGCTTCCGCACCTGGTCGCCGGAAGCTGGATCT
>Ga0114984_1000714_pt1 | contig 12609 bp, 13 predicted proteins | sample Shrwel1BS1Day1_FD_96987 | JGI IMG/M metagenome (GOLD analysis project Ga0114984, IMG submission 96987) | Subsurface microbial communities from deep shales in Ohio, USA - Utica-3 well 1 S-1-Day1 | ecosystem: Environmental > Aquatic > Deep subsurface > Shale gas/oil reservoir > Produced water/Flow... | reverse complement strand
TACCAAACGCCCGATGAGGTGTACTACGGGCAACCCATAGCCTTGGCCGCCTGAGCCAGGGAAACAACCGGATCATAGCTTAGGGACACCATCAGGTTGTCCAACTGATTGGGTCCACCTCAGTGGCCAGCGAATTACCTTTTTGACAGGCTTTGACCAGGTCCAAATTAGGTTGCACAGCCTAGAGCAACGGCGTTAGCGTTCGGGAATAGCATTTTCGATCGATTGGATACTGACGGAGATCCGACCATGAATACACAGAAGCTCATGCAGCTGGCGCTCAATGGCGTCGATACGCTGGGTTACCGGCTCGACCGGCTGGGCGTGACCAGCAAGGTCAATCGCCACAATCTGGCCGCACTCCTGTTCGCCGAACAGAAACACTGGGAGGGCGAGTGGGACAGCATTCAGGCGAAGGTGGACCGCCGTCGTTCGCAGTTCGAACACCTGGCGCATACGTTCGAGGCCCAGGCGGATGCGGTGATCGGCCCGGTTCGAGACCACTTCAACCGGTTCCGTGCCAGCCAGTAATCAGTGGTCTGACATTTCTGCCGGTGCCTTGGTGTCTGCACCGGCAGCCTGCCCCGATTCAGCCTGGGTCGCCTTGATCCGCTTTCGGGCGGCGGTGAAAGCCGGCATCCGGACCGTTACAGTCAGCCCCGGTGATTCCTCTCCCGGGTAGGTATCACTCAAAACGATCCGCCCCTGGTGGATTTCTGCCACCGCGCTGACCAGGCTCAGACCGAGGCCATTACCCGGCAGTGACCGGCTCTTGCCGACCCGGTAAAAACGCTGGAAGACCTGATCCTTTTCATCATCGGGAATACCGATGCCGCTGTCCTGAACCTCGAAGATCGCCTCGTTGCCTTCACGCTTGACCACAATACCGATCCGGCCTTTTTCCGGCGTGTACTTGATGGCGTTATCGATCAGGTTACTGACCATCTGGAACAGCAGGTCCCGATCCCCCTCGATCATCACGTCCTTGCCCAGGGATTGCTCGAAGTTCTGTTCCTTGTCTTCCGCCAGCGCTTCGTAGAGTTCGCAGGCATCGGACACCAGCTCGTCCAGGGAGACCGCCTTCATGTCGGCGGCATTGCCCCGGGTTTCCAGACGGGCGATACGCAGCAGGGCGTTGAAGGTGGCCAGCAGCTGGTCCGCCTCGGCGACCGCCTGGCCGACATGCTCTCGCGCTTCCTCGTCGTTCACCGTGATCAGGGTGCTTTCCAGCTGGTTGCGGAGGCGCGTCAGTGGCGTCCGCAAGTCATGGGCAATGCTGTCGGAGACATGGCGGATACCCTCCATCAGGTACACAATCCGGTCCAGCATCTGGTTGAGGTTTTCTGCCAGCTGGTCAAAGTCATCGTCGGTTCCCCGGGTGGGTATGCGCAGGGAGAGGTGGCCGTTCATGATCCGCCGGGAGGTATTGTTGATCACCTCGATCCTTCGGGTGGTACTGCGGCTCATCAGGAAGCCGCCAAGCAGAGCCAGAGCCAGGGTGATTCCCATACCCCAGTTGATGGCGGTTTCGATCACTCGCTTGAGGTTGGTCAGCTCATCCACGTCCCGGCCGACCAGCAGGCGCAAACCGCCCTGGACCTCGAAAATCCGGGCACGGGCCAGCCGCTCGGGGCCGGTCCAGCCAACGGACTCATCCAGGGTGAAATTGATCCAGCCGCTCTCTGATCGGCTGCCTTCCGGCCAGGCTTCAATGTTGCCGGCCAGTTTGAGGAAATCGTCGGTGGTGAGCAGGTAGATGGATTTGGCGTTGGGATCCCGGGCAACCCGTTCCCGGATGATGGTGATCAGACCGTTCACACCGCGGCCCCGGTACTGCTCAGCCAGACCGGCGATTTCCGCCTCGATGGTCTGGTCGGTCTGGGCAGTCATGAAACCGGCTGTACGCCAGTAAATGAAGGCCAGCAACAGGAATACCGAGGTAGCAAAAACCACCATGTACAGCAGGGCGAGCTGGAAGGTAGAGGTCCTGAGCTGACTAAGCAGTTTCACGCAGCATGTATCCTGCACCCCGGATGGTTTGCAGCAAGGGTGTATCGAATTCCTTGTCGATCTTGGCGCGCAGGCGGCTGATGTGAACATCGATCACGTTGGTCTGGGGATCAAAATGATAATCCCAGACTTTTTCGAGCAGCATGGTCCGGGTCACCACCTGCCCGGCATTACGCATCAGGTACTCCAGTAACCGGAATTCCCGCGGCTGCACGTCAATGTTCTTGCCGGCACGTTTGACGGTACGCGCGAGCAGATCCATTTCCAGGTCCGCGACCCGCAATACGGTTTCAGTCTCGGCGGCCTGGCGATGGCGCCGGATCAGCGACTCGATGCGGGCCAGCAGTTCGGTAAACGAGAACGGCTTGGTAAGGTAATCATCACCGCCGCCACGCAACCCTTCAACGCGATCGTCCACATCCCCCAGAGCACTGAGAATGAGCACCGGGGTCTGGTTGCCGGTGGCACGGACGGTCTTGATGATGGACAGCCCGTCCATCCCCGGCAGCATCCGGTCGACGATCATGATGTCGTAATCTTCACTGGCCGCCATCATCATGCCTTCCTTACCGTCAGCCGCATGATCCACAACGAAATCGGATTCCTTCAGTCCCTTTACCAGGTAATTGGCTACGTCCTTATCATCTTCGATTACCAGTGCTTTCACCGGTTCCCCTCCTGATAGTGGATAACATTGACTGTAAGGTTACGGACAAGCCCGAAAGCCGGCCAGTTACGATCTTGTAAGAGGGTGTCGCCTAAAGCGACGGTCACGACTGCCCCGAGAACCACGCCAGCGACGCCTCCGTGTTACCGGAAGGCTGGTATTCCGCACTTACCCAGCCATCGTAGTCCAGGCGATCAATGGCCGCGAAAACATTCGAAAAGTTAATCTCTCCGGTGCCCGGCTCGTGTCGACCCGGATTGTCAGCGAACTGGATGTGGCCAATCCACGGCAGCAGGCATTCCAGGGTCCGGATCAGGTCGCCTTCCATGATCTGCATATGGTAAAGATCGTACTGCAGGCGGACATTGTCCATCTCCACCTCCTCGATCAGGGCAAGCACCTTGCCCGAGGTATCCAGGAAGAACCCGGGCATGTCCACCCGGGAGTTGATAGCCTCCAGACACAGGGTGATCCCTTCAGAATCCAGCCGTTCAGCCGCGTAGCGGACATTGGCAACCAGGGTTTGCCACGCCGTCTCCTCATCGAGATCCGCAGGCTTGAGACCCGCCAGGCAATTCACCCGCTGGCACCCCAGCGCCCGGGCATATTCGATAGCCCGGTCAACACCTTCCCGGAATTCATCCACCCGGTCCGGCAGGCATGCAATGCCCCGCTCACCGGCATCCCAATCCCCCGGCGGCAGATTGAACAGCACCTGGGCCAGGTTATTGACCTCCAGCTCCCGGGCAATGTCGGCTGGAGAAAAGGCATAGGGAAACAGGTATTCAACACCCTCAAAGCCGGCTTCCCGGGCCCGGGCAAAGCGCTCCATGAACTCCGCTTCGGTGAACAGCATTGACAGATTCGCGGCAAAACGGGGCATAACGCTTACTCCTGGGGGCCTCGGCCAAGAGAACCCATCAGGGTTCCGTTCAGGTGTTCAAGTTCCAGCAGCAGACCGCTGTGATCGACATCGCTGTGGCCATTGGCGATCAGCGAGAGATACTCATTATGCACCTGTTGGGACAACGGCAGGGTCAGCCCTTCCGCCCGCGCCTCATCCAGAATCATGCGCAGATCCTTAAGCTGAATCCTGGACGGCGCTCCCGGCGCAAAATCCCGGTCAATCATCCGCTGCCCGTGCAGCTCCAGAATCCGGCTACCGGCAAAGCCACCCATCAGCGCCTCCCGAACCGCAGCCGGATCGGCCCCACCCCTGGCGGCCAGCAACAGCGCCTCGGACACCGCCCCGATGGTGATGCCCACAATTGCCTGATTCGCCAGCTTCGCCAACTGCCCGGCACCTACCGGGCCGATACGGGTGCACTTGCCCATGGCCTCAAACACCGGCCGCGCCCGCTCGACATCCGCCGCCGAGCCACCAGCCATGATACTCAACCGCGCCTCGGCCGCTCCCACGGTACCACCGGAAACCGGCGCATCCACATAACCGGCCCCTTTCTCCCGCGCCAGCTCCGCGTGCCGCCGAGCCAAGGAAGGCTGAACCGAGCTCATATCGATCACCAGCGCACCGAACTTCAGTGCCTCAATGGCGCCCTGCCCGGTCAGCACGTCTTCAACCACATCACCGTTTTCCAGCATGGTGATCACAATATCCGCCTCGCGGACAGCATCTGCCGGCGTCCCGGCAATGGTCGCCTCTTCGGCAAACGGCTCACACTTACTTGCGGTCCGGTTCCACAGCGTCATCGGAAAACCCGCATCCAGCAGCTTCCGCGTCATGGGAGCGCCCATCAGGCCGATACCGAGGAAAGCAATTCGAGGATGTTGATTTGTCATTTTTTGTACTCACAGCTATGTCGCGAAACGCATTTGGGAGGGGCTTTTCAGAACCGTGCGGAGCCATGGATGGCGGAGCCGAGCGTACAGGGATGTATTCACAGCGTGTTCTGGAAAGCCCCTCCTAAATGACTTTTGCAGCCCGCCAATGTCACCCATTATACAAACAAAAACGCCACCAACCGCGAACGGTGGTGGCGTTTTCTCAATCGCTTGGCGGAACCCGATCAGGCCGCTTCCGCCATTCTGGCCTTGATCTTCTTCATGGCGTTCTTCTCAAGCTGGCGAATCCGCTCTGCAGATACCCCATACTTGTCCGCCAACTCATGCAGCGTAGACTTGCTCTCGGACAACCAGCGCTCCCGCAGGATATCCTGGCTCCGCTCATCCAGGCTTTCCAGCGCCTGCATCAGGCGGCCGCTGGAATCCTCGGACCAGTCCGCGTTCTCCAGCTGGATCGCCGGATCACTGCGGCGATCTTCCAGATAGTATGCCGGCGCCTGGTAGGCGTTGTCGTCATCATCGTTCATCGGACCATCAAATGCCGTGTCCTGGGAAGCCAGCCGGCCCTCCATTTCACGAACAACCCGCGGTTCCACACCCAGATCCGCCGCCACCGCATGAAGCTCATCGTGGCTCAACCACGCCAGCTTCTTCTTCTGGCTACGCAGATTGAAGAAGAGCTTACGCTGGGCCTTGGTGGTGGCCACCTTCACGATCCGCCAGTTACGCAGAATGAACTCGTGAATCTCGGCTTTGATCCAGTGCACCGCGAAGGAAACCAGGCGCACCCCATATTCCGGATTAAAGCGCTTGACGGCCTTCATCAGCCCGACGTTGCCTTCCTGAATCAGGTCAGCCTGGGCCAGCCCATAGCCGGAATAGCTGCGGGCAATGTGAATTACAAAACGAAGATGAGAGAGTACAAGTTGACGGGCGGCTTCCACATCGCCTTCATAATGTAGCCGTTCCGCCAGTTCCTTCTCCTCGTCCGCTGAGAGCACCGGTATGCGACTCGCAGCCTGAATATAAGACTCGAGATTGGCACCCGGAACCAGTCTGCCAGCCAGTTGTAGACTCGTACTCATTCAATTACCTCCGAACCTGACGACCTTCAAATATAACAACTGAAACTTAGACCGCCAAGAACTTGACAAGTTCCCGAACTCTCCAGTAAAACGTTATAAATCAACTACCTGGAAAATTCACTGTTGCTTACGCTGATTCTCAACCTACGCCAGCACAAGCTGTGTTTTCAATACGGTTTTCCCGCAACCCGGATCACCGCCCCGAGTCACCCACCTGCAATATCGCCGGATTCTATGTCATCCAGATGACGCTTCACCGCAACCCATGCTCCAAGCCAGCCTAGCAGCATTGCCACAATAATCAACGCCAGCACCCCATCAAGACCAGGACCGACCAGGGCAAAGTCACTCCGGTACAGGCCGGCCAGTTGCTCGATGGGACCGCTGAGCCACCAGAGAGACAGCTGCAACAGAATCCAGGCGACAACACCGCCACCCAGACCATACCAGGCACCGGTATAGAGAAACGGCCGGCGAACAAAAGCATCCGTGCCACCCACCAGCCTGGCCACCAGGATTTCATCCCGGCGACTCTCGATCGCCAGCCTCACCGTGTTACCGATGACCAGGATCACCGCCGCTGCCAGCAGGATCGCCAGTGCCCAGACCGCCCGGGCGAGCAGGTTCGTCATGGCATTGAGCCGTTGCAACCAGCCCAGGTCGACCTGGACCCGCTCAACCCCTTCCAGACCCCGGACAAACGTGACCAGCGCCTCTACCCCGGTGGCCGAGCGGCTACGTTCCTCCGGCGTGATCAGCAGGGTGTGCGGCAGGGGGTTTTCTTCAAGGTAGTCCAGAGCATCTTCCAGACCCGAATTGGCGCGGAATTCCGCCAGCGCCCGCTCCCGGTCCACCAGTTCAATGTCTGAAATCCGGCTGTCGGTGCGGATCTCATCCACCAGGGCCTGTGCGTCCTCAAGCGGTACATCCAGTTGAAGATAGGCGGTTACCCGGGCACTGCTTTCCCAGCCGGCACTCACGCCCTGCAGGCTGGCCAGCAACAGCAGCAGTGCCACCGGCAACGCCAGGGCGACCCCCATGACCGTCCAGGTCATTCCGGTTCCCACCGGCGTCTTCCACAACCGGCGCGCACTGTCCCTGGCCACCTTGCGATGGTGATCGAAGTAACTACGGGCCTGCTCCTTCCAGGGGGAATGCCGTGTGTTGGCACCCCGTGCAGGATCCGCTTTCCGGCGTGAGTCAGTAGCCACTGACACCTCCCGAAGCACTCTGCAGGGGCGAGCTGCCGCCGGCAATCAGGCGACCGTGGTCAAGCGTGAGGGTCCGGCGGTCCATTTCATTCACCAGGCCGATGTCGTGGGTGGCGATCAGCACGGTCACCCCCACCTGACTGAACCGGGTAAACAGGTTCATGATATCGGCGGAAAGCTCCGGATCCAGGTTACCCGTGGGCTCATCCGCCAGCAGCACCGGAGGTTTGTTCACCACTGCCCGGGCGATGCCGACCCGTTGCTGTTCACCGCCGGACAGCTGCATCGGATTCATCTTTTCCTTGTTGAGCAGGCCCACCTTGTCCAGCGCTGCCCGCACCCGGCGGCCGATATCCCGGGGGGACGCGCCCATTACCTCCAGGGGCATGGCCACGTTGTCGAAGACGGTGCGATCGAACAACAACTGGTGGTTCTGGAACACCACACCGATATGGCGGCGGATGTAGGGAATCTGCCGGCGCGGCAGCCGGTTGAGCAGCTGGCCGCCGACCACCACTTCCCCGGCACTGGGCCGCTCCATTACCATGATCAGCTTGAGCAGGGTACTCTTGCCGGCCCCGGAGTGGCCGGTCAGGAAGGCCAGCTCACCCCGGCTCAGGCTGAAATTGACCTGCGCCAGCGCCGTGTGGTCGCTGTCATAGCGTTTGGTGACCTGGCGAAACTCGATCATCGGTGACTACTGCTCCGGCTGGAACGCGGCGTCAGTCAAACAGTGCGTCGACAAAGGTCTCGGCATCGAAACTGCGCAGGTCTTCGGCCTGCTCACCCACGCCAATAAAGCGGATCGGCAGCTGCAGCTGGCGGGCAATGGCAAACACGATACCGCCTTTTGCGGTTCCGTCCAGTTTGGTCAGGGTAATGCCGGACACCCCCACCGCCTGCTGGAACACCCGGGCCTGACTCAGGGCGTTCTGGCCGGTACCGGCATCCAGCACCAGCATCACTTCGTGGGGCGCGGATTCGTCCAGCTTCTTCATGACCCGAACGACCTTGGCCAGTTCGTTCATCAGGTTTTCCTTGTTCTGGAGACGACCGGCGGTGTCGGCAATGACCACGTCCGTGCCCCGGGACTGAGCGGACTGGATCGCATCGAAAATCACCGAGGCGCTGTCAGAACCGGTCTCCTGGGCCACAACCGGCACATTGTTACGCTCGCCCCAGACCTGTAGCTGCTCGACAGCGGCCGCCCGGAAGGTATCACCGGCGGCCAGCATCACCGACTTGCCTTCGGCCTGCAATTTCCTGGTGAGCTTGCCGATGGTGGTGGTTTTGCCCACGCCGTTTACACCGACCATGAGAATCACATAGGGCTTCCTGCTCGCATCAATCTCCAGGGGCCTGGTGACGTCCTTCAGAAGGCCGTGCAGCTCATCCCGCAGTGCCTGGCGCAGCGCCTCACCGTCCTTGAGCTGATTGCGCTCGAGCTTGTCGGTCAGCGAATCGATGATCTCGGAGGTGGCGGTCACCCCGACATCGGCCATCAGCAGCGTGGTCTCGATTTCCTCGAGCAGATCCTCGTCAATCTTTTTGCCGACAGAAAACAGGTCAGCAAGTCCACCGGTCAGACTGGCGCGGGTCTTGCCAAGGCCCTGCCTGATCCGCTCGAACACGCTGACCTGGGGCTCCGGCTCCGGTTCGGGAGGCGCCTCCGGAGCAGGGGCCTCCACCGGTTTCTCTTCCGCAGGGGCCTCCGGCGCTGCCGGCGCCCCGGCTTCGGCGACTTCCTTCGCCTCGGGCTCTTCGGCCGGAGCCGGCCCTCTGGCCACTTCCGGCTTGCGCTGGGGAACAGGCTTGGGCCGGGGTACCCGCTTGCGGTTGCCGGCGATATCCACCACAAAGAAGAGCACCAGGAGGGCCAAAAGGCCGATTGAAATCCACTCTGCCGTCATAGTTCTACCATCTGTCTGGAAATGGGCGGGCGAAAACAAAGCCCACATTCTAGCAGACTGGCTGGTTTAAGTGAGGGGCTGTCGGATTATCCTCAGCGGACGGCTTTCCGTTACCATAACGGCGCATCGATTCACCTTGCCCAGCACCCCGGAGCACCCCATGGCCCAACGTAGAACATCCCGCCGCAAACCCGGCCCACAGCCACGAAAACCCGACGCTCAGAGCGGTAGCGGCGAGCTGCGCATCATCGGCGGTGACTGGCGCAGCCGTAAGCTCCGCTTTCCCGATGCCGGCGGGGTGCGGCCCACGCCGGCCCGAACCCGGGAAACCCTGTTCAACTGGCTGAACTACCACCTTGCGGGCGCGGACTGCCTGGACCTCTTTGCCGGTTCCGGCGCCCTCGGCCTGGAAGCCCTGTCACGGGGGGCCGGTGCCGCCACCCTGGTGGATCACACCCCCGTACTCGCCCGGGCCCTGCGGGACAACCTGCGCCAGCTGAAATCGGATAAGGGCGAAGTCATCTGCCAGGACGTGGAAACCTATCTGGCCCACCGCCAGCGCCCACGCTTCGACATTGTGTTCATGGACCCACCGTTCCGCCAGGGCTGGCTGGAACGGCTGTTTCCTTTGCTGGCGTCACAGCAATGGGTGAAACCCGGAGGCTGGGTGTATGTCGAGCACGAAAGTGAGATGGCAACACCGTCGGTGCCGGGAGGCTGGCACCTGCACCGGCAGAAGACTGCGGGGCAGGTGACTTATTGCCTGTTTCGGGTGCCAGGGGACGGGGAGTGAACGAAAAAGGGGTCAGATGAACGCTTTCATCTGACCCACATGTTCAATCCCGTGTTCAGCCGGCGGGGCGCAGCGAGTAGGCCCGAAGATGGGCGGCGAAATCCTCGAGGTAGCGGATGCCGCTGGCTTCCGCCTCCTTGCACCAGTCCATCAGCGCCTGCAGTTTTTCCTGGGGCTTGAGCCCGCGCTGTCGCCACAGAGCCTGGAGTTCGTAGCTCTTCTCATAAATCTGCCTGAGGATTTCGTGCCGCTCCAGCACCGTTTCCAGATGCTCTTTCTCCCGGGGCCGGATCAGCGTGGCTTCCCGTGACAGCAGACGTTTGAGCTTGCGGTAGCGCGGGCGTATTTCGTCATCCATCAACGCTTTCTGCTGGCGCAGGACCGGCTCCATCACCCGCTTGCGGTACTGGCGCATGATCTGGAACCGGTTGTTGGCAATGGCCTGCACGGTTTCCACATCCACGTCCTGCTTGCCAGGTACGTAATGGGCGATGGGGCGGTACCCCTTGGGTTTGGCCAGGCCGAAAAGCTGGAACAGGCGGATGTATCCCCAGCCAATGTCCACCTCGTACCAGCGCCGGGACAGTTTGGAGGAGTTCGGGTAGGTGTGGTGGTTGTTGTGCAGTTCCTCGCCGCCGATCAGGATGCCGATCGGGGAAATATTGCGGGAATTGTCCGCACACTCGAAGTTGCGGTAGCCCAGGTAGTGACCGATACCATTGACCACGCCGGCCGCCCATACCGGAATCCACAGCATCTGCATGGCCCAGATCCAGATGCCGTTCACGCCGAACAGCATCAGGTCGAGCACGGCCATGAGGATGATGCCCCAGTACTTGTGCGGAGTATAAAGCTTGCGCTCAACCCAATCCTCCGGCGTGCGCTGGCCATAGCGTTGCAGGGTCTCCGGGGTTGCCGCCTCGGCGTAGAGCTCGGCGCCTTCGAGGAGCACTTTCCGGATACCCAGGACCACCGGGCTGTGTGGGTCATCCCCGGTTTCACACTTGGCGTGATGCTTGCGATGGATCGCCGTCCACTCCCTGGTGTTCTGGGCGGTGGTCAGCCACAGCCAGAACCGGAAAAAGTGCGCCAGGGCCGGATGCAGGTCCAGCGAGTTATGGGCAGAATGGCGGTGTAGATAAAGCGTCACACTCACGATGGTGACGTGCGTCAGCGCCAGGGCAACCAGAATCAGTTGCGGCACCGAGAGGCCAAGAAGACCGTTGAACCACATAGCATTTCCTCAAAATCAGATCCGCGGCTTGCAGCCGTTCGGCGGGCGATACATCAGGGAATTTCGCAAACACTCGAAGGGCAAACAAACCAACACTCTAACTTTAGCGTACAGGTGTTCGCTGCAACAACCGAATTTGGCCGGAAATTTGTTATTGATTACACTTACCGGCCTCGTTTGGTAGCCATGGCCGTTGCAGACCACCGGAGATCGCCCGCGTGCCCGAATTACCCGAAGTTGAAACCACCCGCCGGGGCATTGCGCCCTACTGCCAAGACCAGACCATCAACGGCGTCACCGTTCGCAATGGCAGGCTACGCTGGCCGGTTCCCGAGGACCTGGCCGAGCGCCTGACCGGCCAGGTAATCCGCAGCGTGGGCCGGCGCGCCAAGTACCTCTTTATCAACCTCGATGGCGGCACGGTGATTGTGCATCTGGGTATGTCCGGCAGCCTGCGGGTCATCACCGACGACGCCCCGCCCCAAAGCCATGATCATATTGATCTGGCCCTGGCCTCCGGCGTGATCCTGCGTTTCAACGATCCCCGGCGCTTCGGCTGTTGGCTCTGGACCGAAAGCGCCGCCGACCATCCGTTGATCGCGAATCTGGGCCCGGAGCCGCTGTCGCCGGAATTCAACGGCCCGCTGCTGTTCCGACTGTCCCGGGGCAGGCAGACGCCGGTAAAGTCCTTCCTCATGGACAACCATGTGGTGGTGGGCGTGGGCAACATCTACGCCAACGAGGCCCTGTTCAAGGCCGGCATCCACCCGAAACGCAAGGCTGGCCGGATCAGCCTGGACCGCTACCACCGGCTCGCGGAAGCCATCCGGGAGACCCTGAGCGCCGCCATCCTGATGGGCGGCACTACCCTGCGGGATTTCGTGAACAGTGACGGAAAACCAGGCTATTTCGCCCAGTCCCTGCTGGTCTACGGTCGCGGCGGCGAGGCCTGCAAGGAGTGCGCCGCTAGCCTCAAGGAGACCCGGCTGAACAATCGCTCCACGGTCTACTGCCCTGGATGCCAGCGCTGAATCGCGCAAAGCGCACATTTTGCAACGAAAAATCGTTTGAAAATGCGCAAATATGATTCATAGTTAACAGAGAGTTAATGCTCACGGTCTATACTCATGCCGATATTGCCAACGCCGAGCATCAGCATCAACAGGGCCGACAAAGTTCAGGAGACAGTACAATGACCCGCAAGATTTCCCGCATCCTCATGGCCACCCTGGTAGCCTGCCTGATGGCTTTCTCATCAGTTGGTCATGCCCAGGCCGTCGATGAGACACCGTCTGCCCTGGCCATGACCGGAGACGCGCTCTTTGTTCGTCCTGCCCTGCTGGCCACCACCATTATTGGCAGCGCAGTTTACCTGGTATCCCTGCCGTTCTCGGCCCTCGGTGGCAACGCCGGTGAAGCCGGCGAGGTCCTGGTGCTTGCCCCGGCCAGGGCTACTTTCGTACGCTGCCTCGGCTGCACCCGCACCGGCAAGAAACCGGAAACGGTGGAACAGACAGGCAACTGATTCACACGAATCGGTACCTTTCCGGCTTGTCACGGCCGGCGTTCTCGGGCAGCCTGAAGAAAATCTCTTCAGGCTGTTTTGTTTATGGTGGATTGGTCTTCCGTTGAGACAGTGTTCCTCGATATGGACGGAACCCTGCTCGACCTGCACTTCGACAATCACTTCTGGCTCGAGCACCTGCCCCGGCGCTATGCCGAACGGTTCGATCTGCACCCGCAGCAGGCCAGGGATACCCTGATCCCCATGATCATGGCCGAGCGGGGTTCCCTGAACTGGTACTGCACCGATTACTGGAGCGAGAAACTGTCCGTTGATATTACCCGGCTCAAGGCCGAAGTGGGTGACCGCATCGGTTACCGTCCCCACGTCAC
>Ga0114984_1000712_pt1 | contig 12614 bp, 8 predicted proteins | sample Shrwel1BS1Day1_FD_96987 | JGI IMG/M metagenome (GOLD analysis project Ga0114984, IMG submission 96987) | Subsurface microbial communities from deep shales in Ohio, USA - Utica-3 well 1 S-1-Day1 | ecosystem: Environmental > Aquatic > Deep subsurface > Shale gas/oil reservoir > Produced water/Flow... | reverse complement strand
CTGCTCCTCGCACAGGCGATGCATGAGCGCCGGCAGCGGAATTTCGACGGGGCAGACGGCGCCGCACTGGTTACATCCGGTGGAGGCGTGCGGCAGGTCGAGGGCGTTCTCGATGCCCGTAAACAGCGGCGTCAGCACCGAGCCCATGGGGCCGGGATAGACCCAGCCGTAGGCATGGCCGCCGAGCGAGAAATAGACCGGGCAATGGTTCATGCAGGCGCCGCAGCGGATGCAACGCAGCATGTCCTGATAGTCGGAGCCGAGCAGATTGGCCCGACCGTTATCGACGAGGATGAAGACGGTCTTTTCCGGGCCGTCGTGGTCGCCGTCGCGCTTCGTGCCGGTGAGCAGTGAAACGTAATTGGAAATCGACTGGCCGGTGGCCGAGCGCGGCAGCAGGCGCATGAGCGTCGCAAAATCTTCGAGCGTCGGGACGATTTTTTCGATGCCGGTGATCACGACATGGACTTTCGGCAGCGTCGTCACCATCCGGCCATTGCCTTCGTTGGTGACGAGCGCCGCACTGCCGGTTTCGGCGATCAGGAAATTGGCGCCGGAAATGCCCATCTCGGCGCTCAGGAAATGCTGGCGCAGCACTGCACGGGCTTCTTGCGCCATGGCTGGTATATCCGCCGAGGTGCGTGTTTCGAGCGGCCGTCCATGTTCTTTGGCAAACAAGGCTTCGACTTCGCCGATGGTTTTATGCACGGCGGGCGCGATGATGTGCGATGGCGTCTCGCCAGCCAGTTGGACGATGTATTCGCCAAGGTCGGTCTCGACTGGGCGGATGCCGGCCGCGGCCAGTGCTTCGTTGAGTTGTGCCTCCTCGGAGAGCATGGATTTCGACTTGACCGCCTTGCTCACGCCATGGCGGCGGGCGATGTCGACGACCAGCCGGCTGACCTCGGCACCATCGCGCGCCCACAGCACTTCGGCACCGGTCGCAGTGGCCCGTTCCTCGAAAAGCTCAAGCCAGACATCAAGATCGGCGAGTGTTCGATTTCGGATGTTTTTTCCGGTTGACCGTAGCAACGCGAAATCAAGGCCGTCCTCGGCCAGCGAAGCAATGCCCTTGGCCCGCTTGCCGACAAACAAGGGCTTGGCCTTCTGCAAAGCGCGTTGCAGCACGGCATTCCGCACCTTCTCCCCGGCCCGGGCGTGGAAATGCATGGCTTGCGAACGATGGGCGACCATCAGCCTTCGCCCCCGCCGGCCAGCACTTCGGCGATGTGCAGAACGCGCGTCGTTTCGTCGCCACGCCGGCGCAAACGGCCTTCGATATTGATCAGGCAGCCGAGGTCGCCACCGACCACCGCCTCAGTCGCTGCCGCCGCTATCGCGTCGCACTTGCGGTCGACAATCTGCGTCGACACCTCGCCAAACTTGACCGAAAACGCGCCACCAAAGCCGCAGCATTCTTCGCAGTCCGTCATTTCCTTGAGGCTCAGGCCGCGCACCTTGCGCAGCAATTCGCGCGGCTGGCGCTTGATGCCCAGGCCGCGCAGGCCCTTGCAGGAGTCGTGGTAGGTGACACTGCCGGCGAAGTCGGGTGCGACGAAATCGGTCTTCATCACATCGGCCAGAAAGCTCGTCAGTTCGAAAGCCCGGCCAGCCAGCGCCCGTGCCCTTGGGCCCCATTGCGGATCATCGACAAAGAGTTGCGGATAGACATTGCGGATCTGGTCAGCGCAGGAACCGGACGGAATGACCACGTAATCGTAAGCCTCCAGCTCGGCAATCACCTTTTTCGCCAGATCGACGGCAAGCGGACGATTTCCTGCACTCCAGGCCGGTTGACCGCAGCAAGTCTGGCCCTCCGGCACGAAAACCTCGGCGCCCGTTGCTTCGAGCAGACGCAACGCAGCAAAGCCGACCGAGGGGCGCATCAGGTCAACCAGACAGGTAACGTAGAGGGCTAAGCGCATGCTAATATTGCGGCGCACAAGAAAACGAAGTGGCTAATGCTACTCAAAGCACACCAATAAAGGAATCCAGTTGTCTGAAGCTGCCAGCGGGCCGGCCAAAACGCCAGGCACCATCCAGGTCATCGAGCGCATGATGTCGCTGCTCGATGCCCTCGCCGCGTCCCCGGACTCGGCGAGCCTGAAACAACTGGCCCAGGCCACCGAACTTCATCCGTCGACAGCGCACCGAATTCTGGCCGCAATGACCGCCGCGCGCTTTGTCGAACGTCAGGATGCCGGCACCTATCGTCTCGGCATCCGCCTGCTGGAACTCGGCGGCATCGTCAAATCGCGCATCAACATGCGCGAAGTCGCCCTGCCTTTCATGCAGGAACTGCATGAAAAAATCGGCGAAGCGATCAATCTCGGCGCTCGTCACGAAGACGAAATCGTCTATCTCGAGCGTACTTCGTCGGGCCGCGCACTGGTCCGCGTGGTCTACCTCGTCGGTGGCCGCGCACCGCTGCACCTGACCTCGCTCGGCAAGCTCTTCCTGGCCACCGAGAGCGCCCAGAAAGTTCGCGAATACGCCAAACGCACCGGCCTGCCAGGCAAGACCCCGCATTCGCTGACCACCCTTGTCGCCCTGGAAAAGGAACTCGACAAGGTGCGCCGGCACGGCGTCGCCTACGACGACGAAGAAGCCGAACTTGGCCTCAAATGCGTCGCCGCTCCGATCCATGACGATGAAGGCAATGTCGTGGCCGCGCTTTCGGTTTCCGCGCCGGCCGACCGCCACGATCCCGACTGGGCTCGCCTGGTCAAGCAGACGGCAGACGCCGTCTCGCAAACCCTCGGCTACACCGGCCCGAAAAAATAAAGGCCGCACGCGGCGGCCTTTGGCAGGGAAGTCAGGCAATCACACCCGACGACGCTCCACCGCCAGACTGGCACTTTCCATCCAGCGCTTGATCCGGTTTGCATCGCCGACTCGCGTCATCTTGCCCTGAGAATCGAGCAGGACAATAACTACCGGGCGGTCTGCCACTCTGGCTTGCATAACCAGACAACGGCCCGCCTCGGAAATATAGCCGGTCTTCGAAACCCCGATTTCCCAGTTGTCACTGCGCACCAGCGCGTTGGTATTGTGGAAGTCGCGGATGCGCCCGTTCAACTCGACCTTGGCTTCCGCCGTCGTCGAAAAATTGCGGATTTCCGGATAGCGCGCCGCCGCAGCGACCATGCGGGCCAGATCATGCGCCGTCGACACGTTGTTGCTGGAAAGCCCCGTCGGCTCTTCGAAACGGCTGTTGTACATGCCCAAGGCGTGTGCCTTCTTGTTCATCGCCTGGACAAAGGCATGCATGCCGCCCGGATAGTGCCGGCCCAGCGCATGCGCGGCGCGGTTTTCCGAGGACATCAGCGCCAGCAGCATGGCTGCTTCACGCGTCATCGTCGTGCCGACCGGCAAGCGGGAACGCGTGCCCTTGAGGCCATCCACATCGTCGTCGCCAATGGCGATGACTTCCTGCAGATCAAGCTTGGCATCGAGAACCACCATCGCCGTCATGAGTTTGGAAATTGAGGCAATCGGCACCACCATGTCCGGCTGCTTTTCCAACATCACCTGGCCGTTGCTTTGGTCGATGACCAGCGCCGAGGCCGAGTAGAGCGCCAGACGTCCGGTGTCCATATCGGCCAGCGCAGCATGGCGCACGTGCTTTCTTGGCGATTCATGGGCAATGCGGTTTTTGTGTGCGGCTCTGGCAGACGTCGTCTTGCCCGCAACGGCCTTGCCGGCGACTTTCCGCTGGGGCTTTGCCGCAGCCGATTTGGCAAGCGCTGGCGCCTTCTTGGCTGCCGCCACGTGACCTTTATTGGCCGTCTGTTGCTCTGCCTTCTTGGCTGGCGCTGCAGACAGCGACGTTTGGACTCCAAGCCCCAGCAAGGCTGCGGCCAACAAGGCCGCCTTCAATCTATGCTTCATTCACTTCCTCCTGCCAACATCGCGCAAATTCTACTCCAGTTTAGCAGGAGGCCGTGAAATATCAATAAAAATAGATAGATACAACAACAACTTAACAAACGTATTTACACGGCATCAACCACCGTCAGCGCCGTCATATTGACAATCCGTCGCACAGTCGCCGTCGGCGTCAGGATATTGACTGGCTTGGCCGCACCAAGAAGGATGGGGCCAATGGTCAGATTGTCACCGGCCGCCACTTTCAGCAGATTGAACGAAATATTGGCAGCGTCCAGCGTCGGCATGACCAGCAGGTTGGCCTGCCCCTTGAGACGGGAGTTTGGAAAGGCGCTCTGACGGATGCGTTCATCGAGCGCGGCGTCGCCGTGCATTTCACCTTCGACCTCGAGATCCGGTGCCCGCCGATTAAGGATGGCCAGCACTTCGCGCATTTTCAGCGAGGTCGGGGTATTTTCGGTGCCAAAGGTCGAGTGCGAGAGCAGCGCCACCTTCGGCTGAATACCGAAATTGCGGATTTCCTGGGCGGCAAGCAGGGTCATGTCGGCGAGCTGCTCGGCTGTCGGGTCGTAATTGACATAGGTGTCACCAATGAACACCGTGCGGCCGGGCAACATCAGCAGATTCATTGCGTAGCAGCGATCCACCCCTTGCTGCTTGCCGATGACGCTTTCGACGTAGTCACGGTGGGTTTCATGGCGGCCGAAGGTGCCGCAAATCAGCCCGTCGGCGTAGCCGAGGTGGACCATCAACGAACCGTACAGCGTGGCGCGACGACGGATTTCCCTGCGAGCAAACTCGGGCGAGACGCCCTTGCGTTCCATCAGGCGGTGATAAGTGGTCGCGAATTCCTCGAAGTGCTCGTCGAAGAAGGCGCAGTTATCGCCGTGGATAACCTCGAAATCCTCTCCCTCACGGATGCGCAAACCCGCCGCCTCGATGCTGCGATTGATTTCGCTGGTCCGCCCGATCAGGATGGGGCTGGCGATGCCTTCATCGCGAATCACCTGCACCGCACGCAGCACGCGCTCATCCTCGCCCTCGGCAAAGACGATGCGTTTCGGCGCCATCTTGGCCTGCGAGAAAACCGGCTTCATGATCATGCCGGAGTGGTAAACAAATTCGTTCAAGCCCTGGATGTAGGCGTCCCAGTCCTTGATCGGCCGGGTCGCGACCCCTGAATCCATACCGGCCTTGGCGACGGCCGGGGCAATCTTGACGATCAGGCGCGGATCGAACGGATTCGGAATCAGGTATTCCGGGCCAAAACTGGCGACCTTTTCACCGTAGGCGCGGGCTGCCACCTCCGATTGCTCGGCACGGGCCAGTTCGGCGATGGCCTTGACGGCCGCCATCTTCATTTCCTCGGTAATCGTCGTCGCCCCGACATCAAGCGCGCCACGGAAAATGAAGGGGAAGCACAGGACGTTGTTGACCTGGTTCGGATAGTCAGAACGGCCCGTGCAAATAATGGCGTCGCTACGAACGCTCTTGACCAGTTCCGGGCTAATTTCCGGCGTCGGGTTGGCCAGCGCCATGATCAACGGATTGGCTGCCATCTTGGCGACCATTTCCGGTTTCAGGACGCCGCCGGCCGACAAGCCGAGGAAGACATCGGCATCGGCGATCACTTCACCCAACGTCCGGGCGTCGGTCACCTTGGCGTAGCGAGCCTTGATTTCGTCCATTTCCTCGATCCGGCCTTCATAGACCAGACCCTTGATATCGGTCACCCAGATATTGCTGGGCGGTGCGCCGAGCATGACCAGCAGGTCGAGACAGGCCAGAGCGGCAGCACCGGCCCCGGAGGTGACGATCTTGACCTTGGACAGATCCTTGCCGATCAGGTGCAAGCCATTGAGGATGGCGGCACCGACGACAATGGCCGTACCGTGCTGGTCGTCATGAAAAACGGGAATCTTCATGCGCTCGCGCAGCTTCTTCTCGATATAGAAGCACTCGGGAGCCTTGATGTCCTCCAGATTGATACCGCCAAAAGTCGGCTCGAGCGAGGCAATGGTGTCGATCAGCTTGTCCGGGTCGCGCTCTTCGATTTCGATATCGAAGACGTCGATGTTGGCAAACTTCTTGAACAGGACACCCTTGCCTTCCATGACCGGTTTGGCAGCGAGCGGGCCAATGGCGCCGAGGCCGAGAACGGCCGTGCCGTTGGTGATGACGCCGACCAGATTAGCCCGCGAAGTCAGCGTGCTGGCTTCGCGCGGATCAGCGACGATTTCCTCGCAAGCGAAGGCCACGCCGGGCGAGTAGGCCATCGACAGATCGTACTGATTGGTGAGTTGTTTGATCGGGGTGACCGAGATCTTGCCCGGCTTGGGCTCGCGGTGATAGTAGAGCGCTGCTTCACGTAGTTGCCGAGAATCCATGATTGTCTCCATTTTGTATTGTGAAATGCAATTTCAAATCGCGGAACATAATACCATGCAACACCAGCGCTTTCACCCGTGGAAATCACGTAGCCCAGTTAAGTCAAGTGGATGTTTACCCTACTTTGATGCATAATTACGGGCTTCCCAGCCGACGGCCTCAGCGCCGCTCGAAGTCTTGGCAGCAGCTCCCGGCGACTGGCGTGAAACTTATCTAATATCAGTCACTTGGAGAGAGACACCGCCATGACCGCACCGCTGAATGCACCCGATTACGTCAAACACGAAGGCCTGAAAAAATGGGTCGCCGAAATTGCCGCCCTGACCCAGCCGGACCGTATCCACTGGGCTGACGGGTCGCAGGAAGAGTATGACCGCCTGTGCGCTGAAATGGTAGAGGCCGGCACCTTCATCAAGCTGAACGAAGCCAAGCGCCCGAATTCCTTTCTCGCATTCTCGGACCCCTCCGACGTAGCCCGTGTCGAAGATCGCACCTACCTCTGCTCCGAAAAGAAGGAAGACGCCGGCCCGACGAACAACTGGGAAGAGCCCGCCGTCATGCGCGAAAAGCTCAACGGTATCTTCAAGGGTTGCATGAAGGGGCGCACGATGTATGTGATCCCGTTCAGCATGGGCCCGCTCGGTTCGCCGATCGCCCATATCGGTTTTGAAATCACCGACTCTGCCTACGTCGTCACCAACATGCGCACGATGACCCGCATGGGTAAGGCCGTCTTCGACGTGCTCGGCAGCGACGGCGAGTTCGTCCCCTGCATCCACACCGTCGGCGCCCCGCTCGAGCCGGGCCAGCAAGATGCCAAGTGGCCGTGCAACCCGACCGTCAAGTACATCGTGCACTACCCGGAAACCCGCGAAATCTGGTCCTACGGTTCCGGCTACGGCGGCAACGCCCTGCTTGGCAAAAAGTGTTTCGCCCTGCGCATCGCCTCCAACATGGCGCGCGATCAGGGCTGGCTGGCCGAACACATGCTTATCCTTGGCGTTGAATCGCCGGAAGGTGAGAAGTCTTACGTTGCTGCCGCTTTCCCGTCGGCCTGCGGCAAGACCAACTTCGCCATGCTGATTCCGCCGAAGACACTCGATGGCTGGAAGATCACCACCATCGGCGACGACATCGCCTGGATCAAGCCGCGCGTCGACAAGGATGGCACCACCCGCTTCTACGCCATCAACCCGGAAGCCGGCTTCTTCGGCGTCGCCCCGGGCACCTCGGAAAAGACCAACTTCAACGCGCTGGCTACGTTGAAGGAAAACATCATTTTCACCAACGTCGCGCTGACCGACGACGGCGACGTGTGGTGGGAAGGCCTGACCAAGGAAGCGCCTGCCCACTTGATCGACTGGCAGGGCAACGACTGGACGCCGGAAGACGGCAAGGCCGGCAAGAAGGCCGCCCACGCCAACTCGCGCTTCACGGCGCCGGCCAGCCAGTGCCCGTCCGTTGATGCCGCTTGGGAAGACCCGGCTGGTGTACCAATTTCTGCCTTCATCTTCGGCGGCCGTCGGGCTACCACCGTGCCGCTGGTCTATGAAGCCTTCAACTGGAACTACGGCGTCTACATGGCTGCCACGCTCGGTTCCGAAACCACCGCTGCCGCCTTCGGCCAGCAGGGCGTTGTCCGTCGCGACCCGTTCGCCATGCTGCCGTTCTGCGGTTACCACATGGGCGACTACTTCAACCACTGGCTGAAGATGGGCAAGACCGTCGATGCCGCCCCGAAGATCTTCTGCGTAAACTGGTTCCGCATGAACGAAAAGGGCGAATTCATGTGGCCGGGCTTCGGCGACAACATGCGCGTCCTGAAGTGGATTGTTCAACGCTGCAAGGGCAAGGTTGCCGCCAAGGAAACCGCGCTGGGCTGGATGCCGAAGTTCGAAGATATCGACTGGACCGGTCTGGACATCACCAAGGTTGAATTCGAAGGCCTGACCAACATTGACGCCGATGCCTGGAAATCCGAACTGGCCGGCCACAAGGAGTGGTTCGACAAGATGGGCGAAAAGCTCCCGCGCGAATTCACGCTGAAGCGCGAACTGTTCGAAATGGCACTGTTCAAGAGCGCTGCCTGATCAAGGCTTGAGCTTTGATGAACGGCCACCGGGGTTCGCCAAACCCGGTGGCCGTTCTGTTTTGGAGAACCGCATGTATCGCCCCGCCCAACGCCTTGCCGACATCGAACCCTTTCACGTCGTTGAACTGCTGACCCGCGCCCGGCAGCTCGAAGCGGAAGGCCGCGACATCATTCACATGGAAGTCGGCGAGCCCGACTTCCCGACGCCGGAGCCCATCGCGAATGCTGCGGTCAACGCGATAAAAAGCGGGAAAACGAAATACACCCAGGCTCTCGGCTTGCCGGAATTGCGCGAAGCGATCAGCGCCTTCTACCGCCAGCGCTATGGCGCCAACGTACCGGCCAGCCGAATTGCCATCACCAACGGAGCCTCCGGCGCACTGAACCTGGCCTTCGCCTGCCTGGCTGATCCCGGCAGCGAGTGGCTGCTGACCGATCCGGGCTATCCGTGCAATCGTCACATTCTGCGGACTTTTGACGGTCGACCGCAGAACATCCCAGTCGGCCCAGCAACCAACTACCAGCCAACGCCGGACCTCCTTCGCCAGCACTGGAAGCCGAGCACCGCCGGCCTCCTCGTCGCCTCGCCGGCCAACCCGACCGGCACCTTGCTGACGCTGGCCGAGATCGACGCCTTGGCCGGTGTTTGTCGCGACAACGATGGTCATTTTCTGGTGGACGAGATTTACCACGGCCTGACCTACGAAATCGATGCGCCTACAGCCTGCGCTGCTGGCGACGACATCTGGGTCATCAACAGCTTTTCGAAGTACTTTCAAATGACTGGCTGGCGGCTCGGATGGATGGTCATCCCGGAAGCTTACGTTCGCGACATCGAAAAGCTGGCGCAGAACCTGACGCTGTGCCCCTCGACGCCTGCCCAGTACGGTGCGCTGACAGCCTTTGAACCGGCAACCATCGCCGTTCTCGAAGCGCGGCGGGCCGAGTTTCGTCGTCGCCGAGATTTCCTCGCCCCGGCGCTGGAGCAAATCGGCTTTCGCGTCACGGCCCGCCCCGAAGGCGCCTTCTACCTCTACTGCGACTGCTCGGCCCTGGCCGAAGACAGTTTCACGCTGGCCAAGGACTTGCTTGAGAAAACGGGGGTTGCTGCGACGCCTGGCCTTGATTTCGGCAACAACGAGCCAGAAAAACACATCCGCTTTGCCTACACGACAGACGTAGTCAGGCTGGCCGAAGCCGTGGAACGCCTAAGCCGATATTTCGGCCGGTAAGTCCAGGCCCGGATAGCGCGCCTGCAGCGCCGCCCAGTCGAAATACGGTCCGGGATCAGTCTTGCGCCCCGGCGCGATGTGGCAATGACCGGCGATGGCAGCAATCGGATAGCGCGCGCGCAAGGCATCAAGCACACCCCACAGGGCAGCGTACTGCTCGTCCGTGAACGGCCGCACATCCGAGCCTTCCAGCTCGATGCCGACCGAGTAGTCGTTGCAGTTGTCCCGCTTGCACCAGCACGACTGACCGGCATGCCAAGCCCGCTGGTCGCAGCCGACGAACTGAACGACGCGGCCATCGCGTCGAATGTAGAAATGGGCCGAAACCTGCAATTCGAAAATTGTCGAAAAATACCGGTTGACCGTGGGATCAAGCCGATTGAGGAAAAAATCCTCGACCCAGTCACCACCGAATTCGTCGGGCGGCAGGCTGATATTGTGGATGACCACCAGCGACACCGGCTCGCCGGCCGGCCGTTCGCCAAAGTTCGGTGAGGGTAGCCAGCGTACGCCCTCAAGCCAACCGTCAGGCTGCCATGACATCACTCGATGCCCAGACGCTCAAGACGATAGCGCATTGAACGGAAGGTCACACCGAGCAAGCGGGCTGCGGCCGTGCGGTTGCCCTCGGCCTTCTGCAGCGCTTCTAGAATGGCCTGGCGCTCAAGGCGGTTGAGGTACTCGTCGAGGGTCTCGCTGCCGCGCCCCTGCTCCTCGTTTCCAGCCATTTCCTCCGGTCCGATATGCAGATCCTCGACCTCGATCAGGTCATTGGAGCAAAGCGCCGTGGCCCGTTCGAGAATGTTCTCCAGTTCACGAACATTGCCCGGGAAGGAGTAAAACGACAGCGCCTTGACCGCCCCGCTCGACAGCTTGGGTGGCGAATCACCAAAGACCCGACGCAGGATGGCCTCGACCAGTGGCACGATATCCTCCATCCGCTCGCGCAGCGGCGGCATGCGCAGTTCGATCACGTTCAGGCGGTAATACAAGTCCTGCCGGAAAGCCCCCCGGTCGACCAGTTCACGCAGATTTTTGTGCGTGGCACAGATGATCCGGACATCGACCGGTTCCTCGGCCACACTCCCCACCTTGCGCACGCGTTTTTCCTGAATGGCGCGCAACAGCTTGACCTGCATGGCCAGCGGTAGATCGGCGACTTCATCAAGGAACAGGGTGCCACCGTGGGCCGCCTGGAAAAAACCTTCGCGCTCGCTATCGGCGCCGGTAAACGCGCCTTTCCGATAACCGAAAAACTCGCTTTCCATGAGGTTTTCCGGGATCGCCCCGCAGTTAACCGGGACGAAGGTGGCAGCCGCCCGCGCGCTCCGGCCGTGGATCAGGCGCGCCGCCAACTCCTTGCCGCTACCCGACTCACCCGAGATATAAATCGGAGCCTGACTACGGGCAAGTTTCTCGATCATTGCCCGCACCTGCTGCATGCTCGGCGAATCGCCGATCAACGATTGCAGGGGATTGTCGCTATCCTGGCCGCCACCCGGCAGGCGCAGGGCCGATTTGACAAGGGTGCGCAACTGTTCAAGCCCCACCGGCTTGGCCAGATAATCGAAGGCGCCGGCCTTCAAGGCAGCCACGGCATTTTCGGCGCTGCCGTAGGCTGTAATCACGGCAATCGGCGTTTGCGGATGGTGCTCGGTAATGTAGCGAACAATCTCCAGACCATCCCCATCCGGCAGACGCATGTCGGTCAGGCAAAGCTGAAAGACATCACCGTCAAGGGCGGCCCGCGCCTCAGCGACCGAGCCGACACACTCCGTCGCCAACCCCATGCGGACCAATGTCAGGTCGATCAGTTCGCGGATATCGGCCTCGTCGTCGATGACGAGGACTCGACTCATTTCGCCGCGCGGGCGCCGTTCGGTTCTGGCAACAGACACGTGTCGTTTCTCCCTGCAACAATGAAATGCGCGCCGGACGACGACTCCGCCAGCGCCAGACTTGCCCCGTTGGTCGCACACAATTCCCGGGCGATGAACAAACCCAGCCCGGTTCCCAGCGTATGCGTCGTAAAGAATGGCTCGAAAATCTGCTCGCGCACGTTTTCCGGAACCCCCGAGCCATCATCGACCACGTGCAATTCTACCCGGCCATCGCCATGGCCGCTGCCAAGTTGAATACGGACGGCCCCGGGACCACGGCTCGAATGGCGCAAGGCATTGCTGACCAGGTTCCACAGCACCTGATGCAAATGCGAGCGGTCGAAACAAAGATTGAGCGGCGACTCACCTTCAAGTACGACGATGTCGGGCGACAGACTTTCAGTCGCGTTGAAATGCTCGACAAAGCCGGCGCAGAACTCGTCAATTCGCAACAACTCTGGCTCCGCGCGGCTCTGGCGACCAAGTTCAAGAATATCGCCGACGATCCGGTCAAGGCGGATCACATTGTCGTTGAGAATCCGCAGAAGACGCTCCTGCATCTCCCCGCGACGCTCCTCGCGTAACAACTCTCCGGCATGCCCGATGGCGGACAAGGGATTGCGGATTTCGTGGGCTATGCTTGCGGTCAACCTGCCCAGAGACGCCAATTTCAACTGTTGCGCACGCTCCTTGATTCGCCCGACATCATCGAGAAAAACCAGAACTTCGCCATCGGAACTTGCCGTTCGCTCAAAACGTGCCCGCAATTCACGTCCGTCGGCACCCCGAAACAACAGACTATCTTCGCCACCCTGCTCATCCCATGCCTGCAATGCAACGGCCAAGCCAGACGCCTGAGTGGCCAACTCGGCCTGCCCGTCATTTCCTGACAGGCCAAGCATTGCCTTGGCCACCGGATTGCAGTGACTCACCACTCCGCCCTCGGCAACGATCAGCACACCATCCTGCATCCGCTCCACGACACGCTGACTGATCAATATCTGGTTGGCAAGGGCTTCGCCGCGCCGGCGCGCCAGATCCTCATGAACCATCGCCCGCTGCCCAAGCAAACGAGCCAGAATCGCGGTTGCGAAAAATCCGGCAGAGATGAAACCAGCCTGAACGACTGACGAT
>Ga0114984_1000711_pt1 | contig 12618 bp, 17 predicted proteins | sample Shrwel1BS1Day1_FD_96987 | JGI IMG/M metagenome (GOLD analysis project Ga0114984, IMG submission 96987) | Subsurface microbial communities from deep shales in Ohio, USA - Utica-3 well 1 S-1-Day1 | ecosystem: Environmental > Aquatic > Deep subsurface > Shale gas/oil reservoir > Produced water/Flow... | reverse complement strand
ACGGTCCAGCCGCCGACATCGCTGGGCACCACGGCTTCCACCACGATCCAGTTGGGGTTGTCCGGGTGCTGCTCCAGGCTGGTGATGGGCAGGCGGTGGACTTCGCGCACCAGGCCGGTTTGCGTTTGCTGGGGCACCACGGGATTGCCGTTGCCGTCCCCCAGGGCCATGTGGGTCCAGGCGACAGTGGTTTGCTGCACCTGGGCGTTGGCGTGCAGCGCGGCGCCAATGTTGGTGAGGATGGTGTAGAAGTTACTCATGGCATGGGGTAGACGGTGGTGGTGATGGCGTCATGGGCCGCGAATGCCCAGGCGGTGGCCACAGCCGGGGGCTGGATGTCCCGGGGCTGCAGCGGGTAAACGGTGGTGGTGTCGCCGGCCAGCAGCTGGATGCCGATGTGCAGAGCGCCGCGGCTTTGCAGCGAAGTTCGCAGGGTGCGCATCACGCAGCGCTGCGCCTTGTTCTCTTCGATCAAGGCCGCGGCACGATCCATGGCCGATTGCGTCAAGGGCCGGTCCACCACGGCCACATCCACATCGAACTCTGCCCAGTGGCCGGCGCCGGCGGGGTGCTCGATCACGCGCACGTTTTCCAGGCCGCTGCGTAGCAGTGCATTGCGCACGGCCCAGGCGGTGCCCTTCTTGCGGTGCAGGCGCCGGGCATCGGCCACCATGGCGCGTTGTTGGGTTTCGGTCCAAGCGGGGTCCCACTCGTCCATGCTCCAGGCCCAGGCCAGCCAGGGCAGCAAAGGCAGGGGGCAGGTGGTGGGGTTCCACAGCTGGCGGATGACTTCCGGGCGGTGCGGCAGGTGGGCAGCCTTGGCCATGGCGCGTTCCAGCGGCGTGGCGTTGGGGGGCAGCAGGTGAGCCTCAGACATAGGTGCCTTCGGCCAGGGTCACATTCATGGCGGTGCAGTGGGCCACCTGGTGCGGCGCCACGGCAATGTAGGCGGCGGGGGTGGCGATCTCCACCCGTTGCACCCCCTGGACATGCAGCGCGGCCGTGATGCCGCTGCGCGTGACGTCATAGCCCAGACGGCGGCAGCGGGCCAGGTACTCGGCCAGGGCCATCTGCGCACGCTCCAGCACGGTGGCCACCACAGGCCCCGGGTAGGGGTAGAGCACCGCATCCACCGCAAACGGTAGCACCTCGGCAGAGGCCACCTCCACGGTGTCGTTCATCGGGCGCATGTCGTCGGGGCTCAGTACAGCCTTGACGGTGTCCAGCAGATCTTGCGGGGCGGTGCCATCGCCCTCGGTGCTGAGCACCACCACCCGCACGGTGCCCGCGGTGGGTGTCAGCGGCATGGCGTCCAGCACACGGGCATCGGCGCTCAGCGCATGAAAAATGTAGCTGCCCTTGCTGCCGGCGACTGTCAGCCCCTCAAAAGCCATCTGGGCGCGGCGGCGCAGCTGGGCATCGGTCTCGCCCGCCAGGCGCTGCACGCCGTTGTTGGCCGCGGCGTTGTCCAGGTCTTCCTCCACGGCATAGGCCAGCATGCAGGCTTGGGCACTGTCGTTGATGCGGGCCTGCATGGCGACGTTCTCATAAGCCCAGCGTTGCAGCAGCTTGGTGGCGGGCTCGGATTCCAGCTCCAGGACTTCGGCCAGCTCTGGCATGTCTTGCACCACCAGGGCCTTGAGGCGGCCAAACTCGGCCTCAAAGTCCAGGGGCTGGACGACGTTGGGGGCGGGCAGCTGCGAGAAGTCCACACTCATGCCGAACCCCGCATCTGTAATGCCGCGGACAGGCTCACGGCCTGGCCCAGGTAGTCGCCTTGCAGATCCACGGTGGCCTGGCCGGGTCGGTCGCCGGCGGTCATGCCCACGCGGGTGACGCGCAGGCGGGGCTCCCACTTCATCAGTGCGCTGGCGATGGCGGCATAGCAGCGCAACCGGGTGTTGGCGTTGTCAGGCTGATCGATCAGGCTGGGCAGCAGGCTGCCGTAGTTGCGCCGCTCCAGCCGGCTGCCCAGCGGGGTGGTCAGGATGTCGGCCACGGATTGCCGGACATGGTCAATCCCGGAGATGCGCCGGCCAGTGGTGCGGTCCATCAGTTGGGCACTCCCGTATTGCCGCCATGCGGGTCGGGATGGGTGTGACCATCGTCGATGCGCTTGCCGTTGTGGGTGATCTGGCCGTCCTCGAACTGCATGCCACCCTGAACGACATTGCTGCCGCCGGCGCCGGCTTTACCGGCGATGCTGCCGTTGAAGCTGAGCAGCTTTTGAATAGTCACTGCGCCGGTGAACTCGGTGTTTGGGCTGTCCACCTTGTAGTCTGGGGTGGTCAGCGTGGTGCCTTCGGGGGTGATGCGCAGCAGTGAGGCACCCACTTGCAGCTCGATCGCGGAGGTGATTTCAAACCGCAGGGTGCCCGTGGGGCGGTGGTGTTCCCAGAAGTCGGTGCTGCTGAAGTCGTGGCGTTCCACGTCAGTACTGGCGGCGCCCTGTGGCATGTCGGTGCTGAACAGGCCAGGGAAGGCGATGGCCTGGTTGAGGTCGCCTTCGGGCGAGAACAGCACGCAGGGCTCGCCCTGGGCCGGGGTGCGCCAGTGCCGTGTCTGTCCGGCGCCGCCCGCGGCCAGTGCGTACCAGGGCACCCAGGTGGTGACCAGCTCTTCGCCCAGCCGCACGGTGCAGCGCGCGGGGCTTCCGGCGCGCACGTCTTCCACGCGGCCAGTGCGGATCATGTTGGCAATCAGGCGGTACAGCTCAACCGGGCTGAGTTCGGGGGGCGTGAACATGCCAGGGATGGTGCCCAAGCACCCACACACGCGCCAGCGCGTGCGCATGTAGCGGCGCGTGCTACACAAACTGATGCTAGAAGTCGGTCAGGCGCTGCAAGATCAGGTCACACAGTGCATCCATCTGCTGGTCGTTGATGCCCAGCAGCTCGCGCACGGGGTATTGGTATTCGGCGCCTGTCTCGGTCACCCGGTCCCGCAGGCCATAGTGGTGCACACGGGCAATGCGGGCGGCGCGGCCCACAAACTCCACCACGGCTTCGCTGGGCGTAGCCGCCATGCGCAGGTGGCGGGCCAGACGCAGCTTGCGGAACATAGGGCCTTGGCGCAGCCGGCCCCGGGCGTCGCGGCTGCGGTGCTTGCGGGGCTCCCAGGCCTGGCCGTCCGGGCTTTGCTGGGCGGCCATGTTCTTTTGGTTGGCAGCGCGGGCATGGCGGGCCACTTCGCGGGCCAGCTTGCGCTGCTCACCGGGCTGCAGCTTGGTCAGCAGGGGGGACAGCCAGGATTCCAGCCGGGTCAGATCATCCATGGCTTACTGGCCCACCACGTTCACGGGCGGCCACGCGGCCAGCTGCTGGCCGTTGAGGTACAGGGCGGTCACGGCATCGTGTGGTGAGCCATCCAGGGAGAGCGGCTCCAGCCGGTGCACCAGCTCAAAGGCCCCGGCCGGCCCTTGTGGCACGGGGCGGGCGCTGACGCTTTCGGACAGCTGCAGGTCCAGCACCAGATCCATGGCCTGGGTGTTGAGGTATTCGGCCTGGATCTGGATGGCCTGTTTTTGCCGCTCGGGGTGGTGTAGCAAGTCAGGCTGGTGGGCGCGCAGCCACACCAGCGTGGGGCCGATCACCGCATCCGGGTGGCCGGTGAAGTCGCAAAACACCAGGCGCAGCTGGTACTGCCACTGCCAGCCCAAGGCGGCGGTGCCGGTGGTGGCCACATGCCCGCCGGTCACAAACATCAGCAGGTTTTCCGGGTTGCGCCGGTACTCGGGCAGGGCGGCGGTCAGGTGGTCGCGCAGGCTAGGGGGTTTGCGCATGGGTCATGCCCTCCAGCTTCAGCCGCCAGGCGTCGTGGGCGTCTTTGACGGCGTTGTACTGGGCGATGCAGTAATTGAGGTCACGGATGGAGGCATCGCCTTCGTGGGGGATGGTTGCAAGATCTGCTGCTGCCGCTGGGTCAAGTTGGGCGCGCGCGGTTGCAGGTTCAGCGCTGGAAACGCCGGCGTCTGGTAGTCCGCTGGACTGACAGCTGGCGGGCACGATGGGGACGCGCACGCTGACAGTGCCAGCACGCACGCCAGCGACATGGGTGTGGTGTTTTTCATTGGCTTGGCCTTGCTCTTGGCTCAACTGGGTTTGCAGCGCGCTGATCTGCGCCTGCATGCGGGTTTCGCTGGCGGTGCGCTCGCCGCGCAGCCAGGCGGTGGTGATGGCGGTGCGCCGCTGCAGGTCCTGCAGCTCTTGCTTGGCAGCCACCGCAGCGTTGCGCGATTCGTAGAAGATGCCGGCAAAGCCACCGGCGGCCAGCAGCACGGTGTACAGCAGTGCATCGGCCAGCAGCTCCTTGGCTTGGGTCTTCATGCGGGCCCCCCCTGGCGGCAAAAGCTGGTTTCGGCCTGGCGGCGGTTGGCCAGGCCCTGGACGAAGGTGAAGACTTTGGCGCCCGTGGCGGGATCGATGTGGCTGACGAAGCTCCAGACCGGGCGGCCTGCATCGGACATGGACAGTCGGCGGCAGCCGGTGGCCCAGTCTCCCTGATTGAAGCTGGCCATAGCCTGGCTGGTGCAGGTGCTGGGGTGCCCAAAATTCCAGGCATGGCTGCTGGCCCCGTCAAAAACATACTGGGGCGGCAGCAGCTTGAAGCATTGGGCCAGCGCGGTCTGCACGCGCTGCAGGGCGGCGGTTTCTTCACGCTCGCACTGCTCGGGGCTCCAGCGCTGGCCCACGATGATGGGGGTGGTGGTGACATGGCGGGTCAGCCCCTTGCACACGGTGGGCAGGCCACCGGCCAGCTTGTCGGCGTACACGGTGTACTGGGCCTTGCCCTCCCAGGTACCCAGAAAGCCCAGCAGCGCAGCGCTGGCCAGGACCAGGGTGCCGCCCAGGTGCGGGAAGTACTGCTTCATGGCTGCACCTGCCCGGTCTTGGCGGACTTCCACCAACGCCACAGCAGCCACAGGATCTGCAGGACCAGATACACGATGGTCAGCATGGTGATGGTGTCGGCGCTGGACCACGCCTGGCTTTGCGCCGTGGTGGCAACGATGACGGGTGGTGTGCCCTTGGCGGCTTCGACGGCCGCCGACTGCAGTAGTTCTTGCTTACTCATGCTCACTCCCAGAGCGTGACGGTGGTTTTGGTGGTGGCGGCCACCAGATCCGGCATCAGCACCAGCAGCCCCTGGGGCAGCACCAGCCCATGGCGGGCGAGGCCGGGGTTGGCTTGCAGCACGGCTTCCACGGCACCCAGGGTGCGGCCGTAGTGGCGCCAGCACAGGGCATCGACGGTTTCGCCTTGCTGGGTGCGGATCTGGGTGGCCATGGCTTACAGCAGCTCGACGGTGCAGCGGGCAACACCCAGCAGATCCGAGATGGCCCAGCGCTGCTTGCGCCGGTGATCCCCCAGCTGGACGACCAGTTCTTCCATCACGCGATCGGCCTTGCCGCTGCCCGATGGGGTGCTGGAAATGTTGCGGTACATCTCGGCCAAGTCGGCCATCAGGCAGTAGTGCACGGCGCGCTGGTAGTACAGGACCTTGGCGCTGGTGCCGCCGACCTGGGGCGCGGGCACTTCGTCCAAGGTGGCATAGCCCCAGCGGCTGCGCTGCTCGTCGGCCCATGCCTGCAACTCGGCATTGACGCTCAGCATCGCGTCCTGCAGAGCTGGCAGCAAGCGTTCCTTGGTCACGGTGCCGTCCAGGCGGCAGGCATCGCGTACGGCCTGGGGGCTCATGTCGGGGAAGAAGCCGTCATTGCTGACAGTGCCTTCTTGCGGGGCGGCTGGCGGGTTGGCGGTGACGATGAAAGACATGGCGGGCTGGCTTTGTGAATAAGGGGACGGTGGTCAGGGGCGTTGGCCGGTGCGCAGTGAAACTGGCGGGCCGCAGCCCCTGAGCCGTCCGGGTGCGGGGTACGCTCAGTTGGGGGCCTGGTTGCCGCTGTCTTGCGGCTGCAGCTCTTTCAAGCGGCGCTCCAGGCGTTCCACGTCTTTTTTCACGCCCACTTGGGCGTGCAGTTCGATGGCGCGCTGCAGGTGGGGCAGGGCGATGCGCACCCGGTCCAGCTGCAGGGCCTTGATTTCTTCGGCATTCAGGTCGTGCGTGGCGTGCTTGCCCATGGCGGCCCAGCCGATGGCCTTGTGCAGCTTGGCGCGGGCCTGGTCGTGGGCGTCGTGGTCTTTGGTGAGTTCGTCCACCTTGGCCAGGACGGTCAGGGCGTCCACCCCAGCCAGCTGGCCCTTGATGGCGGCTTCGCTGACCTCGTCCAGCAGCAAGGTGGGCACGTTGCGGTTGAAGCGGTCGGGCAGCACCAAGCCATGGCGCAGGCAGTACTCGCTCACCTGCAGGGCCTGCACCCACTCGCCCACATCCAGCAGCCAGACCAGCAAGGTGGTCACCACGGGGTCTTCCACGCCGGCGTCAGCTTCCAGCACGCCATCCAGGTACTCGAAGTACTCGGGCAGCAGCTTGCGCTTGGCCTCGATCTTCTTTTCCGTGGCCTGGATGTCCTTAAGCTGGCGCATGTGGGCGTGCAGCTGGGCCAGCATCAGCTCATGCTGGCTGCCGGAGGCTCCACCAAACGGGTCTTGCGCTGCGGCGCGGGTGGCTTCTTGCGCCGCCAGAATGCGTGCGCGATGGCGTTGGGCCGGGGTCATAGGCATAGCGGGTGCTCGCTGTAGGGTGGGGATGCCGGCCGCAGGCAGCGGCGGCCGGGTTCAGTCGCGGTCAGGTGGCGGCGAATTCCTGGATGTTTTCCACCAGTGCGCAGCGGTCGTAGTCCTCGATCACGAAGGCGTCATTGCTGGACTCGAAGGTCTCGATGCCGTTGCGCTCGGGGCGCTCCAGTACGGCACGGCGGCGGGCGCCTTCCTGGTAGTAGATGGACAGGTTGTCCAGGCTGGTGATCAGCACCTTGCCGGCCGGGAAGTAGGGCACCACCATGGCCTGCATGCCGCCCAGGCGGCGCTGGCTGATGACGATGTCGGCCGCCAGCTGTTCCGTGGGGGCGTCGTTGTTGGCCACCAGGGGGAACAGCTTGTCGTGCATCAGGTCGCTGCCCACGATGACCACCATGTCGGGGTCTTCGCGGTGCGCCTCGCCCACCAGCGTCATGCGGGCGTCGTAGACCAGGGCGTCCAGGTTTTTGTAGTCGGCATCGGCATGGCCAAAGGTGATCTTGCCGGCGACTTCGCCTCCGGCCATGACACGGGCGGGCGCTTTGGTGCGGATCTTTTCCAGCCAGCCGATGTTCACGTCCTGCAGCAGCGGGTTGGCTGCGCGGTCGGTGGTGTCTGCCGCGCTGGTGCCGTTCCAGCCGATCATGATGCGGTCCAGCGCGCAGCGGTCCACGATGACCTTGCTGATGCGGGTCTGAAAGTCGGGGAACTTGGCCCAGGCGTCCAGCTTGGCATAGGGCATGAAGGTGTCGTAGTCGGTCTGCTTGCAGACGTATTCGTTCTTCTCCAGGCCGGTCACATCACGGCCAGAGCGGCGGCCGTTGCCGCTGGTGTTGGTGCGGCCTGCGATGGTGCTCGATGCCACCAGGCCCAGGGCCTCGCCCAGCTGCTCGGTCACGCCGATGATGTTGATGCGGCCCAGGAAGGCGCTGGACTGCTGCAGCTTGACTTCCAGCTTCTGCTGGGCCGTGGGGGTGACGTTGAATTTGTTGCTGACATCGCTGACCGCCAGGCCGTTGAGGGCGGCAATCTGGCCCAGGTAGCCATTGAAGGCTTTGCGGGTTTCGTTACGCATGGTGCGTTCCTTCAAAAAATAGGTTGCGTGTGTGGGTGGGGCGTTGGCTTAGAACTCGGCCAGCTGCTGGCCGTGGCCACCGGAGGCGGCTGGGCGCGTAGGGTCCGCAGGCTGCTGGCTGAGCTTGGTGACCAGCTCGGAGTGCTGGGCACTGAGGGCGCTGAAATCGCCGCGCAGTGCATCCATGGCTGCAATCTGCTGCTGGCCGAAGGCTTTGAGCCCTTCCAGGGCCTGGGCGACGGCCGCCTGCTGCTCGGCCGTGAAAGCCGCAGGAGCCGCTGTGGTCGGCGTGGCGGGTGTGGACGCTGCAGGGGCAGCAGACAAACCCAGCGCCTTGGCAAACGCGGCCACGACGGTGTTGAACACGCTGGGGTCCGCCGGCGCGGTGGAGGGCGCTGTGGCTTCCTCCAGCTCCAGCGTGAATTCCTGGCCCGCCGTGAAGAGGGTGTTGGCGTTGGTCTTGCGGTGGGCCAGGGGGCTTGCTGCGGGGTGCTGCTGGGCAAACTGCAGCAGCTCGGTGCCCAGGCTGGCGGGGCTGTCGGTGACGGCCAGGCCGACCAGGTAGGCTTCGCCCGTGCCGGCAAAGTTGGGGTCCACCTCGATCGAGGTGTAAAGCTTTTGGCCGGCCTTGTTCATGGCGACCAGAGATTCCAGGGGCTTGATCTGGGCAAACAGGGCCAGCTTGCCGTCTTCGACCGCTTCGGCCTTGACGGCGACCACGTCGCCCTGGGCAGCGAAGGCGCTGTCGGGCAGCAGACCGCGCATGTGTTCGATCCACACACGGGCGCCGTACTTGGCCTGGCTGAAGTTTTTGGCCATTTGCTCGATCCAGCTGCGCTCGATGGCGCGGCCGTCGGTGGTGGCGCCTTCGGTGGCCACGCGGAACCATTTGGACTTTTGGGGCATGTTCGTTCGGGGTTGGTTGCAGGGGGCTTTGCAGCGGTAGCCTCTATGGTCTGACCGACCCCCTGTCAGCGGCAAACGCTTTGCCATGTAGCGCCGCTTGCTACATAAATGCGTAGGTGCACGCGCGCGAATGCATGCCCAAACTGGCGGGTATGACAGCCACTGAAGGCCGCAAGGCGCGTTTGCGCCAAGGCCAGCACAACCCTTGCCCCTTCCCCAGCACCGAAGCTGCAGCCCCGGAAACGGCGCAGCTGGATGTGCTGCACGCGCTGACCGACCCCACCCAGGACAAGCGCCGCAAAGCCCGGGCGCTGTACTGGATGGGCTGGCGGGTGACGCACATTGCCGAACACATCGACGTGCCGCGCACCACGGTGCACGAGTGGAAGCAGGCCGATGGCTGGGACAAAGCCAAGGCGGTGGAGCGGGTGGAGGGCACGCTGGAGATGCGGCTGTGCACCTTGATCAACAAGGAGAACAAGACCGGCGGCGACTTCAAGGAAATTGACCTGCTGGGCCGCCAGATGGAGCGCTTGGCCCGGGTGCACAAGTACGCGGAGACGGGCAAGGAAAGCGACCTGAACCCCAACATCAACGCCCGCAACGCCGGTCCGAAGCGGCAACCGGACCGCAGCAACCAGCTGGGCGGCGAAGAGGGGCTGGAGAAACTGAAGACGGCCTTCATTGACAGCCTGTTCCAGTACCAGCTGACCTGGTGGCGCAACAGCCAGGAGCGCACCCGCGCCATCCTCAAAAGCCGCCAGATCGGCGCGACCTGGTACTTTGCCCGCGAAGCGCTGATTGATGCGCTGGAGACCGGGCGCAATCAGATCTTCCTGTCGGCCTCCAAGGCGCAGGCGCACATCTTCCGCGGCTACATCCTGGCCTTTGTCAAAGAGGTGCTGGGCATTGAGCTCAAAGGCGACCCCATCGTGCTGCCCAACGGGGCGACGCTGTATTTTTTGGGCACCAACGCGCGCACGGCGCAGGGCTACCACGGCAATTTCTACTTTGACGAGTTCTTCTGGACGCAGTCGTTCGACCAGCTCAACAAGGTGGCCAGCGGCATGGCGATGCACAAGAAGTGGCGCAAGACCTACTTCAGCACGCCCAGCAGCCTGCAGCACCAGGCCTATGCCTTCTGGAGCGGCAGTCGCATCAACAAGAAGAGGGCCAAGGCCGACCGCATCGAGCTGGACCTGAGCCACGACCGCCTGGCGGGCGGCTTCACCGGCGAAGACAAGATCTGGCGCCAGATCGTGACGGTGCTGGATGCGGCTGCCGGCGGGTGCGACCTGTTTGACCTGGACGAGCTGCGGTTTGAGTACAGCGACGACGAATGGGACAACCTGCTGATGTGCGGGTTTGTGGACGAATCGTTCGCCGTCTTCCCGCTGACCGAGCTGATGCGCTGCCATGTGGACAGCTGGGAAGCCTGGGCGGCGGACTGGAAACCGTTTTCGCTGCGGCCGTTTGCGTTCAAGCGGGTGTGGATCGGCTACGACCCGAGCCACACAGGCGATGCGGCAGGCCTGGTGGTGTTGGCACCGCCCGACAAACCCGGCGGTGCGTTCCGGGTGCTAGAGCGCATGCAGTTCAAGGGGGCGGACTTTGAAGCCCAGGCGGAAGTGATCCGCAAGCTGAGCGAGAAGTACCACGTGGAGCACATCACGATCGACACCACGGGGCTGGGCACCGGGGTGTTCCAGATCGTGCAGAAGTTCTTCCCCGCGGCACGTGCGCTGCAATACAGCGTGGAGGTCAAGACCCGCCTGGTGCTGAAGGCGCAAAGCGTGATCCGCGGCGGGCGCCTGCAGTTTGATGCGGGCGATGTGGACCTGCAGCGCAGCTTCATGGCCATCAAGCGCGAGATGACCGCGAGCGGGCGCAGCGTGACCTATGCCAGCGGCCGCAGCGACGAGACCGGCCACGCCGATCTGGCCTGGGCCTGCATGAATGCATTGGACAACGAGCCCCTGGAGGCAGCCGCAGTGGGCGGCATGGCCGAGGGCGGCGTGATTTTGGAGATTTTCTGATGACCGACTCGGCGACCCTAGCAGCGCCCCAGGCGATGGAGGCATTCACTTTTGGCGATCCTGAGGCCGTGCTGGACCGCCGGGAGCTGTTCGATTACTTCGAGTGCAACCTGATCCACAACGAGTGGTATGAGATGCCCATCAGCGCTGACGGCCTGTCGCGCATGCTGCGGGCGGGTGTCCACCACGCCAGTGCCATCCAGTTCAAGGCCCAGGTTCTGGCCAGCACCTTCAAGCCACACCCCATGCTGAGCCGAAGCACCATGCTGAAGGTGTGCAAGGACTACCTGGTGTTTGCCAACGCCTACCTGGAGCAGCCGCGCAACGTGCTGGGCAGCGGCATGCAGCTGACACACAGCCTGGCCAAGTACACGCGGCGACACCGGGATCTGCAGCGCTTTGGCTTCATGCCCAAGTGGAACGAGGTGCACACCTTCCGCCGCGGCAGTATCTGCCACATCATGGACCCGGACGTGGACCAGGAGGTCTACGGGGTGCCGCAGTACCTGGCCTCGCTGCAGTCCAGCCTGCTCAACGAATCGGCCACGCTGTTCCGCCGGCGCTACTACACCAACGGCAGCCACGCGGGTTTCATCCTGTACATGACGGACCCCAGCCCCAACCAGGCAGACGTGGACAGCCTGCGCACCGCCCTCAAGAGCAGCAAGGGGATCGGCAACTTTCGCAACCTGTTTTTTCACAGCCCGAAAGGGGAGAAGGACGGCATCAAGCTGATCCCCATCGGAGAGGCGACGGCCAAAGACGAATTCCTGAACATCAAGAACGTCAGCCGCGATGACCAACTGGCCGCGCACCGGGTGCCGCCGGAGCTGATCGGTGTGGTGCCCGGCAATGCAGCGGGCTTTGGCAACGTGGTCAACGCGGCCCGGGTGTTTGCCCGCAACGAGATCCAGCCCCTGCAGACCCACCTTGCCGCGGCCATCAACGATTTTGCGGGGGAAGAGATCTGCCGGTTTGACACCTACAGGTTGCCCGGAGTGGACGAGCCCCAGGCGCAAGAGCTGAAGTAAGCAGCAGCCCCCGCCAAAACAAAAGCCCCGCAATGCGGGGCTTTTGCTTGTATGGGCCTGGCTACTGGTGGTTCAGCGATGCGTCGGCAATCGCGCCTGCAGCGTGGTCCAGCTGTCGCGCGATCGGTTTAAGGATGGAGTGGATACAGGACGCACTCACCTTGTTGTGCTGCGCTGCTTCAAGAAGCTCACACAACGCGCCAACGCGCTCACTGGCCTGATCAATCTCTTTCTGGATCTTGCGCTTGCTCTCTGTAGGCATGGTCACCTGCTCAATACTGTATGCGCATACAGTATATGGGCTGTAACACACTGTGCGCAAGACATATCGCGGCACCTGCTCAGCCCCCTCAGCGCGCGCTCGAGACCCCGCCTCGCCCGCCCGCTTCGTGTGCCGATTTCGACGGTGCTGCCGGTTTCGCTGAAAACGCGCGCCAGTGCGCTTTGTGTGGCGGTTGGGGCGAATTGAATCCCGACGGGTTTTGACGGCGTCTGGTGCGTTTTAGGGCATTCCTGGGGCAAAAAACGTGCGCTAGGCTGGTTGTGCGTGGTTTGCCGTGGTTCAGCTGGATATAATGGCGGATTACGTATGCGCTGGGTTGAGACTTCGAGTCCCGCGAATTTCCCGCGAATGACGCATAAGTGATTGAAATTGCTTGTCGTTCGTATCGCGCCCCGCGCACCACATTCCAGTGAGACTATGCGGAATACGGTGCAGGCTGTGAACTGCAGCCGGCTCGGTCCACTACTTTCCCCGAATTAGGAATCACCATGGCCGTTACAGTTGAAACTCTCGAGAAGCTTGAGCGCAAAATCACGCTGAGCCTGCCCCTCGCTGCGATCCAGACCGAAGTTGAAGCGCGTCTGAAGAAGGTTGCACGCACTGTGAAGATGGACGGTTTCCGTCCTGGCAAGGTGCCCATGAATGTGGT
>Ga0114984_1000709_pt1 | contig 12651 bp, 11 predicted proteins | sample Shrwel1BS1Day1_FD_96987 | JGI IMG/M metagenome (GOLD analysis project Ga0114984, IMG submission 96987) | Subsurface microbial communities from deep shales in Ohio, USA - Utica-3 well 1 S-1-Day1 | ecosystem: Environmental > Aquatic > Deep subsurface > Shale gas/oil reservoir > Produced water/Flow... | reverse complement strand
GAAGAACTTCATGAAGGCCCTCGGCATGCAGTCCGGCGAGGCCATCGAGCACCGCATGGTCACTAACGCCATCGAGAAGGCGCAGCGCAAGGTCGAGGGCCGCAACTTCGACATGCGCAAGCAACTGCTTGAATTCGACGACGTGGCCAACGAGCAGCGCAAGGTGATCTACCACATGCGCAACAGCCTGCTGGCTGCCGAGAGCGTTGCCGATACCATTGCCGAGTTCCGCGAGGAAGTGTTGAGCGCTGCCATCAACAGCCACATTCCGCCGCAGTCGATGCCGGAACAGTGGGATGTGGCCGGTCTGGAATCCACCCTGCAGAGCGATTTCGGTCTCAAGCTGCCAATCCAGCAGTGGCTGGACGAAGACGACAAGCTGTACGAGGAAACCCTGCGCGAGCGCATCCTCGCCGAGCTGCTGGCGGCTTACAACGAGAAGGAAACCCAGGCCAGCGCCGAGGCCCTGCGCACCTTCGAGAAGCAGATTCTGCTGCGCGTGCTCGACGATCTGTGGAAAGACCACCTGTCGACCATGGATCACCTGCGTCACGGTATTCACCTGCGCGGCTACGCGCAGAAGAACCCCAAGCAGGAATACAAACGCGAGTCCTTCGCCCTGTTCCAGGAGCTGCTGGAGTCGATCAAGCGCGACACCATTCGCGTTCTTTGCCACGTTCAGGTTCGTCGCGAGGATCCGGCCGAAGAGGAAGCCCGTCTGCGTCGCGAAGCCGAGGCCCTGGCCGAGCGCATGCAGTTCCAGCATGCCGACGCCTCGGCCCTGGCGGCGGAAGAGAGCAATGGCGAAGAGGGCGACGTTGCCGTGGCGGCTGCGCCGGTACGTGCCGAACCCAAGGTCGGTCGTAACGAGCCGTGCCCTTGTGGCTCGGGCAAGAAGTACAAGCACTGCCACGGTCAGATCGGCTGATCACCGGCCCGTTTGGGACGCTTGCAGTAGCGGGCGCTTCGGCTATGCTGCCTGCGCCCTGACAACGCCGCGACGGCTGTGCCGCTCGCGGCGTTTTACCATCTTTCAGGCCGCCTGGCGGTCGGCACGTCTTACAAGGAGCTCACCTTATGGCTGTTGGTCTTGGCCCGCTGTCTACCCTGCACCCGGTTCCCGGTTTCGAGCTGGGCATCGCCTCGGCCGGCATCAAGCGCCCTGGGCGCAAGGATGTGGTGGTGATGCGCTGCGCCGAAGGTTCGCGGATCGCCGGGGTGACCACGACCAACGCGTTCTGCGCTGCGCCGGTATTGATTACCCGCGAGCGCCTGGGCGGCGAAGTGCGTTACCTGCTGACCAACACCGGCAACGCCAACGCCGGCACCGGTGCCGATGGTCTGGCTCGTGCACGCCGTGCCTGTGCGCGCCTGGCCGAGCTGACCGGCGTGGCGGAAAGCGCCGTACTGCCGTTTTCCACCGGGGTGATCGGTGAGCCGCTGCCGGTCGAGAAGATCGAGTCCGCGCTGCAGGCGGCGCTGGACGACCTCAAGGCCGACAACTGGGAAGCGGCTGCGACCGGCATCATGACCACCGACACCCTGCCCAAGGGCGCCAGCCGGCAGTTCCAGTACGACGGTGTGACCATCACCGTGACCGGCATCAGTAAGGGCGCGGGGATGATCCGCCCGAACATGGCTACCATGCTCGGCTACATTGCCACCGACGCCAAGGTCGCTCAGGGCGTGCTGCAGGATCTGGTGCGCGATGCGGCGAACAAGTCGTTCAACCGCATCACCATCGATGGCGACACCTCCACCAACGACTGCTGCATGCTCATCGCCACTGGTCAGGCTGGCTTGCCGGAAATCAGCGAAGCTTCGGGCGAACTGTTCGCCAAGCTCAAGCAGGCGGTATTCGAGGTATTCATGGAAGTGGCCCAGGCCATCGTCCGTGACGGCGAAGGCGCGACCAAGTTCGTCACTGTGCAGGTCAATGGCGGGGGCACCCATCAGGAGTGCCTGGACGTGGCTTACGCGGTGGCCCATTCGCCGCTGATCAAGACCGCGCTGTTCGCCTCCGACCCGAACTGGGGCCGTATCCTCGCGGCGGTCGGCTATGCCGGTGTGCCGCAACTGGATGTGAGCAAGATCGACGTATTCCTCGGCGAAGTCTGCATCGCCAGCAAGGGTTGCCGCGCGACCACCTACACCGAAGAGCAGGGCGCGGCAGTGATGGCCCGTGAGGAAATCACCATCCGCATCGAGCTGGGACGCGGCACCTGCAGCGAGACCATCTGGACCACCGACCTGTCCCACGAGTACGTCAAGATCAACGCCGAATACCGCACCTGATCGCGTCCTGCTCGTCCTATTCCCGCGCCTCATGTCCGCATGACGCGCGGGAATTTGCTATTCGGGAGGCAGGCTTTTAACGTCGAGTGACTTCATGCCCGAGGACGCGCGAGATGCCTGTGAAACTGGTGATTGGCGACAAGAACTATTCCTCCTGGTCGTTGCGCGCCGCTCTGGCGGTCGAGCTGGCCGGTGTGGAATGTGAAGAAATGCTGGTGCGTCTGTATCAGCCCGACAGCCGCGCGCAACTGCTACGGCACTCGCCCAGCGGCAAGGTGCCGGTGCTGCTCACCGAGCATGGGCCGGTGTGGGATTCGCTGGCGATAGCCGAGTATCTGGCCGAGCGCTACCCCGAGGCGCAGCTGTGGCCGCAGGCGCCTCAGGCACGCGCCTTGGCGCGTAGTGTTTGTGCGGAAATGCACAGTGGCTTCAGCGCGCTGCGCAGCCACCTGCCGATGGATCTGGCACGTGACAAGGCGCTGACCGAGCTGCCGGACGCGGCGCAGGCCGATATCGACCGCATCTGCGCGATCTGGGCCGATTGCCGTGAGCGTTTCGCCACTTCAGGCAACTATCTGTTCGGTCAGGCCAGTATCGCCGATGCCTTCTTCGCGCCGGTTGCCGCGCGCCTGCGCAGTTATCATGTGGCCTTGCCGACAACGGCAGCGGCCTATGTCGAAACCATCTATCGCTGGCCGGCGTTCCAGCGCTGGCATCAGGCAGCATTGCAGGAGGTCAAGGGGTGAAGCGTGTGCATGTCGCAGCAGCAGTGATTCGGGGTGTCGATGGACGCATCCTGCTCGCCAGGCGACCCGAGGACAAACACCAGGGCGGGCTTTGGGAGTTCCCCGGTGGCAAGGTGGAAGAGGGCGAAACCGTGCATGCTGCGCTCGCGCGCGAACTGCAGGAGGAACTGGGCATTTGCCCGCAGGCGGCGCGCCCGCTGATCCAGATTCGCCACGACTATCCGGACAAGCAGGTGCTGCTGGACGTCTGGGAGGTCTCGGCCTTCAGTGGCGAGCCGCATGGTGCCGAGGGTCAGCCGCTGGCCTGGGCCAGCGAGCGGCAGTTGCTGGACTACCAATTCCCCGCCGCCAACAAACCCATAGTCGCCGCCGCGCGCCTGCCCGAGCGCTACCTGATCACCCCGGATGGCCTGGCGCCGAGCGAGCTGCTGGCCGGCATCCGCAGTGCCCTGGCCCAAGGCATACGCCTGATTCAACTGCGTGCGCCGAACATGTTCGATGCGCAGTACCGCGACCTGGCCGTCGATGTGCAGGGACTGTGCGCCGGCAAGGCGCAACTGATGCTCAAGGGGCCACTGGAGTGGCTGGGCGACTTTCCGGCGGCCGGCTGGCACCTGACCGCCGAGCAACTGCGTCAATACGCCGCTGGTGGTCGACCGTTCCCTGAAAATCGCTGGTTGGCCGCTTCCTGCCACAGTCCCGAGGAGTTGGCCCTTGCTGCGCAGATGGGGGTGGATTTCGCCACCCTGTCACCGCTGCAGGCCACCGCCACGCACCCCGGCGCGCAGCCGCTGGGCTGGGAGGCGGCGCGCGAGATGCTGGCGGGTTTCAACTTGCCGGCTTACCTGCTGGGCGGTGTTGGCCCAGGCGACGTCGAGCGTGCCTGGCAGATCGGCGCTCAGGGTGTGGCGGGTATTCGCGCATTCTGGCCCGCCTCGTAGAGAGGTAAATCAGCCGCTCACGCGAGCGGCTGTCCTGGTTGAACCGCAGCCCGGTGCGAGCGGAGCGCTTTACTCGGCTTTGCTCAGGTGCACCACACGCTGCGGGAAGGGAATGCCGATCCCGGCAGCAGTCAGGCGCTCCTTGGCCAGCTCGATGAACTCGAAGGTCACCGGCCAGAAATCGCCAGTATTGACCCACACCCGCATCGACAGATTGACCGCGTTGTCGCCAAGCCCGGTGACGAACACCACCGGCGCCGGATCGCGGTGCACGCGCGGGTCGTTGGCGATGTCCAGCAGCACTTCACGGGCACGCTTGATGTCACTGGAATAATCGATCCCCACGACGATCTCGGCACGCCGCGTGGATTCACGCGAATAGTTGGTGATGTGGCCATTGGAGAGCGCGCCGTTGGGCACGATCACCACCTTGTTGTCAGCAGTCTTCAGCGTGGTGTGGAAGATCTGGATGCTGTCGACGCTGCCTGATACGCCCTGCGCCTCGATCCAGTCACCGGCGCGGAACGGGCGGAACAGCATGATCAACACGCCACCGGCGAAGTTCGCCAAGCTGCCCTGCAACGCCAGGCCAATGGCCAAACCGGCGGCACCGATCATGGCGATGAAGGAGGTGGTCTCCACGCCGATCATCGAGGCCACGCTGATCAGCAGCAGAATGCGCAGGATGATGCTCACCAGGCTGCCGATGAAACTGCTCAGGGCGCGGTCGACCTTGCGCACCTCCAGCAGGCGGCCGATGCTGTTGGTCAGTTTGCCGATCAGCCACCAGCCGATCGCCAAGGTGATCAGCGCCAGCGTCAGCTTGCCGCTGTACTCCAGCGCCACGGGCAGCCAGGCCTCGGACAGCTTGACCAGTTCGTCGACGTTCATCTCCATGGGTTGCTCCTGTTTCCCGTACATGAAACGAAACCGCCATGGCAGGCCATGGCGGTCAGAATGCTATCAACCTAGTGTGCGACGTTCTGGCGCCGCAAAGGTTCAATCGCGGAAATTGTTGTACTGCAGCGGCATGCCGAACTCGTGACCGCGCAGCAGGGCGATGGCTTCCTGCAGGTCGTCACGTTTCTTGCCGGTCACGCGTACCTGCTCGCCCTGGATGGCGGCCTGCACCTTGAGCTTGGCGTCCTTGATATGAGCGACGATCTTCTTCGCCAGCTCCTTGTCGATGCCTTCACGGAAGGTGACCTCCTGCTTCATCACCTTGCCCGAAGCGTAGGGCTCCTTGGTTTCCATGCACTGGCAGTCGATCTTGCGCTTGACCAGACTGCTGCGCACGATGTCGAGCATCTGCTCGAGCATGAATTCGGCTTCGGCGGTCAAGGTCAGTGCCTTGTCCTTGCTCTCGATGCTGCACTTGCCGCGCAGGTCGAAACGGCGGTCGAGTTCCTTGATGGCGTTATCGACCGCATTGGTCAGTTCGTGTTTATCCAGTTCGGACACGACGTCGAACGAAGGCATGAGTGGGCTCCTGATGGACGGCGCGATCCTCTTCACGGAGTGAACGCGCCTGACTTGACGATAACTTTGGCGGGCCCATTATAACCAGTCTGATAAACGCCGTTTGGCGTCCTTCCCTCCTGCCTGCGAGCCAGTACCATGCCCAACCCCCATCTCAGCATCCTGGTGGTGGACGACGCCAAGTTCTCCAGCGCCATGATTGGCCGTGCACTGAGCCAGGCTGGCTACCGGGACGTGCGCTTTGCCAGCAGCGCCAGCGAAGCCCTGCAGCAGCTGGAGCAGCGCCCGGCCAGCGTATTGCTGGCCGACTGGCTGATGCCCGAGATCGACGGCCTGGAACTGACCGCGCGGGTGCGTCAGCTGGATGAGACGGCCGATCACTACACCTACATCATCCTGCTCACCGGCAAGGAAGGCGAAAACGTGCTGGGCGAGGCCTTCGACCGGGGCATCGATGACTTCATCAGCAAGGCGGCCATGAACGAGCAACTGGTGCCGCGTGTGTACGCCGCCGACCGGTTGTGCAATACCCTGCAGCGCCTGCTGCACGAAAACCGCATGCTCACCCAGAGTGTCGCCAGCCTGGAGCGCCGCAACCTGGTCGACCCGCTGACTGGGCTGGGCAATCCGCGCTATTTGCGGCAGAAGCTCTCCGACAGCCTGCGCCAGATCGAATCACGCGGCGGCGCCGTCTGCTACCTGTTGATAGGCCTGCCCGAAGCCACGCAGCTGCGTAGCCGGTATGGAGAACGCTTCTTCAACGAGCTGCTGCACAGTGCCGCCCGCCGGCTACAGCAGCTGGTCAGGCCGCTGGATGTGCTGACCCGTCTGGATGACAACCATTTTGGCCTGGTCACGCTGCTCGGGGATCTGCAGGAATGCTCGCCGAGCAGTTTCAAGCGTCTGCACGAGGGGCTCAACCTCAAGGCATTCAAGACCAGCGAAGGCTTCATCACCCTGAAGGCGGGCATCAGCCTGGTCGGCATCGATGCCAAGGCACTGCCCACCGATCCCGAGCAACTGATCCTGCATGCACAAAAGCTGCTGGCCGAGTCTTACGCCAGCGGTCGCGTTGCCGCCATGCGGCTGCCCCTGCCGTGACCTGGCATATTCTCGGCGCCGGCAGCCTCGGCAGCCTGTGGGCTGCACGTCTGGCTCGTGCCGGTCTGCCGGTCAGGTTGATCCTGCGCAACCGGCAACGCCTCGAGGCCTATCGTCAGGCCGGTGGCCTGACCCTGATCGAGGCGAGGCAGGCTCAGCAGCACGCCATCCCCGCCGAGTTACCGCAGGCGCACACGCCGATCCATCGCCTGTTGCTGGCCTGCAAGGCCTATGACGCGCAGCAGGCAGTCGCGAGTATCGCCAGGCGTCTGGCGCCGGGCGCCGAGTTGTTGCTGCTGCAAAATGGTCTCGGCAGTCAGGAGGCCGTCGCCCGCACGCTGCCTGCGCAACGTTGCCTGTTCGTGTCCAGCACCGAAGGTGCCTTTCGCCCCGCCGACTTTCAGGTGGTATTTGCCGGCCAGGGGCAAAACTGGCTGGGCGACCCGCATGACCCCCAACCGCCCGCCTGGCTAAGCGAGCTGCAGCACGCCGGCATCGCGCACCAGTGGAGCCCGGACATTCTCGCGCGGCTGTGGCGCAAACTGGCGCTGAACTGTGCGATCAACCCGCTCACCGTGCTGTACGACTGCCGTAACGGCGAGCTGGCCGGGCACTCGGTTGAAGTCGCCAGCCTGTGCAGCGAACTCGTTGCCCTGCTGCAGGGCTGTGGCCAGGCAGCGGCTGCAGAGCATTTGCATGAGGACGTGCTGCGGGTGATCGACGCCACCGCCGCCAACTACTCCTCCATGCATCAGGACGTTGCACAAGGGCGGCGTACCGAACTCAGCTATCTGCTGGGCTACGCCTGCGCGGCTGCACGGCGCCAGCAGTTGCACCTGCCACAGCTGGAGCAACTGCAGCAGCGTCTGATCAATCATCTGCGCGAACGGGGTTTGCCGCTGGATTGACGAGGCAAACCGCCGCTCATGGCCTGGCCGGTTACAGCCGCCCTACACAGGCAGTGGTCAACCGCGCTAACCTGCCGTTTCCACTCGTCACCACGACACCCTCATGAGATTGCGTCAGCGCCTCGAAAACCTGCCGGTTGGCCGCAAGCTGCTCGCTGCACTGTTGGCGTTGCTCGCCGCCGTGATGCTGGTGGCCAATCTGGCCTTCATCAGTGCCGCCTACTGGATCACCCAGGAGAGCATGGCGCCACAGGCGCTGCACACCCTGGGCCGCCTGATCGCCAGCCCGACGCTGAGCAAGGAAGCCCTGCACTCGTCCGCCTCGGCCGAGGCCGTGCTCAAGCGTCTGGACGATTATGCGCCGCTGCGTGCAGCGGTGATCTATGACAGCAACGGCAACAGCCTGGCACAACTGCAGCGCGGGGAAAAACTGCAGCTGCCACAACAGCTCAGCCAGCTGCAGAACTGGCGCGAAACGGCCTTTCGCACCAACCTGCTGGTTGACCTGCCGCACCCCAGCGGTCGTCCCGGAGCCCTGCTGCTGGTCGCCTCCAGCGAGCTGCCCAGCGTCTTCTATACCGGCACCCTGACCGCCAGCCTGGTGATTCTGGCCTTCAGCGTGCTGCTCTGGCTGCTGGTGGCCAAACAGATCAAGCGCCTGGTGACCAGGCCCATCCGCCGTCTCGAGGAACTGTCGCGCCAGGTTACCCGCGAAGAGAACTATGCGCTGCGCGCCGATCGCGGCAATCAGGATGAAATCGGCAGCCTGGCCGATGCCTTCAACACTATGCTGATGCGCATGGAAGCCCGCGAGCAGCAACTCAAGCGCGCCCGCGACGACGCCCAGCAGGCCTTCGATCAGGCGCAGAGCCTGGCCGAGGAAACTCGCCACTCCAACCGCAAGCTGGAGCTGGAAGTGCAGGTGCGCAGCAAGATCGAGAAGAAGCTCACCGGTTTCCAGAATTACCTCAACAGCATCATCGACTCCATGCCTTCGGCGCTGATCGCCCTCGATGAGCAGCTTTACGTCACGCAGTGGAATCAGGAGGCCAGTACGTTATCCGGCACGCCGCTGGAAAAGGCACTGAACCAGCCGGTGTTCCTCGCCTTCCCTCCACTCAAGCCGTTTATGCCCCAGCTCAAGGGGACTGTCGAACAACATCGGGTGGAGAAAATCGAGCGTGTCACCTGGCACAAGGACGAAGAGCCTCATCATTACGCCCTGACGTTCTACCCGCTGATGGGCGGTGCCGGGCGTGGCGTGGTGATCCGTATCGACGACATCACCCAGCGCCTGGCTCTCGAGGAAATGATGGTGCAGTCGGAAAAGATGCTCTCGGTCGGCGGCCTGGCGGCGGGCATGGCGCATGAAATCAACAACCCGCTTGGGGCCATCCTGCATAACGTGCAGAACATTCGCCGGCGCCTGTCACCGGAGCTGGAAATAAACCTCGAACGGGCCGAGCAGGCCGGCATCAGCCTGGCTGCCATCGAGCAGTACATGGAGGCGCGCGAGATTCCGCGCCTGCTCGATGGTATCCAGCAGGCTGGCCAGCGCGCCGCCAAGATCGTCAGCCATATGCTCAGCTTCAGCCGCCGTAGCGACCGTCAGCTGTCGCCCTGCGACCTACCGGCCCTGATCGATCAGGCGCTGGAAATTGCCGGCAACGACTTCGACCTGGCCGACGGTTTCGACTTCCGCACCCTGGAAATCGTGCGCCAGTTCGATCCGTTGCTGGGGCCGGTAGCCGCGACAGCCAACGAACTGGAGCAGGTGCTGCTCAACTTGCTGAAGAACGCCGCGCAGGCCATTCATCAACGCGACGACGAGGCCGAGCCAGGCCGTATCATCCTGCGTACGCGGCAGGTTGGAAGTTGGGCGGAAGTGCAGGTCGAGGACAACGGCATCGGCATGAGCGAAACCGTGCGCAAGCGTATCTTCGAGCCCTTTTTCACCACCAAGGAGGTCGGTCAGGGCACCGGCCTCGGTCTGGCGGTCTCCTATTTCATCATCACCAACAATCACAAGGGGCAGATGGAAGTGCACTCCACGCCGGGCCAGGGCACCTGCTTTACCCTGCGCCTGCCGTTGGCCTCCCTGCCCGAGCACACAGGACTCTGAACCATGGGCTTTCGTCTCTCGAAGATCTACACCCGCACTGGCGACAAGGGCGAGACCGGCCTGGCCGATGGGCGCCGGGTCGGCAAGGATCACCCGCGTGTCGAGGCCATGGGCGAGCTGGATACGCTCAACAGTCAGCTTGGTTTGCTGCTCGCCGAGCTGGACGAGGCCAGTGTCACCTGGCCAGGCCTCAAGGAAATCAGTGACATTCTTGGCCCCTGCCAGCACCGCCTGTTCGACCTTGGGGGCGAACTGGCGATGCCCGAGTACCAGGCGCTGCAGCAGGTGGAGGTGGAACGCCTCGAGGCCGCCATCGACCGCTGGAACGAAGAGGTCGGGCCATTGGAAAACTTCATCCTGCCCGGCGGCTCCAGGCTGATCGCCCTGGCCCATGTCTGCCGCAGCCTGGCGCGCAGTTGCGAGCGGCGCTGCCAGCACCTCAATGCCGTCGAGCCGCTACGCGGTGAAGGCCTGGCCTACGTCAACCGCCTCTCCGATTTGCTGTTCGTCGCTGCGCGTCTGATCGCCAGGCGCCAGGGCGTTGCCGAGGTGTTGTGGCGGGCGGCGGAAAAGCCTGAACAGCCGGCCTGATACCTGCCCGTTGAGCGCGTCGCAGCAACGCGCCACGGCGAGCCAGGGGCCGGCCGTCGGTCGCTGATCAGGCTTTTTCGGCTGCAGGCGGCGCCTCTTGCGGCGCAGGCAGGCGTTTGTCGCGGCGCCACTGCAATGTGATCAGCAGCAGTGTAGGGATGCCCATCAGTGCGGTGGCCAGGAAGAAGTGGGCATAACCCAGGCTTTCCACCATCACCCCTGAATAGCCGCCGATCAGGCGCGGCAGCAGCAGCATGATGGAGCTGAGCAGGGCGTACTGGGTGGCCGAGAATTTCAGGTTGGTCAGACTCGACAGATAGGCCACGAACGCCGAGGTAGCCAAGCCTGCACTGAAATTGTCGCAGCTGATGGTGACGATCAGCATGTTCAGGTGCGGACCCATGCCCACCAACAGCATGAACATCAAGTTGGTGGCCGCCGAGGCGGCCGCGCCGATCAGGAGAATCGGCATGATGCCGAAACGCACGATGAGCAGGCCGCCGGCCCCGGCGCCGAGCAGGGTCATCACCAGGCCGAAAATCTTGCTGACACTGGCGATCTGCTCCTTGGTGAAGCCCTGGTCGATATAGAAGACGTTGGCCATCACCCCCATTACGGTGTCGGACAGGCGATAGGTGGCAATCAGGCTCAGCAAGAGCAGCGCCTGCCAGCGATAGCGCACGATGAAGTCGTTGATCGGCGTCAGCACCGGGGCCATGCCGCCCCAGAACAGGCTGGAAATCGACAGGCTGGTGAGCAGCGTGTAGAGCAGGGCGCGGAGGAAGGCGCGGTCTTGGTAGAGCAGTTCCTGCAGGCTCATCTGGCCCTGCAAGACCAGGTGCAGATCGCTTTCGTAGAACTGGGTGATCATCGCCGGCACGGCAATCAGCAGGATGATCAGCAGCAGCACGGACAGCAGCTGATGGAAGAATCCATACCTTGCCGCTGCCGTTTTCAGCACCGGCGCCAGCCCACCCCAGAACAGCCCGGAGGCGCACACGCAGGCCAGGGTGCTGTAGAGCATGGCGCGCAGGAAGGCGCGGTCGCTGTAGAGCAGCTCCTGCATGCTGACGTCACCCAGTAGCATCGGCACCAGGTCGCTCTGGTAGAACTGGATGAACATGGTCGGCACGGACACGATCAGCACGATCACCGCGCTGATCGCCAGTAACTGATGGAAGAAACCGTGTTTGGGGGGCGCCACATGGATATGCGTCGGCGCCGGTGGCTCGCGCATCCAGATGGAGGTGAGCAGGCCGGGCAGCATCAGCAGGGCGAAGATCATGTAGGTGCCGGTCCAGGCGCTGAACTGGTAGTCCTTGGCGGTCGAGCCGAAGCCTTCGGCGAAATACAGCGCGCCGGCGGTGGCCAGCAGCGCGGCGACGCGGTAGCCGGTCATGTAGGCGGCGGCCAGCGCAGCCTGATGCTCATCGCCGAGAATTTCCAGACGGTAGGCATCGACGGCGATGTCCTGGGTGGCCGAGGCGAAGGCGACCAGCACGGCCAGGGCGATCAGCGTCGAGAGGTGCGTTTGCGGGTCGTAATGCGCCATGCCGATCAGGCCGATGGCAACCAGGCCCTGTGACAGCACCAGCCAGGAGCGGCGCCGGCCAAGCTTGCCCAACACTGGCAGGCGCCACTGGTCGAGCATCGGGGCCCAGACCCATTTGAAGGCATACGCCAGGCCGATGAGGCTGGCAAAACCGATGGTCTCGCGCGCTACGCCGGCTTCGCGCAGCCAGACCGACAGGGTCGAGAACACCAGCATGTAGGGCAGGCCGGCGGCGAAGCCCAGAAGCAGCAGCGCCAGTGTGGCGGGGTTGGCGTAGGTGGCGAGGGCTTCTCGCCAGGATTTGCGTGGCATCAGGCTCGAATCTGGGCTGGAGGGGTGGTTCGTAGGGCGCACTCTAACTGCTGTGCTCCATCGGGCGCCAGCCGTGACGGTACATATCCACACGTTCGTTCAGGATGCTGATGCCCTCCGCCCGCAGGCGCGCCCGTTGTTCGGCGCCCGCCGGGCTGCCAGCGCTCAGGCTGAGATGGCCGCCTGCGGCAATGACGCGATGCCAGGGCAGGGTGGTGCCATCGGGGAGTTGGCCCAGGGTACGACCGACCCAGCGTGCGGCGCGGCCCAGGCCGGCCAACTGCGCCAGCTCGCCGTAACTGACGACCTTACCAGCCGGCACCTGTGCCAATACCAGGTACAGCGCTTCGCGGCGTGCCTCTGCGTTTGCCGGTGGCGAAGCCGGCCTTGCAGACTCTGCGGGTTTGATCCTGCCCATGGGGTGCGTCCTTATCATGCGTGTACTGATTGCCTGGTGTCTTTCAATCCTGGCTGCACCGCTTTAGCAGGCTGTTGAAAAACTATCTGCGTTGCCACTGCTGCGTTAAAAACAGGCTCGTGCGCGAGTCCGATCAAAATGCTCATTTACAGCTCGTAAAGTCGAGCGCGACTCCGACCGTTTTTC
>Ga0114984_1000708_pt1 | contig 12674 bp, 12 predicted proteins | sample Shrwel1BS1Day1_FD_96987 | JGI IMG/M metagenome (GOLD analysis project Ga0114984, IMG submission 96987) | Subsurface microbial communities from deep shales in Ohio, USA - Utica-3 well 1 S-1-Day1 | ecosystem: Environmental > Aquatic > Deep subsurface > Shale gas/oil reservoir > Produced water/Flow... | reverse complement strand
GTTTTTCAATGCTGTTCATCATCTTAGCAGCGGATTTTGACTTTATTCTACAAGTGCATCACAAACGCATATGGCGATCCTGAATATCCTCGAATTTCCTGATCCACGCCTGCGTACCATCGCCAAACCGGTGGACGTCGTGGACGACTCGATCCGTCAGCTGGTCGACGACATGTTCGAGACCATGTATGACGCTCCGGGTATCGGCCTGGCCGCGACGCAGGTCAACGTGCACAAGCGCGTGGTGGTCATGGATCTGTCCGAGGACAAGTCCGAACCGCGGGTGTTCATCAACCCCGAGTTCGAATCGCTGACCGACGAGATGGACCAGTATCAGGAAGGCTGCCTGTCGGTGCCCGGCTTCTACGAGAACGTCGATCGCCCGCAGAAGGTCAAGATCAAGGCGCTGGACCGCGATGGCCAGCCCTTCGAACTGATCGCCGAAGGCCTACTCGCCGTGTGCATCCAGCACGAGTGCGATCACCTCAACGGCAAGCTGTTCGTCGACTACCTGTCCAACCTCAAGCGCGACCGGATCAAGAAGAAGCTGGAAAAACAGCATCGCCAACGCGCTTGACGCCCCATCCAGAAGGCTTGCCACGGCAAGCCTTTTTCTTTAGCGAGCCCCCATGCCTGATTCATTGCGTATCGTCTTTGCCGGCACCCCGGAATTCGCCGCCGAACACCTCAAGGCTCTGCTGGCCAGCCAGCACGACATCGTTGCCGTCTACACCCAGCCGGACCGCCCGGCGGGTCGTGGTCAGAAGCTGATGCCGAGCCCGGTCAAACAGCTCGCCGTCGAGCACGCTATACCCGTCTACCAGCCGGCCAGCCTGCGCAACGAAGAGGCCCAGGCCGAGCTGGCGGCGCTCAAACCGGACCTGATGGTGGTGGTCGCCTACGGCCTGATCCTGCCGCAGGTGGTGCTCGACACGCCGCGCCTGGGCTGCATCAACAGCCACGCCTCCTTGCTGCCGCGCTGGCGCGGCGCGGCGCCGATCCAGCGCGCAGTACAGGCTGGCGACCTCGAGTCCGGCGTCACCGTGATGCAGATGGAAGCGGGCCTGGACACCGGACCGATGCTGCTCAAGGTCAGCACGCCGATCTCGGCGGAAGACACCGGCGGCAGCCTGCATGATCGCCTGGCTCAGCTCGGCCCGCAGGCGGTGCTGCAGGCCATCGACGGTCTGGCGGCCGGCACGCTGAAAGGCGAAGTGCAGGACGACGCGCTGGCCAACTACGCGCACAAGCTGAACAAGGATGAGGCGCGCCTCGACTTCAGTCGCCCGGCCGTCGAGCTGGAACGCCTGATCCGCGCCTTCCACCCCTGGCCGATCTGCCACACCACGCTGAACGGTGATGCGCTGAAAGTGCATGCCGCCGAGCTCCGTGAGGGCAAAGGTGAGCCGGGCACCATCCTCGCCGCGGACAAGAACGGCCTGACCGTGGCCTGCGGTGAAAGCGCGCTGCGCCTGACTCGCCTGCAGTTGCCCGGTGGCAAGCCGCTGGCCTTCAGCGATCTGTACAACAGCCGCCGCGAGCAGTTCGCGCCCGGCCTGGTGCTCGGTCAATGAATCCACGTCTGGCCGCGGCGCGTGCCCTGACCACCGTGCTGTCCGGCAAGGCCTCGCTGGGCAGCAGCCTGCCGCCGCAACTGGACAAGGTCGAGCACCATGACCGAGCCCTGGCGCAGGACCTGGCCTTCGGCGCCGCACGCTGGCAGCCGCGCCTGCAACTGCTGGCGGACAAGCTGCTGGAAAAGCCCTTCAAGGCCGCCGACAAGGATGTCGAGGCGCTGCTGCTGATCGGTCTCTACCAGTTGCTGCACAGCCGCATCCCCGAGCACGCGGCCATCGGCGAAACGGTCGGCTGCGCCGGCGCGCTGAAAAAGCCCTGGGCCAAGGGCCTGCTCAACGCCGTGTTGCGCCGCGCCCAACGCGAGCACGAAGCCCTTTTCGCCGAGCTGGATCGCGACCCGGTGCTGCACACGGCCCACCCGCGCTGGCTACAGAAGGCGCTCAAGGCGCACTGGCCCGAACACTGGCAAGCCATCTGCGCCGCCAATAACGCGCACCCGCCGCTGATCCTGCGGGTCAATCGCCGCCATGGCAGCCGCGACGCCTACCTCGAGGAGCTGCGCGGCGCCGGCTTTGCCGCCGAGCCCTGCACCTTCAGCCGCGACGGCGTGCGCCTGCTGCAGCCCTGCGACGTGACCGCACTGCCCGGCTTCAAGGAAGGCCGCGTCAGCGTGCAGGACGAGGCCGCGCAACTGGCCGCCGATCTGCTCGAACTGAAGGCAGGCCAACGCTTGCTGGATGCCTGCGCGGCACCAGGCGGCAAGACCTGCCACCTGCTGGAAGCCGAACCGGCGCTGGCCGAAGTGGTGGCGGTGGATCTGGAAGAAAAGCGCCTGGCCCGCGTACGCGAGAATCTCGAGCGTCTGCATCTGAAAGCCACGTTGATCGCCGCCGACGGTCGCGATACCGGCGCCTGGTGGGACGGCCAGCCGTTCCAGCGCATCCTGCTCGATGCGCCCTGTTCGGCCACCGGCGTGATCCGCCGCCACCCGGATATCAAGCTGACGCGCAAGCCCGAGGACATTCCCGCCCTGGCGCAACTTCAGGGCGAGCTGCTCGATGCCCTGTGGCCGACCCTCGCGCCCGGCGGCATCCTGCTCTACGCCACCTGCTCGGTACTGCCGACGGAAAACAGCGACACCATCGCCGCCTTCCTCTCTCGCACCCCGGGTGCGCAGGAGGCCGCCATCGACGGCGGCTTCGGCCTGCAACCGGCGCACGGTCGCCAGCTGCTGCCGCAGCTGGACGGCCACGACGGCTTCTACTATGCCAAGCTGATAAAGACCGCTGTGACCAGCCACAGCTAACGGAGCGATCAGTGAAAATCATCATTCTCGGCGCCGGCCAGGTGGGCGGCACCCTGGCGGAACACCTCGCCAGCGAGGCCAACGACATCACCGTGGTCGATACCGACGGCGACCGCCTGCGCGATCTGGGCGACCGCCTGGACATCCGCACCGTGCAGGGCAAGGGCTCCTTTCCCACCGTGCTGCGCCAGGCCGGCGCCGACGATGCCGACATGCTGGTGGCGGTGACCAACAGCGACGAAGTCAACATGATCGCCTGCCAGGTGGCCTACACCCTGTTCCACACCCCGACCAAGATCGCCCGGGTGCGCGAATCGGCCTACCTGACCCGCGAGGCGTTGTTCGACAACGAAGCGATCCCGGTCGACGTGCTGATCAGCCCCGAACAGGTGGTGACCAACTACATCAAGCGCCTGATCGAATATCCCGGCGCCCTGCAGGTGATCGACTTCGCCGAAGGCAAGGCGCAGCTGGTCGCGGTCAAGGCCTACTACGGCGGCCCGCTGGTGGGCCAGCAACTGCGCCAGCTGCGTCAGCACATGCCCAACGTCGACACCCGAGTGGCGGCCATCTTCCGCCGCAACCGGCCGATCATGCCGCAGGGCGACACGGTGATCGAAGCCGACGACGAGGTGTTCTTCATCGCCGCCAAGGCGCACATCCGCGCAGTGATGAGCGAGATGCGCCGTCTGGAAGACAGCTACAAGCGCGTGGTGATCGCTGGCGGCGGTAATATCGGCGAGCGTCTGGCCGAGGCCATCGAGAGTCGCTATCAGGTGAAGATCATCGAGATGAACCCGGCGCGCTGCCGCTACCTCTCGGAAAGTCTCGACAGCACCATCGTGCTGCAGGGCAGCGCCTCCGATCGCGACCTGCTGGTGGAAGAGAACATCAACGACGCCGACATCTTCCTTGCCCTGACCAACGACGACGAGGCCAACATCATGTCGTCCTTGCTGGCCAAGCGTCTCGGCGCGCGCAAGGTGATGACCATCATCAACAACCCGGCCTACGTCGACCTGGTGCAGGGTGGCGAGATCGACATCGCCATCAGCCCGCAGCTGGCCACCATCGGCACCCTGCTGACCCACGTGCGCCGCGGTGACATCGAAAGCGTGCACAGCCTGCGCCGCGGCGCCGCCGAAGCGCTGGAAGTGATCGCTCATGGCGATGCCAAATCGAGCAAGGTCATCGGCCGCATGATCGAGGAGATCGCCCTGCCGCCGAGCACCACCATCGGCGCCATCATCCGCGACGAACAGGTGCTGATCGCCCACGACGACACGGTGATCGAGTCTGGCGACCACGTGATCCTGTTCCTGGTGGACAAGAAGTACATCCGCGACGTCGAGCGCCTGTTCCAGGCCGGCCTGACGTTCTTCTGAAGCTGGAGAAGGCGCATCTCGTAGGAGCGAGCCTGCTCGCGAAGCTTTTCGCGCCTGAGATTCGCGAGCAGAGCTCGCTCCTAAAATCGACACGAGCGTGGCCGACGAAGGAGGCTCCCATGAGCACCGAGGCACTGGAAAAGATGCTGGCTAAGGGCATGGACAACGCCCTGCTGCGCTTCGGCCTGGGCAAGGCCCATCTGGATGCCGGCAATGCTGCGCAGGCTGCCGAGCACCTGCAACGCTGCGTCGCGTTCGACCCCGGCTATTCCGCTGCCTGGAAACTGCTGGGCAAGGCGCTGCAGGCCGAAGGCGACATAGAGGCAGCGCGCCAGGCCTGGCAGCAGGGCATCGCTGCCGCCCAGGCCAAGGGCGACAAGCAGGCCGAAAAGGAAATGAGCGTGTTTCTGCGCAAGCTGGACAAGCCGACGAGCAATCGCGGCTAAAGCCCCTCCCACACACTCAGCACTGCCCCCCGTGGGAGGCGCTTCAGCGGCGAGCTCTTTGCGGCCGACTCAGCAGCGTAGCCCGGATGCAATCCGGGGGCAGACTGCAGAAACTTTCCCGGATTACATCCGGGCTACGCAGGTGCGATGCGACTCAGGCGGTGGCAGTACGCTGCGGCAACGCCCGCACGATGGCACTGAGCAGCATCCCGTACAGCGGGACGAAGAGCATCAGGCTGATGGCCAGCTTGATCACGTAGTCCACCGTGGCGATCTCCACCCAGTTGGCCGCCATGAACGGGTCGTCGCTGCGCCAGAACGCCACCGAGAAGAACAGGAAGGTATCGAGCAGGTTGCCGAAAATGGTCGAAGCGGTTGGCGCGATCCACCACTGGCGCATCTTGCGCAGGCGGTCGAACACCTGGATATCGAGCATCTGGCCGAAGGCGTAGGCGAGGAAGCTGGCCACGGCGATGCGAAAGACGAACAGGTTGAATTCGCCCAACGCCGCCAGGCCGCCAAAGACGCCCTCGTGGAACAGCACCGACACCACATACGAGGCCACCAACGCCGGCAGCATGACGCGGGCAATGACCACGCGTGCGGCGTGCTTGCCGATCAGACGCACGGTGAGGTCGGTGGCCAGGAAGATGAACGGGAAACTGAATGCACCCCAGGTGGTATGCCAGCCGAACAGGGTGATCGGCAGCTGCACCAGGTAGTTGCTGGCGATGATGATGAGGATGTGAAAGGCGATCAGGCCGGCCAGCACGGGCCGACTGACCGACGCGGGAATCAGGGTCATGTCGATGTCCTTTTTCATAGAGTGGGGTGAGGGAACCCACTGCCGCCGCCGACGTGGCCACGAGCGGCGCGCATTCTAGCGCTTTGTTGACCCGCGGGATAGTTTTTGTCGCAGCCCGCCCAGGCCGCCCGGATAAAAGGTCGCGCCTTCAGGTACTACCGTCGCGGACTGCGTTTGTCTGATCAGCTGGCGCTCGGAGGGGCTCGGCCTCAGGCCTCCGACACCACTCGCTTGGCCAGCTGGAAATGACGCTGCCAGTACGCGTCGTTGAGGCGATCGATACGCACCGTGGTGCCGCGGCGCGGCGCGTGAATGAAGCGCCCTTCGCCGATATAGATGGCGACGTGATCCACCGAACGGCTGCGGATGCGGAAGAACAGCAGATCGCCTGGCTGCAGCTCGCTGCGCTTCACCGAAGGCGCATCCACACGCGACAGCGCGCGGGAGGTGCGCGGTAGCTCGAGATCGTCCTGGGTCTTGAAGGCATACTGCACCAGCCCGCTGCAGTCGAAGCCATGCCGCGGGCTGGAGCCGCCCCAGCGGTAGGGCGTGCCCAACGCGTTCATGGCACGATCGATCACCTCGCGAGCCGGCTCCGGCTGGTCTGCCTGCGCGGCCGCAGGAACGCTGTGGATACGGAAAGTGGCGGAGGCTTGGGTACACATCCCCAGTAAAAGAGCGCCTCCCAGGCAACATGACATGAAAAACTTGTTCAAACCCACTGACCCTGATCACTGGCCTTGGTGCGGAAACCGTTCCGAATCAAGGCATTGCATCGAAAACGAGCCTCCTGCCCGTCCCGGTGACGGACCGACAGGGAAAGGCTTTGGTTCATTTTGATGCACTGCGAGTCGACGAACGGTTTAGCCCCGATCACAGCGGATAGGCGCCAGATAGCCTCCGTTTCCTCTCATAACGCTGCTCAGATAGCTGCCAAGGCAACCTTGCGCAGGAACCGCCCCACACGCGGCCTCACCGCTCAACCGGCGGGCATGGCCTCCGCGTCCCGCTTCGTAGGAGCCGGAGTCAGCCGCGATCTTTCGCGGATGACTCCGGCTCCTACAAGAACGTGCGCTTAAGGCTGCTGCCGCGCCTTGATCGCCGCCAGCATCTTCTGCGCCAGCGCGGCGTAATCACCATCGAAGTGATGGCCGCCCTCGATCATCAGCTTCTCACCCGGCGCGCCGGCTTCGGTACAGCCGCTCTCGGCCACTTCCTCGCTGCCGTAGATGCAGTACACCTTGGCTGCCGGCACCTTGCGCAGTTCCGGTCCGGTCGGCGCCTCCGCGCCATCCTGGCCAAGCCAGCCACTGACGGCGATCTCGAAACTGCCGCTGCGGGCAAAGGCCAGCAGCAACATCGCGTCGACCTGCTGCTGATCACTGGCCGGCAGGCGATTGTAGATCGCCGGCAGCACATCGGCGCCGAAGGAGTAGCCGGCGAGCACGAAGCGTTGCACCTGCCACTTGTCGCGGTACTGCTGCATCAGCCGCGACAGATCGGCGGCGCTCTGCTCCGGGCTCTTGTGCTGCCAGTAGTAGCGCAGGGTGTCGATGCCCACCACCGGATAGCCGGCAGCGGCCATGTGCTCTGCCGAGGCGCGGTCGAGATCGCGCCAACCGCCATCGCCGGAATAGAACAGCGTCAGGGTTTCGGCCGGTTGCGCCGAGGGGTGTTCGATCACCGGCATCGCTGCGCCCTGGCCGGCGAGCAGATGCTGCAGCTGATCGGCCAGCAGCGTTGGCAGCGGCGTGCCCAGCGCACCGATGCGCGGCTCGCCGTTTTGCTGCTCACGCAGGAAGCGGGCGTTGCCGTCGCCCGGGTTGTCGTTCCACAGGGCGATCCAGTGACCGTGCTCTGCCTTTTGCGGCAGGGGCTCGGCGCAGTCGGGTGTTGCCAGGTCGAAGCCGACCGAAAGTGCCTGTGCCTGGTCATCCTGCTGCGCCGCCAGCCAGCGCCAGGCCGAGGTCGCTGCCGGGCCGATGCCGGCGACCAGGGTCGGCGCGCCGCCCAGCTCCTCGCTGGCCTGAGTGATCAGTTGCCGTTGCGCCTTGCAGTCGCCAGGCGAGAAGGGCAGTTGCAACAGGCGCAAATCGCCGGCTTCGGCGAGACGGTGCAGCGTGGCTTCATCCAGCGCCTGCTCGGTCGGTGCGATCAGCAGCACACGCTGACGCGCCTCGCCCTGGCTGAGCAACTGCGCCGATTTGCCCTGGATCTGCACCCTCTGCAGATGCACGGCCGCGCGCATCGACCACCACCAGCCCGCCGCCCCCGCGGCCAGTGCCACGACCAGCAACAGCGCACCCAGCCTCCTTGTCATCCTGCTCATCTCAGCGCCTCACCAGTCCACCCAGGCCGCCGGCGATCAGCGCGGCGGTATCGGCCAATGCCACCCAGGGATCGAGCCCGGCCGGCACGGCCAGGTAGCGCGGCTCCCACTGCGGCAGGAACTTGTCCTTGAAGCGGCGCAGGCCCTGGAAGTTGTAGAAATTCTCGCCGCGGTCGAACACCAGCGCACCGAGGCGCAGGGGCAGAGGCGCCCCCTTGCGCGTCTGCAGGCCGGCCAGGGGCACCATGCCGAGGCTGAAGCGCGCATAGCCCTCGCCCTGGAACTGCTGAATCAGGCCGAGCATGAGGAACTCCATGGTCGACTTCGGCGCATCCGGCAGTACGCGCATCAGGTCGAGGCTGGCTACAGCGCGCGTCTCGCATTCCAGCAGGTTGGCGAAGGCCACCGCACGCCCCTCGAAACGCACCACCACGACGCGGAAGTGCGCCAGGTATTCGGGACTGAAACGGCCCAGGGAAAAGCCCTTCTCGCGTACGTTCTTGCCCTGCAGCCAGGCATCGGAAATCGCCTGCAGCTCTTCCATCGGCACCTGGCCAGGGGCATGGAATTCCAGGCTCAGGCCGTCGCGCTGGCCACGATTCCAGGTGTAGCGCAGCGCCTTCATCTCCTTGCCGTTGCTGGCCAGGTCGAAGGTTTTCAGGTCCACCAGCGCCTCTTCGCCGAGCTTCAGCGCGGTCAGGCCGATATCGATATAGCCGGGCAGATTCTCCGCGCGCACCTGATAGAAAACCGGCCGCGCATGGTGGCGGTCGCACAGGTCGCGAAACTGCCAGATCAGCTCGGCACGAGCAGTCGCCGGACCGATAGGGTCGAACAGCGCCACCAGGCTGCGCCCGCGACGGGCGTACATGAGGAAGGCTTCACCATCAGGGTGGAACAGCAGCGCCTTGTCGCCACTCAGTGCCAGGCTGCCCTCAGGCTGACGCGAGGCCTGGACGATGGCCCGCGCGCGCAGCAGCGCGTCCTGGTCCGGCAGGCTGATACTCGGCGGTGTGGCACGCAGCAGCCAGGTCAGGCCGACCGCCAGCAGCACCAGAGCGCTGCCCAGCGCCGCGCGCAGGCCACGCGGGGCATTGGCATCCAGTTCGAACTGCCACCACAGCTGATGGCTGTAGGTGACATCCTGATAGGCGAACAGCAGCAACCACACCGAAGCCGCGAGCACCCCGACCGTGGCCGCCAGCGCCAGGCCGGAGGCCGGCACCTCCATCAGCCGGCTGCGCCGATAGAACTCGCGGCGAAACAGCGCCAGCAGCCCGGCGACAATCGCCAGTGCCAGCGACTCCGGCCAGTCGAAGCCCTTGAGCAATGACAGCACCACCCCCAGGCAAAGCAGCACCAGCGTCAGTACCCAGGCCGCCGACAGGCGCCGGCGCAGCCCTTGCGCCAGCAGCAGGCAGAGCGTGCCCACCAGGCTGGCCGCCAGGTGCGAGGCGGCGATCAGTGGCGATGGCATGAGAAAGCCAAGCGCCTGCAGATGCTCGTCCACTGTCGGCGTCACCCCGGAGAACAGCAGCACCGCGCCGGCGCAGAACACCAACAGCGCCAGCAGCGGCGCCGCCATGCCGCTGGCCATGCGCGCCACCTGGCGCGGAAACCACAGGCGGCGCGCTTCGGCAGCCAGCAGCAGGAGCCCGGCCGCCACCAGCGGCAGAATCACATAGAGCAGGCGGTAGAGCAGCATGGCGGCGACCAGCCCGGCCGGGTCGATACGCGAGGAAAAGGCCGCCAGCAACACCGCCTCGAACACCCCGACACCGCCCGGTACATGGCTCAGTACCCCAGCGGCCAGCGCCAGCATGTAGATCAGCACGAAGGACGAAAAAGGCGGCGCCTCGGGCAGCAGCAGGTACAGCACGCTGGCGGCGATCAGCACGTCGAGGCTGCTGATCAGCAGCTGCGTCAGGCTCATGCGCAGGCCGGGCAGACGCAGGCTGAAGCGCCCCAGATCGACCTGCCAGCAGCCGGGCGCGGGGCGCTCGGCCAGGCGCTTGCGGCTGACCAGCAGCGCCACGCTCAGCGCCGTGGCCAACACGGCAACGGCCAGTCCTGCCAGCACGGGTTCGGACAAACGCAGCGCGGCCGAGGCATCGTTAAGGTCGAACAGGGCTGCCAGCGCCGCGAGAATCGGCAGGCTGACGCCCAGCGACAGACTGGCGAACAGGCTCATGCGTGCCACATCGCCTGCACCGAGGCCATTGCGCCCATACAGCCGATAGCGCACCGAACCGCCGGACAGCGCCGACAGACCCACGGCATTGCCGATGGCGAACGCACAGAAGCCGCCCAGCGCCAGGGTCGGCGGCGGCAGCTGGACATTGGCGTAGCGGCTGGCCGACCACTCGTAGGCGAGCATCACCGCAAAGCCCAGCACAGTGGCCAGCAGGGCGCCGAGCAGCGCCTGCGGCGGCACCGCCGCCAGGGATTCACGGACCTGATCCGGGTTGATCTCGCGCACCAGATGCCAGCAGGCCACCAGGGCCAGACCGAACAGCAGCAGCGAGAGGCCAAGGCCGATCAGATGACGGTTGCGTTGCAGCCAGCCGGGTTGAGGAGAAGAAGGAAGATCTGGCGCGTCTGCGCCTTCAGCGGGAAGTTCGGGTACCGCTCGACTCATGTCGAAAACGCCTCTGATGGACGCCACCTCGGAGTGAGGTCTTGATCAGAGCACAGATGTAACAAAATGTTCCATGGATCCGAAACATTTATTGGCGAAGGTTGAACCGAGGCGAATCGCTCAGGCCTCGCCGAGAAACCGCAGGCCGGCTCCCTCGGCATCCACACGCATCACTTCCATTTTCAACACCGGGGCGGGGAAAGGCAGATCCTGCACCTGGCCGGTGACCTCGGTGCCGACCGCCAGGGCAGTGATGTCCGGGTGCTTCACATAGACACCGCTATCGGACAGGTCGCGGGTTTGCGCCAGCAGCTCACCAAAGCTGGGGTGGCTGATCTTGATCCGACACTTCATCGGGGTACGCACCTGCTGACGCTGGTTGGACATGACGGCTCCATGATTGGGCGAGCAATGTCGCCTTTAATAGCCTATTCGCGCGTTGGCGCCCAGCAGGCGGCAGAAAAAAGGCGCCATCGAGGCGCCTTACTTGCATCTTGCTCAGTGACGGAACGTCAGTACCACTTGGCCTCACCGTCCGGGCGCTTCTTGAAGCGCTTCATGCTCCACATGTACTGGCTCGGGTAATTACGCACGTAGCGCGACACCACTTCGCTCATCGCCGCCACGCCTTCTTCGACGCTCTCGCTGTACATGCCTTCGGGTGCCGCCTCGAGGATGACCTTGTAGCCGCTGCCATCCGGCAGACGCAGCGCATGCAGGAACACACCGACCGCCTTGCCACCGGTAAGCATGCCCGGCACAAACTTGCTGGTCAGCGCGGTGGTGCCGAGGAAGGGTACGAATACGCCGGACGAACGGCTCGGTTCCGGGTCGGCCGGAATACCCACGGCGCCGCCCTTGCGCACTTCTTTGATGACGCTGAGGATGCCTTCCTTGGTCGACGGCGCGACGCGATTGCCCATCTGTACGCGCTGCTGCTGCAGCAGCTCGTCGACCGCCTTGAGCTTGGGCGGGCGATAGAAAATGATCGGTTTGCACTGGTTGCAGTAGAAGTGGTTGAGCACTTCCCAGTTGCCCAGGTGGCTGGTGATGCCGACCACGCCCTTGCCCGAGGCCAGGGCCTGCTGCAGCACCTCCAGGCCTTCCACCTCGCGAATCAGCTTGAGCGATTTCTGCGCCGGCCAGATCCAGGCGCACGCGCTCTCTGTCAGGGTCTTGCCGATGTCCTTGAGGCTCTGCCCGACCAGTTTGTCCAGCTCGGCCTGGTTAAGCTCGGGGAAGCACTTGCTCAGGTTGATACGCACCACGTCGCGCGAGCCATTCGGCAGCTTCCACATCAGCCAGCCGATGGCATTGCCCACGGCCTGCACGGCGCGCCAGGGCAGCAGTGCGAACAGGCGCAGGAAACCCACCACCAGGGCGCCCTTGAGTTTTTCCACGACAGACTCCAACCGCTCACAAAAGCGCCAATTGTACCGTTGGGCGACCGCGCAGTCAGTAAAGGCTCGTCCGAAGCCGCTGCTGCAGGTCATGCTCGTAGGCTTGGACATCGAACTCGTCGTAGATGTGGCGAAAAATATCGCCGGCACTCGGCAGGCTGGCGCGTTCGACCTGACGCGAGACATCCCACAGCCCTGCGCGCATCGCCGCCTTGGAGCACTGGAAGTAGCAAGTCTCTATATGGATGCGCAGCGCGCTGCGCGGCAGCTTGCCCTGGGCACGACCCAGCTCCAGCCACTCGGGATCGAGGGTGATTTCCGCCCGGCCATTGACTCGCAGGCTTTCGCCGACGCCCGGAATCAGAAACAACAATGCCACCTGCGGGTTCAGCACGATGTTGCGCAGGCTGTCGATGCGGTTGTTGCCGGGGCGATCCGGCAACAGCAGGGTCTGGTCGTCGAGGATGTGCACGAAGCCCGGCGCATCACCCCGCGGCGAACAGTCCAGGCCATCCGGGCCGGCGCTGGCCAGCACTACGAAGGGCGAAGCCTGGATCAGCGCGCGGTAGGGTTCGATCAACCGCGGCAGTTCCTTGCGCCGCGAGCGCTCGTGGCTGTCGCCGTAAACGGCCTGCAGTTCGTCCAGGGTGGTGATGGTGGTCATGAGCCCTTCAGTTGCGCGTAGCGGTCGCAGTCGGTGGTGTGGTCCATCACCATACCCGTGGCCTGCATGAAGGCATAGCAGATGGTCGGTCCGACGAAGTTGAAGCCGGCCTTGCGCAAGGCC
>Ga0114984_1000705_pt1 | contig 12700 bp, 10 predicted proteins | sample Shrwel1BS1Day1_FD_96987 | JGI IMG/M metagenome (GOLD analysis project Ga0114984, IMG submission 96987) | Subsurface microbial communities from deep shales in Ohio, USA - Utica-3 well 1 S-1-Day1 | ecosystem: Environmental > Aquatic > Deep subsurface > Shale gas/oil reservoir > Produced water/Flow... | reverse complement strand
TTGGGCCAGCTCCCGGGCCGCCGCGCTGCCCAGGCCGGTCAGGCCCGTGATGTCTGCCAGGTCGATCTGGCCCTGGCGGGTCAAATAAGCGAATACCGCCGCTTCCTGTTCCGACAGGCTGACCCCCAGGCTTGCCTGAGCGAGCATCTGGGCTTCGGAGATGAGCTTTTCCTTGCACAGCCGCAGGCGGAAGCTCTTCTCCGCCTTGTTGTTGTCGATGACCGGGGGGATGAACCCCAGGGTACGCCAGCTCTCGAAGATGGCACCCACGCCGGTGCCGCCCTGGTCGGACAGGCCTATGCGGCGGAATGCATTGACGATGCTGGGGTTGCGAACTTCCTTGTCGCCCGGGTCGAGCAGCTGCTCCCGTGAGGCGAAGGCATCCCCCGGATTGAAGAATTCGGTTTGCCCACGGAAGAAGCGGATAACAGGCACCCGAGTGCTGTCGCCGAAGTCCTGGTGGATCAGCAGGTTGATAGCTGCTTCACGGAAGGAAATGTAATCCGGTGGGTCGTCATCGCGCCGCAGCGTGGAGGCATCGACCGAAAAAGGCCGCTCGCTGTGCCGGAAGTAGAAGTCGACCACGGCCTGCCAGGACTTGATCAGGTTCTCTTCGACCATGAGGCGGTCGGCCCAGCGGATGCTAGGCGAGTACTCCTCAGCGGTGTAGCGATACAGTTGCAGATCGACGCTCATGCGCGGCAGAACTTGCCGGACATACTCATCGGCACCCAGCACCAGAATGGCCGCTCGGGTGGGCAGCAAGCGCCCACCGCGCTCCACTAGAAAGCCCCATTTGCGCAGGAATGTGGGATCGTCATCCGCGCCATCCTTGCCGGGGTTGCTTGCGGCAAAACGTTCTCGATACCAGCGAACTGTGGCTTGATCGAAGCACCGAGTGATGTCCAGATCGAGTGGCTCGGCATCGTAGCGATCCGCTGCCGCGTCACGCATGAACCGCATCAGCTCATCCGGCGTGCAGGTATCATCCCGGCCCCCGCGCCGGATGTAGGCTTTCTTTGGGTTGCCGTCGAGATAAATGGGCTTCTCACTACGCCCGGCCTCCGGGACGTGGAAGACAATGACTGTGCCTTCATCAAGGGTATGGAGAGTGCCGTTGATCGGCAAAAAGATGCTGACCTTGTTGCGATCCCTGACCTGGCCCAAGAAGTCGTTCTGCAGTTTGTCAGCGTCTATCACACCGGTGACGGTGAAGGTTCTGTTGGCCTCCTTGACGCCGAACACCAGATAACCCCCGGCGGTGTTGGCAAAGGCGCTGACGGACGACAGGGCGTCCTTGGGCACTGCCCAAGAGGCCTCCTTGAACTCGATGTCGTCCCATTCGATGGACTGCAGGCGCTCCAGCAGTTCTTCCCTGGTCATAGTCACTCCACTAATCTATTGGCTTCGGAGTGTTGGGCGTGAAATAGGTCATTCATGCTAATTCGTCTTCCTAATTAGTCGTCGGCCGAAGATCTCAATCCGCTAGAATCATCAGCATATTTCTTCATTCCGGCACGCAGGATTTCAAGGAACGTGTGATTGCGACACTCCGCATCGGCTACGATCGCATCGAAAGAAACCACAAATGTTGGCGTAGGAATAATTCGGCCGTCAGGGCGCGGCGTATCAAATTCTTGATAGTAGACCTTGCCTTTCGAGAAAAAGGGTGTCCACTTGAATTGTCGGAGTCGAAAGGCTGTCGTGTCATTGATATCCATAATCGCGTAGTACCAGACTCTTTGAATGTTCTGGCAGTACGCTACCAGCTTTCCTGCTCGGTCAAGCAGTTGGTTGACTGCGTAAAAATTGTCCTTTTCATCGTCAGTCTTCTTCTTTATTTCTACTACCACCACATCTACCGGCGCAGCGTCGTTTGGGTCTGCTGAGAAGATCATGGCGATATCAGGCCTTCCCGAATCGCCGACCGCTTCGTCATCGAGTCGTATGGCATTGATGACGGTGTCCATACTCTTCTCACTCAGGATGGTCCGGAACACCATGAACTTGTCGTCCAAAAGCCAGGCATTGTTCTGGTAAATCTCAGAAGGCATAGCGTCTTGTGAGAATTCCTTGAACCGCGGGACGATGAGGTTGTGGATCTCAGACTCGGCGTCATCGGTCGTCATTTCCTTCATGCGAGCGATGATTTTTTCGCGATATAAGATGTATTCGGTTAGAGTGCGAGACGAGAGTTCCAGCGATTTCTCGTAAGCAGACTTGCTCAGCTTTTCGCACTGAAGGATCTCTTTCTGGACCCGGAAAAACCGCTGTTGCGCAATGGTTAAAGCATCGTCACGGTCAATCAAGCCAACGGTATCTGTCTCGAAGTAGCCGAGTAGATGCGGAAACTGTTCCTCAAATTTCTCTTTTATTTTTTCGTTTCTTTCAGTGATCAATGGGATCTGATCTGAAAGAACTTTACCAAGCTCCCGACGCATTACACGGTACAGGCGTGCCTCTTGTATGCCCTCAGGCAATACCAGCTTTTGCCTCGAGCTATCCGCATTGGAGTGGAATATCTCAGATTCAAATAAAAAGACACAGAAATAGCCTACTGGAAACGACGACGGCGGTATCAGATTAGCCGGTATCGTTCGTCCATCTATACTGAATGCAGTAAGTGAGCGCCCTTTACCTGCCACCGACTCAATGTGGTAGTACATGTCGATGGTTGAGATGGCATCTAGAGTATCGTCCTGGATAGTGACCTTGGTCATTGATGGCAAATCGTCTGGCGTTATTGTGGTTTCGTGAGGAAAGAACTCCTTCTGCACATTGCTTTCATTGGTGTTTAAGTTGATGGAAATCCTGAATGCCTTCCCGTCACGCTTACGTGCGTCCAAAGTAGGCAGGAACTGCTCAATCAAGAGCGGTTTAAGTGCATCAGGCTTCAGGTCGTCGTAGGATTTAACCCGGTCTTTGGCAAAACCAGTGAACTCCAAGGTGGTCTGGGCTGTTTGCTCCGCTGCAAGCGCTTCCAATGGTCCATTGCCATCAAACGAGTCCTTGAAAATAAAATGCCTGCGCCATTTACCCCACGTACTAGTCACCTCTACACGACTAAAATAATTGAGAAATACCAAGCGCCCTATGCCTTTGTGGAACTTGTCCCTAGGCCGAAGCAGCTTTCTGAAGCGCTCGAAATTTTCATCGGTAAATCCGTCGCCGTTGTCCGAAACAGTGATTTTGAGTGTGTCTGGTTTATCAAATGCGTGCACATCAATATTGATGCTCACATTAGTTGCGCCAGCATCCAGGGCATTGGCAACGGCTTCAAAATACACCAATGTCAATGACGGGTTGGGGAAGAACAGCCTGATGGCTCCAGATGTCTCAATGTCCATATTCTGCCTCAGTAAGGCCTGTGGCCTGTCCGTATAACAACTTCTGGCAAACGCTGGATCTCATTGAGCATTTTGTGCTGCATCTGCTCAATGAGTCGTACATCAGTGTGGGCACCCCAAACCCGAGATCCATGGCATGTGATTTCCGCCCGATCAAGTACAGTTTGGTCAAGGCCCGCTTGACTGGTGCCCACTGCACACGCTGATGGGTGTGAATGAAAACAAGCACAGCCTTCACCCTTGTGCTCTCCTTGATGCGCGACGGCGGGGTGGGGCAGGTAGCGGCTTTGCTGGCTCATAGGCTTTCAGTCCTGCATCACCGGTCAGAATTTCGACATGAAAACCTGCCTTGGCGTAATGCTCCGCAACGTCCTTGATTGTGGCATCACCAATGGATGTGCCGCCCACAGCTAGACCAGGCCAGCTTTCAGCCAAGACCCGCAATTGATCTGGCTCCCAGAGCGCGGATTGATCGGTGAACGCCGCCCAAGGTGTTTGAGCCTCTGCGGTGGCGGAAAGATGCCTCGCCAATGCCGTTGCGCACTCGTGACGACGGTCCGCCGCTTGTGCAATGTGGTTCCCTGTTTCTATCAGTGTGGCAAGGGGCAACACGAAGGTGCTCTGCTGCTTTTCCTGTTCGATCAATGCATCGATGCGCTCTGGCGTCCACTGATCATCAAGCGGCCCTGCCGTATCCTTGCCGGGAACCCTCAGCCAGCAGCACAACACGGACGTATCCAGGATCAACACCTTCTTGGTCATACGCCTGCCCCTTCCTCGCCCTGCACCGGATTAAGGCTGGCCTCGATCAGGCCTCGGCTGGAAAGACGGCCGACAGTGCCTTGCGCCAAGAGTTTGGGCAGATCTGCGATGTCCTCCAGCAATGTGAGCAGGCTGTCCCCGGTCGCCGGGTCACGATGCGCAACCGAGATGAATGGCACCATTTCGGTTCCCATCGCGTCGAGCAGTGCGGGGTTGTGCGTGGTGACAACTACATCGACTTCACGCTCGCCACCAACTTCCTTGAGCATACGGAGAAGCAACTGCGCACGTGAGGGATGCAATCCGTTATCTACTTCTTCGACAATCAAGAGGCTTCCCTTCGGCCTGGTAAGAAGTGCTGTAAGGATCGCGAGGAAACGCAATGAACCATCCGACATGCCGCGCGCGTCCACTGCGGCGTTTTCGTCGCTATCCCCCCAATGTTCGTCGCAGTACAGCATGGCATCAGAGCCGAACTTGCCTACAGGCTCTGCATACACTCTGCGGATGTCTTTTTCTGGAAGCTCGCTGGCGTAGCGTGTGAGGGTGCTTTCAATATCCTCTTTCCTGCCTTCTGGCAGTGCAGCCAGCACTCCTGCGATATTGCATGCGTCAGGCTCGAGGCGGTCAGACAACGGCGAATAGCCGCGCATATGCGAGGGAATCGGATCAAGGACGAAGATATTTTTCAGTGCTTCGAGAACTGCTGCGACACCATCTTCAATCTCTTGGCGCGGCTTTTGTCCCATGAGCTGATAGAGCACAGCATTGGCTCGGCTCAACGGACGAGGCGTGCCGCGCTTTTCGTTATAAAGCCTTGCCACAATGGTGGGCGAATCATCATCACAAGAGTCAGTGGTGAAAAGGTTGATGCGCCCGCTCTCGCTACCGCGTGCTCCATCTTTTGACGCGCGATACTTGACGCGGATAAGTTGTTCAGCAAGCAAATCACAGCGGTTCCCGCGCACGTAGCCATCGAGTCTGTACTCGTAATCCATCTGCTCGCTGGTACGCACAGTTACCTGCAGCGAGAACGTGTTGCCGGGCCTACGTGCAGCCCATTCGATACCCCCGCGCACCGCCATTTGAGTACCGTCACCTTGCAATGCTGCGGTGAGCTGCGCCCCACTGGCAACACGGTTCAGGAACAGCAGTGCATCCAAAGCATTGGATTTTCCGCTGGCATTTGTGCCTATAAGAATGGTCAATGGGTCGATATGCAGAATCGACTCACGATGGCTTTTCCAATTCTTGAAGATAAATTTGGAGATCATTTTTTACTCCACGATAAACCGCAACTTGCTGGCGTCCTTGCCCTTGCATCGCTCGGTCATGAACGACTCAAAGCGGCGGCGCAGGTCTTCCGGGGTGGCCGGGGAACCACCGGCCAATAGCGCCTGTTTGATGTCATCCCCGGTGACCAGGATCTTCTCCAGGCCGGACAGCGCTTCCTGGATGGTGGCCACAAATTCCGGCGTGACCGGATCGGGCAGTGTTTTCGACGCTAGGAAGGCAGTGATCAGATCGCGCTGGTTAGCTTTCAGCAGCTCGAAGTTGGCCTGGATGATGGGGTCGTCGAGGTTGTCCAGCAGAGTCTGCTGCCAGCCATCGAGCAGGCGGTCCAGATCTTCATCCAGGGCCTTGAGCACGTTGGCGGCCGGCAGCAAGTCGCCTTGCTCGTTGGCCGGGCGGAAACCGCAGTGCGGGCACACGGGGCTGGTGGCCAGCTCGGCCTCGACCAGCGAAGCGCAGCTCTTGAGCTTGTCGAGCTTGTCTTCGAAGCTGGTGAGCTGTCCGGTGGGCATCAGCGAGATGCCCGCCAGGGCGCGCAGCGTGGTGATGCGCGAGTCACGGCGCAGTGCGGTCTTGGTCTTGTCCTCGGCAACGCCGAGGCGCGCCTTGCTGTGCTGGGCAACATAGGCGTTGATGTAGTCCTTCTTGAGCGCGGCCAACTGTTGGCGGTAGGTGGCGGCGTGGGCGGCGCTCTTGTCCTGGGCGAGCTTGTCGAGAATATCCTTGCGTGCTGATTGGGCCTGCTGCACCCAGGGGTGGTCGCTCGGCAGGACCATTTCCGCCTGGGACAGGTAGCCGGCCACGCTGCCCAGCTCTGCGACCAGATCACGCAGTTTCTCGACGGCGGAGAGCACGTCGAGGTTCTTCTGCTGCACCCCGATGTCGGCCGGGGTGATGCGCAAGTTCTTCAGCTTGCCCACGGTGTTGTAGGGGGACAGGCTTTCCAGGAAGCTCTTGAGGGCTTCCAGGCGGCTGCGCCAGTCGCGCAGCTCTTCCTCACGCAGCAGGGACTGGCCCCAGAAGCTCAGGCGCGTTTGCAGGTCGGTACCCACGGTCAGCACGCGGTTGACCAACTTGGCGACTGCTTCCAGTAGCTCCTTGACCGGCTCTTCTTTGCCCTGGGTAGCCATCTGCGCGAAACCGCTTGGCAGGCCCAGCAGCTCGAACAGGGCGCGCAGGACGGCGACGTTGATCTCCTTGGGGGCTTCAACGTGCTTGAAGGTCTTTAAGTCATCCAGGGCGCGTTCCACCAGCAGCGAAAGCTTGCCGGAGTCGATCTTGTCACCGGTGATGGCGAGCACGATGTCGCCGGAGTACACCAGGCCGCCCAGCACAGCCACCAGCAGATCGGGCTCCAGGCGGAAGCGCACCGGCGCGAAGAATTCGACATCGGTAGTGCCACTGATGAGCTCGGCACGATTGAGGACCTGGCCGTGACCCTTGGCGGTGAGGCGGCTGAGGACCTCCTGGGCGTAGCGGGATCGGGTCGGCTCGACGCGGTCGCCATCGAGCATTTCCATTGCATCCAGAATGACGATGGCGTCCTTGGTGCGGGTACCGCCGGCAAGCGCCTTAAGGGCATTGCCGATGAGCTGCTTGCGGTTGGCTTCGGTGACCAGCGCGGAGAACGTCGGGTATTCCGGTGCCAGGTCGGCAAAATGGGTGCCGAGGGCCAGGCCTGAGGTGACGTTGACGATGTCGCGGAAATTAGCGCGCTCGTCCGGCCCAAGGCGAAGCTTGTCGCGCATAGAGACGCCCTTGGCCCACTCCTGCAGGGTTTTGGTCTTGCCCTGGTAGGTGACATCGAAGGCGGTCATCTGCTTGTCCTGCAGCCACTTGCTCATGTCGCGCAGGGCTTCCTTGGCCTTGTCCAGATACACCGACTTGGCGCCGCCGCTGGCCGAGGATGCCAGCTCCTGAGCTGCGGCATAGCAGGCCAGGTAACGCTTGATGGCATCGTCGAGGCCTTTCAGACGGAAGAACACTTCGTCCGTGCGGCTGTCGTCGCGAAAGCGCGGCGGCTCGAACGGCTGGATGAAGTAGATGTAGAAATCGCGCTCCGGCTGGGCGGTCGGCCGGTCGTTTGGGGCGCCAAGGAACAGGTAGCCGTTGCGTTCGACTCGCCGTTCCTGCCATTCCACCTGGTGTTGCCAGATCCGGTAGCCGGTGACGTAGGTATCTTCCTCGGTGCGCTCCATCAGCTGCATCAGGGCGCCGTAGTAGGCGCGATCCAGGGCGTCATCGGACAGAGCTTCGGCGCGCTTCTCGATCTGCGCGTCGTAGTCGACGTCTTTCTTCAGGTCGAGGTAGTACTGCTCGGTATCGGGAGCCTTGGAGATGAACTGGCCGTTCACCGTCTTGACGATCTCGCGCAGTGTAGTTTGCACGGCGGTCAGCAGGTCGTCGGCCGGCTCGCCGCCCATGTCCTCGATGCCTGGCTGGTACAGGCACAGGGTGTCGCGCAGCTCTTCGGCGGTTGGCCCCACGGGCACATAGATATCGCCGCCGGTGGTCAGTCGGTGGACCGAAAGGCCTTTGATGACTCGCACGGCCATGGCTTTGTAGGCGGGGCGAGTAAACGCCTTCTGCACACGCTCGCCCAGCACTTCGACAACCTTGAGTACCGGGCCGATGTTCGGGTCCGAGCGCAGTACCGAGTTGGATGTGACCGTTTCCCAGAACTTGTCGAAGCCGATCAGGCCAGGTCGGTCCGCGGGTACTTCATCTTCCAGGATTGCCTGGATTTGGTCGCGCAGGGTGACCAGCGCGCCGCGCTTCTCGGTAAAGATCAAGCGCTCGAATGTGCCGATGTAGTCCGGGTGAACCGGAAACAGGCGCACGTACTCATCCATCCGCTCGTTCATGTTGTTGTAGAACTTGGCGAAGGGTGTGAGATAGGTTCGAATCTTGTGCTGCTGGTCGGCCGATTTTTTCAGCAGACGCTCGGCGACTACGAAGCTCACATCCTGACGGGCGAGCAACACCTGGGAAAAGCGCTCATTCACGCGGCGTAGGCTGTCGGCGACATGCTGGAAGCGGCTGCTGTCGAAAATGGCTTCCTGTACGCCGGCCACGAAGCGAAAACGCAGGTGTTTGGTGACTTCGCCGATCTCGCGCAGAAACGACAGATCCAGCACCAGGTCGTGGTCCTTGCGCGAGCGCAGGAACTCAAGGAACTCGTCCACTACCAGAAGCACGCCCTTGCCAGGGTGCACCTCGTCGAATGCGGCCATCATTTCCTCGAACGCTGCCTTGTTGTTGACGACTTTGTCGACCGGGGGGAAGGCGTAACTGACGCCCTGCTTCTCCAGGAAGATTTCCAGCTCCTGGGTGATGATGTCGCGCAGTGACATCTGGCTGGAGATCTCGATGCGGTGCACCTTGAACTTGCCGGCGATGCTGCCGGCCGCCTCGGCCACTTTGGGGTGATGGATCATCGGAACATAGGCGGCATCTTCGGCAATCAGCGACAGCACCGACATCAAGTGCGATTTACCGGTGCCGTAATTACCGACCACCAGCACGCCTTTATGGTCTACCGACTCATCGAAGGACAGTTGCGGGATCATCTGCTTGGCAATCCGCTCGGCCATGTCATCGGAAATGACATAGGTGGCGACGAGCTTCTTGGCCTCGTTGGGCCGATTGGCGTCGAGCAGCTGGATGACCGACTCAATCGGCTCGAACTGAATGAGATCCCCGTAGCGCATGTGCATCCCCTTTACCCCATCGATTCAATTTCAAATGGAACCAGGCCATCCAGGCCGTAGTCCTGATATTCCGGATGCCCCATCTCGGCGTAGACAAGCCGGCCCTCGCGCAGCTCTCCAGGCCACACGGCCACCACGCGGCGGCCGTGTGCGTGGCGCTTGAGCAGATCCAGCGGATCCAGCTTGAGCGAGCGGTCGAACAGCAGCTCGAGATTGTCGAGCAAGAGCAGGTCGCCATCGGCATGTTCATCAGCCAGGTCCCGCAGGACCACATTCGCCTGGAGTGATCGCTGTCGCTGCGACATCACGGCCAGCCGGCGCCCCAGGGCCGCCCCAACACTCATCACCTGGGCGCCGCGTTGCTGCGCAAGCGCACCGATTAAAGCACTCTTGCCACTACCCGGGCGGCCGACCAGCAGAACCAGCTTGGTTTGCAAGGCGCCTACTTCGTTAATTCGTTGTTCGAGCTGCTCCAGCATGGCTGCCTCAGTCCAGTTCGGCCGCTTGCTGCTGCTTGGATGAGCAGTAGCCGGGTGCGAGCAAGGCGCTCTTGACGCCATAGATGGCTAGGTGGTCTCTCAGCCACAGGCGATACTCAGGCCCCTGCAGGCTATGATCAGGGGAACAATCCACGCTCCATTTGCGCAGGATGTATCCCGCCGTGGCAGCCCGCAGCTTCATGCGCAGGCTGCCGTCATCCATGCCGTAATCCATTCTGGTGATCTCAGGGTGCGGCTGTGCCGGATGAGGAACCAGCTCCAGCTCCACAATGCGTGTCCACTGGATATCCTGGTCGCTGCGTTCGTGGGCCTGCACACCTGCATCAGTTGGTGCTGTCGGGCGCTTTATCCGCGTGATGACAAAATCACGAAATTCCTGGGTCTGGCGATCAAAGGCGCGGACGTGCCAACGCAGTCCGTTGTCGATCAGGGCAAAGGGCACTATTTCGCGCTGGGTGCGACCGCTGGAAATGGAGTGATACTCGATGGCCAGCGGTCGCTCCTGGTGAATGGTCCGGGTGACGGCGGCCAGAACGTCCAGATCCGGGTGCGTGAGTCTGGATGGAATCTCGCTAGCTACCCAGGCCCGCAGCCGGGATGGTTCGCCATCGCCAAATCCCTGGGTCAACCACGCTAGGACTCGTTCTGGCTGGAAGTCGAAGACGGGTTTGAAATGCTCGCCGAGGACGTAGTACTTGGTTTTGGTGTCGTAGTCGATGTTGCCTGGCGCCAGTTCCTTGTAGATCGCCAGGTCCCGCGTGGCGGCAGCTGACTGGATTCCGAAGCGCGTTACCAGGTCCTGGCGGCGGATATCCCCAATGAATCGCACCCGCAGCTCTACAAAGGCAAGGCGGTCGCGCTGCGGTTGGGTGAGGTCGTCAAGCTGTTCGTTCGACATTCCTGAGACTCATGCTGAAATCGGGCCATGATGGTTCTAGGAAGTATATGAAACGCCCCAGCATGCGTCTATTGTGCGCATGGAGAATCTATGTGGCGATCATTATGATGATGTTGCTGGGCGCTTCGTGAATGTCGAGTGGCCAGGTTTATCACCCATCGCTGCTTTCTTGTGCTCTGATACCGGCTAGGCTATTGCGCTTCGAGCGCAAGCGGGCTCGCGGAAGACGATACAAGGGCCCCTCCCTGAAGGGGCCGCTACTCGATCTTTGTGCTTGTCGGGCGCCATAGATCCAATAGGGCAAGGCAAGCTTGCGATAGACGCGCTCGTTGGAACGTCCCTGCCATGTCGGATTACATCCAGTGCCCTGGCACATCTATCCCGTAGTTCTTCGCTACGGTCTTCAGTGTGGAGATAATCTCAGCATGCCGTGCCTGATCGGCCGGGATCCAGGTCTCACGGCGATCCAGTAGGCCTTTCAGCTCACCCAGGTTGTACATGCCGAGACGATGAAAATTGCCCCAACTCGGTATGCCGAATAGGTTGTAGATGACCACGGTGGCGTCGCGTTCGCTGGCAAGACGCTTTTCCCCGCTGAGCTTTTCGGCAGCGGCTTCGGCTTCATCTCGGTCGTCGTAGGTGTTGAGTAGTTTCATCAGTGCTTGGTTGAAATCCAATCGGGCGGTGGATTCTGCCTGACTGGCAAAAAAAGAACATCCAGGGATATGTTCAGGGAGAGCCGCAGGCAAGCGGCTCTCCCTGATTACGGCACCATTTGAATTGTCTCGTTGCAGCCGAGCCAGATGCAGGTGGGTGAGCCGCAGTGGTCCCGTGGTGAGGGCCTGGAACCAGTGGCACTCGGGCTATTATTGCGGCTTGAAGCCCAGTGGTTTGTCGGCGCTACTGAAGCAGAAGATGGTTTCGCAGTACCCGCCTTCCTGTTCAACTTCCGCAATTTCTTCAGGATGAATTGCAGGGAGCCACTTGCCTAGATCTTCGATCGCCACGGGTTCCTCATTGATGTAGCAGTCATCGTCCATGCGGGGGTTGCACCAAGCACTCTTAACTTCTGGCCATTGAAAGCGACTGGGGGCTGACGTCGACTGCTGAGTCGTTGCGCGTACTTCTCCTTTCTGTGCTTGCCACGCTGCGTAACCGCCTTCATAGCGCCCGTCGAACGTGCCAACAAGTCGGTCATCAGGTACGCCAATATCCAGGTAGAACTGGTACAGGAGAGATCCCGCCTCGGCATACGACACCTGACGTGAGGTATCTACACGGTAGGCCACCGGTTTGCCGTCGGTGCTGGCGCCGATGCGGAACCAGATCGACAGAGCAAAGAAGACATCCTGATTCCATTCACCCACGATGGTGGTGTTTGTCCGGCACTTGCCACGCAGGCACGTACCGCTTACCTGGTTGACATAACGCACATCCTGCTGGCGCTGGGCATCCCAGATGAGCACCTCGCGGGAAGTCTCCAACCAGGTGCACTTGATCATGGGCTGCCCATTGAAGGCTTTCTTGGTGATGCAGGGAATAGCTTCAGGGAGTCCAGCGGTGGAAGTCTCATCCGGGTAAGCGATACCGCCCCAGGCGTAATGGTCCACAAGGCTCTTGGCCTGGGCTGCGGTGCAAAAAGTGAGCAGCAGAATGCTGAGTATCCGTTTCATGGAGTAGCTCCAGTGTGTTGTTTCTGTCGAGGGCGAAATAAGGTCCGGCCGTTGAACGGCCGGTAACGGGCAAGCAAACCCCGCGGTGTCGCGGGGCTCATGGGGGCTGAGAACTACTTTTTGTCGATAACCCGGAGTCGCTGATTTACATAGTCCTTCAGGATTTCGTAGTCAGGGTTGTAGGTGACCAGGGTGTGCCCCAGGCCTGCGGCTATACCGAGCGTTGCCGCGGTCAGCGTTACCGGCGTTGACAGAACTCCGAATGCCACACCAAGGGCGCCGCCCTGTACTGCAGCACTTTTCACGTCGCTTCTGACCCGGCATTTCAGTACCTGGCTTTCAATTTTGGTTTCGACCAGTTTGATGCCGGCCATGAAGTTGCCCCTGAGGCCATTGTGTTGCCGCTGACCGAAAACTGACCCAGTAGAGGCTGTTCTGCCGACTGAAAACTGACCCAGGTGTTCAACTGCTTCTGCTCAATTTTTGAGCAGGAGAACACAGGGTGATCAGTATGGAA
>Ga0114984_1000703_pt1 | contig 12717 bp, 9 predicted proteins | sample Shrwel1BS1Day1_FD_96987 | JGI IMG/M metagenome (GOLD analysis project Ga0114984, IMG submission 96987) | Subsurface microbial communities from deep shales in Ohio, USA - Utica-3 well 1 S-1-Day1 | ecosystem: Environmental > Aquatic > Deep subsurface > Shale gas/oil reservoir > Produced water/Flow... | reverse complement strand
GGCTCATGTCGACCACCAGGTCACGAATGACCGGCAGACCCGGCAGCGGGCGCAGCACCAGCTTGTCATTCTTCACCACCTGGGACACAGGCGTGATACAGGCCAGGCCGTTCTTGCCGTTCATGTTCATGCCGTCGGAGCCGCACACACCCTCGCGGCAGGAACGACGGTAGGACATGGTTTCATCTTTTTCCTTCACCAGATTCAGCACGTCAAGAACCATCAGGTCCTTACCGGCGGGAATCTCTACCTCAACGTCCTGCATGTAGGGGGCGTTGTCAGTCTCGGGATTGTAACGGTACAGGCTTACCAACATTCTCTACATCCTCCCCTTAGTAAGTCCGGATCTTCGGCTCGAACATCGGCACGGTCTTCGGCGCAAAGTTTACGTCACGCTTGCCAACCCGCTTGTCCAGAGGGAAGTACATGGAGTGCTTCAGCCAGTTCTCGTCGTCACGCTCGGTGAAATCGTTCCTGGCGTGGGCGCCACGACTTTCCTTACGCTCGAACGCGGAAATGGCTGTCGCCAGAGCAACCTCATAAAGATTGTCCAACTCAAGCGCCTCTATGCGAGCGGTATTGAAGGCATCACTGGTATCAGCAAGCCTGGTGTTACGAACACGCTCGCCAATAGCCTCCAGCTTCTTCAAGCCCTCTTCCATGCTCTTGCCATCACGGAATACACCGAAATACAGCTGCATGCAGTTCTGAAGATCCTTGCGAACCTCGGCAACACTCTCACCCTCGGAAGCGCTGTTCAGACGATCCAGACGAGCCATGGCACGCTTGATATCTTCTTCGCTGGCGCCGTCAACTTCGAAGCCGCCGCGCAGTTGCTCTTCAATGTGCAGACCAGCCGCACGACCGAACACAACCAGATCCAGCAGAGAGTTACCACCCAGGCGGTTGGCGCCGTGCACGGACACACAGGCAGCCTCACCACAGGCGAACAAACCGGGGATCGGCTTGTCGTTGCCGTTTTCGTCCTGGGTCAGAGCCTGGCCACCAACGTTGGTCGGAATACCACCCATCATGTAGTGACAGGTCGGAACGACCGGAATCGGCTCTTTCACCGGATCCACGTGCGCAAAGGTGCGGGACAGCTCACAGATGCCCGGCAGGCGCAGGTTCAGGGTCTCTTCACCCAGATGATCCAGTTTCAGCAGTACGTGGTCCTTGTCGGGACCACAGCCGCGACCTTCCAGGATTTCCAGAACCATGGAGCGAGCCACAACATCACGGCCGGCCAGGTCCTTCGCATTCGGAGCATAGCGCTCCATGAAACGCTCACCTTCGGAGTTGATCAGGTAACCGCCCTCACCCCGGCAACCTTCGGTCACCAGCGTACCGGCACCGTGGATACCGGTCGGGTGGAACTGCCACATCTCCATATCCTGCATCGGGAAGCCGGCACGCAGGGCCATGCCGATACCGTCACCGGTGTTGATCATGGCGTTGGTGGTGGAGGCGTAGATACGGCCGGCACCACCGGTGGCCAGAACCGTGGCCTTGGACTTGATGTAGCAGACTTCACCAGTCTCGATCTCGATGGCAACAACACCAACGACTTCATTCTTGGCGTTCTTGACCAGATCGACGGCGTACCACTCATTAAGGAAGGTAGTACCACCTTTCAGGTTGGCCTGGTAAAGAGTGTGCAGCAGAGCGTGACCGGTACGGTCGGCAGCGGCACAGGTACGGGCAGCCTGACCGCCCTTACCGTAGTCTTTGGACTGACCACCGAACGGGCGCTGGTAAATACGGCCCTGCTCGGTACGGGAGAACGGCAGACCCATGTGCTCCAGCTCGAAAACCGCCTGAGGGCCTACGGAACACATGTACTCGATGGCGTCCTGGTCACCGATATAATCGGAGCCCTTGACGGTGTCGTACATGTGCCAGCGCCAGTCATCATTGGGATCGGCACTTGCGATCGCACAGGTGATGCCGCCCTGGGCGGACACGGTGTGAGACCGGGTCGGAAATACTTTCGTGATACACGCGGTATTGATACCGGATTCGGTAAGCTGCAGGGCGGCTCGCATACCGGCACCGCCACCACCGATAACAATCGCGTCAAAAGACATGGTCTTGATGTTAGCCATCTATTAAAGCCCCCAAAGAATCTGAATGCCCCACACCACATACACGAAAATAACGAGTACGCAGACAGTCTGGAACAGAAAACGCTGCATCGCGGATTTGATGTAGTCGGTGGACACGGTCCACAGACCAACCCACGCATGCCCGGCAATGGACAGCAGAGCGAGCAGTGTAAATATCTTGAACCATCCCTGACCGAACAGAGCGGACCAGGACTGATAATCAACATCAGTGGTCACAAAAAAGCCAAGGAGGAACAGTGTATAAAGGGCTAATACGTAAGCCGTGACCCGCTGGATGATCCAGTCCTGGATCCCGTTACGACCAATATTCGTTGCGCTGTTCATGCCCATACCCAGACTCCTGCCAGAACGATGAGAATGACGGAAACCACGATCGTAGCTTTCGCAGCGAGGCGACCGCTCTCAAGATCTTCACCGATGCCCATATCCATGAACAGGTGTTTGATACCTGCAACCAGGTGGTAAAGCAGAGCAGACAAAATGCCCCAGGTAATCAGCTTGGCAAGGAAGCTGTCCAGCAGTTCACTTACCCGACTGAACCCCTCTTCCCCGGACAGGGAAAGCTGAAGCCCATAAAGCAGGAACGCAACACCAACAAAAATGATGATGCCGCTGACACGGTGCAATATGGACGTAATGGCTGGCAGTGGAAAATGAAACTTGCCGAGATCGAGATTTACTGGTCGTTTGCTATTCACAGCGCTCTCACACTCTCTCTTGGTTCCGCGGAGCCGGCGAACCGACGTCGTGCGGATGGTTGGTATGTAAGGTTCGGCTGATCGGTACGAAGCCGATAACCGATTGGTTCAGGAGGGCGGATGCCATCCAGATAGCTTGCTATGCTGCAGCTTGCGTGAAAGTGCATCCCCGATTCCGGGCTAGGGATTATAAGGAGTGACCCTTACAATTACAAACGGGATACCCTTCCGGAGCTGTCCAATTACGGGGATTAAGGCAGCTATAAGGATTATTGACAAATCCGATATGAGCGGTCAGCGCGCATTGTTTGGGATTTCCCTCATTTACAACCCCGGCCAAATTATTCCTTTTCCGCCTTCCTCCATTGACAAAAAAAGCTGACGCCCTATATTTTGCCGCCAGTTTTGCGATAATACGCGCCATCTAGCGCATCGACACATGCAGATAAGCTTCCAAAGCTGACAAGCTGACAAACAGGAGAGCACCATGACCGACAGGAAAGCCACGCTCTCGGTGGGGGAAAAGTCCATTGAGCTACCGATTTATTCCGGCACCGTCGGCCCTGACGTTATCGACGTACGAGGCCTGGTCCAGGAAGGCGTTTTCACCTATGACCCCGGATTTGTTTCCACAGCGGCCTGCGAATCAGCCATCACCTACATTGACGGCGCCAACGGGGTTCTCCTGCACCGCGGCTACCCTATTGACCAGCTTGCCGATCACTCGGACTACCTCGAAGTCTGTTACCTGCTGCTGAATGGCGAACTGCCTTCCGAGGAAGAGAACAGACGCTTCCACGACACGATCAAGAACCATACCATGCTGCACGACCAGATGCGGAACTTCTTCCATGGTTTCCGTCGTGATGCGCATCCGATGGCCATCATGTGCGGCGTTGTCGGCGCACTGTCCGCGTTCTACCACGATCAGATGGACGTGACCGACGAGACCCAGCGCCAGATCACCGCGCATCGCCTGATCGCCAAGATGCCCACCATTGCCGCCTGGTGTTACAAGTACAGCCTGGGCCAGCCGTTCATGTACCCGCGGAACGACCTGTCCTACTCCGAGAACTTTCTGCAGATGATGTTTGGTGTTCCCTGCGAGGAATACAAGCCGAACCCGGTTCTGGCCAAGGCCATGGACAAGATCTTCATCCTGCACGCGGACCACGAGCAGAACGCCTCTACTTCTACCGTACGCCTGGCTGGCTCCACCGGCGCCAACCCGTACGCCTGTATCGCTTCCGGCATTGCTGCCCTGTGGGGGCCGGCTCACGGGGGCGCCAACGAGGCAGTACTGGACATGCTGGCGGAGATCGGCGACGAAGCCAACATCGAAAAGTTCATCGGGAAGGCCAAGGACAAGGATGATCCGTTCCGCCTGATGGGCTTCGGCCACCGCGTTTACAAGAACTTCGACCCCCGCGCCAAGGTGATGCGCGAGACAGCACACGAAGTCCTGAAGGAGCTGGGCCTGGAAAACGATCCGCTGCTCAGGATCGCCCAGCGCCTGGAAAAGATCGCCCTGGAAGACGAGTATTTCGTGGAGCGCAAGCTGTACCCGAACGTCGACTTCTACTCTGGTATCATCCTGAAGGCGATCGGTATCCCGACCTCCATGTTCACCGTGATCTTCGCAATGGCCCGCACCATCGGCTGGTTTTCCCACTGGAACGAAATGGTCAGCGGCAACTACCGTATCGGCCGTCCGCGCCAGCTGTACACCGGTCCCGACAAGCGCGACTATCCGAAGAAGTAAATCTTGCAGAGACTTGTCAGCCGGAACGAGAGAGGCCGCTGAATTCAGCGGCCTCTTTTCGTCCACGGATTCAAAAACTACAACCCGAACGGATAGGTATCCGGCACCCCCGGCAATACGCCGGTGGCAAACGGCGTGATCGCCCGGGTCTCATCCAGCCAGACATACTCATCGAACTGCTCAGGCAGGCAGGCCCGGAAATAATGGCTCTGCCGCTCCGTTTCCGGCCGATAGATCACACCGATGGCCCGCTCCAGAAACCGCTCCGATAAAGCCTCCAGTACCCTGCCCTGCGCGTTCCGGAACGGAAGCAGAAAAGCCGGGATGCCAGTCTGATGGCATAACCGCTCGAAACTGCCCTCCAGTGATGGCCTGACCTGCTTGATTTCCATCGGCGCGTCCCAGTTTGATGCTGCCGCCACGGTACCGTGATCGGTGCCGAAGCCGATGGTATAGAGCTTCTTGCCAAACCGGGCCCGGCACAGCCTGCCGATATTGAACTCGCCCCGCCGGCTCATGTCCGTGGCATCGGAATCACCCACATGACTGTTATGGGCCCAGACTACGGCCTTGCTGTCATCTCCGTAGTGTTTCAGCAACGATTCCAGAGTCTCGAACATGTGGGTATCCCGCAGATTCCAGGCACTGTGAGAACCATAATACATGGTGCGATAATACTCTTCGGCATCCGCCACCAGCCGGGCATTCTGGATTGCATCCAGAAACCGGTCTGAATCATGCTCTGCATAGCGACGATGTCGACTGAGCAATTCGTTGAGCATGTCGAGGACAGGCCTTTCGCAGGTCTGATAATCCGGATTGAGCGCCGCCCTGGCGTAGGTCGCCGGTTCACCTTCAAAAGGCGCCAGGCATTCATAGCGCTGCCGGGCATGGACCGCGAGATCCGGATCGACCTCTTCCAGATACTCCAGCACCGCGCGGATGGAGCTGTAAAGGCTGTAAAGATCGAGACCATGAAACGCCACCCGCTTATGCGCCGGGCGCGCGCTGTTGTAGTCATGCAGCCAGTCGACAAAACCCCGCACCTCCTCGTTGCGCCACATCCAGGTGGGAAAACGGGAAAACGCTGTCCATTCCGAGGGCGGGTATTCAGCGTGGCGGACGTAATGGTCCACCCGCGCCGCGTCCGGCCAGTCCCCTTCAATGGCCACAAAGGAGAAGTCTTTCTTCTCGATCAGAGCGCGGGTAATGCGTTGCCGGGCGAGATAAAATTCTGCTGTACCGTGGGAAGCCTCTCCCAGAAGCACCACTCGCGCATCGCCAACACGATCCAGCAGGCCATCGAGAGGCAAGGTGTTCACAGAATTGAAGGGCTCGGCAAGACCGGCTATTGTCTTTGAAAGATCGGGGCCGCCTGTACCTGCGGAACCTGCAAAACCGAATGAATCATAACCAGTGACCATGGCGAATCCTCCCCTCAGTCGATGTCCTGTCTACAGTCTAGTACACCAGGGGAAGCTCAGGTAAATTCCAGGAAGCGCAGCTAATACCGTGAAATAACAAGAAAGGGACCCGAAATTCTCTATAGTACATAGAACTGTGTAAATTTGATAAAAACCCCCTTAATTGGGGGTTTCTTTTTCCTGAAGACTGCACTATATATATAGTAAATAATGTGTAATTTGTGTAGGATTCAAGGATGTTTGCAACGAAGGTTACAGCCAAGGTAGTTCAGGATAACAGTGGAGTAACCACAGAGATCCCGGTCATTCTGACCGACCAAGGGGTTTTGGGGTCGGTCACAGATTATGTGCTTAGCCTTCACCTAAATGGCATCTCATTTTCAACAATCACCAACCATATTCAGTCGATTAGACTCCTCATCGAGTTCATGGATGCCAACGAAGGCATGTTCGATGAACCCGAAGCGTTGTTCGCGGGCTTCGTCCGACGGCTCTACAGCGGGACCATCGGTGAAGATGGATTGGACCCCTCTGGCCTGTATTGGATACCGGCCAGTAATGGCACGATACATCGACACATCAGCAATCTGACGAATTTCACCAATTGGCTCTCGGACAAAGGTCTGGGCAAGCCTCTCAATACCTTGCGCACAGCCACTCGACATGAGGAACGCATTCAGTACGCCGCTTGGTTTAGGCGTAACCAGAATGATTTCCTCGGGCACATTAAAGACACCTCGGTTAGTACCACGGTAAAAAGAGCCCGCAGCATCAAGGGCAGAACACCTCTGGCAAAAACCAATGACGATGCCATCGCCTTCCCTACGGGAAAGTTTGAAGACTTCTATATGAAGGGCCTGGGAGGAGCCAAAGACCCGCGAGTTGCGCTGCGGGACAAGCTTATCGTGCTCCTGATGCACGCGACCGGATTGAGGGTGAGCGAAGCACTGTTACTCTGGGTCACCGATGTCTTTGAAGACCCCTCCGATCCAGATCGGGCAATCGTGAGGATCTACAACGAGATAGAAGGTAAGGCACCTGAAGGCTGGAAGTCCCGAAAAGGGATAAAAACCCGCAAGGCGTACCTTCAAGAAAAATACGCACGCATCCCGCGCCAGGAGATGCAAAAAACCCCACATCTCGGCTGGAAATCCAAAACCCTAGATGACAAGGATGGCTACCTGGAGGCGCATTTCTTCCCGCAAGAGTTTGCCCAAGTATTCATGTCGCTGTGGCGACAGTATTTGGTTTTCCGTGCATCGGTGGAGTGCCATCATCCCTATGCGTTTGTTAGCTTCGACTCTCGCTATCTGGGCAATCCCTATACCTACAATTCCTTCAACCAAAATTATGCGGCTGGGTTAAGACGAATTGGTCTCGAACCCGACAAGACCGTAGGGTTAGATCCACACGGCCATCGCCACAACTATGGCCGTCGATTGACGGATGCCGGAGTCGATCCGCTTATTCGCAAAAAGTGCCTGCATCACGCAAGCCTGGAGTCTCAGGTTCCTTACACCATGCCCTCCAGCGCGAAAGTCTCGGAAGCGCTGTCCCAGGCAACACAACAACTTCAGTTGGGATCGGATAAGGAAAAGCCCCCCGCATCTTTCGATTGGAAGACGCTTGCAGAACACGGTTTTGAAGACATTGATCCAAACGGCCACTTTACGGGCAAGAATCCACGATTGGGCAAAGGTAAATCATGACAAAAAGAAGGACGAGTAAAGGCTACACCACGGATCTGACGCTGGGGTGGGTGACTAAGGAACTGGGGCACAACTGGCTGCAATGGCAGCAGTACGCCGCCGAATGGCTTGCGGAGCAAAACGTAGGCATTGATCTGCGATTAAAATGCTTAAGACACTTCTTTAACTATCTGAACGCTAAAGCCCCGTACGCCGTTGACGTGGCCACGATGTTCAAGGGCCATCCGGGTGGTCACAAGGTGTCCACGGAAGAGTTTGAGGCCTTTCTGGTTAGCAGTGGATCGATTACTAAAAACTCTAAACACATTTCGTCCACGGTCGATTTATGCAATTACATCCTCAAGCACCATTTGAGCGCCGAGGACGATAACGGCGTTGGGCGGCCCCTATTCCCGAATCCGTTCGAGAAAATCACGAATAACACATCAAACACCGAAACCGTCCACAGCCCCTTGCCCTATCGCTACATCCAGCAACTGAGGCACATCCTCTGCCCCTATCCAACCGACGACCCCGGCAATAAAACGCCGTGGGTAGGCCACCATTTCCGGGACTGGCAATGGGCCATCGATCACCTTCAGTCTGGCAATGGGGCATGGGTGGAAGTGCCGCCCGAGGTCATCGACCCTGATGATCCGGATTGCGTTTTCCGGACTCGGATTGTGCCCAGGAAGGGAGAAAGAGTTGAGGTCCACGAAATCTGGTCGCCGGTCATGGCGATGTTCCTGTTTACCAAGCTGCACCTACCCCTGCGCTCTTTTCAGGTGAGGTTTCTGGACTCCGGCGAAGCCGATACCTGGCGCTATGAAGGTGGGCAATGGGTGGAAAACACCAAGCACCCCTTCAAGTATGGAACGCCCAAGCGACCTTATGAGAAAGGCGTCTTCCGCCGCATATATGACTCCATGACCGAGGGGTACTCGACCGGCCTCTACGTGTCCACCAACAAAACCGCCGATCAAAACAAGGATGAACTTCAGCGGGGATACACCATCCCTTGGCAGCACGAAGAGCTGCTGTATTGGCTGGAAAAGCTCCGCAGTTGGCAGGAAAAATACAACCCGATTAACCGACTGGTCAGTGGCACAGAGCTTAAGCGTAGCCATATTGGCGTCGCTAAATCCAAGCAACAATTGAAACAAATGGGCGAGTTTGCCTTTTTATTCAGGGAGCGTAATTCTGCTTTTCCAATTACCTACACCTCATTGGCTAGTTCGTGGTATCGCCTGTTGTCCAAACTGGAAGAGGATGTCTTCCAGTCGGGCCAAACGATGGCCAACGGGGATCGCCTTCGGTTTGTGAAAGACTACGGCGAGGACTTTGAAGGTACGGAAGCCGCTAAGGTGGCAACGGACTACCCGCTTCACAGCCTTCGGGTCTCCTTGATCACCTGCTACACCATGGACACCGACCTCCCCTTGCCGGTGATCGCGAAGCTTCTGGCCGGCCACACACGGCTTCTGATGACGATCTATTACAACAAGATCACGCCCTCCGTGATGGCCGACAAAATGAAGGAGGCACACGCAGTTCTGTCCGAACGAGGTGAAGGCTCGCTCCGAAACTTCCTGGTGGACGCGGAAATGAGACAGATCCCGCTCCGGGCTGCCTTTCACAACGACCAGCACAATTCCGTCGAGAGCGTGCTTGCCAACCGGAATCCCATCGGCTGGGAGGAACGAGCCACGGGCTTGTGCCTGGTTGGGGGCAACACCGTGCGCTCAGATGAGCTGTCCACCGTAGGCGGGTGCTGGAACGGTGGCCCGATAGTTAGGGGTTCAGAAAGCGCACATTCAAGAGTTTATGGCCCGGTCCCCCTCGGGCCGGAAAACTGTCCCCGCTGTCGCTGGCACATTACCGATGCCACCTATCTTCCGGCTCTCAATTCTGCGTTCAACCAGGTGAGCTACAAGGCGCACCAGGCGGCCGAGCTGTCTGTTCACCTAGAGGGTCAGCTAGAAGCACTAAAGGATGAGCTGTTCATCGCTGAGGAAACCGGTGCAGTGTTTCTCAAGCACAACGAACTTCAGGCGATAGAACGGCGCTACGAGAAGCAGAGGGTGGAGGCGGATGAGTACGCCAAGGATTGCATCGCAATTTTCAACCTGATCAATCGGGTGATCCAGATCGAGAATGGGCGTGAAGAGGACGACGACGGGCAAAAGCTGATCGCGGTCGGCTCTGATGAAGACCTCAAATATAGTATGAAGTTCGTCGAAACTGACTCGGAGTTACTGCACCTGGCACTGCTGTGCGAGGACGCTGAGTTCCACCCCGATCTGCATGATGATCTGCGCAAGACGCCCGCGATAGCCAAGCGTACCAACGCCTTGAGCCGCATGATGGCCCGTTCCGGGTACAAGCCCGTTTTCCTTGAAATGGACGAACAAACCCAGTTGATTGCGGGTAACGCGCTCATGCGCAAGATGGCCAAAATCGCCGCCCCCGAAGATCGGCTTGAGGGCTACCGGATCGCGTCCAATTACATTGAGGCGCAGGAATTCCTGAAAGACGATCGGCTGCTGAAATCCGGGTTTGACGCCGTGAAGAAGATAGCCCCAATCACCTTGCCTACTGAATCCGTGGCGCGGATTCCCGCCCTGGAGGTGGAAGAATGAACATCGATACCAATGCGGTTCTGGAGTCCCTCAAGGACGGTAAAACCGCTAAAACACAGTCGTCCCTGGATACGCTCAACCAGACCCTGAAGGACTACTACGAATCCGGTGCCCGGGACTTCTCCATTACCACCATAGGGCGTGTCTCAGAGGAAAATGACGGCGTTGGCTATCAGTCGATTCGTGCCACCGCGAACAAGCATTACCGGGACCTGATTGAAGCGTGGGCCGCTAAGGCGAAGACCACCACCAAGAAGCCACCGGTAGGGCCTGCCAAGAGACCAACTCAGGACCATCAGTTGCTTGAGCGGATTGATGATACAGCTGTGCGAGCCCTTTTTGGGCAAATCATCCGTGAGCGGGATCGCTACAGGAGCGAAGCCAACATGCTCAAGAACCAAACCCAGATCGTCATCGACAAGCGCCCTACGGTTTACAGTGAACCCCAGTCAGACGCCAGTGTGGAGCTGCTGCCCTCATTGAAGGGAGTCTGCTCTGACAACGAGATTAAAGCCCTGCAAACCGTCTGCACCGATGAGTGGCTCGAAAAGCTCGGGTTCCAGGCGAACGAATTGGGTCAGGTGAAGGATGAGTATGGTGTGGAAATCCTGCCTCGTGGCTTCCTGACCGGGCTCAAGAAGATCCTGGGGGAAATTGATGAGTAATGGTCAGGAAAGAGCACGTCAGAACCTGAGTGCCTTCCAGAGCTGGGTGGCCACCCAAACGGATGACGATTTTAAGCAGATCCTCCATCGGGGCCAGTTAAACCGTGGCGAAGTGGCCAAAGCCATAGGCATCGGAAAGAGCGCGTTGCGCCAGAATCCGGCCATCAAAACGGCATTGGAGAATCTGGAGCAGAACCTGCGTTATCGGGGTGTTCTGCCAGAACTGACCGAAACCGCCAAGGCCCAGCGATCAGAACCCAAACGCTATGATCCCAGCGTTAACAAAAGAGCCATGGAATCGAGAAGGCTCTCAGTGCTGGAGCAGGAAAACATTGAACTAAAGGCCCGGGTGGCAACCCTCGAAGCCAAGCTAAAACGTTACGGTGAACTGTCCGAAGTCCTCACAGAGTTCGGAGTAGCGCCCGATGCATGAAGAGTATTTCCGTGTCACCAGCTGCCAGCATAACGGCTATAAATACACGATCTTCACGGGCGTTCCCCTCAAGACTGACAGTTACAAGATCAACTCGGGCAAATACATCGTCAGCATCCGATGCGAAAACCAGTCCCTGCCTATCAAGCCGTCCGTTGGTCAGCAATGGCGAGTGCGTGGCGTAAGGACGCTGGAGACCGTTCAGGCAGGCGATTATAAGCTTCAGCAACATTTGTATGACGCCCCAGCTGAGATGGAGTGCACGCTGCCGGAAACGGGCGAGGCGCTGATCCGTTTCATTGCCAATGAAAAGGAGTTCACCGGTATCGGTGAGGCCAAAGCACGCGCCCTCTGGAACGTTTTTGGCAGTGACCTGCACCCCATGCTCCAATCCAATACCTCCGAGCACAGAGGCCGTCTCAGGGAGGTTCTTAGCGAGGTTTCAGTAACCGCGCTATACAACGGCTACGCCAAGTACAAAAACCTTGCGCATGCGAATTGGCTGGCTTCTCTGGGAGTGCCGCTGAGCATCCAGCAACGCATTCTAAAGTACCACGATAATCGAACCGTTGAGGTACTCAAGACCAATCCCTACGCATTGCTCGGATTCGGAATGCCTTTTCCCGATATCGATGCGATTGCTGAAAAAATGGGCATGGATAAATCGGCACCGGTGCGGCTCGCAGCTGCGTTAGAAAGCGCGATACGAAAAGAGGTAGAAAAGGGGCACACCTACGCCTCCCATCCGGCGCTCAGGCCCGAGGTGACCAAGCTTCTGGGCGATAAAGCTCTGGTCGCAGAGGCGTTCGCCAGCGGTTATCGCAACGGCCAGTTCATTCTCAGGCCAGAGACCGGCACCTACCACCCTACCGCCCAAATCATGATGGAGTCGGTCGTTGCGAAGCGGCTCAAGGCCCTGGCCGCCATCAAGAATGAAGATGAATCCGTCTTCAAGGCGCTCACCGAGGCCGTTCAGGAGTTGCCCTACGACCTGACCGAGCAGCAGGTCCAAGCGGTCGAGTTGAGCCTTACCAATGCGGTGTCCTGCATTACGGGTGGTGCCGGTACGGGTAAAACCACGGTCCTTCGTGCCGTGCTCAAAGCCTATGCCGCACTAGGCTATCAGGTTCATGCCGTCGCTCTGTCGGGGCGAGCTGCTATGCGACTGCACGAGAGCATCGGATTCTTCACCATGACAATTGCTCGCCTGTTGCGGGAAGAGCCGATCTCGCCGTCACTGGATCAGGCGCAGCATCTCCTGGTCATCGACGAAGCCAGTATG
>Ga0114984_1000700_pt1 | contig 12736 bp, 14 predicted proteins | sample Shrwel1BS1Day1_FD_96987 | JGI IMG/M metagenome (GOLD analysis project Ga0114984, IMG submission 96987) | Subsurface microbial communities from deep shales in Ohio, USA - Utica-3 well 1 S-1-Day1 | ecosystem: Environmental > Aquatic > Deep subsurface > Shale gas/oil reservoir > Produced water/Flow... | reverse complement strand
TCGAGCACGTCTGCGATGGTGTCGCGCGCTTCGCCGATGGCGGCCGCGATGTTGTCCACGCCGACCGGGCCGCCATCGGCGAAGCGCGCGACACCATCGAAGACGTGCTCGAACCCTACCTGATCCAGCAAGGCTATCTGCAGCGTACGCTGCGCGGCCGCATCGCGACCCCCGCCATCTATCGCCATCTCGGTCTGGCCGAGCCGGCCAGTGCTGTCGTTCGCGATCTGCTGGCCGATAGCTGATCAGGCCGCGTTGTCGCTCGGTGCGGCATCACCGGCCAGGCAGACGCGATTCCGCCCGGCGGCCTTGGCGGCATAGAGTGCTGCATCGGCCCGGTTGACCGTATGGTCAGTCGACTCGGTGCCATCGAACTGAGCCACGCCGACGCAGATCGACACCCGAATCGCCGGCGTGTTCGGGCAAGGGACGCTCTCCGCCACCGCCAGCCGGAGTTTTTCGGCGATCTGGCGACCCTCTTCGGCGGCGCAGCCGGGCAGCACCATGAGAAATTCCTCGCCACCCCAGCGCACGGCGAAATCGGCGGCTCGCAGCGTCGAGCGCAACCGGTGCGCGACGCTGGTCAGGACCTCGTCGCCAACCCGGTGGCCATAGCGGTCGTTGATGCTCTTGAAGTGGTCGACGTCGGCCAGCAGTACGGTGATGGCTTGCGGGTTGCGCCGATAGTTGGCCATCAGTTTGTCGATCAGGATGCTGAAAGCGTGGCGATTGAGGAGGCCGGTCAGCTTGTCGGTGGAGGCCATTTCCTCGATTTTCGACTGGTAGCGGCCAAGGGCGAGGTGGGTCAGGAAAATGACCACCAGCGTGACGGCCAGGCTGATCGCCAGATTTATGTAAAGTGTCTGGCGAATGCCGGCCAGCGAAACGTCCTCGTTTTGCTCGACGAACAGGTACCACTTGAGTTCGGAAACGTAATTGACGTTGAGAATGTGGTTGTCGCCGCCATCGAGGAACTGATAGGAGCCGCTTCGTTCGGCCAGGATACGGTCAAGAATCGCGGCCAGCCCAGGTCGACTGCGCAGATCGGGAGCCAAGCCTTTCTGGCCGCCGTAGAGGACGACGCGACCGGTGGCATCGGCAAAGTAGATCGTGCGCTGGAAGCGGGCCTGATATTCCTGGATCAGGTGGCGAACCGAATCGACGGTCAGGCCGATGCCGGTGGCGCCGATGTATTGCCCGGCAAAATCGGAAACGCGGTAATTGATGAAAATGGTCAGCGCATCGCGGTTGGCGAGATCGGGGTCGACATTGATTTCGTAGTCGTCCTGCATGTTGCGGACACGGTAGTACCAGGCATCGCGCGGCTCCGTTTCGGATACCTGTTTGAAAGCACCTTCGCTGGTGTAGTAATTGCGGGTCTTGTCGGAGACGAAGAAGCTGCTGAAGGCTTTGTTGCGCAGTTTGACCTCGGCCAGGTATCGGGCCAGTTCGCTGTCATCCTTTTCGCCTCTGAGCACCCAGTCGCGCAAGAAGGTGTCGTGGGCCATGGTCGACGAAATGAGGACGGGCCGGACCAGATCCTTCTGGATTTCAGAATAGATGTTGCTGGAGGTCAGCGGCAGATCCTGACCGATGATGGCGCTGCGGATGGCATCTTTGGAAACGAAGTAACCAAACAGCGTTGTGGCGAAGAAACCACTGCTGAGAAGCAGGCTCAACAGCAGGATCAGGCTGCGTCGATCACCGATTTTGAAATGACGGGGCATGGGGGCAATTATGTGGGACGGCTGTCGGGAACGCCATGCCTTCCCGTTTTATGTTGAGGATAAAATATCGGTCTGGAAACAGATCGTTACAAAACAATGTTGCGGCGCAATGTAAAATCCCGGGATGAAATACGAGCCGAAGCCGAACGCCTTCACCATTCCTGTCCGCGTTTATTACGAGGACACGGATGCCGGCGGCGTCGTTTACTACGCCAATTACCTCAAATTCTTCGAACGCTGCCGTACCGAGTGGATGCGTTTTGCCGGCCATGACCAGTCGGCCCTGGCCGCCGAAGCCGGCATCGGCTTCGTGGCGCGCAAGGCGAGCTGCGAGTATCTCAAGCCGGCACGTCTTGACGACGAGTTGATTGTCGGCCTCGAAGTCGAAAAACTGACCCGTGTCCGCGTTGTTTTCCGCCAGCACGTCCGCCGCGGCGACGTCGAACTGGTTACCGGCACCGTCGAAATCGCCTGCGTCAACATGGCTACCATGACGCCCTCCGCCATTCCCGAATTCCTGCACAGCAAACTGGAAGCGCTTAAATGAACGTCACCCAGGATCTTTCCATCCTCCATCTTATCCTTCAGGCCAGCGCCGTCGTCCAGGCCGTCATGGCCCTGTTGGCCGGCGTTTCGTTCATGTCCTGGTACTACATTTTCATGAAGTGGTTTGCCGTCAAGCAGGCGCGCGCCAAGACCGAGACCTTCGAGCGCGACTTCTGGTCCGGCGGCGACCTCAACAACCTGTTCAACAGCGCGGTCAATGACCGTCACCACGCCGGGTCGATGGAACGCATCTTCGAGTCCGGCTTCCGCGAATTCACCAAGCTGCGCGGCCAGAAGAACCTCGAATCCAAGGACATCGTCGACGGCTCGCGCCGTGCCATGCGCGCCACGTTCCAGCGCGAAATGGATTCGCTCGAAGCCCACCTCGCCTTCCTCGCTTCGGTCGGATCGGTCAGCCCGTACATCGGCCTGTTCGGCACCGTCTGGGGCATCATGCATGCCTTCCGTGGCCTGTCCAACGTCGGTCAGGCGACGCTGGCGTCCGTCGCCCCGGGCATCGCCGAAGCGCTGGTCGCCACGGCTATCGGCCTGTTCGCGGCGATTCCCGCCGTACTGGCCTATAACCGCTTTTCGCATGACATCGACCGTCTGGCGACGCGCTACGAGTCGTTCATGGAAGAGTTCTCGAACATCCTGCAAAGGCAGATGCGTTAAGCCATGCGCCAACGTCGTCTGAAAAGCGAAATCAACGTCGTTCCCTACATCGACGTCATGCTCGTCTTGCTCGTCATCTTCATGGTGGCGACGCCGATGATGACGACCGGTTCGGTTGAATTGCCGAGCACCGGCACGGCGCCCCAGAAACCGCCGAAATACATCAAGGTTGAGGTCGGTAGCGATGGTGCCCTTTCGGTCTACAACGCCGATGGCAAGGCGACGAAGATCAAGGGGATCAAGGCCTTGAAAGGTGAACTGACTTCCCTGAAAGAGGCCGATGAGAAGATCGCCGTGCTCATCGCCGGCGACAAGGAAACCCAGTACAAGAACGTCATCGAGGTGCTCGACGAGGTCAAGCGCATGGGTTTCGACAAGGTTGGCCTGGAAACCGCCAGCAAATAAGTGGACATGATCCTCGACAAACCCGAAGAGCCCGGCAAGAAGTACGCGCTGGCGTTCACCATTTTGGTGCACGTGGCCTTGCTCGCCTTCCTGTTTTTCGGGGTGCAGTGGAAGCGCAGCAAACCGGAGGTCATGGAAGTCGAGTTGTGGTCACCGCGGCCAATGCCGGCGCAATATGTTCCGCCGCCTCCGCCACCACCTGAGCCGGAAGTGAAGCCGGAGCCGCCAAAACCGATACCCAAGGTCGAGCCGAAGCCCGAGCCGGTGCTGAAAAAGCCGGAAATCGTGGTCAAGGAAGAAAAAAAGAAGCCGGGGCCGAAAAAGCCCGAGCCCAAACCGGAACCGCCCAAGCCGGAGCCGAAAAAACCTGAACCCAAGCCCGAGGTCAAACCGCCACCCAAGTTCGATTTCGGCAAGGAATTGGCTCAGGAAACGGCAAATCTGAAACCACGGCCGAACACCCAGCAGATGACCAATGCCGCAGCGGCTGAAGCCGAGCAGCGGGCGTCGGCTAACAAAAAGGGATTGGCTGATTACGTGAACAAAATTCGCGGCAAGGTGCGCGGCAATATCATCTTGCCGCCCTCCATCCAGGGCAATCCGGAAGCGGTTTTCGAGGTTAGTCAGTTGCCGACCGGTGAAGTATTGGCCGTAAAACTGAAGCGGCCCAGTGGGAATGCTGCACTGGATAGAGCTATTGAGACGGCAATATTGAAATCATCTCCATTACCCAAGCCGGATGATCCATCGCAATTCTCGCGGGAGCTGAAAATTAATTACAAGCCCTTTGAAGAGTAAAATCGCGCGACCCCTTTTGAAAATGAATGCAATGTCCCTAATTTTCCGTTTCATTTTTCTGCCTTTTTTCCTGTTGACCGTGGGATTTGCCCAGGCCCAGCTGTCGATCGAGATTACCGGCGCTGGTGCCAACCGCATTCCAGTGACGATTGTCGATTTTCCGGGTGATCCGGCCGCATCCCGCGTCATTACCTCGACGGTGCGCGCCGATCTCGAGCGCAGCGGGCTGTTCAAGCTGATCGATCACAGCAATCTGGCTTTCGACGAAAACGCGCCGATCAACCACGCTGACTGGAAGAGCAAGGGTGCCGACGCACTGGCTGCCGGCAGCATTGCGCGCAGCGCCGACGGTCGCATGGAAGCCCGCTTCCGCCTCTACGACACGCAAAAAGGCGTGTCGCTGGGCGGTGCCGCCTATGTCACCAGCAATGCCCAGCTGCGTGCCGCCGGCCACCGCATCGCCGATTTCATCTATGAAAAACTGACCGGCGAAAAGGGTGTCTTCTCGACGCGCATCGCCTACGTCGTCAAGGCGCGCGGCCAGTTCCTGCTGCAGATCGCCGATTCGGATGGCCAGAATGCGGCGACCGCGCTGACCTCTACCGAACCGATCATTTCCCCGGTCTGGTCGCCGGACGGCGGTCGTCTGGCCTACGTTTCATTCGAGAAGAAAAAGCCGGTCATCTACGTCCATTCGCTGGCTTCCGGCCAGCGCCAGATCGTGGCCAATTTCAAGGGTTCCAACTCGGCACCGGGCTGGTCGCCGGACGGTCGCAAGCTGGCTGTCGTCTTGTCGAAAGATGGCTTCTCGCAGCTCTATTCGGTCAGCGCCGATGGCAGCGGCCTGCAGCGCCTGACCCAGTCGTCGGGTATCGACACCGAGCCACGCTATTCGGCCGACGGCGGCACGATCTATTTCACCTCCGATCGCGGCGGCAGCCCGCAGGTCTACCAGATGGCAGCCACCGGTGGGGATGTCCGTCGTGTCACCTTCGAGGGTAGCTACAACGTCTCGCCGCGTCCGTCGCCGGACGGCAAGAGCCTCGCATTCATCAGCCGCCGTGAAGGCCGCTTCCAGCTCGCCGTGATGGATCTGGCCAGTCGCCAGGTCCAGGTGGTGAGCGACTCGAACAAGGACGAATCGCCAAGTTTCGCCCCGAATAGCCGCATGATCCTGATCGCCACTGATGTTGGCGGGCGCGGCGTACTATCGGCTGTCTCCAGCGATGGCAGGATCAAACAACGTCTCACGGTAGCCGCAGGTGATGTTCGCGAACCGGCCTGGGGCCCCTACTATCAATAATCCTCACATCCATCCGGAGAACTTTGTGAAAAAACTGCTTATCCCCGCCCTGCTGTCCGCCATCCTCGTCGGTTGTTCGACCACCCCGCTGCCGGAAGATACCGCCGGCGCCCCGGTCGAGTCCCGCAGCGGTGCCTCCACCGGCGTTGCCTCGGTGACCGCCGGCGGTGTTGACGCCAACGGCCTGCCGCGCGAACTGACCGATCCGAAGAGCAAGCTGTCGCAGCGCAGCAACTACTTCGACCTCGACAAGTATGAAGTCAAGGACGAGTACAAGGATCTGGTCGCCTCGCACGCCAAGTATCTGAGCGCCAACAAGGGATTCAAGGTTCTGCTGCAAGGCAATACCGACGAGCGCGGCAGCCGCGAATACAACCTGTCGCTCGGCCAGAAGCGGGCTGAAGCCGTCAAGCGTTCGCTGACCCTGCTCGGCGTCTCGGAAGCCCAGATCGAATCCGTCAGCCTCGGCGAAGAAAAGCCGAAGGACGCCGGTCATGACGAAGCTGCCTGGTCGCAAAACCGTCGTGCCGACATCCTGTACAAGGGTGCTGACGGTCGCGGCGAGTTCTAAGCATCATGCGCCCGGTTCGAATCGCCCTTTTTATCGCCGCGCTGGGGGCCGCCCAGGCCCACGCCGGCGTGTTTGACGACGAAGAAGCGCGTCGCCAGGTTGCCGATCTGCGGATCAAGACCGAGGCGCGATTCGACCAGCAGGCCAAGGGCCAGCTGGATCTGGCCAGCCAGATCCAGCGCCAGGCCGACGAGATTGCCCGCCTGCGCGGCCAGATCGAAACGCTCAACTATGAGCTTGAAACAGCCAAGAAGCGCCAGCAGGACTTCTATCTCGATCTCGATACCCGCCTGCGCAAGTTTGAAACGACCGACAGTGCGAATGCCACGGTCAACCCGGAAAACGCGCCAAATTCCAAACCGGCCACCGACCCGGCCAAGGAAAGTCAGGACTACGAAGCCGCTCTGAACCAGTTCAAGGCCGGCAAGTACAAGGAGGCCGCCGCCGGTTTCGCAGCCTACGTGCAGAAATATCCGGCCAGTTCGCTGGCTCCCAATGCTCAGTACTGGCTTGGCAACGCCTGGTACGCCCAGCGTGACTGCAAGCGCGCCATCGAGGCGCAGAGCGTGGTCACCACCAAGTACGCCGACAGCCCCAAGGCGCCCGATGCCTGGCTGGCCATCGCCACCTGCCAGCAGGAAATGGGCAACCCGACGGGCGTCAAACGCTCGCTGGAAACAGTCATTACCAAATACCCGGGTACCCCGGCTGCCGATGCGGCACGCGATCGCCTGAAGAAGAAGTAATTGGCTTTGCGTCTCACCGAAATTTTCTACTCCCTGCAGGGAGAAGCGTCGCGCGCCGGCCTGCCGACCGTATTCGTCCGCCTGACCGGCTGTCCCCTGCGTTGCACCTGGTGCGATACGACCTACAGTTTTACCGGCGGCGAACCGGCGACAATCGAATCCGTGCTGGTTGAAGTCGGCAAGTACCCGGCCCGCCAGATCTGCGTCACCGGCGGCGAGCCGCTGGCGCAGAAAGACTGCCTGCCGCTGCTCACGGCGCTCTGCGACGCCGGCTACGACGTCTCGCTGGAAACCTCCGGGGCGCTCGATGTCGCAGGCGTCGACCCGCGCGTGGCGCGGATCATGGACCTCAAGGCGCCGGATTCCGGCGAGTTGGCCCGGAACATGTGGAGCAACCTGGATGTGCTCAACCCGCGCGACGAGATCAAGATCGTCATCGCCTCGCGCAGCGACTACGAATGGGCTCGCGATGTCCTGCGCGAAAGACAGCTTGATCGCCTCTGTCCGGTGCTTTTGTCGCCGGCCGGCGGACTCATCGAGCCCCAGTCACTGGCCGACTGGATCCTCGAAGATGGCCTCAACGTGCGCTTCCAGCTGCAGTTGCACAAGCTGCTTTGGGGTAACATGAAGGGAAAATAAAGGAGGAGACGGTCATGGAAAGTAATCGCCGCAAGTTTTCCCGCATTCCCTTCCAGGCCGAGGCCAGCCTTTTCTTGCCCGATGGCGAATACGTCGTCGAGGTGCTCGATCTCTCGCTCAAAGGCGCGCTGATCCATCCCAATGCCAACGTCTTCATTACGGTTGGCACCAACTGCACCCTGAAAATCCGCCTCGACCATTCCGGGTCAAGCATCCGCATGGACGCCACCATCGTCCATCATATGGCCAATTACTACGGCCTGGCGTGTCGTGACATCGACCTCGACAGCGTTACCCATCTGCGGCGGCTGGTCGAGCTCAATCTGGGTGATGAAGATATGGCGGAGCGGGAATTCTCCCTTCTGACGCACGATTGACTTCGGCGGTGATCGAGGCGCTTCAATATTAGCGCTTGCTGAATAACGCAGACATTCGCCATAATCCGTTTCGGAGCCCCCGATCATTCAAACCAATTCACGGGGGTAACATGGTTCTGGGAGGATCCATGGCCGAACGACGTCATTACCGTTGTTCGGCGCCGTGCAGGATGGACCCGCCCTTTGGCAAGCTTGAGTCTCATGACGTCTGGCCATCTTGTTGAGCATCCATGCTGTTTGAGCGAAGGCGCTCCGGAAGCTCCTGTTCGTTCAATCGGGCTGTGCGCGATTCAGCATGCGATCTTTGAAAATGCCGGCCGTGCAATCATCCTGACCGATCCTGATGGGCTGATCGTCTATTTCAACAGGGCCGCCCAGAAACTGCTTGGCTACACCTGGGACGAGGTGGTGTATCGGACGACCCCGATGATCTTCCATCTGGCCGATGAAGTGACCAGTCGGGCCGAGGCCCTGGCGGCCGAATTGCAGCGACCCGTGGCGGCCGGATTTGACGTATTCATTGCCAGCCTGGGAATCAAGGCGCAATACGATGCAGACTGGACAATGGTTCGCAAGGATGGCTCGCGGCTGCCGGTGAGCCTCGCGGTCAGTGTCTTGCACGATACGCAGGGACGCGTGCAGGGTTATCTCGGCATTGCCGCGGATATTTCAGTTCGGCGAAAGCTCGAGCAGGACTTGCGTATCGCAGCGATTGCCTTCGAATCACAGGCTGCGATTCTGGTCACCGATGCCAGCCAGCGCATCCTTCAGGTCAATGCTGCATTTACCCAACTGACCGGCTATTCTGCTGACGAGGCGGTCGGGCAGACCCCCAAGTTGCTCAAGTCCGGGCGCCAGGAAAATGCGTTTTATCAAGACATGTGGGACGCGCTTGTGCAGGAAGGGCATTGGCAGGGCGAAATCTGGAATCGTCGCAAAAATGGCGAAATTTATCCCGAATGGCTAACCATCAATGGCGTGCGTGATGCCCGTGGCGAGATCACCCATTACGTCAGCACGTTTTCCGACATCAGCAATCTCAAAGTGGCGGAATCGGAAATCCATAACCTGGCTTTCTACGATCCGTTGACCGGGCTGCCCAATCGCCGTTTGCTGCTCAACCGCATCAACAAGGCCAGTGCTGCCGGCAAGCGGAGCGGCAAATACGGCGCTTTGCTGATCATCGACATCGATCATTTCAAGACCTTGAACGATACGCTCGGTCACGACGTTGGCGACCACCTGCTGGTTGAGGTGGCGATCCGTCTGGGCGACTGCATCCGCGAGGGAGATACGGCTGCCCGTCAGGGCGGAGACGAATTTGTCGTGATGCTCGAAGAGTTGGGCAGCGATCCGGAAAGTGCCGGCATCCAGGCCGAAATGGTCGCCGAGAAAATTCGTGCTGAGCTCGGCAGGCCCTATTTTCTGGGCGAGGATACCGAATATGTGCGCACGGCGAGCATTGGCATCAGCCTCTTCCTGGGCCAGGAAAAATCGACCGAGGTGCTGCTCAAGCAATCCGATATTGCCCTCTACAAGGCCAAGGATGCCGGTCGAAACACCATACGATTCTTTGACAACGCGATGCAGACGGCACTTGATGAACGGGCTGCGCTGGAGGCTGGTTTGCGGCGGGCGCTGGCGCGGGGGGAACTGCTGCTGCATGTTCAGCCACAGGTCGATGCCCAACGCCGGCTGATCGGCGCAGAAGCCCTGCTGCGCTGGCAACCGCCCGGCCAACCGATGGTGCTGCCGGGAGAATTCATAGCTCTCGCCGAAGAGACCGGGCTGATCGTCGAAGTCGGACTATGGGTCCTCGACACGGCGTGTGCCGGTTTGCGCCGCTGGGCCAATGATCCGCGGACGAGTAGTCTGTCGATGGCGGTCAACGTCAGTGCCCGGCAGTTTCGTCAGGCCGAATTTGTCATGCAGGTTTGTGACGCGCTGAACCGCCATGGCGCAAATCCGTGCCTGCTCAAACTGGAACTGACGGAAAGCCTGCTGCTCGACAATGTTGAAGATACGGTGGCCAAAATGCAGGCCCTGCGGGCAACGGGCGTACGCTTTTCACTAGACGATTTCGGTACTGGCTACGCCTCGCTGGCTTACCTGAAGCGATATCCCTTCGAACAACTCAAGGTCGATCGATCCTTCATCAGCGATATCACGCACAGCGCCGATGCAGCGGCCATCGTCCGGGCGATCATCGCCATGGGCAATACGCTGCGCCTTGGGGTGGTGGCTGAAGGTGTCGAGGCCAGCGTTCAGCACGACTATCTGGTTGAACACGGCTGCTGTCAGTTTCAGGGTTACCTGTTCGGTAAACCGATGTCCTTCGCCGATTTTGATGCGGCTCTGGAGGGATTGTCCGGGCAGCAGTTGGATGAGTGCGATGACTGGGTGATCTAGATCCCGAGATAGCGATGCCAGATGTCGTGATCGGCATCCAGATCGGCCGATGTGCCGTGCCAGACGACCTGCCCGCGCTCGATAATGGTGTGGCGGTCGGCCAGCCCGATCAGTTTCTCGACATATTTGTCGACGACCAGAATGCTTTGCCCATCGGCCCGTAGCCGGGACAGGCAGGCCCAGATTTCCTCGCGGATCAGCGGGGCCAGCCCTTCGGTCGCTTCGTCGAGAATGAGCAGGCGCGGGTTGGTAACCAGCGCCCGGCCGATGGCCAGCATCTGCTGTTCGCCGCCGGAAAGTTGGTTGCCGAGGTTTTTCGAACGTTCGAGCAGGCGCGGGAAGAGGTCGTAAACCCGGGCCGGTGTCCATGGCTCGCCGACGCCGCGCCGGTTGGCGAAAAATGCCACCAAATGCTCGTCGACCGTGAGATTCGGGAAACACTGACGCCCTTCCGGCACCAGCGCAATGCCGGCCCGGCCGATGCGGTCGGGGCGCTGGCCATCGATGCGTTCGCCGGCAAAGCGGATCGTCCCTGCCTTGACCGCCTGCAGACCGCAGATGGCGCGCAGGGTCGTCGTCTTGCCCATGCCGTTGCGGCCGAGCAGCGTCGCCGCTTCGCTTTCGTTCATGCTCAGGTCGAGGCCGAACAGCACCTGGCTTGGGCCGTAAGCGACTTCGAGGCCACTGATTTCAAGCAAGGCGCTCACAGATCGTCTCCGAGATAGGCGCGGCGGACTGCCGGGTTGGCGCGCACCGCTTCCGGCTCGCCGGTGCAGATCAGCTGGCCGTTGACCAGCACCGAAATGCGGTCGGCCAGCCGGAAGACGGCGGCCATGTCGTGCTCGACGAGCAGGATGGTGACGTGGCGGGCCAGGTGTTCGATGAGTTCGACCATGCGCGCCGATTCTTCCGGGCCGGTGCCGGCCATCGGCTCGTCGAGGAGCAGCATTTTCGGCTTGGTGGCCAGCGCCATGGCCAGTTCGAGCGCCCGTTGTTCGCCGTGGGCGAGGTTGCCGGCGACGGCGTTTACGCGGTGTTCGAGGCCGACGTGCACGAGATATTCGCGTGCTTCGTCGAACAGCGCTGCCTCGCACCTGACTGGCTTCCAGAAGCGGAAACTGCTGCCGGCATCCGGTCGCCCCTGGACAGCCAGCGCGACGTTGTCGAGGGCCGAGAGGCCGAGGAAGACGTTGGTGATCTGGTACGAACGCGCCATGCCGGCGGCGACCCGCTGGTGCATGGCCAGTCGCGTCACATCCTGGCCGGCAAAATGCACGCCGCCCGAATCCGGTTGCAGGGCGCCGGAAACGTGATGGATGAAGGTTGTCTTGCCGGCGCCGTTGGGGCCGATCAGGGCATGGACTTCGCCGGCCTCAACGCTGAAATTGACGTCTTTTAGCGCGTCGACCGCAGCAAAGCGGCGCGATAGCTGGCGAACTTCGAGCAACGCTTCAGCCATGTTTTTTCCCGAACAAGGCGGCCACGCCCTTCGGTGCAAAGAGCACGACGCCGAGCAGGATCAGACCCAGCGCGATGTGCCAGTGCGGCGTGAAGCCGACCAGTACTTCCTCGAGGCAGAGCAGGATCAGCGCACCGACCGCGCCACCATAGAGGTAGCCAACGCCGCCGATGATGACCATGACGAGCAGCGTGCCGGATTGCGTCCACACCAGCAGGTTGGGGCTGGCCAGCCCGGTCAGGTTGGCGAGCAGGGCGCCGGCCAGCCCGGCCAGGGCGCCGCCGAGCGCGAAGCAGATCAGGCGATAGCGGAAAACCGGGTAGCCGAGCGCTTCCATGCGCGTCTCGTTTTCGCGGATGGCCTGGATGACCCGGCCGAAACGGGCGTCGGCCAGCCGGCCAAGAAACAGCATTGCCACGGTCAACCCGAAAAAAGCCGCAAAATAGAAATGCGTGTCGTCGGCCAGCGAGACGCCGGCCAGCGTCATCCGGCCGACCAGCGGCAAACCGTCATCACCGCCCCAACTGCGGGCCGAGATGAACAGGTAATAGGCCATCTGGGCGAAAGCCAGCGTGATCATGATGAAATAGACACCGCGCGTGCGCAGGCTGATGGCCCCGACGGCCAGCGCGAAAATCCCGGCAACGGCCATGGCCAGCGGAAAGGCGATGAGCGCCTCGTTGATGCCGGCTTGCTGGCAAATCGCCGCCGCGTAGGCGCCAATGCCGAAGAAGGCCGCATGGCCGAGCGAGAACATGCCGCCAAAGCCGAGGACCAGATTGAGGCTGGAGGCGGCCAGCGCGAAGATCAGGATGCGCGTGGCGAAGCCGATGTAGAACTCCTGGCCGAAGGCAGTCAGGCCAAACGGCAAGGCGGCCAAAAGCAGCAAGAGCGCGACGGCCACCGGCTTCTGATACGGAGCGGCACGGTAGAAAGCCATCAGGCGCGCGCCGGGAAAAGGCCTTGCGGCTTGAAGAACAGGATGCCGGCCATGAGCAGGTAAATCAGGATCGAGGCCAGCGCCGGGCCGAGCGTCGAAGCAGCGTCAGCCGGGAGCAATGCGCGCAGCAAGGTCGGCAAC
>Ga0114984_1000699_pt1 | contig 12741 bp, 14 predicted proteins | sample Shrwel1BS1Day1_FD_96987 | JGI IMG/M metagenome (GOLD analysis project Ga0114984, IMG submission 96987) | Subsurface microbial communities from deep shales in Ohio, USA - Utica-3 well 1 S-1-Day1 | ecosystem: Environmental > Aquatic > Deep subsurface > Shale gas/oil reservoir > Produced water/Flow... | reverse complement strand
TATCTATACTATCTGTATTTGGAATAAAGAAGAAGAACTCACCTTCCTTTTGATTAAATACAGACCAAGTGCGATTTTCTAAACTGTTGAATGACAGAGAAGATAAGGCAGTTGTAATCTCTGGATCAATTAGATCTGAAGTTCTATCAGGACGAAGCGTACCAGATAGAACAGTTCTTTTTAAAGATGGAACACCAAACTGATCTAGGAACAACATGTCATCGCCGTAACCATTTAAGGTACGATGTGAGACAGCACCATACAATTCAATTTTGTCTGAGAAGTCTGGAAGATGTGTAGTACCATCTGCATTATATGTACCAAGCTTGCCAATGACAGTGCCTTCAATGAAAGCAACAATAACTTGATCTCTAAATGAAGCTATGCCACGAATGATAGATGCTGATGAGATAATTGAGCCTACATCAATATACGTTGCATCATTTGGAGCAGGATCACCGTACCATGTTCCAGATGTATCACGCGCAGAAATGTGGACCCTGTTTGGATTAAGAGGATCGCCTGCCATAATCAGATAGCGATTGGCAGTAGTTACATACTTGCAGACTGGCGTGTAAAAGTTAGATCCTGTGCCAAGATCTTGTAGATACTCTGTGATAAATGTTTTATGGACAATGAGAGGCTTATCTACTCCATTGCAGATAATCAGCTCACCATTAAACTGAGCAAAAGAAGCAAAGTCCGTATCAGACCATCCACTTGGAGATCCAGGCTGAGCGGCTGCTATCGCTGTCGAAAAGATGAGTGATGCTGTTCCATCTCCAAGAACTTTAGCAACTTCACCATTTGATCCTACAACAACAAATGCTCCATTATAATACTCTAGATTAACAATCTTTGTTGTAGGAGAAGAAAATACATAAGTAAGATTACTAAAAAGCCTAGTGCCCCATCTTACAGAAAGTGTTTGATTAGGACCGAGGCGCAAATTCTCCATAACAGGTGAATACTTAGGATTGAGATTTAACTCATTATCTAAGATATTCCAGCCGCCAGAAAAGTTACGCTCCGTAGCTTGCTTCAAATTCTGTACTGGATTGATCGATGGCAGCTTCATTACCATTCTTCCCATGTATCAGGAATACGTCCGGCTCTACCATTGATCGCAATAGGAGCCTGAAGATCTGCTGCAATTAGTTGCTCGATGCGCTTATTATAGAGTGTTTCAAACTTCTTAGCTTGAGCACTATTTGCACCATCATCAATTGAATATTGCCAAGCTGCAAAGAACTTAATAGCAATGCTGTCAAATGGAATGGTAGTTTCCAAGTTGACAGGTGTAACCAATAGATTGGTTCTGCCAAGAATAGTAATCTCACCTGTAGCAGTAATAGGCAAGATCTTTACAATATTTGTTACATCTGCTAGATACTGAAGAGGAGCGCCGCCAGTAATCTGTGACGGGTTACGTTCCATTGACCATGCAACAAGTGGAATATCACTTGTACCAGGAAAGATCGATTTAATATCTTCAAACTCTTTGAATATTGTAGATACAGGCGTTGTGGTATACCCAGTAGTACCGACAAGCGTATAAGTCTGGAACGTCATGTATCGCTTCCAGAACCTATCTTTGTAGATGAAGTCATAAGCATCTTTAATCATAGATACAAGTATGCTCTGTCCATACACTTGCACAGAGACACCCGCCTGTTGATATAAAGCTTCCTGCACATCAACAAGCAATTCTTTGATCTTCTTGTCGGTCATATCTTATCCCTTATACATCAATAGCCCTAGCATGTGAGAGGACCATGCTAGGGCTACCGAAGTCAGCTAGTAATCACTACGTATTACCCGCCGAAATGTGCAATCCCATACAGGCCGCCATTCCCGTTCGCGTTAACAAACGAGTTGGGAAGGAATGTCGCAGCTAGATACTTAGTTCCGTCAGGCGTTGTATTGGGAACATATGTGCCACGAGGATCACCAGTCGTAGCTGTTTGCGGATCAGTCAGCAAGCCAGCAACGAATGTACCTAGTGTAGCAACTCGCGCACGATCCGACATTTCTGCCAGAACGTTTTGCATTCGATATGGAAGGCCAAACTTAGTACCAGTACCAACATTGATTGTTGTAGAAGCAGTAGCACCCCAAGCAATCTTATCGATGTACTTGAAAGCTTTGTTACCAGCAACAGATGTAGTACCATTCAGCGTCAGTGTTTCCACCATCGGCTGACCAAGATAGTCTCTGCCTGTAATCGTAACAGTTGAAGTAGCTGCACCAGAAGCAACTACAGTGACGTTACGCCCAAAGCCAGGACCATACGGGAACTCTTCTCTGAAAGCTTCAACAACAGGATCAGTGTTGTCTCGCAGAAGTGTAATGCCCGCCGTCACAGTATCTGTAGCGGTAGCGATAGATTGAGCAGACAAGATGTTCGCAGCCGAAGCCACAGCCATAGGTCCGAACTTCACTTCATACGGGCCTTCATGGATCATATCGACCGAATAGCCCATAGCAGGGACATATGTATTAGTTCTGCGAGGACGATATTTGCCAGTTCTTTGCATCTTAGTTTACCTTACGAGAGAGACATGCGGTGCCTCACCGTTGCTACTATTAAGCCGTAGCTGCTTTAGTCTTGCGAGGAGTTTGGACAAATTCATCATCCTCTTCCTCAATTACAGTCTCATAGTCGATATCTTCTTCTGGACCGAAATCATAGGGATCACCGCCCAAGTCTACTACGTCACCAGTATCCATATCGATGAGCTTAGGCTTCAGATGGAAACCAAGACGCTCAAGCTCTTTTCTGTCGATACGAATGCTGTGTCCTTGAGGAAGTCGGACCACATACATGATCTTTTCTTCATAGACTTGTTCTTGGATCAAGTTCTTATCTTCGTCCATGTGACATTTATTGACAAGAACTTTGACCTTCTTCGGCTCCATAGTTTGATATCGAGCTTTTAGACGCCGCTTAGCCATAATAGATCCTCTCTATCTATTAATGATTAGTTGTTGAGAACTGCGTGAGTACGGAAGTTTCTCCACGTACACCATTGACCTTGCCAAACGATACGCGAGCCAGAAGCGTCGGTATCCCACGGCGAAGACAGTTCCTTGACCTTCATGTTAACACCCTTGAGGATGTGCAGACGAAGGTAAGTGCTGTTGATGAAGTACGCCTTATTAACAGGACAATCTTCATCATAGAGCAGAGGGATGTTCTGGTGAGACAGACCGCCAAAGCCCAAATCCATCATGCGTTTGCCATTCGATGTATCGCTCAGATTAAGAACGATCTTATCTCGTACAGCCGCACGGTACAAACGGAAGATGTTACGCCCAGCGAGGATGATATCAGGCTTATCACCTTTAAGCGTAAGATCCATCAGGATATCATCGAATGCTTCTTCGATGTTGGTAGCATTCAAACCACCAGCAAAGTTGTAGCTCGATGTTCTCCACTGGCTTTCAGTAGCACGATTGATGCCACCGAGAGTGCCAGTTGTAGGATCGTCAGGAATAAGCGCAGCAAGGCCAAGCGGATCAACACCACCGCCAGCAGCGTAGAGATATTCAGAGAACTTCTCTTTGATCGACTCTTCAAGTACAGAAAGCTTAGCCTTCATTAGCTTGAAGATAGCGCTCTCGCCTTTGTTCTCATCTTCTTCTTGATCCGAGATGATAACAGTACCAGCGATACGCGACCATGTATAGTTTACAGTAGCGAATTCGTTGGTTTGACCGACAGGCAGTTGGTCATAGTATTCATATGCAGCGATGTTTGGATTGCGGCCGATAGTCAGCGGATTGCTGATCTGATAACCACCATCTTCCATCTCAATTCGATTGGACGAAAAAGCCCAAGCCATCAGCGCATTCGAACGCATAGAAGCCATAATCAGCTTCTTGCGCGAACGTTGCAAAGACGAGTTGAGCACTGTAGCAAGCGTACTCATGTTAGACGTTCCTTAGTTTTTCATGTAACCGTGATCCTTCATGGACGCACGGATGATATCATCAAGAGTTTCACCGGCAGCCGGGGAGAATGTAATTTTCTCTTCAACAACAGCAGGAGCAGCTCGACCATTTACCATAGGAGTTTGCTGCTGTTGTTGAGGTTGCGGATTTGCTTGTTGTGCTCTACGCGCTTGAATTTGTGGAATGAGTGGCTGATACCAGTCATATCCATTCTTCACAGCGTTTTCACGCAACGAGAAATAAATATCACGGATTGGAACGTCCGGGTGTTTGATAACTGCATCAGCAATCAATGCTTCATGCATGACTGCATCAGGATACTGTCCAAAGAACTCTCCAACTTCTCTCTCAGCTTCCTGATCGATCTCTTGTTGAGTAGGAGTTCTTTGTTGTCCTTGTGTCTCGGAAGATGCATTCCGGGCTTCGAGCATCCGAGCAATGGCCGCTGTATCAACGCCCTGTCCGATGCCTTCAATATTATGACCTAACGCTTTAGCTTCCACAAGCAATTTTTGAAGCGTTCCAGGCATATCACGCGCAAGATCCGCGTATAGACGTGAAGCCGCCGCTACTTGCTCAGCAGGAAGAGTTGAGATTGCTTTCAGGGATGTCTCATAGCTCTGAACTTGTGTTTGAAGCTGAGTAAGTTGGTGAGTAGTAGTATCAAGCTGCTTCCTTACTTCAGCCTCTCTAGCTTTAGCAATTTGAGCAGTCTCATACCATCTACGTTCTGCTCCACCCTTGACAACTGTACCATCACCAAGTGTTAGATCTTTGGGACCACTAGGAGCTTGTCCTTTCTCTTCTTTCCCTTGTTTGCCTGTACTGTTAGGTCCGCTGCCTTGTTGATTTGTGTCAGCAGGCTTAGATCCTTCACCTTGAGCATTCGTCTCTTCTGTCTTCGGTTCGCTTCCAACTTGAGGATCAAGGTTCGATGCTTCCTCATTAGTAGCTCCATCGTTATTTACAGAAGGATCATCAAATGTTTCTCCGATAGCTGCAAGATTAGCAGCATAATCATTCTCGGTGTTTTGGTTTTCTACAGACATAATAGCCTCTCACTATTGCTGTGGTTGTTGGGTAGCTTGTATAACTTGCTTCAAAGCATCACTAGGACTCATGCCTTGTTCAATAAGCTGCTGCATCTGTGCTTTAGCTTCGTCAGGCAGTTGAGCTAGGATAGCTTCAATCTTTGCTCTTGGATCTTGCTGTTGTTGTGTTGCTCCTTGTTCAGTACCTCCAGGACCTGCACCAGCTTTGTTAGCAGCATCTTGCATAGATTGCAGCAACATTTGCCAGTCTTGGTCCGAAATGACAATCTCATTGTTGAATGCTCTAGACAGCATCTTAAGCACAATCAAACCAGCAGCAGGAATAGAAGAGGCAAATTGTCCAATCACTTGGCCTAATTGTAGTGCTTCCTGTTTCTTTGCTCTGCTAGTAGGCTTGTCTGTCGATCCTCCAACAACGCGCATATATAACATAGTACGTAGCTGCTGAGGGTCTTGTACTTGTTGCCAATTTTGTGCAGCAGTTTGTCCAAGGATTTTGGCTACATCTTCTTTTGTCCAAAATCTACAGCAGAGTTGCAACACATTCCAAGCAATGTCACCAATCCAATCTTCAATCGCATCTACACGCTCATCAACACGAATGTCTGTGTTCTTTTGGTATGCGTCGATAGCTTGATTGGTTGTGTTTGTTTTAAACTGAGCACCTCTAGCAGCATCACTAATCCCTGTGATCCTGTTGATAGCGGCAAATGTACTATCTGTAGAAAGAAGTTCAGGAAATGCAAAAGCAGGAGGAAGTAATGTACTAATTACATCACCAATCTTTTTGCCTTCAGGAACATCAATGCCTCTTGCAGTTCCGTCAGGTCCTTTTAAAATTGCTTCAATGTCTGCTTGAGAGATGCCCAAGTTTTTATCAAACACGACATTTCTCTTTGCCCAATTTCTGCCTTGAGCAATTGTAGAGTTAATATCGTTGATTGTGTCTTGCTGATCTAGAATGTATGTCACTTCACCTTTAGGCTGTGAACCTTCTGGCGTCTCATGGAAGTGCAATCTGCTAAGAGGATAATATCCAAGCAGCTTTAGAGGATCATCCCAAACCCACAAAGGCCAAGTCCAGTCACAATCAGAGAACAACATAACTCTACGAGTTGTCTTGTCCCAATAGTACCAGACTTTTGTGTACAGAGCCGCCTTGAATGCTGCCTTGCTGGAGTATCCATAGCTTTTAGCTTCTTGCTCTGTGTCTGCGTTGAGAAGTGTGAAGCTATTAACTTCATCTTCTATAGACATCAAGTTGCTTCCAGCTCGCAGCACATGTGTCGGCTCATATACGGAGCGGAACTCTTCTCCAACTTTCGTACCATATACAGCTTTAAGATAGTCACTAGAGATGTAATCATAGTAAGCAATCCAATTGGCATCACTATGATCTGGCTCTTCAGATGTAGGATCGACAAACACACGGAACGGAGACATCAAACGGACAGAAGGGCCACTAGGAGACAAGAAGCTTACTCGTTCCTCTAATGCTTTAATCTTGCCTTCAATCTCACTGATTTCTTTCTTGGTTTTTGCATCAACCAATTGCTGACTAAGCTTTTGCAATTCAGTAATAGCTTCTTCAGAGCTATCTTGCTTCTGCGTCCAATCAACTTTGATATATGCAGAGTTTGTCAAATATGCAGCAAGTACAGCTCGTCGGCCTTTATTCTTGAAGTTCAGACCAGGAGCATCTTTCATAGAGAGAAGGGTGTTAATTAGCTTCTCACAAGTAGTAACAAAGCCTTCATTAGCTTCATTGATTGCTGTACACTCAACAGATGGGTTCTTTGCATACAGCATAGGCAGCATTGTAACTGCATTTGAGAAGATCACATTCTCAGTTGCAGTCCAATTTGTTGTATCTACACTTGTGCCTCTTCCGTAACGAGTGCCGCCCCCTTTCTCAGTAGCACCTTTTCTATGAGACATTTGATCGTTCTCATAGTAACGAATAGCCTCTGCCCAACAATCTTCAATGTCGCGACGAGCAGCACGAGCTTGTTCAATACGAGACTGAACAAGTATGCCCATTGATTTAGAAACAGGAATTTTGCTGTCTTTGAATGCTCGATACAAAGGACCTGTATCTTCAACAACAGTATCAGGTTCTAGTCCACTCAAGCGGAGAGCATCTTCCAAGTCTTGATTAGGCTGCATTGTAGGTTCAGGCATATCGATGCTTCCTATTATCTTGCATTGGATTTGCTTCTCTTTCGGACCAAAGCATTCGACGCGGCGGCAAGGCTTGCTTAGGTGCAGTAGCTATGGCAACACGCGGCCGGTTTGTCAACAAATATTTCATCGTGTCCATGCCGTGATCGTTGCGATCCATTGGCAAATCTTCATACTCTCCTGACGTATCTTTACGCCAATAATAATCAACTATTTCTCTATCAATGAAATCTAGGTTAGTAGAGAAAAAGATACGAGGAGATCCTAGAGTGTTAGTATATGGATTGAGATGGTAGTCATCGATGGCAAGATAAGATTGTACCTTAGCAATGCCATTAAGGATATCATTGTTAGCTCTCGTCATCTGTATGCCATTCTCTCTAAACAAACCAGATGTCGTTGTGCCAACAGTCTTACTACCTCCAGACGATCTTCTAAACACAGCAGGATCAGCCAATACTTTGTGAGAAGTAATTATATCATCATGATATAGATTGCCCTCTACAAATCCATACTCTTTCCTGATCTTCTTCATTCTAGAAGCTGCTGTTGAGATTAGAAGCTCTTTCTCATGAAAGCCATCAAGCACATGAACGTTGCCAATACGATCCACAAACCCAAACAGATAGCAACTTGGAGAAGCAATGCCATGATCGTAGGCATCGAGGATTGTTGGTACAACTCCTTCCTCAATAAGCGCGTCATAATACGCTTCCATCTCCTCGTGTTGGATTAGATGAACAGATGCATCATATTGAGGATAAACAAGACCTTCATACGCTCCCCACTTACCAAGGAGAAAGCGTTCTCGCATTTGTCCTTTGTATGCCGCTTCTTGTGTCTTGATGAAGTCAGCAGGAAGGTTCTCAGCATTCTCATATGTAGAGCCTTCAAACAACTCAATCAGTGGGCAGTTGTTTTCTTCATCCCACAAGAGCTTATTATTCTTCAATCCGATTTTATGATCTTGCAGAGGCTTGACAAGTTCTCTGTATACCCAGTTGCGTGTTGGGTTACACATAGCAATAAGCCAGCGAGGACCGCTCGTTGGCATTGTCTCATCGTCGCCTTGATATGTTGTATTGCCACGGAGACGGCCGAGCAAATCTAGAAAGTCTTTATGGCTAATCTCAGGATCTTCAATTTGATCGACGACAATCCAATCATATGTAGCAGAAAGCAGGTTAGAAGTAGAACTCTCCTCGTTCTTGCCACCTTGGGCAATGTATGAGAAGTTAATTACTGTCCCATTTTTCAGCTCAATGAGGTTCTCTTTAGAGTTCACATTTCTGGCTACCCATGATTTTGGACACCACTTCTCAAATTCTTTTCTAATAGTAGAATTGAGTTTAGGATATGTAGATCTAGCTACCAGACCATTAGATCCTGGATAATCTTTGGCTAATTGCAGAGCTTTGACAACAGCGCCAGTAGTCTTACCGTTACCAAAGCCTCCACCAAAAATTTGGATCTTTGCACGAGACTTCTGAAACTTCTCGTGCAAAGATCCTTCATGAATTTTATATGTTAATGTCATAAGCGCTTCTTATGAAATTGATAAGACTTCTTTAATGCGTCGAGCGGTAGCAGGACCAAGATCTTCTTTGTGGCCCTTCACAGACGGATGCAAGACATCTCCACCCCCAAGCTTTTCATATGTAATGCCTTCCATGTCCACAAAGAACACACCAGGACGATTTAAAGTTTCAGCAATCATTGCAGCTTTAAGTTCAGCATAGCCCGATCTAGGAGCAGAAGGCGCTTCTTGGTCCCACACACCCATGAGCAAAAGCAATGCTGAAGGAAATGTTGTACGCAGAATGTCAAGACAGCTTCTAATTTCTGCTCTCACATCGTCCAAAGTAAACAAAGCAGAGTTGATGTCGGATATGTCATTTGTCCCCATAGGAATTGAAATAATATCCCAAGGGCCTGTGTTTATAATGTCTGCAATTCTTTGCCTTAAATATGGACGATCATTTCCAGAGCCTTTAGATCTCCAGCCTGTACCAGCATTACCAGACAGCGAAGTATTACGAATACTTAAGTAGTCTGCTGCCACCCTGCCAACACAATTTCCAAGGTTAGTCGGCGTTCCTACACCTGCAATGAAGCTATCTCCAGCCCACAGCATTCTAAACGCAGATGATGGCCTATTAAGTGACGCACCAGTGGCTACAGCAACTCCTCTAAACGCAGCAGCACTTTGCCCTTCCACTCCAACAACTTTAGTGCCTTTTACAGGAGTTAAATCAAGAGTTGCAAAGTAAATAGTCCCAGATGCAGCAAGTACTGTACCGTCGAGATCAATATATTGGTCATTTACGATAAATCTGAAGGGCTCTACAGTGCCTCTTATGATGAACGTAACATAATCAGAATTAGTTTCTACATAATGACGATGCACAACAGAAGCATAGCCAGGATCTCCTGAATTACCTCCACTAAGCACATCTGTCAATTGCGTTACAGGCATTCTCCACGCAGATACAGAAGTGAAGCGTCGTCCTCCTGTAGACAAGAAAACGTCAGCATCTGTATACAAATTAATTACTGGAGTATCTGCACTATTAGAAGTCGAAATAGTTACAGAAATTCCTGACAATACAGGACGTGCATTAGGACCAAGCACCAAAGCCGGATCTGCAATATGTTTCCTAAATGCCGCCAGTGTTGTCTGCCAGTTTGGATAAGCAGTCGTAGCAGGATTACGGCCAGCAAGATTTCCTGAACCGAGGGGCCACGATGCATTAATACCATATGATTTGTCGCGTGCATTGGTCATTTTATGTTAGCCCAACAGACAAGCCAGAAACAGTAGCAGCACTGCCTCTCAAACGAACAAGCGCATTTTGTCCAAGAACAACTCCTTGATTTCCATTCGCAGTTAAAGAAGCAACAGTGGCATATGAAGTGCCATCAGCTGTAATAGCTTCAAAGATTACTGTACCACTATTCCAATTTGTAGCACGATAATCTAGAATATACGAGCCACCATTCACTTGCACAGGGGTAGTAGTTGCTCCTGATGCGAGGCTGCTCAAAGCATTTGCAAGTGTATATGTTGGCAACGCTTTGTCATAGTGCGGATCAATTGCAGGAGCATTGTTAGGAACATTACAAGATAGGTCGCGGACAATTGCCATAATCTTTATTCCTTCTCAGGAGTGATGTTTTTAAATCCGACATCGATAATAGGAACGTCCGAAGACTTCTTCTCGATGTATTCGATACGCAAAGAGTTTTCCATTGTATGCTTATGCTCAACCACATCAGCAGGACGATGGCCAGCTCTATCTAGGATGTCTTGTGCAGCTTTAAAGCCGAGTACTCCATCATCTTCTTCCATGATATCTACAATCTTATTTGCAGCTTCATGAGCACGTTGTTGGAAGAACTCTCGAATGTTGCCTGACTCATGATCCAAGACATTAGCTTTCAGATCAACAAGCAATTGCTTATACTGATCCAAGCCTTGAATGTTCTTCACTTGCTGAGCACTGATGCCCATAGTGATTGCAATATCATTGTTGCTCAATCCCCACATAGAATAGAACAACACAAGCGAGAGGCTGTTCATCTGTTGAGGAGGCATCGGCATGTCAGCAATGCTTCTGCGTGTCTTAGCTACAATAGCTTGAGCTTCGGATGCAGAAGGGATGACATTGTATCTTTGTTTTGTTTCTTTGCTCTTTATAGCTTTGCCAGTAGCAGGATTGATCTGCGTACCATCAGCAAGAATGATAGGAGTATCTATATCTACAGAAATCATCTAATCCTCCTAATAGATTTCAGCACATTCTTCAGTGCTTCTGCTTTCTTAGGAGCTTGTACGGGATAAATGATTTGTTCATCTCTCAATTGGGTAACAGGAATATTCTCAATTTGAGGCGCTTCAGGGGCACGAACTGTCATGGCTCTAGAGGATGCAGAAGTTTTAGGCTCAACAGGTATGTCACCTGTCTTTCCCTTCTGCTTTCTATTCTTTAGAGATTTATATAAAGCAGTACCTGCAATACCAGCACCAGCAACACCTGCACCAATGCCAAGCATCTTCAGCCAATCAATTGCAGCAGGATCTCCTTGCGCTGCTGCTTGTTTAGCTGCCTGTACTTGCTCAGGAGTAATGCCTTCTGGTAGTTCACCAGTATGCAGCATCTCGCCATTTTCTTGATCGACAACTCCTCCTACATCATCTGTAGAAGCAGTTGTAGTTGGCGACATAGATGCTGCTTTAGAAGATGCCACCGCTTGTTGAAGTGGAGATAATCTAATTCTTCCTGCTTGTCCAATCTGTGGCATCTTCTATTCCTTAGTAACTCGCGCCGCCGTTACCAGATAGATCTCTAGGATATGTACTAGGACGTGCAGAGACATTGTATACAAGAGATTTCAGCATAGTTACATCAGCAGCAGTTGTATTTCTGTTGATGTCAGTAACCGTTTCGATCGGACGCGCACCACTAGGATTAGGACCAAGACCATTCGATCCATCAGCATATTGAATACGCTTGTGTGTAGCTGTCACGTTAGAACCAGAAGCAGCACCGATCAATCCATTGAACAGTGCAGTCATCACTCTAAACGCTTCTCTGTTAACAACTCTACGAACTCTGTTGTTACCAGGAAATTGATTGATGAGAAGAGAGTAAGAACTATCTCCCCAGAACGAAGAATAATTTACAGCGGGCATAGTTGTAACCTTCTATATGTGTGGAGAGGGAGAAGGGGGAGGGACATTCCTTATATATAAAGAACGTGTGCGCGCGGTTATGTCAATATCTGCTGTGTGTCAACGTACATTATTATCGTATAGACGTATATTATATTTGACATATGTAGCAGAATGTGCTACCCTATGGTACGGGAAGGGGACGGTAACTATATACTTACGATAAAATACAACTGTGGGTATATAAGTATAGACCCGGCGGTATCGAAGAGAGCGCCGGGCCAAGCATCATACCTTCCTAATGCATAGATGTCCTTCTCCATCTCTCTATCCTTCTCTCTATCTATATAATATCTATATATTATAAGAACATACAAGAACACATAGATATATAATATATAAATATATAATACACATCTACATACATAATCAAATGTCATGTGTAGAGGTTGTAGATGAATTTTATACAAGATGTTGAGGTGTTTGACCTCAATTCTCCTACCCACACACTCTCCATCCCCACACTTTTGGAAACACGGGGGGATATGGGGGCCTTGTCCTATGGGCATTGGATTTAGCTGTGTAATCTCAACATTCAACACGTATTGAGCATGGATGCCCACGGCTCTCAGAACACACTCAACATGTGTTTTGGTCACATCTATATTGTTTGGGCATAGTATAGATTGAGTATAGGCTAGGGCGTCTATACATGTTGGCGCTACTACTTAATTGTAAGGAATTGAGAAGGGATGAGAAGTGAGGCGAGTGGCATAGAACCGCACGATCACCCTATCGCCTGCATACGTCTCATTCATCTCTCTATATATTCTTTCTTCTATCTATATATGTATTCATATCTCTCTCTGTATTCTTATATAT
>Ga0114984_1000698_pt1 | contig 12752 bp, 15 predicted proteins | sample Shrwel1BS1Day1_FD_96987 | JGI IMG/M metagenome (GOLD analysis project Ga0114984, IMG submission 96987) | Subsurface microbial communities from deep shales in Ohio, USA - Utica-3 well 1 S-1-Day1 | ecosystem: Environmental > Aquatic > Deep subsurface > Shale gas/oil reservoir > Produced water/Flow... | reverse complement strand
CGGCGAGAATATTGGGGTGAAGTCCGAGCGCGGCGAAGCCGCCGATTTCCTGGGTCATGGGTCTGCCTCAAGTGCATCCGCAAAGACCCATGTTCCAAAGCTGCGCATGCCGTGCAAGACCTTTTGGGTCACCCTGGCAGCCTGGTCGGCGGGGTTTTGCGAAAACGTGGTGAAAGTGAATCGTCAAGGATAGTCCGCTGGGGGACTGGCTGCCGGAGGTCAATTCCCCCCGGGCGAGTTGCACTACCTGAACGTGGCCAGAAAATTGGCCGGCGCGTACTATACCTGAAAATCCTGACTCGGGTGCTGGTTTTTATCGATCCATCTGCATCCAACCGCTCAACGGCGCATCAGCTGGCCGGTCGCAGTGCTTCGATCAGTGGTTGCAGCGAGTAACCCAGACGCGGCGCCAGCTCGCCCGCGCGCATTTGCAGGCAGCCCATATCCAGGTCTTGCTCGAGATCAGCGGGGATCAGCAGCACCACGTTGCCTTCCTTCACTGGGCATTCCCAGTAGTGCCGGTGAAAAAGCCCGCGCAATAAAGCCGCACCGAGCGGCTTGCCATCATTGCTGGCCCATTGATTGATGATCAGCCAGCCACCGGGATTGAGCTTGTTGCGGCAATCCTCCAGAAAGCGCCAAGCCAGGTGACCAGTGGCCGGGCCATGGTCGGTATACAGGTCGACAAACAGCAGGTCAGTCTTCTCCGCGCTGTCCAGTAGCTCAATGGCATCACCGATGCGGATGGTCAGCCGTGGATCATCGGTCAGCCCCATATGCTCCATGGCCAGGCGCGGCACATCCGGGCGTAGTTCAATGACTTCAACATCATCCAGGGGCAGAAACTTCAGACAGGCCTGGGTCAGATTGCCGGCGCCCAGCCCGAGAAACAGGGCGCTTTCGGGTTGTTCATGACACAGCGCGCCCAGCAGCATGGCGCGGGTGTAGTCGTATTCCAGCCAGCTGGGCTCAGGCATGTAGACGCAGCTCTGCTCGATGGCCTCGCCAAATTCGAGAAAGCGGTAGGCGCCCATCTCGACAACCTGAATCACCCCGAACTCATCCTGCACTTCGGCGATCAACAGCGGATCCGGCATCTGACCGACCGGCGGTAAACCAGGCATCCCCAACACTCCACCTTGCCCCTTTGCCATGGTGGCAGCGGGAAAATACTGATTGTCCTAGAGGGGCCAGCTGCGGTCACGCATTAACTGCCCCGAAGCCTGCACAATTCGCGGCTCCCCCCCTCTTGGCAGGAGAGCCGAAGGCGCTGTTATCGGGCAGCTGCGTCAGACTGGTGCCGCGGCCTGACGAAACTGTCCGGGGGTCATGTTGCTCCAGCGGCGAAACGCGTTGGCGAAGGCACTCTCGTCGGAAAAGCCCAGGCGTTCGGCCACCTCAATCAAGCGCACAGGTTCACGCAGCAGGGTTATTGGGTAGTACTCCAGCAGCGCCTCCAGGGCCTCGCCCACCGTTTCGCAGCTCATCAACAAGGCGCCGACCATATCCAGATGGCCGACCTGCAGGGCGCAACCCAGGCGCAGGCCGATCAACGGATCATCGGCGGCCGTGCAGAAGGCTTCCCACAACGCATCCTGGCGCGCCAGGGGAATACGGGCAGCGCCACCCAGCTGCTCAGTTCGGCAGGCTGGGCTTCATAGGCCAGTTGCTGGCTGGCGAACAGCGTGTCGCCGCCCTCCTCCGGCAGTTCCTGAGCCAGCAGCATGGAACCGAGGCTGGGAAGCTCCCTGTAGGACAGATCCGAATGCCAGAACTTGCCAGCATCGCCCAGACCGATGGGCTGACCGTTCTCGATGATGTTGGAGATGCTGAAGATCTCCGGGTGATTACTGAGCAGGAACTGCCTGAGCACATGGATCTGCAATGAGCCAAAACGGCGGCTGAAGGCGATCTGCTGTTCGGGGGTGATACGCTGGTCACGGAACACCAGCAGCGCATGATCGAGATGGGGCGATGGATGCGGGCGAAGTCCTCATCGCTCAACGGCCGGGTCAGATCCAGACCGATGATCTCGGCGCCCTGGGGCGCATCGAAGGGCGTTTTGCGAACGATTGCGCCGACGTCGCAGAGGGGGTATGAGCTACTGCCTACATAGAAAACTCCATGCAAGGGCGCCAATCGGCGCATCACTTTGACCGGCCGTGGTGTCGGCCATGTGTTCAGTGCGGCGCGCCGATTGGTCGGCAGGTACGCATGGGTTTAACTTTATAGAAAGAAAATTATTTTAAGTACCTTTTAATCCATATGATCCATAAGTGAATCATCCGTACGCCTGCGCATGCTGCAAATGCGCGGCACCATCGGAGCAGACACAGCTGCATGGCCAGCCTCTGCGGATCGCCCGGGCACTGCCAGTGCTCTCTCGCCGCAGTGGCTGGCTGCAATCACGCAGCCGTATCTGGCCGTGTGACTCAGAGACGATTCAGCGCCTGGATGAAGTCTTCAACAATATCCTCGGCATCCTCGATACCGACCGATACACGAATGGTGCCGTCGTGGATGTCGAGGCTGCTCAAGGTCTCGGCCGACAGTGCACGGTGCGAAGTCTTGCCGGGGTGGGTGATACTGCTGGCTACGCCCGCCAGCGAGGGCGCAAAGGCGGTGTACTGCAATTCGCGGATCAGCCGATCCACATCTTCCAGGCCACCTTTGAGAGTGAAGCTGAGCATTCCGGAATACCCCTTGCGGAACAGTCGCTGCGCCAGGGCATGATCCGGGTGCGAAGCCAGGCCTGGGTAGTACACCTTGGCCACCCGCGGGTGCGCCTGCAGCGCTTCGGCCAGTACCAGGGCATTGCTGGAATGGGCGCGCATGCGCAGGGCCAGGGTTTTCGCACCACGGAAGGTCAGCCAGGCCTCGAAGGGGCTGGCGCTGCCGCCGGCATTGATCTGGAAGCGCCGCGCCTGCGCCACCCATTCGGCATCGCCGACCAGGATGCCGCCCGTGGCGTCACTGTGCCCGTTGAGGTATTTGGTGGTGCTGTGCAGTACCAGATCGGCGCCATCGGCCAACGGTTGGTACAGCGCCGGCGAGAGGAAGGTATTGTCGACCAGCAGCTTCAGGTCATGCGCCTTGGCCAGGCGCGCCAGCGCCGGAATATCACTGATCCGCACCAGCGGGTTGGAGGCAGTCTCGGTGTAGATCAGCCGGGTACTGGGCGTAATCGCCGCCTGCACTGCGGTCAGGTCGTTGATGTCCACCAGAGTGGCACTGATGCCAAAACGGCTTAGTTCACGCTCGATCAGACTCTGCGTGGTGCCATACAGCTCGCGGCTGGCGATCAGGTGATCCCCGGCATTGAGCCGGCCAAGCAGCGCGGCGCTGACCGAGGCCATCCCGGAGGCCGAGAACAATGCTGCTGCACCGCCCTCCAGGTCACGAATCAGTTCTTCCAGCGCACTGGTGTTGGGATTACCCAGGCGCGTGTACATGTAGTTGTCGCGGTTACCCGCGAGAAAGTCGTCAACCTGCTCCAGCGAGTCATAGACGAACACCGACGTTTCGTAGATCGGCAGGGTCTTGGCACGGGTGACCATACGCTGGTCGACCGCAACGCCACTGTGTACCGCGCGGGTAGACACTCCAGGCAGTCGTTCACTCATAACAATCTCCACGATTCAGGCTTGAGAAGCGACGGCGAAGCATACCTGGCCGAATGGCCAAAAAAGAACGCCGAGCCAGCTAAGCCGGCTCGGCGTAGGCGCAAACCTGTTCAAACAGGTTCACGGGCGTGTTCAACGAAGGCAGCCCAGGTATTGCGGGATTTCCGGCTTGCCTCCTGCGCAGCAGTGGTGGGTGTTTCAGTCCATCCACTGCGCTGGCGAGCCACAGCCCCAGCCGCCGTATAAATCCGATCAGAAAGCTGGCAGCACCGCGCCCTCGTAACGTTTCTCGATGAAGGCTTTGACTTGCGGGCTGGTCAGCGCGGCGGAAAGCTTCTTGATCGCCTCACTATTCTGGTTGTCCGGGCGCGCCACCAGGTAATTGACGTAGGGCGAGTCGCTCCCCTCGATCGCCAGCGCATCGCGCTTGGGATTGAGCTTGGCCTCCAGCGCGTAGTTGGTGTTGATCAGTGCCAGATCCACCTGATTCAACACACGTGGCACGGTAGCCGCCTCCAGCTCGCGGAATTTGAAGTTGCGCGGGTTATCGACGATATCACGCGGCAGTGCCTGGGCACTGTTGGGGTCCTTGAGGGTCAGCAGGCCGGCTTTCTGCAGCAGCAGCAAGGCCCGGCCGGTGGTGCTGACTTCGTTGGGGATGGCGATGGTGGCCCCGTTCGGCAGCTCGTCGAGAGACTTGTACTTGGCCGAATAGGCGCCGAAAGGCTCGACGTGTACGCCCTGCACGATCACCAGTTCGGTACCGCGCTGCGCATTGAAGGTGTCCAGGTACGGCTTGGTCTGGAAGTAGTTGGCATCCAGATTCTTCTGGCTGACCTGCAGGTTGGGTTGCACGTAGTCGGTGAAGACCTTGATATCCAGATCCACGCCTTGCTTGGCCAGCTCGGGTTTGATCAGTTCGAGGATTTCGGCGTGCGGCACCGGGGTGGCAGCCACGCTCAGCTTTTCGCCAGCGTGGGCCAGGGAGGCAGTCAGGGCAGCGGCCAGGGCAGTCAGCAGCAGGGTCTTCTTCATGATGTCCTTGTTCTCGGTCTTGGCGCAGACTGGATCAGCAGTCCGGCGCGTTGGGCAGGTGCCCGGCAGATGTGGCGGGCTGAATGCAACAGTACGGAGAAATTTTTATTCCACAAAATAATTATTATTTATTTTCTTATGCGGAAAATTTATTACCGTTGACCATGACGCTCTCGAAACAGAGCACGTGCCTGCAGGTGTTTGCGAATGTCCTGCCCGTCAGTACCGCTGGCTGAGCTTCGTGTGTTCAGGCACGTATACCGACCCGGCTGACAGGGGTTTCATTTGCCGGCCTTGGATTGCTCCGGTTCGGCCGGCAGCGCTCAGGCAGAGACGCTGAAGCGCTGACTGAGGGCAATCAATCGGCCCGCCAGTTGGCTGAGTTTCTGGCCGTCGCCATCAAGTTCATGAGCGTCTTGTAGATTACGCTCAGCAACCTGTTCGATGCTGCCCAGATGCTGGCTGATCTCGGCACTGACTGCAGCCTGCTGGTGGGTTGCGGCTGCGATCAGCTCGTTCATGCGGGTGATGGCTTCGATGTCTTGTGCCACGGCAGCCAGCAACTGCGCGGTGGTAACACTGTTCGTCACGCAACTGCGGACGCTGTCTCGGCTCTGCTGCATGGCGCTGGCAGCCTGACGGCTGCTTTGCTGCAGCGCGCTGATGATGTTCTGGATCTCGGAAGTCGACAGCGCGGTCTTCTGCGCCAAATTACGCACCTCATCTGCAACCACGGCAAAGCCTCGCCCCTGCTCACCCGCACGGGCGGCCTCGATGGCTGCATTGAGGGCCAGCAGATTGGTCTGTTCGGCAATGGCGCGAATCACCTCGACAACCCTGCCGATCTGCTCCGACTGTAGCGCCAGGGAGTGCATCTCGCGCTCGGTTTCATCTATGTGATCAGAGAGTTTGTTGATCTCGCTGCGCACATGGTCGACTGAGCGGCTGCCCTCCTGTGCCTGGCCATTCACTGCCTGGGCTGACGTCGCCGCCTCATCGGCATGGCCGGCCACCTCATCGATGGCTACGCTCATCTGCTGCATCGCGCCACTCATGTAGCGCACCTCGTTTTGCTGGCTGGCAGCCCCCTGGCGCAGTTGCTCCGTAGCCTGTACGAGGCTAGTGCTCATGCGTTGCAGACCATGAGTATCCTTGAGCACTTCGCTGACCAGCTCATCGAGCAGGCCAAGGAAATGATTGAAACGCAGCGATACCTTGCCGTTCAGGCGGCTGCGCACACTGAGATCGATGCCTTTGCTCTCTTCGCTCAACTGCGTGACGGTGTCCATCAGTGCAGCCCCCTCCACTGCCTCGGCATTAGTCTGGCGCGCGAGATAGATCAGGATTGCCGATTCCAGGACTACATAGAACGCGTGCAGAAAGATCACCGGCCAACTACCGTCGCGTACGACCACCACCCCGACTTCCTGCAACTGCAGGGCGAAGAAGCTCAGGTGATGTAATGCAATTACCAGGGCCGCCACCGCAATGGGCAGCCAGTCGCGGTAATACACCAGAAAGGCCAGGAGCACGAAAATACCGAAGTGCATCTCCAGCAAACCGCCACTCTGGTTGATATGCAGCGCCGACATGACCATGAAGGCTGCGCCGATGGCGCAACGCAGCAGACGCCGCCCTGGAATCAGCTGATGGAGCGCGGTCATGATCAGCACCGTGCTACCACCGACCAGCAGTGCCTGTCCCCATGTGCCATGCCAGGCTGCCAGCCCGAGGGCATAGACGAACATCAGACAGAGCACGCCGAGCATGATGCGATCGGCCTTGCGGTAGTGTTTTTCAATCAGTGACTGCTGGGCACTCATTTTTCAGTTCTCTGGGCAGACGCTGTAGAAGATAAAGGTGTGAGTCGCGCCGCAATCCTATACGGATCCTATATTTTGTAAAGGTTTTGTCCAGCTGTATGCGCACCTGTCGTTGCAACGGACTGTAACGACTCGTGAAAACTATAGATGTCGAAGTTGCCGTCAGATACTGCGAGCTGGACGCTGCATGAAAAAATCTCGGGCAAAGGTCAGGTGCGCCGCATCGCTGCAGCAGCGCTCTGCGCATCCAGGTGATGCACAGGCCTATCCGGGGGATATCAATGCAGGCTTACCGAGCGCAGGCACTCGCGTGCAAAGCCTAAGATTGCCAACTGCAGAAGCAACCAACAGCCATGCCATTGCCTGCTCTTACTCTGCGCCCTGCAATCAGCGCCTCGAGAATGGGTTCGATGAAACTGTTGCTCGAACTGCAAACCGCCCCTTCGCTGTAGGGGCCGAAATAAGCCAGCTCACCCTCACGATCCCAAATCGCCACGGCAGGGCTGGCGGGAATGTGCTCGGCGGCGGTCATCCCCAACAGGGGCTTCAACGCCTTCAATGTGATCGGCAACTCACCCTGGCTGCCCGCTTTTTGCGTGAAGTGAAAGGTCACCTCCGGCGAGGCATAGCGGTCTATCAGATCAGCCAGATGCTGCTGATTGCCGGCATTGCATGGGCAGGCAGGGTCCCAGAAATGCACGATACGAACGGGGCCAGGGCCGGCCATGTCGGCAGGTAACTGCAAGCTGGCACTGTCGAAGAGGGCGAGTTGATCGCTGAAGCTGCGCAGATAGCGCCCCTCGAACCACCAGAACGCATACAGGATGGCCACCCCCCACACAGCAAGCAGGAGGATTGCCAGTAAAAGGTTTCGTCTGGGAGCTGTCATTGCCGACCTTCTGATCAATTGCCCCAGCTTGCCACTGTCGCCCTGAAAACAGAACGTCGCCCTGCAGATATTCTGCAGGACATTGGCGCAGGCCTGGGCATCCTGATCCGCCATCACCAGGCGTGACCAGCCAAGCCAACTTGCCTGCAGCCAGGTTTGAGTCTCAGCTTCAAGGAGATGCCCGATGCGGACACCTCCTTGCAGGCTGCACTTAAGCGCCTGGCACCTTAGTTGCCACGGTATGTCGAAAAACCGTAAGGGCTGAGCAGCAGCGGGATGTAGTAATGCGGCACGGTGCCATCGACTTCGAAGATCACGGGGACTTCGGGGAAGAAGCTCTTCATGTCGTGCTTGGCGAACCACTCGCCGGTCTTGAACGTCACCCGATAGGTGCCTTTCTCCAGCGACTTGCCTTGCGGGTAGAGAGCAGTGATACGGCCCTGCTCGCTGGTGATTGCGTGATGCAATCATTGAGCGTTTGCCAGCTCTGCCCGTCCTTTTTCTCCAGTGTCACGGTCACCGCAGGAGACGGCAGACCATCCTGCAGGTTGAGCACGTGAACGCTGAGTGGATTGCCATCTGCCAGGGCCAGGGACGACAGGCCACTGAGAATGGCACCGGCGAGAAGGGTTTTGAGCGCTTTCATGGCCGAAGGCATGCCATATCCGCATGACGCTGGCTGGAGAAATGCCGGCCACCTGACTGACTCATCGAGCGAGTGCTCCAATGACTGGCATCTTCGGGTTTTGATTGCAGCAGTACCTGATTAACCACGGTTTGTACTTGTTCGTCGGTGATGCTGCGCGGCCGGCCTGAGCGATGTTCGTCATTTAAACCATCGAGCCGCAACCGACTGAATCGCACTCGCCAAGAAGCCATTCGGCGCGTTCTCTCGCGGTCGTGTAAAAACGACGCCTAGAAAATTCTCCTCTTAGAGGATTTTCGCAATGAAAATGTCGCGATAGCTGACGCTTTCGGGCAAGGAAAATCTCACGTTAGCTGCGTAATTCATTGATTCTCCAGTGACTTAAATTCTCCAGTTAGCTGACGTACGACAAGCGCTTTTCAGGTGAATTACCTGTCTGGCACGAGCCCCCTTCCACTTCAGGGTTCGTGCCAGATGGGCGAAGTCTGAGTTGAAGTTGCACCTACAGGTGATAATCCCCTGCAGCCTCCGGCTGGTAGAGCACCTTGCGGATTTCAATGCGGCGGGTTCGATCGGCGATTCGCCAGTCGATGGCGTCTCCCTCCTGATAGCCGAGAATGGCCGCGCCGATGTCTGAGCACACGGAATACTTGCCAGCATGGCTGTCAGCATCTTCGGGATAGACCACAGCCACTTCGATTTCTTCATCGTCCAGCTGCAGTAAGGCCCTGGAATTCATGGTGACGACATTGCGTGCCACCTGATCTGGCTTGACGACAATGGCTCGTTCCAGCTCATGTTCCAGCTCAATAACGGCCTGGCCCTGTTCGAGCGCGATGAGGCACTCCAGGCGAGCTTTGTCGACTTCAGTGATGTAGATGCCACCAGAATCGCCAACGGCATCCTCGCGCAAAAACTGCAGATAGCGCCCCGCCGTCATGGAAAATGATTTCAATGTCGGCGTTTCACTGTCAAGCGTGAAACCACTGCGCAGGAAAGCCTTCAGCGAGCGCGTGTTGTCCGGGTGAATCTTGGCCATGAGCTTCTCGGCCCGCATATCGAGAAAGGCCATTTTCATGCCCTCGCGGATTGTGCCCGCGCCAAGGTTGCACCCCCATTTTTCGCTGTCTCCGATGGCCAGGACTATTTCGCACATGGCACCCGTCTTGATCAGGCGAACGAAGCCCACAGGAGCGTCATGCCGGTCATAGGCCATGAAGAATCGGCCGCCCCGATTGAACAGATGGGTCAGGATCGGTAATTGGGTGCGGTCGATGGCATGCTCGATGGAGCGGGAAACATCCCGCGAATCACTCAGATAGCGCGTGACACGCTCATCTTCCAACCAATTCATCAGTGTCAGTGCGTGTGCCCGGGTAATTTCAGGGCACAGGGAAATGAAAGGCTTGTTCATCTTCACCGTACTTGTCTGTAAAGGATGAAAGCCCTTCATGGCAATGGCCATGACGGTTCTTTCGGCAACCCGTGACCTTAAGACATAAGGCAGGCCAGGAGAAGACCGAGTGGCCGATATGACTCGGCCATTCGAGCGTGGCGTGAGCGCATTACCTTTGCTGCAGAGTTATCAGCACTGCTCGGTCGCTGGATAACGGCTTACCTCGATCAGGTTGCCGTCCGGGTCGCGAAAATACACGGACTCGATTGGCCCTGTGGCACCGGTACGGGCTACCGGCCCCTCTTCCACTGTTACGCCCTGCTCGGCCAGATGGGCCAGAACCCGCGCCAGCGGCCAGCGCGTGATCAGGCATAGGTCGATGGCGCCTGGCGTCGGCTTGCGCGCTTTGGGCTCGAACTCGCGACCGGCCTGATGCAGATTGAATTTCTGCTGACCGAAAAGCAGAGCACTGCGGCCGGCGCCAAAGTGCTCGTGACGCATGCCCAATACGCGCTGATAGAACGCGACAGTGGCCGCGATGTCCGCCACGGTCAGCACCAGATGATCCAGTCTGTCGATCATACTCAGTGCCTGTCGAGTAGATGAAAGCGCGGCAAACCAAGGTGCCAGTGGATCGCCGCCAACCGGGCGGCCAGCACCACGAACATCGCCGCTGCAGTATCCAGCCAATGCGGCGTGCCCAGGGCGCGCAGGCCGATGAAGGTTAGCGCGCCGGCGATGCAGGCCGTGGCGTAGATTTCCTTCTGGAAGATCAGCGGGATCTCGTTACACAGCACATCGCGAATCACCCCGCCGACCACGCCGGTCATCACGCCCATGATCACTGCCGTGCTGATCGGTGTGCCGTTCTGCAACGCCAGCTCGGTGCCGTACACGGTGAATACGGCCAAGCCAAAGGCATCGGCGATCAGCAGGCCTTTTTCGTGAATCGGTCGGGTCATGCGTACCCAGGCTACGGTGCCCAGCGCGGCCAATGAGGCAACGAGGATATAGGTGTCGTCACGAATCCAGCTGACCGGGTGGTTGTCCAGGATCAGGTCACGCAGGGTTCCGCCGCCCAGTGCGGTCACGATGGCCATGACCAGCACACCGAACAGATCCATGGATTTGCGCCCGGCCATCAGCGCACCAGTGATGGCGAATACGGCAACGCCGAACAGGTCAGCAAAATAGAAAAGCGTTTCCATGCTGTCCTCAGCGGTTGACCGGCGTGCGCAGGGTGACGAATTCCTCGGCGGCGCTCGGGTGCACGCCGATGGTTTCATCGAAGATCTGTTTGGTTGCCCCCGCTTTCAGCGCCACGGCCAGCCCCTGGATGATCTCCCCTGCTTCCGGGCCGACCATATGGCAGCCAAGCACGCGATCACTGTCGGCGTCGACCACCAGCTTCATCAGGGTGCGTTCGGGGTTTTCGGTCAGGGTCAACTTCATCGGACGGAAGCGGCTCTCGAAGACTTTGACCTGGTAGCCCTCCTCGATGGCCTGCTCTTCACTGAGGCCAACGGTGCCGATATTCGGCAGGCTGAACACGGCGGTGGGAATCATGCGGTAGTCCAGCGGGCGATATTCCTCGGGCTTGAACAGCCGGCGTGCCACGGCCATACCTTCGGCCAGCGCGACTGGCGTCAGTTGCACGCGACCGATCACGTCGCCAATGGCAAGAACCGATGGCGTGGCGGTCTGGAACAGATCATCGACTTCGATATAGCCGCGTGCGTCCAGTTTGACCTCGACGTTCTCCAAACCGAGGTTGTCCAGCATCGGCCGGCGCCCGGTGGCGTAGAACACACAGTCGGCCTCCAGCACGCGGCCATCCTTGAGCGTCGCGGCCAGGCTGCCATCGGCCTGGCGCGCGAGGCTGGCGATGTCGGCGTTGAACTGCAGGTCCATGCCCTTCTTGCTCAACTCCTCGCGCAGGTGCTCACGCACGGCACCATCGAAGCCTCGCAGAAACAGGTCGCCGCGATACAGCAGCGACGTCTGCGCACCAAGGCCATGGAAAATCGAAGCGAACTCGACGGCGATATAGCCACCACCTACGACCAATACCCGCTTGGGCAGTTGTTCGAGGAAGAAGGCTTCGTTGGAGCTGATGGCATGCTCGCGCCCGGGAATATCGGGAATCTGCGGCCAGCCACCGGTGGCGATCAGAATGCGTTCAGTGCTGTGGCGCTGGCCATTGACCTCAATGGTATGGGCATCGACGATGCGCGCATGCCCCTCGAACAGGCTGACGCCGCTGTTGACCAGCAGATTGCGGTAGATGCCATTGAGCCGTTCGATTTCGCGGTTCTTGTTGCCGATCAGCGTTGCCCAGTCGAAGTTGGCTTCACCCAGCGACCAGCCGAAACCCGAGGCCTGCTCGAAGTCCTCGGCGAAATGCGCGCCGTACACCAGCAGTTTTTTCGGCACGCAGCCGACGTTGACGCAGGTGCCGCCCAGGTAGCGGCTCTCGGCGACTGCAACGCGAGCGCCAAAACCAGCGGCGAAGCGCGCCGCACGTACGCCGCCGGAACCGGCGCCGATAACGAACAGGTCGAAGTCGTAACTCATTGGGGGGTATCTCCTTGGCAGATGGGGAGCATACCGTAAAGGCTAGCGCTAAGCTGAAAGCAGGAGGTGGATATGCGCCCTACCCTGACTCATCTCGCCCTGCATGTACCCGATCTCGATGCCTGCATCGCGTTCTACGCGCAATTCTGCGGTATGCAGGTGATCCACGAGCGCCCCGGCAAGGGCACGCGTATCGTCTGGATGGCCGAACCGGGCAAGGAGCACCAGTTCATCTTCGTCATCATGCCCGGCGGCCAGGACCGCAACCTGGCCGCCAACGACTACAGCCATTTCGGCTTCGCCCTGGGCAGTCGCGAGGAAGTCGACCGCATCGCCGCCCTGGCCGAGCGCGAAGGCTGCCTGATCTGGGCGCCACGCGACGAGCCCTATCCGGTCGGTTACTACTGTGGCCTGCGTGACCCGGCCGGCAATTACGTGGAATTCAGCTACGGTCAGCCGCTCGGGCCTGGCTCCGAGGAAATGCCCATCCCCTGAATGCAAAACGCCACCCGCAGGTGGCGTTGGTAGGAGCGGCGCCCCGCCGCGAACCGGGACAGCGAGGCATCGCAAAGCTTCGCCCCGGGGCGGGACTCCTACATGATCTGCAGGCGTATCAGAACGCCTTGCCGGTCTTGTACAGGTTCTCGAAGCAGAAGTTGGTCGCGTCGATGTAACCCTCGGCGCTGCCGCAGTCGAAACGCTGGCCCTTGAACTTGTACGCCATCACGCAGCCCTGCTGGGCCTGGCGCATCAGCGCGTCGGTGAT
>Ga0114984_1000697_pt1 | contig 12813 bp, 10 predicted proteins | sample Shrwel1BS1Day1_FD_96987 | JGI IMG/M metagenome (GOLD analysis project Ga0114984, IMG submission 96987) | Subsurface microbial communities from deep shales in Ohio, USA - Utica-3 well 1 S-1-Day1 | ecosystem: Environmental > Aquatic > Deep subsurface > Shale gas/oil reservoir > Produced water/Flow... | reverse complement strand
TCACTGCGGCGTACGGAAGACGACCTCAAACGCATGGCCGATGCTCTCGATGCCCGCGCGCGCTCCGCCAACAATCTTGAGGAGCGCATCAAACACGATGAGCGGTTTCACTATGCCGTGGTCATGGCCTCCCACAACCCTGCCCTGCTGGAGCTCTATGGTTATTTTTCCCACGGGATCAGCCAGACCATCGAGCGCACGGAGATGGATGCGGATCTTCCAGAACCTTCCCAGGAAGACCACGAACTGCTGCTGGCTGCCATCCGTCGCGGTGAAGCCCAGAAGGCCGGACAACTGGCCCGGGAACTACTGCAACCCAGCCTTGATGCCCTCAATCCTGGAGCTGCTGTTTCATGAAGTTGCGCATTGATACCTTTACCCTGCTGTTGCTGGGAGCCATTGTTCTTGCCTCTTTCCTTCCTGCCACCGGCTCTGCTGCTGACTGGCTGGCAACGGCCGGCACTGTTGCCGTGGCTCTCCTGTTCTTTTTCCACGGCGCGGCGCTGTCCCGTGAGCAGATCGTTGCCGGGGCGACCCACTGGCGCCTGCACATCCTGATAACAGCCCTCACCTTCGTCTTCTTTCCGCTGGCCGTTCTGCCCATCAACGCGCTGTCGGACATCATTCCCACGTGGATGCCGAAGGACCTTGGGCTTGGTTTCCTTTATCTGGGTGTACTCCCGTCAGCGGTCTCCTCTTCCATTGCCTATACCGCGATGGCCAAGGGCAACGTGCCGGCGGCGATCTGCAGCGCGGCAGCCTCCAATGTGTTCGGCATGATGCTGACACCGTTCCTGTTATTGCTGCTGGTCAGTACATCCGGTGCGGGAGGGTTTTCGGTAACCGAGGCGCTGAAGGATATCGTGATACAGCTGTTGCTGCCGTTTGCAGTGGGCCATGCCATGCGACCCTGGCTGGGAGGTTACCTGGCCCGGAACGAGAAACTCATGGCGCGCTATGATCAATGCGTGATCTGGCTGATCGTGTACTCCGCGTTTTCCCATTCTGTGGTAAGCGGGCTCTGGCAGAACCTGCCGTTGCAGGCCATCGTCTTTGCTGTCGCCCTGTGTTTTGCACTTCTGGGCTTCTTTATGCTGATGGCGCGGTTCCTGGTGCGGCGATTCGGTTTCAGCCTGGAAGATGAGACTGCCGTGGTGTTCTGCGGATCAAAGAAAAGCCTGGCATCAGGGCTGCCTATGGCCAAGGTGTTGTTTTCCGGTCACCCCGGCTTCGGCATGATCGTGTTGCCGATCATGTGCTACAACCAGATCCAGGTGATTGTCGGGGCCATTCTGGCCAAAAAATATCGGGAGAAAATCGAACAGGCGCGGGAATCATCCCCCGCCCATACCGCCGAAAATTGACGCCAGGATCACCAGTCCGACAATCCAGCCGATGACAGCCGGCCAGAAATTGACCATTTGTGGCGGCTGTTCCGGCTGACCCTCTGCCATCCCGGGTTCCGGGAAGTTCCGGTCATCAACCGGCTCCTCCGGCACGTCCTGCAGGCTGTACCAGTCGAACCACTCGCCCAGAAAACGGGTGACCGGGGCTGCCAGGCTGCCGTTTTCCGCCATCGGTCGAAGCTGCGGCTCCAGCTGACCGGCAATTTCCCGGCGCAACACCGGCTTGTCGGCAGGCGGTTCGCACAGAATCGCCTTCCAGATACCGACATCCTTGCTCCGCTGGGAGTCATTCAGCAAGGCCTTGATCTGGATGACCACCTCCCGGACGATCTGGCCTTCCTCCGCGTCCAGAGGCCTTTCCCTGACAGGAGCCGCCTCAACGGCTTCCCCACGATCTTCCTCTTGCGCATAGCGATAACCCGGCTCCGACGTAACGACGGCAGTAGATTCCGGTGCCGACTCGCCGCTGGCCTCCTGAAACGCTCTGCGGAGCGCTTCGGCCTCATCCGCGGAGGCAAACTTGAGCTGCTGCTCATAAGCCTGCTGAATCCGGTTCCGGTCATTAGTCGGTTCAATTCCGAGTATTTCCCAGCAACTCATTCGGTGCACACCCCCAGGATCAAAAGAAAGACGGCAAAAGTGGAGACAAAATATGTATCGTCACTTAGGATAGATGTATAACAAAAAATTAACGAAGCAGGCCTAACCTGTGCTCTTTTCCGGCAGATTATAGAACGACACCCATGCCCGTGACGAATTACTGTTCCTCAAGTAGTGCCCACCACACACCGTTTTTCAGAGGTCATGGACTGGCCGTACTTGTGGGAATCGCGTGCGCCCTTGGTTCCTCTGCGGCATGGCCCCAGGAAGAGCTGCCGGCCGATTTCTCCGAAGGATATTACGGTTTTTCGGATGCCGTCCCGGAAGTTCTGACCACAACCCGGTTAAGGCAGCCCAAAGTCCGTGTTCCGGGGACCACGACGGTCATCGAAGGGGACATGATCCGGGATCTGGGCATCATGAGCCTGGTGGAAATCTTCCGGCTGGTTCCGGGCATGGTCGTTTCTGAAGTAGGCAGCAGCACGCCGGTCACCACCTATCATGGCACTGTGCACTATGAGCAGCGTCGCATGCAGGTCCTGGTCGACGGCCGGACAGCGCACCGTGCGACCCTCTCCGACATGGACTGGCAAACCATGCCAGTACCTCTCGAACTGATCGAGCGTGTCGAAGTGGCCCGAGGGCCCAACTCCGCGGCTTATGGGATCAATGCCTTCCTGGGTACCATCAATATCATTACCCGTGATCCCGCCGATACTGCTGGCGTTGAAGCCCGCGTGGTCAGGGGTTCCCGACAATACATTCGCACTTTTGGATCGGTAGGTGATGCCGGTGGCAACTATGATTGGCGGCTGGCTTATGAGAAGCGGAAATTTGAGGGATTCGATTACCAGCTGGAGCGAGATCCGGTAACGGGTGAATACGGACCTTATCCCTTCCACGATGGACACGACATCAATGTCTTCAACTACGATTCCCGGCTCGAAATCCGTCCCGGCATCAATACGGAACTGCGGGCCGGTGTTGTGGATGGTGTTAACGAGGAAGATGTCTTCAAGAATGGTGAATTAGGTGCAACTGCGAACCCGGATATTGATGTCAGGGACTACTATCTTCAGACCAGGTTGAACGTCTCTCCTTCCGAATCCCATTTTTTTCATATTCAGGCCAGCTATGAGAACTTCGACCGACGCCAGCGTTGGCCGATCCTGATCCCTTCCGGTGTACTGACCTGTCTCGAGAACGGCATCGACGTCTTTGCGAATGAAGACGAATGTCTTCGGACCGATGATGAAGGCAATCCGCCGCTCAGTGCCCGCGTCAACGCGGATTCCGAAGATTCCAGGCTGGAGCTTGAAGTCCAGGACACTCTGATTTTCAACCCCGACCTGAAACTGGTCTCCGGACTGGGCTACCGGGCCGATACCTACCGCTCGGAGACGTACTTCAACGGCCGCGGCAACAACTACCAGAGTCGGGTTTTCGCTAACCTGGAATACACCCCGATAAACTGGCTAACGCTCAATACCGGCGGCAACTACGAGCGGACCACCACCACCCATGAGGGCTATTTCTCACCAAGGGTGGCGGCCAACTTCACCCTGAACGACAACCACGCACTGCGGCTCGTCTTTTCCCGGGCAGTCCGGACGCCCGATGGCTTCGAACAGGATCCGGATTATGGTTTCACCCTGCGTGACGTGGAGCCTGAGATCTGGGCGGAGTACGAGGGCTATCGGGTCGAAAGCGTTGATATTTGGGAGCACCCGGAACTTGTGACACTCGGAGAGGAACTCGAGGAAGAGCGGATTACTTCCCGCGAAATCAGCTATTTTGGCCAGTTCCCGATTGATCAGGGATCATTCCAGCTCGAAGTCCGGGCTTTCAAGGACAAACTGCGGGACATGATCAGCGGAGTCATCCAATTTGATGACTGGACCCTCGACAATAATGTAGCCCTGGATCAGAAAGGCTTTGAAGTGGAAGCGGCGCTACAATATCCGAAGACAACGCTCCGGGCGACCTATGGTTACCTGGATCAGGACGGCTGGTACACCGGGCCAGCCGATTACGATGAAGAGGAAAAGACCTACAATGTGGAATTGCTCGGGCGATTGTCTGTCCGGCATTCCGGCAGCTTGGCGGCAATCCGGGAGCTTCCCCTGGGCTTCACTCTCTCCGGCGCCATGTACTGGGCTGACGAGCTGCGCGCGTCCGAGTTCCAGCGCCTGGATATGAGACTGGCGAAGAGCTTTTACCGGTCGGATTTTACCGGCGAGCTGGCACTGACGATGCAACACTATATTGACGAAGAGCCTGATCTGAGCAGCGACAATAACATTGAAGACCAGAACCAGTTTTTTGTTGAAGCGGGGATCCGCTTCTGAACGATAATCAGGGACAGCGTTTTACCCGGGATGGTATGAAGCGAGCGAGTTGGTTCCAGACAAGTCACCATGATCATGCTGCGGTCACCTGGCCGCCGGTACTGTTTCTGTTTGCAATTCTCACTGTCTTCTTGTCGACCGTTGCCCAGGCACAGGATCTGGCAGTCAACACCGTTTATATCGCAAGTTCCGGCAATCCCGCCCTGGACCAGCACATGACCCGGCTGCTGGAGGATGCGTTGGGAGATAAAGCCGCGGTCCGTCCACTGACCAATGGCCAGACCGCGACTCCGGATGATGCCCCGATCGTGACCATCGGTCCCTCGGCCTTTTCCAGGGTGCGCCAGGCCAACCGCCGTGCCCCGCTTCTGGCGATGTTGGTGGAGCGGTCTTTCATCAAGGATTATGTGGCACGCAACCCGGGCCAGATATCAGCGGTTTATTACGATGTGCCTCTGGAACTGCAGGCATTGATCGGCAAGGCAGTCCTGCCGCACGCGACCAAGGTAGCCATCATTGCCAGTACCGAGACGGCCGGGCTTTACGAGCCGGTCGTCGATAAATTGCCTGCCATGGGCCTTCAGCCCAGGGTCTTCATCGTTGACACCGAGCAGGATCTTATTCCGACCCTGGTCAGGGCTTTGAGCTACGGCGATTTCCTGCTCGCCGGACCCGATGACCGGATCTACAACCCCAGCACCATCAAACACATTCTGTTGACCACCTACCGGCGCAACCGGATCGTCATTGGCCCGAGCCAGGCCTATGTCAAGGCCGGCTCACTGGCATCGGGGTACGCACCTTTCCCTGCCATGGCGAAAGCCGCTGCGGAACACCTGCATCATTACTTTGGCAGCGGTGAGTTGCCGGCTCCTGACTACCCTGATCAATACAGCGTGGAGATTAACAGCCAGGTGGCACGATCCCTGAACATTCCATTACCTGACAAGGAAACCCTCGAACGGGAGCTGGATCAGGTATGGTCGCAGTATGAGGGTTCTGAAAAATGAGCAGGGCCACAACCACCAGGATTTCCCTTTCCCGCAAACTTTTGCTTTTGGGCGCCCTGCCCGCCGTGGTGATGTTCATCGTACTGATGGTATTTTTCACCTCGGTCCGGCTCGAGGACGCGCGCAGGGACCTGATGGCGAGCGGACAAATGCTCGCTGACAGCCTCGCTCCCGCGCTGGAGTATCCGGTGGTGTCGGGCAACAGCATTGCGCTGGAACAGATTCTTTCCCAATCCCTGAAATACAGTAACGCGGCCTGGGTTCGGGTAACAGATGTCATGGGAGAGGAAATCGGCATGGTCCGGGCCACCAGTGAGCCCCCGCCAGTAGAAGCCGGAGACTACCTGACATTCGAAGCGGAGATCCTGCAAGTGCCTCTGAAGATCGGGGCCAATGACGCAAACGAGTGGTTTGCACCAGAGTTCGGATTTGATTCAGGGGCACTGAGGGTCGGTACCATTGAGGTCGGCGTCAGTACGCTTGCGCTGCAGGCAAGACAACAGGAAATCCTGTGGACCTCTATCGCCGTTGGTTCCTCACTGCTGCTGTTTACAGTCCTGGTGGTCCGGCACTTCCTCGGCAATATTCTCTCGCCCATTCAGGCTCTGTCGGAACGGATCGACCGTCTGATCAACCGTGATTACGCTAAGGCCGTTTCGAGAACTTCCGGAAGTTCCCGTGATATCAATCTGATAGAGAATAAACTTAATAAGCTCGCTGAACATCTTGCAACCCTCAAGGCAAACCATGATCAGGTGCTGGCAGCATCGGAGTCAGCCCGGGAGAAAGCGGTAGCCGCCAACCAGGCGAAATCCGAGTTCCTTGCCACCATGAGCCATGAACTACGTACCCCCCTTAATGGCGTTCTGGGAATGGTCGACCTGATTGAGGAGGAACCGCTGAGCAGCCGGCAGCGGGACTACCTGACAACGGCCCGACAATCCACCGAAGACCTGCTGACCGTTATCAGCGACATCCTCGACTATGCCCAGATGGATGGCGGCGAGATACGGTTGGAAAACCGTGAGTTTGATCTCTGTAATGTCATCAACAACTGCGCGGCCTCCTACCGCCACCAGGCCGAGCAGCACGGTCTCTCTCTAAGCGTAGAGTTATATGGCGAGTGGCCCGAGAAAGCCCTTGTCGTTGGTGATGCAGGAAGAATGCGGCAGATCATCGCGGGCCTGCTGGACAACGCAATAAAGTTTACCTCCGAGGGCACCATCACTGTCCGGGCGGGCTGTTTTCCCCTGGAGGAGAACACCATTGTGCTCAACTGTGCTGTAAACGACTCGGGAACGGGTATGCCAGCCGAGCGCATGCATGACATCTTCAATTCCTTCGAACAGCTGGATTCCGGCAGCACCCGCCGATATGGCGGCACCGGCCTTGGCCTTTCACTGGTCCAGCGACTGGTGGAACTGATGGGTGGTCACATCCAGGTTGAGAGCGACCTCGGCCAGGGCTCCAGCTTCCGCTTTGAGTTGCCGTTCGAGCTGGGGCCGACAGTCATCTCGGGAGCCACCAGGAAAGCAGCCTCTGCCCGTAGCCCGGACGAAGGGGTATCCCATGCCCTGGTGGTGGAAGACAACCCGGTAAACCAGCGCGTGGCGTCGGCGATGCTGAATCGCCTGGGATTTCGTACTGACACGGCGGCAAACGGCGAAGAAGCGGTGAATATCGTCCAGCGCAATCATACCGGCTATGACCTGATCCTGATGGACTGCCAGATGCCGGTCATGGATGGCTACGAGGCAACTCGCCGTATCCGGGAATGGGAACGCAGTAACGGCCAGCAGGGTATTCCGATCATTGCGCTGACGGCGGACGTGCTGCCGGCGACGGAATCCATCTGTCTTGGTAGCGGAATGAATGATTTCCTGGCCAAACCGGTCCGGAAGGAGAATCTTCAGGAAGTTCTGGGCCGCTGGACCGTCATTCGGGAAGAATGAAAGGAAGGGCCAGCCCTCTCGGCAGGCCGGCCCGGACTGTCAGGCGACAGGCTCTCTCATGGTGACGAATTCTTCAGCAGAGGTCGGGTGTATTCCCATGGTGGCATCAAACTCGGCCTTGGTTGCCCCCGCCTTGATCGCAACCGCCAGGCCCTGGATGATCTCACCGGCATCCGGACCCACCATGTGAGCACCGAGCACCTTGTCGGAGTCGTCGTCAACAACCAGTTTCATGAGGCATCGCTCGTCGCGGCCACTCAGAGTGTATTTCATCGGTCGGAACTCGGAACGGTAGATTCTCAGCTTGTGACCTTTATCCCGGGCTTCGAACTCGGTGAGGCCGACTGTTCCGATATTTGGCTGACAGAAAACTGCAGTTGGAATGGCGGTGTAGTCCATCTCGCCCTGCCCGTCTCCGAACAGGCGACGGGACAGCACCATGGCCTGTGCCAGGGCCACCGGTGTCAACTGAGGAGTTCCAATCACGTCGCCAAGTGCCGTAATTGAAGGAATGGCGGTCTGGAAAACGTCATCCACCACAATATGTCCCGAGGCACTCAGCTCAACGCCCAGGTCCGTCAGACCAAGACCATCAACCAGCGCCCGGCGCCCGGTCGCCGCCATGACAAGGCCGGTGTCCAGGGTTTCGCCCGTGCTGAGCTTGACCTGGTAGTGCGTATCGTTGGGTTCGACAGCCTCGATCGTGGTGCCAAACTGCAGGTTGACGCCTTTTTTGCGCATCTCCTGCTCGGTGAAATGACGAATGTCGTCATCAAACCCGCGCAGGAACAGTTCTCCCCGGTAGAGCAAGGTGGTTTCCACCCCCAGACCGGCCAGGATGCCGGCAAACTCCACCGCTATGTAGCCGCCACCCCAGACCACCGCGTGTTTCGGTAGTTGCGGCAGGTAGAACATTTCGTTCGAAGTGAGAATGTGTTCTTTGCCCGGTACGTCGGGAATGACCGGCCAACTGCCCGTGGCTACGGTTATGTTTTTGGTCCGGTAGGAGGTATCGCCAACCTGAACGGTATGGGCATCCCGGAGGGTAGCAGTGCCCTGGATAATCGTTACCCCGGCATTTTCGAGAAGACGGCCATAGATGCCGTTGAGGCGTTCGATTTCAGCGTTCTTGTTGGCCACGAGTGTGGACCAGTCAAAACTGACATCACTCAGGGGAACGTTCCAGCCATAGCCAGCGGCGTCTTCCAGTTCATCGTGCACGTGCGCGCCGTAGACAAACAGCTTTTTCGGGACACAGCCGACGTTGACACAGGTTCCACCCAGATATCGGGACTCGACTACGGCTACCCTAGCCCCTCGCTGGGCGGACATCCGGGCCAGGCGGACACCGCCGGAACCGGCGCCGATAACGATCAGATCATAATCCAGACTGTCAGACACAGTTTCTCCTGTTGATGAAAATGACTTCAACCGGGTCCAGAGGCTGCTGCTTTGCTTTCCGATTTCAGTTCCCGGAACAGCACATGGTCCTCGTAGTCACCCAGACGAATCTTGCCAAGGCTCCTGAACCCTTCGGATTCGTAGAACGGCAGATATCGGCTATTGCCGGTATCCAGCACCAGGCCGCTGCCCCGGGGATTTTCACTACAAAGCCGTTCAACCGTCTTCAGCAGTAACCGGCCATAGCCATGATTCTGGTATTTCGGATCCACCCCCATCAACGGCAGTTGATGCGCCTGGGGCTGGGGCAGCATATTTCGTATTTTCTCGTGATAATCGAGGTAGCGGCGGGTAGAGGCAAAACCGGTAGTCAACACCATGCGGATGCGCCAGCTGAACTGTTCGGCCAGGTTCATCCGTAGTTCGGGCTCTCCCACGAAAGCCACCGCCACCAGCGTATTATCCACCATTACGCCGATAGCGTCCTGATTATACTCAAAGTAAAGGTCGATCAATTCCCGTACAGTGGCGCGGACACGCTGGTCATAGCCGGGCCGTCGGTGATCGAACAGGTACTGGAACGTCGGCTCATTCCGGTAGGCATGGTAAAGAATGGATTGTGCTTCGTTCCGGGCGGTGTCGTCCAGACGCACAATTACCGGCTCAGGATTGTTATTGTTGTCTTTGCCGTCAGTCATCGCCTTCCCCTTTCTCAGATGGTCAGTGTCAAACGAACTGAAACTTTACCCGGGTCATTGCCCCGGTCCATGGCAGCCTGGTCGATAACCACGCCGTTTTCTGTGTTAAGCCGTTCCAGCCAGGCTGCGACGTCGGCGTAGGGTACGCCGTCCAGCCAGACACGGATTGCATCGTCACCACTGGGTTCAAAACGCTGCAATGCCAGGCCCGCCTCGCGGGCGGAACTGGTCACCAGGGCCATCAGGGCCCGGCCATCGGCCGGCTTGTCCACCGCAGCCTGGGAGGTGGACGATGAAGTCCCCGCCAATCCCTGGATCACCGGTTCGTTCGCCTGCATCCAACCCAGCAGTTCCGCTGCGTTATCGCGGGCGCTCAGGGAGCGGTCATGGAATCCGGCGACCGGCTGCCACACCCCGAAATAGAGAATCCCCACCAGTATGGCGATCGCCAGCGCGCTCAGAGCCTGCTGGTCACGACGGGGCAACTGGTCGTACTGCGCAATCAGCTTGGAGACGGCAGGCTGTTCCTTCAAACGTTCCAACATTCGGTTATCCTCCCGATACCGTCAAACGACCACGGGCGCCGCCGGCTTCATTGACGACCGACCCTATCTGGGCCTCAAGCCCCTGCCCCGACAAACCGTTCCGAAGCGCGCTCAGGCGATCGTAACTGTCGGCACGGATATCCACTACCAGTTCGCCCCGATCCTTGCTGTAATTGACCGAGTTGAAGGTAACCGAACCGGAGGACGGTAACTGCGAGTATTGCTGACCGGTGTATTTCATCAACGCGATAAAGTCGAGTTCCGGTCCACGGGATCCAGCAACCCGCAGCTGCCCTTCAAGAACCCGACGGACATTGCCGGCATGGGTGCGACGGTCATTGGGAAAGGCATCGCGATAGATGGCCATGGCCTGCTCTTCAAGTTCTTCCGCCTGCCCCTGGTAATAAAAGCCCATTCCGGCCTCAAACGCCACTTGAATGACAAACCAGATTGAAGCCACGGCAATCAGTGGCTTCCAGGGTTTGAAGGGACTGTCTTTGCCAGCCTTGACTGAATATGCCCCCTGGCAAAGGTTGATCGGCTGACAGCGATGATGATGGTGGGCATGGGCAAGCAGCTCCAACGGCATCAGATCGAGATGCTCCTGCCGGACCGCAAGCCGCCCCGGTGCTGTCAGTTCCGCGATGACTGACTGGTGATACTCCAGTTCGTCCTGCGTTCCGTACACGGTAACCGGGACTTCGGCCATCACTTCTTCGGTCGGGGGCACAGCCAGGGTGTGGGCGAACATGCCAAGGTTGGCCGCCTGCATGCTCAGCCACTCGCCACGGTCGCTGACCAGCATGGCCACCTCGCCGTCAAGGCAGATGCTCCAGCCGCCCTCGGTGGCTGGCAGCAGTGACGCATCCGGATAGATGGCATCGAGACGGGCATTCTCCCACCCGGAGAACAGAGTGATCCAGTTGCCCATCCGTTCCCGATCGATAGCAGTGACCCGGTAGCCTTCATCAGTATGCTTGCCCAGGGCCAGGTGAACAGTGTCGATGTCCTGAGCGATCTGCTCCTCCACCGCATAGGGCAAAGCCTGAAGGATGAACCGGCTCTGTTTGGCCGGGATATCGGCGATGCAGAAAAGCGCGTCCTCGCCGGGTATCAGACCCACGAGCAGCACGTTTTCCAGGGCGTTCTGGGCAAGGGTTTGTTCGATGGTGTCGCGGTTATCCCCGGTACCCCTGGCCTGGGCATCGCCGGTGGCATCCTGTAGCACCCAGTTGAACAGCTGGGCATCCGGATTCTCATCGACATCCGCAAACGGCGGGACCGGCCGGACAAAAAGGCGATAAGACATGGCTATCCTTCTGAAATGGTAAAGGGCTCTTTGGTAATTCGGTTTTTCTGTCCGGTATCCCTGTGAACCGTCCGGACCTCACCTTCCCCGTTACGGAATACGGTGCTGACCATGTTTACGACACGATTATCGTAGGTAATCCGTGAAACAACTTCAAAAAAACGGGTTTGCAGCGTCAGCCCTGTGGTCTTGAGTCCCAGGCCGGCAAATTCCGGCAAGGCGAGGAAATCCTGAAGATTACTGAAAGATTCCTCTTCCCGTTTTTCCAGCACGGAAGCAATTGCGGCCTCGGATAATTCCTCGTGCAGGGATTGCAGCACGGGACCGGTCGCGGTGTTGACGTTGATCCCTGCGCCACTGACCGGCAGAGCCGCCACGTGTGGCCGCAATGCCTGGTAGATTTCCTCGGTCATGCCCTCGATCAGTCGCAGCTCCGTGACGTCAACAAACGGCTGGTTACCGGCACGATAACCGGGATCGGCCATCAGGTACTGGCCATCTTCGGCGCCATAGGCGCTGATGGTCTGGTCATTGCTGTCAATCCAGTCGATCAGGGCATCGGCGGTGATACTGGTGACGCCCAGGACCATAAGGAGCCGGGTGAAACGATCCTTCGCCAGCGTGTCCACCTGCCCGGCGGGAGTAACAAGATCGTTCAGGTTGAACCGGCCGCCAAGATCATCAATCTGTACCTCAGCCACACTGTTGCCATCATCCAGCGGAAGGATGGCCGCGTTCATCGCCCAGAACTCATCAAGGCTATCGACCATCGAGCCGTCCTCCTTGTCCTCTTCGAAATCCCGGACCAGGATACGTCGGGCAAAGGCCTCGGCACCCAGGGCAATACTCTGCCCCTGCTGTTGGGCCAGATAATGCCCGGCCTGGAATACCCGGATGTTAAGTTGCTGGGTCATGCCTGAGGCAAGCATCACCACCAGCGCCATGGCCAGTAACACCATCACCAGGGCGACACCACGCTGCCGGTCTCCGGATGGGCGGTCCCGAAACACTATCATCCCGCAGCCCCACCCGGCTGGATAGTGGTTTCCTGGCCGGGTTGTTGCTCCGGCGGCTGTGCGGGTTGTTGTTCGCCCTCTTCTTCCTCGTCTGTTTCAGCGGCGGCTTCGTTTGCCTGGTTGACCAGCCCCTGGGCTGCCGCCGGATCAAAGTCCGGCAGCGCAAAGGTACGGACCAGCTCGCCAAACCGCTCGTGTTCTATGGTGACCTCAATACCCAGCGGAAACGGGAACTCCGGGCGATCCCCGGGATTCAGGCCAGCCAGGTCATCATCCGACGGCCAGTCTTCCTGCCAGCTGCGTTCGCTGTTCATGAAACGCACCTCAAAGGCGGTAACGTCTTCAAGAAGGAGAACATTCTCGCTGTTGTCTTCCTGACCCTGGTCCACCGTGGGCCAGTAGCGACGAAAGAGCTCGGTACCGGTATATTCCCAACCCGCCCTTTGCAACCCGCTGCGGCGCAGACCCAGCGGGTTACGCCAGCCCTGGCGGGTCAGCAACAGGGCATACCCTTCCTCGCGGCTAGTT